>Ga0209347_1002408_pt1 | contig 24993 bp, 32 predicted proteins | sample AutmiccommuBRH23_FD_187382 | JGI IMG/M metagenome (GOLD analysis project Ga0209347, IMG submission 187382) | Deep subsurface microbial communities from Mt. Terri, Switzerland - Autotrophic microbial communities BRH/23 (SPAdes) (version 2) | ecosystem: Environmental > Aquatic > Deep subsurface >...
AATCGCTGTCCTTAAATATATAGCCTTCCTCAGCAGCCTCCGCTTTGCCCCCTTGTCCGCTTCCCGCATCGGCATTCATTCCTGCCGATATGCCGGCCGGGCTTTCTCCCGTCTGCAGACCGTTTGTGTCGGTCTTTCCCCCGCAAGCCGTCAGCAGCAGACTGGTGCAGCAGATGCAAGCCAGTACCCCCAGGGTTTTATTCATCCCTTTCATCTGACTTCCCTCTCCCCTCATACGGATACCCCTCATGTATCCATCCTGTATCCACAATTATTTCGCTAATAAAAAACAAATTAAGCGGGTATATCGATAGTAATAACGTCTTTGATTTTACGACAATAATACTTGGACTACAAGGTATTGAGATTATCCGTACCAATGTAAATAATGGCATATTTACTATGAGGAATTAAGTAATGGTCGGTTAAGAATTGCTGCAAGCACAATGTACGTTAAACTTTCGCAATATCTTCAAAATCACTCTTTTCTAAAGCATAATATGGTGAAGAAAGTTTGAAAAACCAGAATTAATCTGTTCAATCTTTGCCAGAGGCACTAATCTCCATTCCTACTGACAATTATTAGAGCATCATAAGTTATAATCTTGGTCACTTAGCCAAATCCAACTTTTCTACTGCTTGATCTAAATTGCCTACGAAGAAAATATCATTGCCTTTGTTACACTCATAAATGAAATCATGCAAAGGCTTGCTTGTGTACTTAGAAAAGCAACCGATAATAGCAAGCTTAGTATGATAATTTATAAACTTCTGCAGTACTTCACCGGCAATGCCGTTACTAATTATGAAAAATTCTTCACATATGACCTTTTTGGCTAGGACAATTCTGCTGCAGCCTTTTTCATATTGTACTGTCATCATAAGGTCAAGAGCAGATTGCGCGTCTGTTATCAAAACATCTTCGCTCTCAATATATACAATGGCAGAACCACTTTTCCCCAAATAAGTATATTTCATTATTTAAGTATCTCCTTCTCACTTTATTTGTCCAAATATGTATCAGCAAGATTTATTAAACTGTGCCCTCCTTCAGGCAAAATATTGATTTTAGCGTTAGGAACAAGCTTTTTCATTCTATCAGCTGTCTCCATGGAATGTAGCATTATATCTTTTGCCCCAACAAATAAGAACACCGGCTATTTTTCTCTAAAACGGATCATAATAATCCACTTTTTTAAATCCATGACTACTGATTTCATGTTACTTGAGCAACAACAATATTCATAATTGACTTTACTTCCCCAAACCTGCTCCCATTAGTCATTGTCAAGTAACGCTTACTCAAAGTAGATGAATCTATTTTTTCAATAACAGAATACCCTAATGCTTTTAAATAGTCATCGCACTCTTGAGAATTAAGACCAAACTTAATGCTCTCCTCTTTTAACCCTGTATCTATTAGTTTATTATGAGCATCGATGTGTTGATAGTCAAAGCTGATTGTGCTCCCAGACAACGAGTGTTCTCGAAGCATTCTGAGGGTCAGTTCCACCGATTCAGGAGATAAATAGAACGTTACTCCTTCCAATACATACAATGTTTTTAACGAGTTCTCGTATCCTGCGTCATAAAGACTTTGAAACCAACCATCTTGTTCAAAATCAGCCTCAACATGCACCACGTTTGGATGGATATTGATCTTGTTATCCTCAAGATTTTTAATCTTCTCCTTCTGGGTTCCGGTCATATCAACCTCAAATATTTTTGAATTCCCAATATCACTTGCGTATCGATAAGCTCTGCTGTCGTAACCAGCACCTAACAAAACAATCTGGGGTATCTGCTGATTTAACATGTGTAAAAACAATTTGTCAAAATGCTTCGTCCGAGCAATCACATATTCATATAAACCTTCAGGCATTGCTTTCTTTATTTCTTTTCTTATGTCAGATGATTTCAGTGACATCCTTTTTGCTTCCGGCAAAAATAAATCTGCCATATAATCATTGCCTCGAATTTGAATGTCGTCCTCATAGCAAGCCAGTGCTCGAAGTGAAGCAATCAACATCGCGGTCTGTGAAGTAGTACACTTGTTATCCATTGTCATCGTCCTCCTTTAAGATTCAATTCTTTATTATTCCACAAAAGAAGTTCAGAGTTCTTACCATATAACCCACTACAGCATCCGTATCAGCAAGTCCATACTGAGCCATTATGTATTCTTGAGTGAGGCTAAGAGAAACATAATTATACTGTTCAGCAACCAGACGTGCATTTACAGGTTTAACCATTTTTCTCTCAATCATTTTTCTAATAATGCACTCATAGTAATCTGATGGCTCATTAATCAAATATTTATAATACATATCTGCAGCACGTGCATTTCTGAATTTCTCATTGTTTATGATCATGGATATGTTTGATAGAGTACCGCAGACACTTTTACCGACAAAAAAAAGTATATTTTTAAATACTTCAGCCGGTCCCATAATCTTTAGCATTTCATCAACTTCAATTAATGATGGTCTCGTTTCTGGAACTTTTTTTATAAATTCATCAAATAGTGTTTCAAGAATATCTGCTTTATTCTTGAAATGGTTATATAAAGAACTTTCCTTTATGTTTGCTTCCTCTGCTATTTTACGTACCGATACACCTTCATAGCCACTAATAGCGAACAATGCAGAGGAAACATCCAAAATTCTGCGTTTTGTCTCAATCCCTCTCCTTCGCTTTTGTATTTCGCTAACCTCACTCATAAATATCACCTCGAAATATATTATACTATCGCACGTTAGTATAATATATATATATTTTATCTATTGTTAGTTTTATGACTCTGATACTGTTCTTTGATGATCTCTAATGCCATCTACACAACAATTTATCTAGTATGTTTTTTGAAAAAAAGCTGAGTTTGTAGGTCTTAAGTGTTGGCCCAAAAACTCTGCCTCATACTTATTCACTAATTCAATTTTCAATTGTGTCTTCAGTGCTAACGCAAAAGCATTGATTTTCCCGATTTTACCTATGTCATGTGCCATCTTATATTGGACTTCACCTTTGGATTGCTCCTTGGTCATTCCGTGAAGTTTCGCTGTCTCTTCCCCAATTTTATATAAATCAAATTCCATTTCATTTCGCCTCCACTCCTTCACTTTGCTTAATATCACAAAAATAGGGCAAAAAAATACGGCAGGGCGTTTAATTGCCCTGCCTTGTCGTTCAGATTGTCGGCGGTAGACGCTTAGTGATTACAGCTTGGAAATGTAATGGTCATACCATTCATATTTTCTATATTTTTTTACCAATATAGAAAACATATCCATAATACTGTTTATATTTTGAATACAGCTCCTTCATGTCCATGCTTTATCACCGCCTAACTTTTAGTAAAATGGCATAAAAATACCGCCTACTAGACTTAATCAGTAGGACGGTATTTGCAAGTTTTAGTTTATTTCTTTTTAACAGGGTAGCAAACCTCAGTGACTAGCTCGTCAGGATTCTGTGTTTCATGAGGGCTTACATGATAGATACAGAAGGATAAGCCGTTAAACTCATATCCGTTATCTCTTACCCAGTTAGCAACAGCCTCGTTCACTTCATTGAATTTTTCGTAGCTGCCCTTATAGGCCGCCGAAGCTATTTGAATGGGAGGTACTGTTTTAAACACCACATTTTCAGTGTTTTTATAGCTTCCCTTAACAGATTTCTGCACCTCTACATCAACATTGCTTTCTTTGTGCTCTCCGTCATGAAAGATAGCCAGAGTATAGCAAGGGTCGCCATCCTGTAAATTTAAAGGAGCGGTTTCCTCCATTAAAATGCCCCACAGCATACCCTCCTGCTCATAAGCAGGGATTACCCTTCTCACGCTTGCCACATATCTTTCCGGCAATTCTTTTAGAGTTACATTATAGTTCATAGCTATACCATCCTTTCTAAGTCTCTGAATCGTTGTTTCAAGGAGTAGTAGCCTACGATGCGTTTCCTCCGCTTGCTCCCGTATTTCACTCTGCTTTAGTAGTAGGTATTGTGTCAGAGCCTTTGGGTCTTCGTAGCTTTTCATAATTTCCGCAACAGAAGCAAGACTGAAGCCCATATCCTTCAGTGCCGTTATCCTATTGGCAATAGGCAGCTGTGCCTCGCTGTAATACCGATAGCTTGTAAATTCGTCGATGCTTGCGGGCACTAACAAGCCTATTTCGTCATGATGGCGCAGCATTCGTATACTAATCCTTGACAGCTTTGAAAAATCACCTATTTTCAGCATCTATTTATCTCCTCACATATATGTGTTTTACTTGAGCTCAATTTCAGTATAGTGTATACCATTATGTGAGAGTCAATAGATATTTCAAATTATCTTCCGCCTGCCTTTCCGAAGAGCTTCGCTTTATGCCCCGGAGCATGAACCATGAGGTTATATCGCTCATTACCGCATTTATACAGGCAGACACCACGCTGGGGATAACGGATCAGGTTGTATTCGCTCTGCTCCAGTTGCAGAGTGTCCATATAAAACCGCTTGTCAATGTTGCCCGCGTTAAACAGAAAAGCTTGGGCAGGAATGGAGAACAGCGGCTTGGTGTACTCCCGGATGCCGTCGATATTAAAATCTTCGAGGTTCTGGCTGGAGAGGATCACGGCGCTGTCTTTCTTCCTGACTCGCTTCATGAAGTTGCGGACATATTCCACGGCCGTCAGGTTGGAAAGGAACAGATAGAACTCGTCAATGCTGGCAGCCGTCTCTGGCGCACCGGGTCTTCTTTGGACCATTGAATTCACTTCCTTTTGCTTGAATTTGGATATGAAAAAAGCCGCTTGCTCTATGGATACAATTAAGCAAACGGCTTTTAGTATAGGTAAAATATAAAAAGGGAATATTCGCAAAATGAATACTCCCCTGCTTATTTATGAAACTTGCCTTTTTCTGAGTTGTGTATTCGAATTTATCCCATGAAAGTTTGCGTCATGTTGTTTCCCAGCAGCGGTTGGGTTATTGCCGTGAAAACTTGTGAACCCTTTTTAGAACGCTTATTTTGGCATTGGCAATCCGTAAAGAGGTTATTTCTCTTTCGGCAATGCGAAGCTTTTCCTCATCCTTAATGCCCAGCTTGTTGATAAGCACCCTTCGAATGAGGGTAACAATATCTCTGATCCCACTCATAGCTATAATCATAATTGCTGTTCATAAGTTTGGTCCATGACAGCCGTGTGCTTTTTAATGAGTTCGGCTATCGTTTTTTCAACCAGTTCTTCATTCCCAACGCAATGTCTGATTCTGTCTTTATCAGTCTGTGTTAGCGGCATGCCTTCCATTGACATTGAGCCGTTAACCTCATCAATTAGTTTTTCAGGATCTCTCATTTCAACACCCGCCTTGTATATATATTAACTGAGAAGACCGGCTGAGAATCGTCTTGACTTTTCTTCCTTATAGAGGTGTAATACACGTCAACGGGATTTCTCTGACAACAAAATACATCATGGCAGGCTGAAATGCGGTAACATCTCAGCCCTGCGTAAGGTGATAAGAGCACCCTGCACAACCAAAAACGGCACCATGACAAAAACATTTTACACTTTTTGTATGGCTGTACAAGTATGAAACACCTGCGTGTGCTAGGGAATCCGGACGGGATCGTGTGTTGCTCATTTTACTGGTGTTTGACACTCACTGCATTCAGCGTCATGAATTGATATTATTCCACCGCAAACTGGACAAGTATATTTTTTCTTTTGCTGTTTCATAAACTCTTCAAGTCCTTTTTCTTTAACAAATAAGCTGTTTTCTATAAGACTTGCCTCGTATCGTGTATTATAACTTTTTTCAAGATTTTTTATCTGTTTGCAAGGGTAATCAGAACACACATAGCAATAAGTAAGTCCTTTTTCTTTTATGCAGTCTTTAATTTTACATCTACGGCAATGCTCAGGCTTTCCCTTATCACTTTTTAAACATCCATCACAAGGCTTTTTATGATAGCAATGCTTATAACATACCATACAATTCATTCCGCAAGGAGCGAACATTATAGGCTCTATTTTTTCATGTGGCATTTTCATCATATCGCCCCTCGTAAAATATAAATTGCACCTATTAAAGCAATTTAGAGTGCTGTATAATTAGCAAACTAATCTTGCGTGTATTATACAGCACCGGATAATGAATTCCTACCACTTAATTGTAAACAGATATTATCCTCCCGTTACTTAATAATAAAATCAAAACATGACATACAGTTGGCATCTTAACTTTGATATACTATTACCAAAAAGCTGAAAGGATTTTTGGATGGCAAATCTGCACGAGCTGCCGAACATCGGCAAAGTATTGGAAAAACAACTGCATGATGTGGGCATTGAAACCCCTGAACAGCTTAAAGAAACCGGAAGCCGCGTGGCATGGATGCTCATTCGCTTTCGTGACACTTCCGCTTGTCTCAATAGGCTCTGTGCATTAGAGGGTGCAATTCGTGGCATCCATTGGCATCGTTTGCCACAGGATGTTAAGGACGAGCTGCGCGGGTTTTATCACGCGAACAAGGCGTAAGGAGGACTTTATGAACATCATTTCTATTGACCAAAGTAATATTGCAGGCGAGCATATCTGCTGTGCTATTACCGATAAGAAAGGCGAAACCTGCGTGTCGTCAAAAAAGGCATGGCTTTCTGAGCGCTTTGCGGACGGTTTGGTCTTTAAAAAGTTAGATTTGCGCGGAAAGGTTTTTATTGAGTATATCCCTGCTGAAAAAGCGTGGTGCCCTATTCTTGCAGATGAATATATGCATATTAACTGTTTTTGGGTGTCCGGCCAATTCAAAGGGCAGGGCTATGCCAATCGGCTTCTGGAAACGTGTATTGCCGACGCCAAATCAAAAGGCAAGATGGGTCTTTGCGTACTGTCCTCCGAAAAGAAAATGCCTTTTTTGTCTGATCCGAAATATCTGAAATACAAAGGCTTTCGAGTTGCCGATACCGCTGAGCCGTACTACGAGCTATTGTATCTGCCATTTGAAGATTCTGTCTCTGCTCCGAAGTTTAAGGATTGTATAAAACACGCGCAGATTGATGAAAAAGGCATGGTTTTATACTTCTCCAACCAATGCCCTCATACCGATAAATACGCGAAAATCATACAAGAGCTTGCCGATCGCAGAGGTGAAACGGTTAAACTTATTAAAATTGAAACGCCTGAGCAAGCGCAAAACGCTCCCGCGCCGTTTACCACATACAGCTTTTTCTTTGATGGCAAATTTTTCACAAACGAGATATTTGGGGAGAAAAAGTTTGAGAAGTTTATGGACGAGCACGGGATTTTGATGCAGGAGGAAATAAAATGAGCTGGATCAAAACATTTCCCAGAGGGGTTGAACCCGGCTTTGCACAGATATGCGCTTATGTCGAGAACCCCTGTTGGGATTCGTTGAACGGCTATTTGCAAGATACATATACCGTCAAACCAACAATTGAATATAGCCGGTGCTCTGCCGCGCCCGGCTGGAATGTCAAATATAAAAAGAGCGGGCGCTCGCTTTGTGTGCTCTATCCCGACAATGGTTTTTTCACCTGCCTTGTGTCCATCGGGGCTAAGGAAGCACCCGAAGCGGAGCTGCTGCTCTCGGCCTGCACAGAGTACACGCAAAATCTTTATTGGAATGTGCAGCCTTTTAACGGGTCGCGCTGGCTGATGATTCTGGTGACTTCAGAGGACACATTAGAGGATGTCAAAAAGCTGATTTCCACCCGTGTGAGGAAAAAATGATTTAAGGAGTGAGTTTATGGCTACAACAGTTGATTTTATTGAATACGTCTGCGAGCAGATAAGCGGAGTGGATATACGCTACCGCAAGATGTTTGGCGAATATATGGTCTATGTGAACGACAAGCCCATTTTTCTCGTATGCGATAATACGGTTTTTGTAAAAAAGCTGGACTGCATTGCAGACAAGATGCGTGAAGCCGACACGGGCGTTCCCTATACAGGTGCAAAAGTGCATTATAAACATGGTCATTGTCACTCGGAGGTTTATAAATAGTGGCATGACGGTGGAGCAAACAGCAAAGCGCATGGATGTTCCGGTGGCGTATGTGCAGTCGCTGCTTTAAAAAGCGGGATGGAGGTAACTAAAATGGCGATGTGGAATCCGTGGCGTGGCTGCCACAAACACAGCGAGGGCTGTCGGTTTTGCTACATCCATAAAGGTGTGACGCAAGGCGCGGAATAGATACAAGCTGCATCCTTTTTCTACGGCATAAAAAAGCGCCTCTTCAGTTCAAAAACCAAGAGGCGCTACATAAATTTCTGTCCCATGTCTCCCAACCCTTGTACGATTCCTAAGATCAATGCATGTAGAACTGTCACTTTTACCTCCCATTAATAAAGATAGTTAACTATACCACATGGGGCAAGGAATTTATCCGGTCAATGTTAGCTTTCACCTAATTTACTCAACTACTATTTAGGCCATACACTCTGAGATGAGACATCATATGGTACTATATACCAAATTTCGGAGAGAATAGCTCATTGGCACATTAATAAATTCTGATAGATATGAAAGGGTGGAGTAAAATGTATAATGGATATAACTCCTATCGACGACCCTATTTTGATAACACGCCAATTTCTAAACCATATAATTATCCCTGCCCTCGCAGGGCTGAAGCACCAATGTATCCAGGGAGGGTGCTTCCTTTAAGGGACTACGGACCAAACCCCTTTGTAATAAATATCAAAGAGACTTCACTCCAAAACAATACCTTCCGTACCGCTTTGTGGACCGGAAGGTATTTACAGCTTACCTTAATGAGCATCAATGTAGGAGATAGCATCGGATTGGAAATGCATCCTGATGTCGATCAGTTTATTCGCATTGAACAAGGTCAAGGCCTTGTTATAATGGGAGACAGCAGAGATAGGCATAATTACCAGCAAAGAGTGGGTGATGATTATGTCATATTTATACCGGCAGGTAAATGGCACAATCTGATAAATACTGGCTGTGTACCGCTTAAATTGTACTCTATCTATGCACCGCCTCAACATCCGCACGGCACTGTTCATAAAACAAAAGAGGTTGCTGAAGAACATCACGTATAACTAATCGTGGATGGTCTGAAAGGCCTACAAGCTGGTTGTTGCTGGTTCCGCCGGAGAGAAGAGTGTAAGTTTTTCCCTGCTCCAAATCAGGAGTGCTGATAACGATTGACTGATAATCTTTAGAGGGAGCGTAGGACAGGACAGCGTTCCCGCTTTCATCAGCCAAAGTGACTAACGTTCCTGCTTTCTGCGTAGAGGAGTAGTAGACAATCAGGGAATTCTGTGAAGAGGATTCCGATATATTAAAGTAACCCGGATAATCCGGGCAAAATGACGACAAATATTATAACCTATGGATTTGCAGTAAAGCTTATATCTTTCCCGTCGCTGACTGCTACAATGGTTCCGTCTTTGTCCGTCCTGTATATCCTGATACCCATGTTTTGAAGCCTTGATATCGTAGAATCGTCAGGGTCATCATCTCCACCTGTGCTGATTACAGCATACTTGGGTTTTACCATGTTTAAATATCGCTGGGTGCTTGAAGTACCTGAACCATGATGGCCGATCTTAATAACATCTGCCGCAATGTCATAACCTTTACTAATAATTTCATTTTCGGAAATCTCCTTGGAATCACCCTGAAAAATAAATTTTGTAGTACCGTAAGTCAGTTTCACGACAACAGAGTAATCATTTAAATCTTCATAACTTTCACTGTTCGGCGCTAAGATGATGCACTTGGCATCCCCAAAGTTGAATTCCAACCCCGGCAGAGCCCTGGCCAGTTTTAATTCCTTCTTTTCAACGGCATTAATAAACCTTTCATAAGTTTTGGTTTTTGTTTGCCCATTGCTTGTGTAAATCATCCCAATTTCAAAAGTCTTAATGACTTCATCCATCGCCCCGATATGGTCTTTATGAGGATGGGTAGCAATTACTACGTCTAATTTGGCAACGCCATTGTCCTTTAAGTACGCTATGATTGTCTTGGCATCAGTATCGTTTCCGGCATCAATCAGCATGTTTTTTCCGCCTTGCTGGATGAGTATCGAATCTGCTTTGCCTACATCAAGATAGTGTACTTTCAGTTGTCCACTGACCGGCGCAGGCTGATATTCATCCTTGGCGCATCCGCAGAACATCACAGCGGCAAACAATAATATTGCTGCCGATTTTACAGCTGCCACCTGCCACATAATTTTACCTCCGAATCTCAAAGGCTTAAAAAACTGTCTTCTTTTTCGTGACAATAAAAATGCCAATACCCTCACGGTTCTTCTCCTACTTTACATAGTCGTACATATTAAGTTGTTTTATGATTTGCATACTTTCACCAGCACTACCCGCTTGTATTTTATTTTCTCAACTTTAAACACGAGTCCCTCACATTCGATTAGCGTAACACAAAATCAATTCATAAAGATCTTTTTAGCTATTTTATAAATAATAACTTTTGGGTTTTTAAACATTTTTAGATAACACCATTAAAAATACCGAATGTCATCTATAAAACGCCCTCAAAAACAGGGTCAAAAAATGCAGTTTTTCAGCCCGATTTTTGCCCATTTTTTGCTCCAAAACCACTACATATAGTGGTTGACCTGCCTTATTTGCCCTTTGAACCACAATACGTCATCATTATTATACACTCAACGTGCCTTGAGGCTATGATTCGGATAACTCTGCCTTAAATAGGGCTTGCTAACCAAACCCTTTTTTTCTTGGCAACCAGAATCTAACTGTTTTTCCGCCTCAATATCTAATTCAGAATTTGGGCAATCCCGACAAGGATAGGAGCCTTCTCTTTGGCTTGTCCCACAATTCGACAGCGCTGTCGATTTGTGGGACAAGCCATGCAGGGTCTGACGTTAACTATTTGGTTTAAGATACATCGTTTTTAACTCCATGTGCACGGTTTTTGACGCCAAAGGCTGTTTATTCATGCACATATATTACGCAGAACTAGCCGTAAATCCGTGCAAAATCTAGACTTTTTGATAAATTAGCAACCCCTAAATACTATCGTAAAAAAATGCGAAGCAATTATAACCTGGCATTTCGCTTTTCTAGTCTGTTATGTCATTTGGACCTGCCTGAGGATTGTCTTTTTGTATTTCATCTGATTTAATTTCTGTGCGCAGAGCGTTGATTGAAGGGTACACCCATCAGAATATATGTTAATGAATTAATCTGGTTTTGGCTCACATTCTCTACTCCTTACAAAGTCTTGGCTTCCGTATCATTTTACTTTTTCAAGCAACACGGGTAACCCATTAGATCGATTGAGCATGAAAAAGGTAATAAATCTAGCAACAGATTCGTCTAAATCAGTAACTTTCTTCTTAATCATTTTACGAGAATTTTTCATCAAGTAATCTTTATGATCTATCGCAAATGCAAACGTTAATCCAGATGTCATACTGAACTCGTCTAGGTGGATCAATCTCGTAAACAGAAAAATACTTGGATTTAAGTTTTCGCTCATACCAATATCGATTAGCTTTATAGGTTCTGAGTTATTCATTACGTCTCTAAGCATGATTATACCATTCTCTTGATCATGGCCGACTATTTCATACAGTCCGACATCGGATGTTTTCATTGCTATCAATAGCTCTTCATCCGCTTTGTTACAAGGTGGATATTTGTTTATGTACTCAGAAAATGCATTGCTGCCATTTCTAACGCTTCCATATATGTTAAAATCATAAATGGCATCGTTTTCGGAAGTAGATTCAATAACGACTCTATTATTCTTGTCCAGAATTCCTAAAATCGAAGCAGCTTTCAGGTAGTCCTCCCCATTAACGAATTCTTTTAAAATCTGCATATGAATTTCAACAAGTCTCTTCCGATAGATTACATATTTTTCCTTTAAGTCCATCTCACTGCTCCTCGCTCAATTTGCTATTAACATTTTATATTTTCTTACTCAATCCTACCCTATTTTCTCATGCATAGAAACTTATTTCTAGTTAGCATTGTAATAATCTACGAATATTGAAATGCAATTGAGCGGGCAAGCCTCGTCGCAACGTGTTTGCTACCGAATTACTTATCCCTTTTATCCCATAAAGTCTGTCTTCGCCTTGTTCATCCGAAGCAAGCACAACGGCGTATTCCGGCCGATACTCCAAAATAAAGAGCATCCCTTTTTTATGTTTTGTTCTCCACAGCTTCAAAATGTCGATTTTCTCTTGCGGAAGTTCTGTCTTTTTACAAGGATTTATGTCACATGGCAAACTGCGGTCCACGGTTTTGTAGTTCCTCTCGCTCCAGCTCCTGTCCGTCCAGTTTCATGAGTTGTTCCATGCTGTAATCAATGATTTTCGCCTTTCGCTCTGAAATTATTACAGTATAAAACTCCTTTTGTACTGGAAGCAGTGTTGATGTTTTATCAATGAGCGTGTAATTTTTTCCATATCAATCCGTGCGGAAACTCTTTTCAGAGCCGCCATGCAGTCTGGATTCTCAGGGAAGAGATAAATTCGAAGTAGGAAATCTTCTTTCCTTCTTCCTCAATGGACGAGGCAGGGAAAACATAACCCGCCTGTCAATCTCATCTTCACTGTTCAGGACATCCCCCATATCCTTGGCGGGTAAAGGCAGGAGCCACAGTCGTACAGGCAAATGCTTCCGGGCGTCTCGCCAGGGGTATGGTGTACAGTGAGCTTTCTGTTTCCTATATCGATCGTTTCAAGATGGGACAGCTTTTTTGTCACCCGGGATGGCTTTACACAAAATGCTGCCAGATTGAGCTCCCAAGGTAAATCCAGATAAGAGTCTGGCTGCATATACTCTTTACACTCACGATGAGTATACCCTTTGTGGATGCGCGATATTTCAAAATCATTATCATAAGCCAATATTGTGTTAAAACTATAGTTACCGCCGATATGGTCGTAATGAGAATGGCATGTGTCATCTATAAAATGTCCCAAAAAAACGGGCAGAAAAATGCACTTTTTCAGCCCGTTTTTTGGCTCATTTTTTACTCCAAAACCAATATATATAGTCGTTAACCTACCTTATTTGCCTTCAGAACCACATTTCGTCATCAGAATTATACTCTCCACATGCCTTGGGGCGATAATTCGGATAACTCTGCCTTGAATATTTATCGAAAAAAATGCTAAGAAATTTATTACCTGGCACTTCGCTTTTCTAGTCTGTTATGTCATTTGGTGACCTGCCTGAGGATTGTCTTTTTGCATTTCATCTGATTTAAGTTCTAAGCGCAGAGCAATAAAACTCATGATATGGTCTGCATCGTTTATTTGCCTGACGCATATCGCTTTCGCTTATCTCAATTTCCATAGGATAACGAGGCTGCACACCGTATGCAGTCAGGTGAACACAAGATTCCTCAATTTCATCGAAGCCTTCTGCAATTTTCCCGCACATCCTCCTGAGTAATCTCAAATCATGCGTTTTCGGCGGGTCAATATTCTTGTCGATGAGAAACCCTTTCAGGATCTTTTCAGCCGATTGCTGGCAATGATAACATATGATTTCCAGTTTAAGTGGATGCAGCCCCAATAAGTATTTTGCGGCTATCAAATCATCCTTGGCAAAATCACACCATGATTTGACTATGCCGTTCTTGTCCATAGAGCTTCAGCCCATCTCTGAAAATTGTTCTTTCAATAGTAGGTAGTTGCTTTCGTTGGTTAAATTCACTTTCCTTGCCGACAATAATGTCTACTGCCCGAATATCCTTCCGACTGATCGCGCCACCAATTTTTTGCATAGCTTCGATAGGGCGCATACTATCATCCGGGATGACCACATAAATGTCAAAGTCACTATCATTATGAGGCGTTCCATATACAAGAGAACCAAACAAGTATATTTCATTAACTATAATGGTATCTAAAATAGCTTGCTTGATCGTTTCAAGCTCTTTACTTGCGGCCACGTCCATATAAACACCCCGATTTCATCGCTATTGTATTATTCGTTTTCATTATTCTAACGTAATTATTATATCACATTATGGTATAAAAAGGTAAAATGCTTAATTTTTCTTCATTTCCGCAGCACTTTTATACTTTTTGCCGCTAACACAAAGGATATGGGTCATTACGACCTGTTTTATCACCAGTCTTTATATGAAAAATTTTTTGAGTCTGTTTGACTCAACTTAAATAGCTCTGTCGGCAATAGTTTTAAGTGTTTCTTTTTCTTAATAAGATAATTCAAAACACCACATTTTAATTGACAGACACTTATATGCTATTCTTTGCAAGGTATCCCTTGCATACTCTTCTCGTGTCTTCACAGCAATCATATAGAGCTTCTTCTAAAATCTTCTTGGGAATAACTTTATTTCTACACATGATTCTAACAATATCTGTTCTACAAGATGAACAACGATTTTTTGAATAGATATACAATAAAAATATCAAGAGCTTGTTTGGCATTTCTTTTTTCGAAGATTTTCTTAACATCCATTACTAAAGAATGAAAGTCATAGCTGTCGTAATTTTTATGCCGTTTCAACACATCAAGAATAATTCCGTAATCATGATCAAAGTTTTTTATCCTGTAATCCAAAAGATTCCGCTACAAAAATATTGCTCTTAATATTTTCAGTCGCAAGGTCATGGATTCTTTTGTCCTTAAATCGTGCTAAAACCTCTAACGCTGTTTCTTTCAGCGATGTATCGTCACAATCGTAATATATAAGGAGCTCCGTTAGGTCATACGGATAATCCACGAATATAAAAATTTTCAACAAATCCGCTTTAACTTTAGTATCACTTTCATATTTAATCCTCTGAGCCGCTTGACACAGTTCTTCGGAAGTTGCTGTTTTTGCCATGCGTCTCGCTAGTGAGCGTAACTGCAAACTCTTGTTTTCTGCAGATGCCTGAATCAAATCGTCACAGGTAATCTTGTCATCTTGACGATGTTTCCTTGTTTCTTCGTAGCTTTTTCTGTCACTGAAAACTGCATCGAGAAAACACCTCACTCCTGGTGAAGTTTTCGCTTTATGATTAAGCCTATCCATTACACGCTTTTCGCCAAACTTATTTTGAGCCGAATCGAATAGCCAATCATACCAGAAAACATTGGGCTCCGGATGGTTCTGCATAATTTCTCCCATTCTTTCAGCAGTCTGCAAAAAAGACCTTATCCCGTATAGCTCACAAAGCCATATGGCAATGCATTCTGCCGATTCCCGCGGTGAAGAGTGAAAAGAGTAGGTTCTTTTCTTGGGAAGGATAACAAGATAGTGGTCAAATCTCTTCTGTAAAGCATCTGCCGCTTGCGAACTACCATCTCTGGCAAAAAGATATAACAAACCGGAAAGCTGACCTGTAAGCGCTAACGACTCCGTTTTGTGTAGCTTTTCAATAATCTTATCCTCAAAATACGTTTTATCTGCCATAAGATTTATAGCTTCATACAAATAATAATGCCGACCGTCCTCACATTGCCAGTCATAACACGTGTCATGGAGACAGGCATATAAAACGGCATCCCTGTAATACTCATTGTTACCCGGTGTTTTGTTAAGTGCCAGTATCGCACTGCCTAAACCCATATTAATTGCTTTCTTAAACTGATTCAATAAAATAATGCCTTCACCCTACATATTGATATTCTTGATTCAATCTCGAACAACTTAGTAAAACACGCCTAACAAAATCGAAATACTTTTCCTCTGGGTATAAACGGTAGGTTCTTCCCTTTCGGCATTAGGAAGGCGTGGTCTCGATAAATCCTAAGCGGCTCACAATAGCCATCGGTGATCAGCAAGAGCGGACCATTTTTCGGGAAATCCTCCGCTTTCTCCAGCAAATCAATGCCGGGCTGCAGGATTGTACCTCCGCGTCCTTTAATCTTAACACTTTCCGCGATGGCTTCAGCGCAGATATCCTTGATCATAGGTAGCCGCATCACAAAAGACCACCCTTACTAAGGGTACATCCCGGGAAATACTGTAGCTGGCAATAGCGCCCAAGGCTTTGGCCAGCAAGGAGCGATCCATAGAACCTGAGGTATCCAGAATAACCCCGTAGGTTCTTCCTTCCTCAGATCCTGCTTCAGGTATCCACCGCTGGCGGGGTATATCTGGAGTTGATGACTGGCGTCGACTGGGACGGGCATAAGAACGAACTTTTTCCAGTGGTGAGAAATACTGATCAAACCATTGCGCCAGTTCAACATCCCAAGGCACGGGCGGCTGACTCAAAGCTCGGATCTCTTCTATTAACCCTGCAGGTAGCGTTCCACGTCCTTGTTCATCATGATAGACAAGTCCCTGACTGAGACAACGGCGATAAAAATCATCAAGACTTTCCCCCTCTCCGCTAGACCGCCAGTCGGGCGCATTCTTTTCCAGAATATCTCCAAGTCCAATTCCTCTTAAGGTTGCCAGCTTTCGGTACGTCCTCATGTCAAGAACAATCCGGTCATAAATTGCTTCAGCTGAAAGTCCCTTCAGTTCGGGATCATAAAGCGCTCCCACCTTGGGCAGCTCTCCCAGTCCCATTTCTACCAGCCAACCGTTAATCACGTAATCACAGGCCACATTCCCAAGATAAAACGGGTATCTATCGTTTGAAAGCTCTTCGTAAGAAAGCAATGAGGCTATAAGGTAGCATGGCATAATACGAAAGACTTAACGTCTGTAATTGCTAAGAAAATGATCTATGCGCGTCCTTGTACTCCTCCCTGGTTGGTCTGAAAACTGAATTGTTACCCATCCATCCTCTTGAGCAGTTATTGTTGCAATCACACCGGAATCCATTTCCAGTTCAAGTTTTCCGCCTACGCTCTTGCTGGATGGACTGTTTTTCTCAGGAGATTCTTCTGTAAAAACCCTGCTCCAATTTGTATAAAGAAATTTTTGAAGAATGGCCATATATCTGCGCCCATCTTCCGGATGCATAACAAAAATATAAGAGCGTTGTGTTCCCTTATGATATGTAAGGATATATATCCTGGCATCTGGTAGATATTCAATCATTTCATTCTTAGTTTTATCCCACTGCTCCCAAGTTCGACGAGCCTTCTGGCAATAATAAACAACATTCTGGCCCCTATTATAATAATCTACAATTTCCAAAGGACAGATATATTTCTCTGAATTTTTACTGCCTTTAGACTTCGTGCCAATCGGCCCATTATCAGGATCACAAAAAACAAGTTCTGCATCCTTCAAAGCTTCTAACGCATTATCATGCCACTCATTACGGTTTTCTCTTGAAATAAGCTTATGATAAAAGCATGCTGAGGAAAATATCTCTGCTTGCTCAATCATCGATACCGACTTATCTTCGTACACAACTACCTTCTTTAATAAGTCAAACAGTTCCGGATCAAGATATCGTTCTTTGTCATTATCAAGATACGTTGTGAATCTTCCATCATTTGAATCGTCATTCTCAGTCAGATACCAATTTACACCTATTTTTATACCACTTTTCTCAAGGTATCTGAGCATGCCATATTTTCCATAATCTCCGATGTCACCAATGTACTGATTTTTCATGTTGCACCTACTCTGCCTTTTCGCATTTTGCGAAGTATCTCAGGCATCACATTTGCCCTCCAATTCTCAACCTCTTCACCTATTATTTCTGCAAGCAACCCATCAATCCTATACCAAACTGGCGCTTAGGAGTCGTTCCTGCAGAATTGGCTGGATATCCCACTGTTTGTTGAGTAGCAGTTTTCTCCATAGCATTTTGAGAATCAATAAATAAGGTCTCCGAGGTGTATCCTGTTAAAGAAGTAGTTTCTTAGCTTCTGAAAAACTCGAAAAATCATTCGGAGTAAGCACAATATTGATGTCGTAAAAATATCAATGATGAATAACCCTTGAATGTTTTTCCCAAGCACTAAGCTCTAGTGTCCAAAACCTGGCCCATTCCTTCATTTCCTTATATCCTGGATTATTCGGATCCAGCATAATTTTACAGAAATTCACATATCCGCCTACACCGCCCACATCCTCCGGTGGTGTTTGACCACTTGCTTCCAGTAAATAAGGTGATTCCTTATCATACTCCTCAATCACTTGCACTAGCTGGATTTCATGTTCCCAGTTATCGCCCATATCATAGGTATAAAGTATATGCTTGTGCTCAGGCAAAAACTCCGCTAATGTATGCCCTTTCATTAAAATAGCACTCTCATCGTACTCCCGGTCATCCTCAAAGGGAACAATTCGGGCAACAGGTAAATGCTTGTTGCCGTCAAAGATGGTAAAGTCAAACAGGTGGCAATTTTTCCAGCCAAACGCAGATTGCAGTACTTTGTGTAACCGAGCAAATTCCAAGTTTGCAGGTACAATAATCCTCCGCACTGCCTTGTATTTTTCCAAATCAAGTGAGACCAGCAATTCAAAAGCACGGTATTTGTAAGCTGGCATTCCTGTAAGCTCAGATAGAGCATTAATCATTGCCTGGTAAGGAACAAACCCCTCATCTCTGTTCGTGGATATATTGACATGTTGGTAATTCACAGGAACCCCTACCGTGTCGCAAAACATTTTTTCAATGCCGTTGTATTCTCTTCCGACATAAAAACTGCATTCAAGTCCCGCTTTAGATACCCATGCTGCCGTCTTTCTACCGCGATTTTGCACTAACTCAACTTCACCCGCTAATCGCATATATTCTTTGACTATCGCTGGATTTACATTCATGAACAATAGCGTGTTGGAAATGGCCGTCTTCATCATCACTTCCAGATTCTTGAGGTCTTTCCGTTTGACTTGGTAAATGGCTACCGTGAAGCGTGTAGCATTGTTCACCAACACAATCATGTCCTCTGTTCTTCGGTTATCCCATACCTTTGTCCAGTTTGCTGTCCATGAAAACAGTGGATTGATGGTTTCATCAATGTCAGTAAGCTTTAATTCTATTGTATCCGCTAACTTTTTCGTCAGTGCAATTTGCATGATTCACTCTCCCTTCCGGCAATCGCAGATCGTTACTCTCAAATGCCGAGGCAAATTGGAACTAAGTTTATTTGCCCTACCATAAGAAATTTCGATATTGCTTCTGCGTTTCATTTCATCATTAAGTATTATTCCTCGCCCCAACGGTATTTTTTATTTTGGTGCAACGTGTCAAGATCACATTTCATACATAGTCCGTTATGACAACACACTTGCTCTCCACATTTTAGGCAGCTCCACTTTTCTCTTTCTTTATCCAAAAATGTTTCAATGCCATTTTCCTGAATGGATTTCAGGTTTTCAATCATACTCATGTGGTATTTGGTATGATAGCGCTTGTCCAGTGATTTCAGTCGTTTGCACGGGAATTTCCCACATTCATAGCAGAAACGGACAAGCCCTTTCCCAAGCAGTTCACACTGATAGCCCATGTGGAAGCAGTTTTCTCCTCTCGTAATACAACCGGAACAATATTTCCTATGAAATCCTTGCTTTCGCAAATCATATTTCATTGCCTGATAGCTGACACACAAGCTGCAGTTCATACCGCAAGGAGCAATCAGGTTTTCTTCCACAAATGCTCACCTACTGTTATTCGTTATTCCGTTCCCATACAGATACTGTCCTTCATGCACTTGTACTCACCGTAATTCGGTATCACCGCATAACCAATGGAGCGATACAACCCCATGGCCGCCGTGAGTAGTTCACCCGATTCGAGTAGCAATTTAGAGTATCCTTTCTCCTTCGCTCTTTCTTCAAGAAGGCTCATTAGTTTTTTTGAGATGCCTTTCCCCCGGTAACTCTCCTTTACAAAGACACGTTTTACCTCAGCTGTGTCCTCTTCGAATAAAAGAAACGCACCCGACTGGTATGTCATCATCATAGGCAATGATTACTTCATGAATATCCTGCAAACTGTTTAGGTGAAAAACAGTTACTGTTTAAATAGACCTCCAATTTTTTAACACCCATAAACTCTTCAGTGAACTCGTTCAACTAAAGTTGAACATCGAGTCTTCGGTGGGGGACTCTACCCCGAAGCAGAATAAGGTGTACCACTCCCACTTGTACAAGAAGTGGGAGTCTTACGATTTGGATAAAATTGATTGAACTTTGATCCCTCGCTCTCTTAAAAATCTTATAATCTTCAGAACCTCCAGGGTATCCCTTGATACCCTGCTGATTAACTTTGTGATGATGTAATCGATTTTGCCTTCCGCTGCTTTCCTGAGCAGTTTGTCCAGACTTTTTCTGCCGCTTCTTCGAAGCCCGCTTTCAATATGGTAGAAAACACCGGCAAAAAGCCAATTAGGCAGTTCTTTTATCATCTTAGTATAAGTCTTTATCTGAATCTCAAGGCTGCAACCCTGAGCTTTTTATTCTCTTTGGGTTTAGGCGGTATGATTCTAACATTTTTCATCTCAATCTTTCTATTTGTATAAGCATAAACGGGGTAAGGTCATAAGCACATTTACATTTTACAAAACAAAAGACGCGAAGGATAGCCTCCACATCAAAAATAAATTTTCATATCCGGCGTCTCAAACCCTTGATGCGTCAGCCTTTCATCCTCTGCAACAGGATTATTACCTCCACATGCCTTGAATGTACAATAATGATGTCGTTAGGAGCTAGTGGTTCCTTGGTGGAATAGCGTATCCAATCTATTTAAAGCAAAAAATAGATCCTCTCTTTATTTTTCATTTCAAGACTATCCATTCTTATTTAAAAGGTCACTGGGGTTTACAAAATTAATGTAAAATACATTTTATCAGATTAACAAAATCAAGTTAGCTATATAAAAAAAACAGGTCAGTCTAAACCATGTAATGACTCAATTGAGGGAGATGGAGGAAGAATGGCAAAAAGTATTGATGTACCCTTGTGCATTTCGTCTCCACCAATTCAAAAATGAAGCAAGGGACTCGAACCCTCGTGGTTTTAGTCCTTTTGCTTCTATCATTCTTAATTGTTAAAGAAATGGATCTACACCTGCTCATAGCACCATCTATAAAAATAGCGGTATTAAAAAGGTTAACAATATGAAAAGCATTCCTGCCATTGCTACAAACAAAACTAATGGGATTTTTCTGCCTGCAAAACTATTAGTTAATGCCCCTTTCTTTGGACATACAACAATGCAGTTTTGGCAGTTAAAACATTCAGCCGATATTACCTTCTTCATTTTATGCACCTCTAGATTTGAGGGACATTTCTTTGTACATAACGTGCAATTGATGCACTTATCTTCGCATCGGACGATACAACTGGGGCTAAACCGACCTGCAACTCCGGCGACAGCACCCTGTATGCAGATATATTTGCAGAAGAAATTATCAATAAAGAATGAGCCAATAATTGTTACCAACATCAACATAATACTTATCCAGGCTAATCCAGGCAATATTATGCTATATTGTTCAAACACATCGTCAACACTGACTTGTAGCAGAAACTTGCCGCTTGCAATGGATAATGCTGCAAAACCTGTAAGTATGATGTATTTCGCTGCTCTAAGATATTTATCGAGTGTTGCAGGAACTGTGACCCTTTTTTTTAAAAGCTTGAATCCTATATATCCAACAACCCTTTGCAGCGCCCCCACCATGCACAAAAAACCACAAAAGCTTCTTTTGAAGATAATGGCAAACAAAATAAATATTATTAGAACTGGCATAATGCTAAGTTGAACTGCATTTTCGAAAGTCTCCTCAATAAGGAAACTAAAAACAAACGGGAGTATTATTAGAAAAAAAGGAATGGTCGTTTTTGCTAATTTCTTAGTATTAATATTCATTACATGACCTCCGTATATTTGGTTTGGTTTACATCTACCGATTTCAGTATAGTTGTCGATGCTACCACCTTTCAGCGGTTCCATGATGGCAATAGCAAGGTTCTTTGCCGCCGCACATTTCAGACCCTCAACTCCAACTTGGTGGAACTCGTCCAGAACGTTCAGCTGAATCTGTGCCATTTCCCAATCATAAGCATCGACGACCTCCTTGAACAAATCCACCGGACCGTGGTAGGAGAACGCCTTGTGCCGGATTTTGCCCTTCTAGACCATTTTGTCTAAGAAAGCAAGGTCGTCATACTTTATAACTTTTTCCCAGTTTTCAAACCCAAGGTTATGAAGCAGATAAACATCGATATAATCGATCTTCAGACGCGTCAGCTGTTCATCGAGAAACTTTTCAAAATCAGCATGCTGAATGATAATCCAGATGGGGCTTTTGATTGCCAATCTTCACAAAAATACCTCCTGTTTATTTATGTGATAATAATATCAAATCACATTAAACAAACAGGAGGTATAAAATTAAACAAATCCTAAACTCATTCTTTTTCACTTTAATTAATAATTATAATTTGCTACTCTAACAAGCATTTCGAGCTTTTACTGCTATCTTCCTTATTTTTCCCAAGAGGATACTTATCGAAGCCTCTATCTTCCATTGAATAACCTGATAACCATATAATTTTATCTTATCTATTCAACCGGTATCCCGCACCCCATACTGTCTCTAAGATTTTTGGGGTTTTACTGTCATCCTCAATTTTTTCACGAATACGATTAATATGCACCATAACCGTCGCGCTATCCCCAACATAATCATATCCCCATATTTTTTCAAACAATTGTTCCTTCGAGAAAACAATATTAGGATTTTCAGCCATAAATTTTAATAATTCAAATTCTCGATTAGGAAAACGAATTTCTTGCTCACCCTTATAGACCTTCCATCCATGCAGAAGAACTCGAATATTACCTATTAGTATCTCATCGCCCTTCTCATCCAACTCTATCTGATTGGCTTCTGTTAATCGACTATACTGTCTTATATTTGCATTTACTCTTGCTACAAGCTCAGCGGGATCAAAAGGTTTAGCAATATAATCATCTGCACCAAGTCCCAGACCACGAATTTTATCAACAGATTCCGTCCTTGCCGTTACCATGAGAATTGGAATATTAAGTTCACCTCTTATCTCTTTGCATATCTCATAACCATTCTTCCCGGGAAGCATAAGATCCAGTAGTATTAAGTCAAAATTTTCCACATGCAGAAGTGGAAGTACTTTATCTCCATCACTTACAATGAATGTTTCAAACCCACTAGCTTCCAGATAAGCCTGTTCTATCATACTGATATCATCATCGTCTTCGACAATTAGAATTCTATATTTTTCATTCATCTAAATCACCACATTCATCCAAAATTGGTAGTCTTATTCGAATAGTAAGACCGTTGCTGTTTTCTGCATCTACTGAGCCTCCCATAGCATCCACTAGATATTTTACAATATAAAGACCTAGACCATTCCCTTCTTTTATATTCCTTGACTCATCACCTCGAAAAAACTGTTCAAAAATATGGGGAATCTTATCTTCTGAAACTCCACAGCCATTATCAGAGATCTCAAGTACTACATATGCATGTTCTTCAAAAATATTAATGGTAATTTCAAGCTTATCTGTTTCTGCATATTTTTTACTGTTTTCCAGTATATTATCAAGTATTCGTTTCATTTGTTCTCGGTCAACATTTGAAAACAAACCTTTTTTTACATCTTTTATTTTAATTTTAATAGATTCATTCTCTATCAATAATTCGTATCTTTTCACATAGGCTTCCAGATACTCACTCCACTCTGTCTTTTCAAAAAACAGTGGCATATTACCTGTTTCAAGTTTTGAGAAATAAAATAACCTTTCCAAAAGCCGATCCATTTCTATCGTTCGTCTATAAGCTGTATCAAGAAATTTTTCTCTTGATTCAGGTGTTGTAGCAACCCCATCCTTGAGACCTTTTATTGTTCCTCTAATTGCCGTTAATGGAGTCCTTAAGTCATGAGAAATTCCCGCCACCATTTCAACTCTCGCCTTTTCATAAGACTCCTTTTCCGCATTAGCTTCCGTTATATGTTCCTGCATTTCATTAAATGCGTCGCAGACATATTCAAATTCAATATCTCCCTTGTATTTAACAGGTTCAGAAAAATTTCCTTCTTTCATTCTTTTTGCTCCTTCTGACAATGCATCTAAAGGATTTGTGATATGTTCGATAAGTCTCTTAGTAAAAATCTGACTAATTATGAGTAAGGCACCTATGCAAAATATACCATCAATCAGCAATAGTATAAGTATAGTAGTCAAACTATTTTTTTGAAACAAGAATTCATGATATTCTCCTGCAATTGCAAACACTTTCATTTTCTCATTCATATCATTTTGTGTTAGCACAGTCATATAGTCTTGTACATAAATATGCACCTTTCCATCTGTTTCCAAATAATCTCCAATTTCATTTATAAGCTCACTCACAGGAAAATCAGTATTTGAGTAAATCACTTCACTATCTATTTCAACGCAAATAGAAAATCCATACCTATTCAGTTTTGCTGCAAGATTGTTTATCGCCTCTTCTTTTGGGGATGGATTCCAATCTGTCAGGATATTTCTTATTTGTTCGGTATTATCTGCTAACTCAGACGAACCAATCATGCTGTTTTTATATGTGCTCTCATATAAATCTATTACAAACATATTAACGAAAAGAAATAGACTTAAAGTTACAAGTACCATTCTGGTATTAGAAATAAAAATTCTGCGTTTCACCGTCTGCTTTTCCTTATTCATCGTCCTCCTCCTCGTAATAAGTGTCACACGTCAATGTTTCTTCTCTGTGACACACACGCTTTTAACTTTCTTCTTTTTCGTCCATCATAGAATTTCCACATTACTACAGGATTTTGAACCAGCATTAACAGTTGTGTTACAGGTACTACAAATTTTGTAAAAAGGATTTCCACGGTTTTGACATTATTTCGCATCCTTTTTCTTTATATGACCATATGCCTTACATGTTCCTTTAACTATTGAGTATAGATACAATGCAATAATGCCCCACAGATTAAAGATCATAGTTACAATTACCCAGAATGTTACGTTAGATTTTATATGAGATAAAAATACACATAATACCCAGAGTACAAAGACAAAAAGACCTGCAATAATACTAATTACACCCTCCATTACCTTGTCTGTGGTTGTCAG
>Ga0209347_1002409_pt1 | contig 24991 bp, 24 predicted proteins | sample AutmiccommuBRH23_FD_187382 | JGI IMG/M metagenome (GOLD analysis project Ga0209347, IMG submission 187382) | Deep subsurface microbial communities from Mt. Terri, Switzerland - Autotrophic microbial communities BRH/23 (SPAdes) (version 2) | ecosystem: Environmental > Aquatic > Deep subsurface >...
TATTCTTTATTCTTCCAAGGATGGCAAAATGCGGTTTGGAGGTACGGTAGAGAAGGACGATCAGCGAAAGCAGGACCCCAAGGAGTATCCCCTGTTGAATTCCTATAAACAAGGTAAACAGGAAGGTAAAAATCAGGACGAAAAATTCTTCCCGCTGGTGTTCCCACAGGAAGGCTGGGTAACGAAACTCTACCAGCCCGGCCACAGAAACCATTATTATCGAGGCCAGAATGGCATTGGGCAGGTCATGAAAAATGGGGGTGAAGAACAAAAGGGTAAAGACAACCAGGAGCATGCTGATAAAACCGGCCATGGGGGTCCTGGCCTGCAGTTTATTGTTAATTGCCGACCGGGAGAAACTTCCGGTTACCGAATACGACTGAAAAAGGGACCCTATAAGGTTGGAAGCCCCAAGAGCCAGCAATTCCTGGTTGGGTTCCACCTTATCTTCCCCGTTCTTTTCATCAAGCGATTGCCCTATGGAAATAGCTTCGGTATAACTGATTACCGCCAGGGCCACAGCCATTGGCATGAGCATATTTACATGCCGCCAGCTGATCTGTGGGAACTGCGGCGAGGGCAATCCCTTCGGGATATCGCCAACAACGCCTACCCCATATCGCTCCAACCCCAGCAGGGAAACCAGGAGTATCCCCAAAAGCACTACCACCAGGAAGGCCGGGATCCTGTTATTCCATTTTTTTATGAGCAGTATCATAATGATGCCGCCTAGGCCTATAAGCAAGGTTAGCCCGTGGGTATTGTGCATTTCACGGAAACTTTCGTTAAAGAGGATATGAAAGCGGCTGGTTTGAACTATATCTGTTCCCAATAAATGCTTTAACTGGCTGAAGGTGATGATAACGGCGGCCGCGGAAGTAAATCCGCTGATTACCGGTTTGGAAAGGAAATTTACCAGAAACCCCATCCGGAAAAGCCCCAGCAGCAGTTGTATGGTTCCTACCATGAAAGTCAGCAGGATAGCCAGGGCAATGTACTCATCAACCCCGCTTACTGCTAACACCCCAAGGCCCGCGGCCACCAAAAGGGAATCCATTGCCACCGGGCCCATGGCTAATTGCCTTGAAGTTCCCAGTAAACTGTAAACCAGCAGCGGCATTACACTGGCGTAAAGTCCGTAAACCGGCGGTAACCCGGCAATCATCGCATAGGCCATCCCCTGGGGGATGAGCACAATGCCCACAGTTAGTCCTGCAATGGCATCTTCGGTAAAATACCGCTTGTTATAGGAGGGTAACCAACTCAGAAACGGAAAAAACCTTCGCATTAATCAAAGGTACTACTTAATCCAGAAAAACGCAGGAAACAGTTCGGGGCCAACTGATATTAGGAACCAGCTTTGACAAAATTATTATAGCATCCGCATTACTTGTAGCTCCCCCAGCAGCTACCCTTTCGCTTACAATATAAAATGGCCTGCTACCTGCAAGATAGCCACCTTAAGCATTCAGGGAGCGGGCTGCAGCTGTACCCTGAAATTATGTTCCCCGGGACCCAGATATTCAAACCCCGTATGTAATTGATGTTGCCCGGTGGCATAGGGATAAAAGGTGATCGGCTCTATGCAGACCATGTTAGGCACTTCTGTCCAGAGCATGAAATGCCGGAAGCCGGAAGTTTTTACCATAAGTGATTTTTCGTCGTGCAGGCAAACTTCCTGCCGGTCCTGAACAAGTAACGCTTTATTTCCGGCGGCAAGTACATCGTCCAGGGTGATAATCCTCTCGCCCGCACTTATATAAGGTTCGGCGGTTCGCAGCTTAAAGGCAGGATGGTAGCCAAACATAAAGGGCATATCCTTTTCCCCTGATACGGCAAAGCTGATTTCCAGGCCGCTGTCTGAAAGCCCGAAGGCCTTTTCTATCCTGAAATCATAGGGCCACATAAGCCATTGTACCTTCGACCTTTGCGGATATTTCGAATTCTTTACCAGGGTACCGGCCTTATAGGTTTTATAGAAAATGGCGCTTTCCGCAGTTTTGCCCTGCAGTTGGTACTCCAGTTCCCGCAACAGGCCATGCTGGTCCTGAACCGCATTGCCCCTTGGCACCTGCACGCGATAATCCGCTTCAGCCGTGGGTCCAATTACCGGGAACATTTCCGTATCGCTATTACCCCAGCCCGGGCTGCCCACTTGATGCATAAATTCATAGCCCCCGTACCGGTAGCTCCGCAATTCGCCTTTCTCTATACCCACCTGGAAGGGGCCTCTGCCGATACCGGTCATCGTTCCAGATTGATAAGGCGGTGGATCAACACAGCGGTGCGTTGCGTAAGGGCCTCTATGGTACGGAGGTTTACAGTTTCCTCAGGGGTATGGGCCCGGTGGCCCATGGTCCCCAAACCGTCGAGGCAATCTACATACTCGGCCACAAAGGAAATATCCGCTGCCCCCCTTTTTCCGGGATCATATGCGGTTACAGGGCCCTGGTCGAGGTCCTGGCTTACCTGGTTCAATATTTCTAACAACTTCATATTGCCCTTTGTGGGACTCATTGCAGGATAAACATCTTCAAAACTTATAGCTGCAGAGGTATGGGGCAGGTTCCTCTCTGTAATGGCACTCATTTTGGCCCTTGCATCCGCTTTTTGTTCTTCCGAAATAAACCGTAACCCTCCAAGTACGACAGCTGTACGCGCCACCACATTTGTCTTACCGGTTGCCTCGCCACCGGTAGCTCCTTCCCCGGTGAGCAGGGCGGTACCACCAAGGATCAAACCCGGGTTGAAAGTGAGGTACTCTTCGCCCCTGACTTCTTCGTAAAAGGCATTCAGGATGCGCGCCGTTTCGAAGATGGCCCCGGCGCCGACATCCTCATTAAAAATCCCAGAAGAATGTGCCTGTTTGCCACTAACTTCCAGCTGCCATCCGGATGAGCCCCGCCTGGCTACGGTAGCATAGTTAAATCCCGTGGAAGTTTCGAAACCTAGTGCAATATCGCTGCGCTTTGCCGCTTCAATAAGGTCGGCCCTGCTTATTTCAAGGGGGCTGCCAGCATCTTCCTCATCGCCGGTAAGCGCTACTATGACCTGGGCATCGTCCAGTAGACCGTTCTCCTGCAGGGCTTTAAGGGCATATAAAATAATAACATCGCCGCCCTTCATATCATTGCCCCCGGGGGCATGTGCAATACTGTCGTTAACCCGTTCGAAATTTTGAAATGGGCTGTCAGCTTCAAAAACAGTATCCAGGTGGCCGATCAGGAGGAGTCTTTTACCCTTGCCGCCCGATACTTCGGCAAACAGGTGTCCTGCCCTGTTCATTTCATCCGGCATCCCGATCCACCTCGATTCAAAGTCTATGCCATCAAAGGCCTGCATAAATTCATTACCCACTGCCCGTACGCCCTCAAGGTTATAAGTGCCGCTATTAATGTTCGTTACTTTTTCCAAAAAGGCAATAGCATCAGCATTATTCTCAGATACGGTGGCTACCAGTTTTTTCTCCTGCCTGCTTAAATGCTGGGCACTTAACCCAACGGCAAAACACAGCGCCGGCAAAAGGGCCGCAATACGTATTGTAATTTTCATAATCAAGTTAGTTTTTGATGCTGCCTGCGGCAGGTTTTACATAAAACCGTACTGGCCCGGTCATAACTGCGATGCCTATCCGGTTATCAGCGCTAATTACAAGGATACCTTTAACCTCCTCCCCTTTGGGAGACATATATCAACCCGGAAGCCGTTATTCCATGAACCCCTGCTGGCGCATCCATTCATCATTGAAGATCTTGCCAACATACCGGCTTCCATGATCGTGGAACAGCACGACCACCACATCCTCTTTCACGAAGTGATCTTTGAGCTGCAGTACGCCCTTGATGGCAGCCCCGGCCGAATTTCCGAGGAACATCCCTTCTTCCCTGGCCAGGCGCCGGGTGTAGATGGCGGCATCTTTGTCTGTTACCTTTGTAAAACCGTCGATGATGTCGAAATTAACATTTTTGGGGAGAATGTCCTCCCCGATACCTTCGGTGCTATAGGGGTAGATCTCCTTTTCGTCGAAAATACCGGTTTCATGGTATTTTTTAAAAACAGAGCCATAGGTATCCACCCCCCAGATTTTAATTTTAGGGTTCTTCTCCTTAAGGTAGGTCCCCACCCCGGAAATCGTCCCCCCTGTGCCCACTCCCACAACAAAATGGGTGATTTTACCCTCGGTTTGCTCCCAAATTTCAGGACCGGTACTCAGGTAGTGTCCTTTGGTGTTGGAAAGGTTGTCATACTGGTTTACATACCAGGAATCGGGGATTTCTTCTGCCAGCCTGCGCGCAGTGGAATAATAACTCCTGGGATCATCGGCCGCCACGTTGGTGGGGCAGACATGCACCTCGCTGCCCATGGCTTTCAGGATATCGATCTTTTCTTTCGACTGTTTGTCAGGAACCGTACAGATCATTTTATATCCCTTTACCACTGCCGCGATTGCAAGGCCGAGTCCGGTATTGCCTGAGGTACTTTCTATGATAGTCCCCCCCGGTTTCAATTTCCCGGAAGCCTCCGCATCAGCTATCATTTGCATGGCCATACGGTCTTTCACGGAGTTCCCGGGATTAAAAGTCTCATATTTGGCAAGTACGATGCAAGGGAGTTCCGATGTAAGTTTGTTGATCTTTACCAATGGGGTGTTCCCTATGGTCTCCAGGATGTTCTCAGCGTATTTCATATCTTCTGCAAAGATAAAAGTTCCGTCCCGAATTATAACGGGGCGAGTTTAAAAATGGAAATCAAAGGTGGTCTGTACTACGACCTCATTCAAATTTTATGGCCTTTACAGGGCTGATACGGGTGATGATATAAGACGGGAGCAGCAACATGGCCGAGCAAAGCAGGAAAACCCCCAGGTTAAGGCTTAATACGGTCAACAGGTCAACATGCACAGGGATATACTCAATATAATATTCCCGGGGGTTCGGAAATTTAAAAAGCCTGAACCGGTGCTGCAGCCAGATAAAACCCAGGCCCAGCCCATTACCCCATAGCAGCCCGATCCCGATCAGGTATGCGGCATTGTAGAGGAAAACCTTCCGGATACTCCAGTCGGTAGCACCCAGGGCCTTTAAGACGCCTATCATCTGTGTCCGTTCCAGGATCAGGACCAGCAGGGCGGTAATCATATTGATGCCGGCTACGATGACCATTATGCCGATGATAAGGGCTATGTTAAAATCAAAAAGCCCTACCCATTCAAAGATCTTGTAGTACTTATTGGTGATATTTTGAGTATCCAGGTCCGAAAGCGTTTTGCCGTATATCTCCGCAGTCTTTCCTTCCAGGGCGTCAAAATCCTCCAGAAACACTTCAAAGGCACCTACCTGGTCATCAGACCACTGGTTCATGTGCTGGATGTGCCTCAGGTCGACAAAGAGGTAGGAAGCGTCGAACTCCTCAAAACCACTGTCGAAGAGGCCGGTTATAGCAAACTTTCTCTGGTTGGGGGTTTTGGAAGGGTCGTCGTCCTTTAAAAAGAAAGCGAAGAATTCATCGCCAACCGATAATTTCAACCGGCTGGCCATGGTTCGCGACATCAAGACCTCTGTATTAAGGTCCCCGTTAAATTCGGGGAGGCGGCCTTCCACCAGGAATTCCCGGAATTCCCCCCAGTTGTAATCCCGGCCCACCCCCTTGGCGATGATCCCTTCAAAAGTATCCTCGGTACGGATTATCCCGCCTTTGCTGGCAACGGCCTGGATATGGGAGATCCCGTCGACCGAATTAAATTGGGGATAAAAATCCTGGTTGGTAGAAACAGGAACCACGGAGACCTCTGACCGGTTATTATCGTAATTGTAAATCTGGATATGCCCGTTGAAGGCAGCGATCTTTTCCCGGATCTTGTGCTTCAGCCCCACCCCCGTGGCGATTGCCACCAGCATCATAATGAGGCCCATCGCTATAGCAGCTATGGCAATTTTTATTATTGGCGCCGAAATACTAATTTTATGCTCTTTCCCCTGTATCAGTCTTCTGGCAATAAAAAATTCTAAATTCAAAGGATGGAATTTATATACGGTTTCAAAAATACGGTTTTCCTGTGGCTTTTTATGCTGCTTGCCTGTGGAAACGGGCACAAACTCAAACCGGCCCAGCCAGACCCTATAGCCACTTACCTTCTTGATTTTGATCCCGAACCGGTTGTCCCCGCGGCAAACCGCACCGAAGCTTACCTTCCGCTGCTCAGGGATAAAAAAGTAGGTATTGTGGCCAACCAGACCAGTGTTATTTTCAAAGACCTTGTAAAGGCAGACACCAGCGGGTCTTCCTATACCCATCTTGTAGATTCGCTCTTATCAATGGGGGTGGATGTCCGTAAGGTTTTTGCCCCCGAACACGGTTTCCGTGGGATGGCAGACGCAGGCGAACATGTTAAGGACGGCAGGGATGCAGCAACCGGCCTCCCTATTTTTTCGCTCTATGGCAGCCAGCGTAAACCCGGACCTGAATTGCTGGAGGATCTGGATATTGTCGTCTTCGACATACAGGATGTCGGCGTACGGTTCTATACTTATATCGCCACCCTGCAGCTTGTAATGGAAGCCTGTGCGGAAGCCGGTTTACCGGTAGTGGTGCTCGACAGGCCCAACCCTAACGGGCATTATATAGACGGCCCGACGATGGAGCCGGAGCATAGGGGATTTCTGGGGCTCACCCCCATCCCCCTGGTTTACGGGATGACCATAGGTGAATATGCCCGGATGATAAATGGGGAAGGATGGCTGGAAGGAGGTATTAAGGCAAACCTGCAAGTGGTGCCGCTTCAAAATTATACCCATGCCTCCCGTTATAGTCTCCCCATACGCCCCTCCCCCAATTTACCTAATGACCAGGCCATCAAACTATATCCCAGCCTGGGGCTTTTTGAAGGCACCAATATCAATGCGGGCAGGGGTACTGAATTTCAGTTCCAGCGATACGGGGCCCCCTTCCTCGATTCAACTGCTTACAAATTCAACTATGTGCCGGAAGCCAATTTTGGGGCCAAATCGCCAAAACACCTCGGCGAACGTTGTTTCGGAAGGGACCTTTCTGAAATTGCCGCGCCCTCGGAAGTTTCGCTGCAATGGCTCCTGGATGCCTATAATCATACCGCGGACAAATCACTTTTCTTCAACACAAGCGGTTTTACCAAACATGCAGGAACCCAAAAGTTGCAGCAACAAATTGAATCAGGATGGCCGGAAGAAAAGATCCGGGCCGGATGGCAGGAAGACCTTGCACGATTTAAGAAAATAAGGGCAGGCTACCTCCTTTATGAATAGGTCGTTTCTTTAAGGGGAATGGATGTGGGCTTCCTGTATTTGTGGAAGGGTTGTTTTAACAGGCCCATGACACTGCCGTTTTCGCTGCGATCGGGGAAAGTATCGACCCCGTAAATGACTTCTTCCCGATTAAGTTCCATATAGGTTCCGAACAACCGGTCCCAGATTGAAAAAATATTCCCATAATTGGAATCGGTATAAGGCAACATATAATGGTGGTGCACCTTATGCATATCCGGGGAAACTAAAAACCAGCTCAGGGCGCGGTCTACCTTTCCCGGCAAGCGGATATTTGCATGGGTAAACTGTGTTGCGACCAGCGAAAGCGACTGGTAAAGCATTACCAGAGCAATGGGAGTGCCAATAACAAAGACACCAAAAAGGGTAAAGATGAAACGGATCAGGCTTTCTAACGGATGGTGGCGGTTTGCCGTGGTGGTATCCACTTCATGGTCTGTATGATGCACCAGGTGAATCATCCAAAGCGGTTTTATCCTGTGTTCCACATAATGAGGCAGGTAAGCCCCCATAAAATCGAGTAGCAATACGCCGATCAGGGCATACAGCCAGAGGGGCATTTCGGGAAGCCAGTTCAAAATGCCGAAATCATTGGCCGCTACCCAGTCGCTCGTCATTAACAACAAAAATGCCAGGGCAAAATTGATGACGATGGTTGTTAACGTAAAAAAGAAATTGGGTATGGCATGCCGCCATTTTTTATAGGAAAACCGGAAAAGGGGCACCGCGCCTTCCAGCAACCAGAATATGGTGATCCCGAGCACCAGGATCAGGCTCCGGTGAGAAGATGGGATGGTCTCAAAATAATGCAATATGGCTTCCACGGAATAAAATTAGAAAATAATCCCGTAAGGCGGCCGGTTACAGGTGCTATACTTTGACCCGCTTTTTCATTTCTTCCACAATCGCAAAAGCTGCCGGGCAAATCGCCACGTTTTTGAGTGTGATACTGCTGATCTGATGAAACTTTTTCCTGTCGGTATGGGGGAATTCCCGGCAGGCCTTCGGCCTCACTTCGTAAATGCTGCACCTGTTATCAGCCCCCAGAAAAATGCAGGGCAATTCCCGGAGTACATGGTCTTTATCTTCATCCACTTCCAGATATTCCCCTATAAATTTTCCGGGTTTCAACCTTAAATGCCGTGCAATCCGCTCTATATCGGCGGCAGTGAAAAGCGGCCCTGTGGTCTTGCAGCAATTGGCGCATTGCAGGCAATCGGTCCTGCTAAACTCAGCCTCATGAAGCTCCTGCATCGTATAATCCAGGTTTTTAGGTGGTTTTTTCTTCAGCTTCGAAAAAAATACCTTGTTCTCCTTCAGTTTTTCCCTGGCCTTCACGGGCAATTGACTGAGTCTTTCTTCCATAGTAATAATTACAAATTCTGGCGGAAGCCGGCATCATCCCGGAAGAGCCGTACCCCCGAATGGTAAAATTACCTATTTTAGGCAAGTTTTCCGGAGGAAAGCCGTGAATTGCGGATTTCTACCTGCCCACCCACACATGGCGCGGCAGGATGGGCTGGAATACCTAAAATGCATATAAAATGATAGTATCCGGACGGCTGTATGACGGAGCATGATGTTTTTGGAAAAGCGTTGCAGGAATACCAGCAGGGTTTTACGGCAGCCAGGCTTACCACCTACCTGCAAATTCCGGGTTATACCCGCCCTATTAAGGACACGCTTCCTGTTTCGTACCTCTTCAGGGGTTTTAATGAAATGTCCGAACTGGAAAAGAAGGCGTTGGGCCATTGCCGGGGAAAAATCCTCGATATTGGATGCGGTGCCGGCAGTCACAGTCTTTTCCTGCAACAGCAGGGCATGGATATTACCTCTCTGGATGTTTCCGAACTGGCCGTACAAACATGCCGTGCCAGGGGCCTGAAGAAGGTGGTTCATAGGGGGTTACTTGACTATAATGGCATAAAATTTGATACCTTGCTCCTGTTAATGAATGGTATAGGAGTTGCGGGACGCCTCAGTGACCTCCACGGGTTTCTGGATCATTTGAAATCATTGCTGGATAAAAAGGGGCAGGTGCTCCTGGATTCGAGCGATATAAAATATATGTATCAGGACGATGAAGATAGTTCATTCCATATACCGGCCGGACCGCCCTACTACGGGGAAGGCGAGTTTGTCGTGGAATACAAGGGTGAAAAAAGCCATAAATTCCCTTGGCTTTACCTCGACTATCCACGCCTGGAAAAGGCGGCGGCAAGCCGGGGAATGAAGTGTGAGCTGCTTTTTCCCGGGGATCATTACGACTACCTGGCGCGCCTGAGCCGGAAATAATACTAGATTTGCAATTTGAGCGTTCTGAAAACTGGGTCAGATAAAATTTAGAATATTGCTTTATGAAAAAGTGCCTGTTACTTTTGTTTTTTGCCTTTTTAATCGCTTCCTGTTCCAATTCCGATGAAGGCACAGACCCCAACAACCCGCCGGCTATAAATAAATCGGCCAACCTCCTGGCTACAGGCGCGTCAGCCAATGACATCCTTTCAAATGAGTCCTTTGACCGCCTCTTAATCGAAATAGCCTATGTCCAGAATTTCCAGCCTACACAGGAGGCAATGGATAACTTTATCGGCTATTTAAGGGCCAGGACCTTCAAACAGGACATAACCGTTGAATATAATCCTTTACCGTCCCCGGGGAAGGAAACCCTCACCCTGCAGGAGATTGCAGACCTGGAAAGTGAAAACCGGACAGCATACAACGACGGCAGTACCCTTGCCATGTATATCTACTTCGCAGATGCCCCTTCAGACAACGACGACCCAGACTCGGGCTCTGTTACGCTTGGTGCGGTTTATCGCAATACCTCCATGGTGATCCATGAAGCCACTGTGCGAAGTCTTGCCGCCAGGAGCGCACTGATTTCGGTAGCAGACGCAGAAACCGCTACCCTGAATCATGAATTCGGACACCTGTTTGGCCTTGTAGACCTGGGATCCCCGGAAGTCAATCCCCACGAAGATCCGGATTCTGAGAACCATTGCGACCAGGCCGGGTGCCTGATGCGTGCCGAACTTGAATTCGGATCAGGCCTGATGAGCGTGCTGGAAAGCAGGGCAGGAAAGGGCGCAGTTGTTCCTGAACTGGATCCGGAGTGCCTGCTCGACCTGCAATCGAATGGAGGGCGCTAATAAGCCATAACTTTTAAGCCTGACTCTTTTATCTACCAACCTTGCATCAGCCTTCAAAAAGTAGGGCCGGGGCAGGGTATACGGCAAACTTATCGTCCTTCCTTCCCATTAGTCCGTCCCATCGATATAAGGTTATGAATCCGCAAATTATCCATTAAGAAAAACTCCCTTTTACATCATTCAAATAACTATATTTAATACATGCAAAAACCAATTGTACCACACTATGAAGACTCATACGCTGACCATTAACAATAAACCGCACACGGTAGAAGCCGAGGATGACATGCCTTTACTATGGGTTCTGCGGGATTTATTGGATTTAAAAGGCACCAAGTTTGGCTGCGGCCAGGCCCATTGTGGTGCCTGCACCATATTATTAGGCGATACGGCTGTTCGTTCCTGCAGCCTGCCGGTATCGCAAATAGGGGAACAATCGATAACCACTATTGAAGGCTTGTCTGAAAACGGCGACCATCCGCTTCAGAAGGCCTGGACTGCCTATATTGTACCTCAATGCGGGTATTGCCAGACAGGGCAGATTATGAATGCCGCAGCCCTTCTCAGGAATAACCCAAACCCTTCAGGAGATGAGATTGAACAGGCCATGGCCGGTAATTTGTGCCGGTGCGGCACTTACAACCGGATCAAAGCAGCCATATTATCAGTTGTCCAATAAGTAACATTGAAATACCACCTTTACGATGCCAGCCATTCCATTTCTGAAAAATAAGTCCGTCGAAAATAAGAGCACGGTTTTCCTTCCTTCAAGGAGGGATTTTATAAAAATCAGTTCCCTGGCGGGAGGAGGCCTCCTCCTGGGGGTAAGCTTTCAATGCAGGCGCGAGGATGAAACCATAAGTTTCTCTCCCAACGTGTACCTGAGTATTTCCAGTGATAATAAAGTTTCCATCATTGCTCACCGCTCGGAAATGGGCCAGGGTATCAGGACATCGCTTCCCATGATCGTGGCCGATGAAATGGGTGCGGACTGGAAGAGCGTAAAAGTTATTCAGGCAGACGGCGATGAAGCGAAATACGGGAATCAAAATACCGACGGTTCGTTTTCCGTAAGGATGTTTTACGAACCCATGCGAAAGGCAGGGGCTACTGCCAGGCACATGCTGATCGGCGCCGCCGCCCGGGAATGGGGTGTGGAAGAGGCTACCTGCACTGCCGAAAACAGTGTTGTAACCCATGCTGAAAGTGGTAAGTCATTAACGTTTGGCGAACTTGCGGCTGCGGCGCAAAAGATTGAATTACCGGATCAGGAATCCCTTCAGCTCAAAGATTTTTCATCCTATAAGCTCGTGGGAAAAGACACCCCAATCATAGACCTGGATGACATAGTCACAGGAAAGGCCGTTTTCGGGGCGGATGTAAACCGGGCAGGCATGAAGATCGCGGTTGTACAACGAACGCCTGTAGTAGGCGCAACGATGAGGTCTTATGATGACACGGCGGCACTGGCAGTTCCCGGGGTGGAAAAAGTGGTGAAGATCAATGGTTCCGGCAACCCCCCTGGCCTCAACAAACCCCTTGAGGGCCTGGCGGTAATAGCCACGAATACCTGGGCGGCCATTAAAGGGCGGGCAGCCCTGGAAATAGATTGGGACCTGGGTGCCAATGCTTCCTATGTGTCTGAAGACCAAATGGAAGCGATGAAAAAAAGTACGCTTACCGAAGGAATGGTAAGGAGAAGCAGGGGCGACTTTGGCACGGCCAGGAAAGCAGCAGGCGAGGTTCTGGACAGAACCTTTGAAGTTCCCTATTACGCCCATGCCACTATAGAACCGCCGGCAGCCATAGCTGATTTCAGGGAGGGAAAATTGGAAATATGGGCGCCAACACAGCATCCGCAATGGGCCAGGGATTCAGTGGCGGAAGCATGCGGCATGGAAATGGCAGACGTTACCGTACATGTCACCCTTCTCGGTGGGGGATTTGGCAGAAAATCCAAACCGGACTATGTGGTTGAGGCAGCCTTACTCGCGAAGGAAACCGGCATGCCCATCAGGGTGCAATGGACACGGGAGGATGACTTACACCACGACTTTTTCCATGCCCACAGCGCACAGCGCATTGTGGCTACCCTTGATGCCAAAAAACAACTGACCGGCTGGAACCACCATACGGTATTTCCATCCATAGGGGCTACTTCCAGTGCTGATGCCTTGCAACCTTCGGATGGGGAATTGGGGCTGGGCTGTATAGATTTTCCATATGAAGTGCCCAATATTCGCATAGAAACCCATGAATCCGCCGCTCATACGCGAATCGGGTGGTTACGCTCTGTAAGCAATATCCATCACGCCTTTGCCATTTGCACCATGATGGATGAAATAGCTGAAGCGCGCGGAGTAGACCCGGTTGACCAGGCCCTGGAATTACTGGCAGATGAAAAGAAGCTCGATTTTGCCGGGGAATTACAAGGGAATTTCGAGAATTATGGCGAGAAGCTGGAAGATTATCCCTGGGAAACCAGCAGGTTAAAAAATGTAATCCGGCGGGTAGCGAAAGAGGCAAATTGGGGTAAGCCCCTGGATGAAGGCAACGCAATGGGCTTTGCTGTCCATAAAAGCTTTCTTACCTATGTGGCTTGTATTGTTGAAGTTGCCCGGGATGGGAATGGCAAGATCACCATCCCCCGGGTCCATTATGCCGTAGACTGCGGCATAGGGGTGAATACAGACAGGATCCGCTCCCAATTTGAAGGTGGGGCAATTTTTGCTACGAGCATTGCCAATACCTCTGCTATAACCCTGGAGTCGGGTAAAGTGGTTCAGAATAATTTTGACGGTTACCAATTGGTGCGCATGCCACAATCACCTAAAGAAATCCATGTTCATATCGTGGAAAACGCCCGGAAACCAACCGGCGTGGGTGAACCGCCCGTACCCCCTTTCGCCCCTGCTTTGGCCAATGCCTGTTATAAGCTGACCGGCAAAAGGATTTACAAGTTGCCTTTTAGTTTGTAGACCAACTTGTCAATAAACAATAAACCATTGTAAGGCAGGCAGATTGTAGAACGAAATGGACCCGGAACCCGGAACCCGGAACCCAAATCAGGGAATATTCAAATACTTATGCGTCTGCAGGGAAATGCGCCATTTGGGATTGGCCATCACGTACTCCACGATCATGGGGGTAACTTTATCCCTGACGCTCCATTCGGGCTGCAGATAAAGAATACAGCTTTCTGAAACCTGCGCAGCCTGTTCCTCGGCAAAGATCAGGTCGTGTTTATTGAAAACTATTACTTTCAGCTCATGGGCCTTCTTGTGAATATTTCCTACCGGAAGCTTGTTCTTCTTGGGTGAAAGGCAAATCCAGTCCCATGTACCGCTTAAAGGAAAGGCCCCGGATGTCTCGATATGAATCTGAAGCCCGCGGGCTTTGAGGGCGGTAGTCAAAGGCCCCATATCCCAGCTAAGAGGTTCCCCCCCGGTAACCACAATGGTACCGGAATGATTGCGGGCATTTTCCGCGATGCTTTCAACAGCTGTAGGCGGGTGGGTAGCAGCATTCCAGCTTTCCTTCACATCGCACCAATGACATCCCACATCGCAACCGCCAATCCGTATAAAATATGCCGCCGTACCCTTGTGGTAGCCTTCGCCCTGGATGGTGTAAAATTCCTCCATAAGGGGTACCATCAGCCCCTTATCCACCAGCGCCATTACTTCATCTTTTACCATAGTGCAAAGATAGTATTTAAGTGACATCCGGTCGGGCATCCCGGCTTCATTTTTAAGGCAGGCCAGACGGGCCTTTATTCAAAAATTCCCCTATTTTTATCAAAAAATAATGAATGGGCAGGAAGGAAGAATTTTTAAACCATATCGTTTCAGGGTATACCACGAAAGGTGATTTTATTACCCTGGGAGCCGCAATGCTAGACGGGGAGACCGTTTCTGGTGCTAAAGTAAAATTGCCCCTTAAGACGCTTAACAGGCACGGACTCATTGCGGGGGCAACAGGAACCGGCAAGACCAAGACCCTGCAGGTGCTGGCCGAAAATCTTTCCGAAAAAGGCATCCCGGTACTTCTGATGGACCTTAAAGGCGACCTGAGCGGGCTTGCCCGGCCAAGTCCTGGCAATCCCAAGATAGATGAACGCCATACGAAGATCGGGATCCCTTTCGAGGCCAAATCCTTCCCGGTTGAAATACTTACCCTTTCGGAACAGGATGGCGTGAAACTCAGGGCGACCGTTTCGGAATTCGGGCCGGTACTCCTCTCCCGGATCCTGGATCTTTCCGAAACCCAGGAAGGGGTGGTGGCAGTGGTTTTCAAATATTGCGACGACAAAAAACTCCCCCTCCTGGATCTGAAGGACTTCAAAAAAATATTGCAATACGCGACCTCGGAGGGAAAAGAAGAGTTTGAACGGGCTTATGGCCGTATTTCCACCAGCTCAACGGGTTCTATCCTCAGAAAGGTCATAGAACTCGAACAGCAGGGAGCCGAATTATTTTTTGGAGAAAAATCCTTCGATGTCAACGACCTTACCCGGATCGATAAGGATGGCAGGGGTTATATCAGCATAATCAGGCTTACCGATATACAAGACCGCCCAAAATTGTTCTCCACTTTTATGCTGAGCCTGCTGGCTGAAGTATACGCCACTTTTCCCGAAATGGGCGACGCAGACAGGCCCGAACTGATCCTTTTTATTGATGAAGCCCACCTCATATTTAAAGAGGCCTCCCGGGCATTGCTAGACCAGATAGAAAGCATCGTTAAGCTTATCCGCTCCAAAGGGATTGGGTTATACTTTGTTACCCAGGACCCAACGGATGTGCCGGATGCCATCCTGGCGCAACTGGGCCTTAAGGTTCAACATGCCCTTCGGGCTTTTACGGCAAAAGACCGGAAAGCAATTAAACTTACGGCTGAGAACTATCCGCTTTCGGATTTTTACGATACCAAGGAAATATTAACCTCCCTGGGCATCGGGGAAGCGCTAATTACCGCCCTCGATGAAAAAGGGAGGCCTACCCCTCTGGCGGCAACCATGATGAGGGCCCCTATGAGCCGGATGGACATTCTGTCGGACCAGGAATTACAACAACTGATCACCACATCCTCCCTGAAAGATAAATACTCTCAAAGTGTCGAGAGGGAAAGTGCATATGAATTGTTGAACGCCAAAATCGCACAGGCAGAAGAAGAGGCAAAGAAAGAGGCTGAACGGGAGCAGGAAAGGTCCGCACGTGATGGAGGCTCCAGACCGAGGAGCACCCGGATGAACCCGGTGGTAAAGGTCCTCACCAGTGCAACCTTTATAAGGGGGGTAATGGGAATATTAAAAAAAGTGATGCGCTAAAATTATATGAAAAGGAATTGGTTGGCCATAGTGCTCCCTGTGCTCCTTCTGGGGATACAATGCAAGCAGGACGCGGATACAGGTTTTTTGGTGAATAAGGACCAGGTAGGGAAACTATACCGGAATAGCACGGTAAGTGAACTCGACAGTATTTTTAAGGGAGATTCGCTTGTAACAGACAGCATCAAAACCAGGCTGGGCAGCAGCCCGGGCCGGATAAAGGTATTTGAAAAAGGCGGGAAGCACCTGCTGACACTTACACCCTCTGCCGACAGCCTGAATCGGATAGAAAGCATCCGGATCATGGATCCCCGGTTCACCACCGCAGAAGGGGTTGGCCTTGGAAGCACCTTTGGGGAGGTCAGGAAACATTACCCTATTAGAAAAGTTGTAACCTCCCTGAACAATGTGGTGGTATTCCTTAAGGGGCAGGACTACTATTTTACGATCAGCAGGGATCAGCTGCCGGCGAGCCTGCGCTATGCTACCAACCTGAACGTTGAAGAGGTACAGATTCCGGACCAGGCAAAAATAAAATACCTCATGGTAGGCTGGGAATTTTAGGCCGTAACTATACGTTTTTACTTCCGGGGATAAGCTGTTAGGATGATGGTTGATGATCAAATGGTATGGGTAAGTATCCCATTTAGGGTTATTGACGGGGGTGGATTTACTTCACCCTGCCATTCCTCTTAGCAAGGACATAGTTGGTATGCGTGTGTGCCCATTCGGTGAGTTCCAGTAGTTTTGCCAGGTAAGAATGCCCGAAATCGGTAAGCCTGTATTCTACCCGGATGGGCACTTCCGCAAACACCTTCCTGTCTAAATACCCGTCTGCCTCAAGGAATTTAAGGCGTTCACTCAGCACTTTTCCGGATATTCCGTAAACCCTGCTTTTCAGTTGATTGAAGCGCAAAACCGGGAAATAACCCAGGTGCAATATAATAAGCATACTCCATTTGTCTGATGCCAGGGCCATCACATCCCTTATCGGACAAATTTCAGGCGGGGATTTGGGGTTAATATGGCCAAATAATTCCCTGATTTTTTTTGCAGACCTAAGTTTCTGATTTTCAGTAATAGTTTCCAAATCCATACTTTATCCCTTTTTGGATACTTCTTTCACAACTTTCCCGAATACCGTATTTTAGTATTTTTAAAATAGTAAGTTACTAAAAGATACCATAATAAATGCAACAGTTGATTAAAAAAAACCTGCCGTTGATCTATGGCGCCTATTTTAACAGCCTGGCATATTTCTCTGAAAGCCTTGCCGCCCAAAAGGCCTTCAACACCTTTTGCAAAGTGCGTAAAGGCAAGGTGTTGCCGCATCAGGCTTCCTTTCTGGACCAGGCCAGAAAAGAAACGGAAACTGTTGCAGGACACCAAATTCAGAGCTATCAATGGCGTGGGACCGGGGCTACCGTCCTGCTCGTACATGGCTGGGAAAGCAATAGTTTTCGCTGGAGAAACCTCATCCAATTCCTCAGGGTAAATGATTTTAATATCATTGCTTTCGATGCCCCGGCACATGGATACTCGAGCGGGGAATACCTCCATGTACCCCTCTATAGCGAATGTGTGTTACACATGCTGGAAAAACACCGCCCAAAACATCTGGTAGGGCACTCTGTTGGCGGCATGACCGCTCTATACACCCAATCCCGCTATCCCGAAAACAGTGTTGAAAAGATTGTAACCATCGGTGCGCCTTCCGAGTTCCATGAGATTATGGAACATTACCGCCAGCTGTTGAATCTCGGGCCCAGGGTAATGCGGGCACTGGACCAGCTTGTCATGGATCGCTTCGGTTTTCGTGTGAGGGAGTTCTCGGGATCGGCCTTTGCGAGGAAGATCGACAGGAAAGGGATGATTTTTCACGACAAACTGGACTCCGTAACCCCATTCCACGCTTCCGAGCACATCCATTCCCAATGGCAGGACAGTATCCTTGTGCCAACAGAAGGCCTCGGCCATTCCATGCACCAGGATGCCGTGAATAAAAAAATTGTGGATTTCCTGATGTCGTAGAAATGGAGTATTTTCGACAGGTAAACAAGCGTTTCCCGGCTGGATTTACATCGATATCAGCCAAAGGCCATAGAAACATACACCCATGAATACCATTACGCCATTCCACGTTGCCATCCCTGTTCATAACCTGGAAGAATGCCGGACTTTTTACAGGGAAGTATTAGGATGTGAAGAAGGCCGCAGCTCCGATCACTGGGTAGATTTCAACCTTTTCGGGCACCAGCTGGTTATCCATTACAAACCCAAAAGCAATGAAGAATTGCATGCCAACCCTGTAGACGGAAAACAGGTTCCCGTTCCCCATTATGGCGTAGTGCTGCCCTGGAATACCTTTCAAAGTTTTTCTACCGAATTGCGCAATAAAGGGGTGGAGTTTATTATAGAACCCTATATACGCTTTAAGGGACAGGTGGGGGAACAGGCTACTATGTTCTTCCTCGACCCTGCCGGCAATGCCCTGGAATTTAAGTCGTTCAGGGATATGGGCCAGTTATTCGCCAAATAATCACGTCAGAAGGTCCAGGCCCCACCCACTTCGCTCAGGGGCATACAGCCAATAAAGCTTCCCGGTACAGGGTCGTACTTTAATACTTCCTTTCCAACCGGCTCCGAACTGAAATAACCAAAAAGCACGAGGCCTTTGAACTGACGGTAGAAGGAACTGCCGGTTTCTTCCCTGATCTTGTTCCCCCACACGTACTTTGCAGGCCGGTAAGGCACCGCTTCCCCGGCCTGGATTATTGCGTCCCTTTCTTCAGCGGAGCAGCCTTCAAACCCCTTACCATATAATTTGCGGCAGCTATCCTGGAAATTTTGCAGGCCCTCCAAAAACTCCTTCTGTGCATTTTCATCCCAACATTCCGCAATTAACTTATCCAAAAAGCGGTCGACGAACACATCTTTAGCTCCCGGGCTTTCAGTAGCCGGGAGCAGGTTTTCTGCCAGTTCCCCTATGGTGACGGCCTGGTCCGGGCTAAAGAACTGCGGAGTCCAGTCCGGCCGGGTATCCACCTTGCAGCCCTGCAGCATGGAGGGAAATACAAGGCCGGAAAGGCCCATACCCATAAGTGCTGCACTTAGTCTTAAAGCTTCCCTTCTTTCCATCTTATCCTTTTTGTTTTATGGCATGATCTACGGCCCTGGCTGTAAGGGCCATATAGGTTAGCGAGGGGTTTACACAGGAAGATGAAGTCATACATGCCCCATCCGTGACGTATACATTGGGCACGGCATGTATCTGGTTATTCGCGTTTAAAACGGATGTACGGGGATCGCGGCCCATCCGGGCAGTTCCCATCTCATGCACTCCTTTGCCAATACCCCCTATCTCATCGAAAGTTTCCACATTTTCTATACCGCCAGCCTCCAGCATTTCCGCCGCATCTGCCTTTATCTGCTCGCGCATTTTAAGTTCATTCTCACGAAATTCCGCATCAAAAACAACCAGCGGCAGGCCCCACTGGTCCTTTTTGGATTCGTGAAGGTAGATGCGGTTATCATGATAGGGAAGGCATTCTCCGAAGCCATTGATAAACATATTCCATTCCCCGGGTTGGCTAAGGGATTCCTTGAAATCTGCCCCAAAACCGTCCTGGCCGGTCCCGCGGCCCCAGCTCTCGCGGTCCGCCCCGCCCTGGTACCCGTAACCACGTAGAAAGGCATCAGTATGTGATTCCTTATCCAGGTTCCTGAAGCGCGGGATGTAGATACCATTAGGCCGCCTCCCCTTATAGTATTTGTCTTCGAGTCCGCTAAAAGTCCCCGCGGCACCGGCAAAATAGTGGTGGTCCATAAGGTTATGGCCCAGTTCGCCGCTATCGTTGCCCATCCCATCAGGAAAGCGTTCGGACCGCGAATTCATGAGGATGGCTGTACTTCCTACGGTGGAAGCATTGCAAAAAATCAGGTCGGAAAAAAATTCGGTAGTTTCTTTTGTCTCCTCGTCGATGATACGCACCCCGGTTGCTTTCCCCAGTTTATCATCATAAAGGATTTCCTGCACTATGGAATGGGGCCTCAGGGTCATGTTTCCCGTTTTTTCGGCCGCGGGGAGCGTTACCGCATTTGCGCTGAAGTATGCTCCAAATGGGCAGCCACGACTGCAACGGTTACGGTACTGGCAGGTCCCCCTGCCATTCAGGGGTTCGGTAAGGTGGGCAACCCGGCCTATGGTTATATACCTTCCCGGAAATTCCTTCTCTACCCGCTCTTTAACCTGAGATTCAAGGCAATTGAGTTCCATGGGTTTAAGGAACTGTCCGTCGGGTAATTGCTTCAGGCCCAGTTTCTGTCCGCTTACCCCTATATAACTTTCCACATAGTCATACCAGGGCGCAAGGTCCTTATAGCGGATTGGCCAGTCTACCCCTATCCCTTCACGTGCATTGGCTTCAAAATCCAATTCGTTCCAACGGTAACAATGCTTTCCCCAGAGCAGTGAACGCCCTCCGGTCTGATATCCGCGGATCCAGTCGAATCGTTTAACTTCTTCATAAGGGTGTTGTTCATCATTCACATAAAAATGCTTGTTATCTGCCCCTACGAATCCTGAGCGCCTTTGTTTCTCATAGGCCTTTGTCTCCTCAGGGCTTAGTCCGCCCCGGTTCTCGAATTCCCAGGGATCCATATTGGCAGTAGGATAATCCACTACATGGCGAACCAGTCGCCCCCGCTCAAGAACCAGGGTTTTAAGGCCCTTTTCGCAGAGTTCCTTCGCCGCCCAGCCACCGCTCATCCCTGAGCCGATCACTATGGCGTCATAAGTATGGTCAGCTTTCCCCTGCCCGTTGAGATATACCGTTTTAAGCATCATAACTAATTAGAAATTGGCTATTTTCCTGCATCAAAATCATGCAGCCCCTAAATGTATTATTAATTTTTATTTCGGCAGGAACCCACAGAAAATATTCGGTCCGGATTTGGATTCTTAACACTTTAGGCCCATTCTATGAGTTGCATGAGCCTACCTTCCTAAACCTTTAACGTGGCCTGGAAAATACGCATTGGATTCCCGCCTGATTTTTAGTAATTTACATTGGTCAACCAGCATATACCAAAAATCATGGCAGCAAAAAAGATCATCGCCGTGGTCGGTGCAACCGGCGCACAGGGAGGGGGGCTGGTGAAAGCCATCCTCAAAGACCCTAAAAAGGAATTTTCCGTCCGCGCCATTACCCGCAATATAAATTCTGAAAAAGCCCAGGCCCTCCTGCAAAAAGGAGTTGAGGTTAGGGAGGCCGATGTCTCAGACAGGCCGAGCCTTCACCGGGCATTTTCCGGCGCTTACGGTGCTTTTTGCGTTACTTTCTTCTGGGATCACTTTTCGGTAGAAAAGGAAATGACCCATGCCCGGAACATGGCCGAGGCTGCCAAAAAGGCCGGACTTAAGCATGTAATCTGGTCCACCCTGGAAGATACCCGTGAATGGGTACCCCTGGAAGATAACCGCATGCCCACCCTGCAGGGGAAATACAAAGTGCCCCACTTTGACGGGAAAGGGGCTTCAGACGCTTACTTTATGGATAGCGGGGTACCTTATACCCTGTTACTGACCTCTTTTTTCTGGGATAATTTCATCAATTTCGGGATGGCGCCTCAGAAAGGACCCGATGGCGAATTGGCCATTACCCTGCCCATGGCAGACAAAAAGTTACCCGGGATTGCTGTTGACGACATTGGGCGTTGTGTGCTTGGTATTTTCAAAGCCGGGAAAAGGTATCAGAAAAAGAAAATCGGAATTTCGGGAGAACACTTACGAGGCCAGGAGATGGCCGACATTTTCACCAAAGTTTATGGCAAGACCGTTAAATACAATCAGGTGCCACCAGGGGTTTACCGATCCTTCGATTTTCCGGGTGCCGACGACCTGGGCAACATGTTCCAGTTCAAGGCCGAATTTGAACAATATTATTGCGGGGCACGGGATCCGGCAATTGCCAGGAGGCTCAACCCCGAGCTACTCGATTTTGAAACCTGGCTCGTTATGAACAAGGATAAAATAAGCTTTTAATAAGCCCGGGGAAGCTTCAACGATATCGCCAGCTTGTAAGATCCGCCCCGCGGGGGGCACTTTTAGCTATCCTTTCCATGATTTTGGGCACATACATGCTGTTATAACGAAGCCTGCTGATATGGTTAGGCTGTTCCGGGTCGCCATTCCAGCAATGTGATGCCCGGTCGCCGTATAATACCTCGCCTTCATAATAAGGATCCGAAGTGTTTTCCAGGAAGTCTTCCATGAGGTACACGGCATTGTTAAGGTAATAATTATCCATATCCCCGCAGTAAATGTGGATCTTCCCCCTTAGTTTTTCGCCAAGTTTCCCCCAGTCGCGCTCAAGGATATGCCTCAGGTCATAGTTTTCCTTCCAGTATCCGGCTACCTCAGGATTAATGTCACCACTCATTTTATCCCAGATCTTTTCGGGGTAACCATCTTCTCCCTGGGGTGAATAGGTGGCTTCCCATATATCCCACTGTTGTCCGGAACGCGAATGGGTGCCCAGGACCAGTTCCAGATGGTTCTCTTCCCTGATGGTTGATTGTATCTGTCCGAGATAATTGCGGTGTGAGGGTACTTCCAGCTTTTTATGGTCGCTTTTGTAATAATAGGCGTTGCCGTCCTCATAAATATTGGTCAGGCAAAATGCTTCGAAGTCGATAGGATCCGGACAGGCGGCAAAACAACCGTTAAATTCTTCCGGGTATTTTACCTGAACGGCCAGGGCTTCCCAGCCCCCGGTGGAACCCCCGTACAGGAACCTCGCCCACCCTTCCCCCATGCCACGGAACTCCCTTTCAATAAAGGGAATGAGTTCATAGGTTATGGCATCGCCGTAAGGCCCCTGGCTGGCTGAATTCACGGCATAGGAGTCATCGTAATACGGAGTAGGATGCTGAATTTCGATAATCAGGAATCTGGGGAAATCGGGCTCGTTCCATCTTTTGTAAAAATTGTAGGCTTCCTGCTGTTCTATTATATTGTAACCCTCAACATCAAAACGCCCGGAATATTCCGGTTCCGTGCCGGGATCCGGCGGGGTGGTCCTGAAACCACTGAAATCCGAAGGAAAGTGCCCGTGGAATACCATTAAGGGATAACGGGCTTCGGGGTGTTCATCGAAGCCTTTCGGAAGGAGGACATGCGCGCCCAGGTACATATCGCGCCCCCAGAATTCGGAAAGCCTTTCCGACTTTATTTTAACGTGTTTGATCCATTCCGTATCCCCGGGCAGCGGGATTGGGGGAATCACCTGGTCCATTACCAGCCGGAATCCGGATAAGCCGGCCGCGGTAACGGAGATCTTCACAGGTTTACTGTAAATATTTCCGGGTGAGCTGTTCCATTGCTGGCCCTCACCGTTGTCCATGGGAAGTTTTACCTGGTGACCGGTGCTCAGGTTAAAGGTTTCATAAACATGCAGCAGGGCCTGAACCCAGTAATCACCAGGAGGCAGGTCAACAAGGCTGTTGTACGGAAAACCAAACACAGTGGTATCAATAGTCCTGTTCTCCCCGGGGGCCATGGTTTCAACATCTATGCCGAAAACAGGCTGGGCCTTGAGGCCGGCATTTACCTGGAACCTTGGTTCTGCCTCGTCTGAACTGGCGAAAAGCAGCAAAAGCCTGCCGTCTAGCGGCTTACTGCTGGCGGTTTCGGTAAATGAAATTTGAACTTCAACTGCGGCGGGTTCCTTATTCTCTGCCTGGCATCCCAAAAAAACAATGGAGAGTAATGAATAAAGTGCTAAATGGCGGTACATGCGGATGGTTTATTTTCGACAAAAGGTAAGCATTTTGCGTCGGCTCAACAATACTTAAGGCCTTGTGGCAGCGTTATATTATAAACGAAGTGAAACCCGGTAAGAACACCAGCTAAATTATCGAGTCATGCGAAAAATTATCAAATCTCTGCTGCTGTTGGCATTTTTGGTGCTGGCTGCCTGTACTAATGATGAAACAGACGAAGGCCTGGAACTGTTAACCCCGAATGAACCTGAGGAAACCGCTGCGGTGGTGGGTACAGATTTTTAACGGCTAAACTAACCCAGTTGCCGATGGCGTTCTCTGGCGAGAAGCGTATTCTTAAGGAGCATGGCTATAGTCATAGGGCCCACCCCCCCGGGCACCGGGGTAATATAGGATGCCTTTTTACCAACGGCTGTATAATCCACATCCCCGCTCAGGTAATAGCCCCTTTCTTTTGAAGGGTCGGCGACCCTTGTTATCCCCACATCAATAATTACCGCCCCTTCTTTCACCATATCGGCTTTCAGAAAGCCGGGAACGCCCAATGCGGAAATAACAATATCGGCCTGCAAGGTAATTTCCTTCAGGTTCCTGGTACGGCTATGGGTAAGGGTAACTGTTGCATTCGCTGCTTCGCCCTTCTGGCTCATCAGGATGCTGATGGGCCGGCCTACAATATGGCTTCGCCCGATTACCACACAGTGCCTGCCATCAGTAGCAACCTTATATCGCCTCAACAATTCCATGATGCCAAAGGGGGTTGCCGGGATAAATGACGGCATATCCAGGGCCATCTTCCCGAAGTTTGTCGGGTGGAACCCATCGACGTCCTTATCGGGGTGGACGGCCAGCAATACTTTTTGCTCATCTATATGCTTCGGTAGGGGTAACTGTACGATGTATCCGTCTATATCCCGGTTCCCGTTTAACCGGTACACCTGCTCAAGAAGCTCTGTTTCCGTCGTTTCGGCAGGCAGGTGGATCAGGGTTGATTCAAAACCGACCTTTTTGCACGAACGCACCTTACTTCCCACATAGGTAAGGCTGGCACCATCGTCGCCAACAAGGACGGCTGCCAGGTGGGGTACTTTTTCCCCTTTTTCCTTCATCTTTGCAACTTCAGCAGCTATCTCTTCCTTGATCTGGTCAGATATTTTTTTTCCGTCGAGAATAGTCATTGGTTCAATGTTCAAAGTTTAAGGTATGTTTATACCTGAATAAGGTTGCCGTAAAATATATTACCGAAAATCAACTCCCGGCCCTGAAGCCTTATGGTTACACCAATATTTAGAATGTTAATAGCTAAGTTCCTGATAGACAAAAAAGGTTGTAACCATAGCTGCGATATCCTACTTCCGATTTTCTCAACTTTCAACCTTGATTTTGAACTTGAACTTGAAATTAAGGTTTCAGGCCACCCATCATCTGCA
>Ga0209347_1002411_pt1 | contig 24985 bp, 18 predicted proteins | sample AutmiccommuBRH23_FD_187382 | JGI IMG/M metagenome (GOLD analysis project Ga0209347, IMG submission 187382) | Deep subsurface microbial communities from Mt. Terri, Switzerland - Autotrophic microbial communities BRH/23 (SPAdes) (version 2) | ecosystem: Environmental > Aquatic > Deep subsurface >...
ATATCGTTCTGAACCGCCGCAGCAAGGATGGCGAAATGTTCTTTCTCGGGAAGGATCACCACTTCAACTACGACGCCTTTCGGGCGGCGATGGTTGACGCGGCGCAGGTCCACGGGATCCGGCTCGAAGCGACACGGCGTCTTGACCGGGGGGTCACGACATACCGCGCCGAGATCGACGAGGTCTACAAGGCCCGTGACGAGGGCCGACCGCCGGTCGAGCGCCAGCGCACTGGGGCCGACCTGTCCGCAGCCCTGCAGACGGTAGCGCGCAATGCGCTGACCTATCGTGGTCTGGCGGTCGAGGCGTCCCGGTCGAACTTCGATGACGTGGCCGAGGCCCTCGAGCGGGCCAGCACCATCCTTGCCAGTGGCGGTCAGGTCCAATCTGACGGAGCCATCTATATGTCCCAAGACGAAACAGCGTTCGACACGCTGATCACCGAGTTTTCTCAGAACATCCGTCAGATCGAAGCCGCGATCGACCGGGCGCCTGCGTCCGAGCGGCCGGAAATCGAGCGCAAGCTGACCGATGTCCTGGCCTCCGTCGCGCATCTGAACCCTCTCGGGGACCGTTCGGCCGCACTGCTCGATGCGCCCTCCCGCGACGGCGTCTACGCGCGGGCCAACATGCGCGAAGACCAGATGGCGCGCCTCGACGATGATGCAGTGAAGGCTCGCCTCAGCGAGGCGCTGCAGGGCACCGGGATCGATCCCGAAGCCGTGGCCGCCCGCATGCGTGAGGGCGCAGGCAATGCCGCCCTTGAGCGCCAATGGCTGGCGCAGGATTTGCGCGCCATCGCCAAAGCGGGCGATCTCGATCTGGAGAAGGGCGAGGATCGCGAGGAAGCGCTGGACCGGCTGGAAGCCGTCCATGTCCGCCTGGGTGAAACCCTGACCGATGCGCGCATCTTGCGGGCCGTCGATGAGGTGGACGACACCAAGGATGATCCTGTTGCCCTGGTCGAACGGGTGACGCTGCCGGAGCGCGAGCGCGCGGCCGGCGAGCCCGACATCTTCGCCGCCTCCGAGCGCCGGGATTTCCAGGAGCTCGTCGCTCAGTTCCGCCGGACAGACTTCGACCATCCCTTTTCGGACGATCCTTCCGTGCGCCGAGCCGGTGCTGTCGAGGTGGAAGAGGCCCGCGCCGCCTTCACCGCCTTCGCGCAGCGGTCGCCTGATCATGCCGAGCTCGCCTCGATGGCCTGGGACAAGATCACCGACAGCCGCAAGCCACAGGAGTTCGCTGTCGAGGAGAAAAAGCGCACCCTCCATGCCGGGGACATGGACCTCGCCCTGCGCGATCCCATGCAGCATCTCGGGCCGATCAGCGAAGACGACCGCACCCTCGCGCGCTACCGCGCCGAGATGCCGGACGAGGAGTTCGGGGCGTCGGTGCAGGAGGAAATCAACCACCTGCGCGCCATGGGTGCATCGCGCGCCTATATCAGCGAGCGGAGTTTCGACATCGAGGATCAAGCGCGGCAAGACTATGCCGAGCGGCGCTTCATGGCTGAGACCGCCCCTGATGTGATGACGTTCCTCCAGCGGGCCGAGGCCGAGGATGGCACAGCTCTCTCCGAAACAGCTGGGCAGCGTCTGATCGAGCAAGTCGACAGAAACCTCACGCCAAACGCGGTCACCGCCCTGCGCGCCGGCCATGCAGATGTGCTGGACAAGTTCACCGAACATCCGCTGCGGCAGCTGGAGCTTGCGAAGGCCTATCTGGAAAGCAGCGAGGTGACTGCCCACGGCCCCGCCATGGAGCGGGTGCTGGATGCCTTGGCCGAAGAACAGATCGAGGCGCAGCGCGCGCGTCACGCAGCGACCCATGGCGAGAAGGGGATCACCCATGGATAAGGGCAAGATCGCGGGCGGGATCCTCAGCCTGACGCTGGTCGGCCTCGCCATCGGCTACGTCGTGGCCACAGGCTATCTGATCCTGCGTTATGGGCTGTCGACCGAGCGCATTGATTTCACATTGCTCGCGCGGGAATACCGCGGGCTTGGGACCACCGCCCCGAAGGACTTCCTTTGGGTGAACCTGATCCTGGGCGGCTTTGGCATAGCCGCGCTCATGCTGAGCGTCACGCTTCTCGGCGACGCACTGACCCGGTTCGGCACGACACATTGGCAGACCAAGGCCGAGATGAAGCGCAACGGCTTTTTTGCCAAGCCGGGCGGTGGGTTCCTGTTGGGCAAGCTTGGTCGCCCGAAATCGAAGCGTCCCTTCCTCGTGTCAAAGACTTTCCCGCATGCGCTGATCGTGGCGCCGACGGGCCGAGGCAAGGGCGTGGGCTTCGTCATTCCGAACCTGCTGACCTACAAAGGCTCGGCCGTGGTGCTCGATGTAAAGGGCGAGAACTTCCGCGAGACCTCGCGCTTCCGCGCCAGCATGGGCGACAAGGTGTTCCGGTTCGCGCCGACCGACTGGGATCGGCCGACCCACCGCTACAATCCGCTGGCGCGTATCGCGGCTATGACCAACCCTGACCGGCAGCAGATGGAGTTGAAGCTGACCGCCAAGCTCTTCCTGCAGACCGACAACGAAAAGCTGAGCGGGCTACTGGCAGGCGGCATTGATCTGTTTGTGGCGGCGGGCCTTCTGGCCTTCGAGCGCGGCGTTCCGACCATCGGCGAGATCTACCGGATCACCGCCTCGGGCGGCGACAAGCAAAAGGAATACCTCAAGCGCGCACAGGAGGTGAAGAACAAGTCGGCCAAGCTGATCTTCGAGCGCATGGCCTCGACCAACAACGACACCCTGACCTCTTACCTGTCGCTCCTGATGACTTCGGGTCTCGACACCTGGGACAACCGTGCGATCGACGCGGCCACTGCGACCTCGGATTTCTCCTTCCGGGACATCCGGCGTCGCCCCCACGCCATTTATCTCGTGGTCGAGTCCGAGATGATCCGCCCGCTAGCTCCGCTGATCCGGCTCTTTTTCTCCGACCTGATCGCCTCGCTGCAGGCGCAAGAACCGGGGGACGATGAGCCTTGGCCGGTGATGATCATGCTCGACGAATTCGACCGCCTTGGGAAAATGCCGATCGTCGCCGAAAGCATCAAGACGCTGCGCTCCTTCGGCGGGAACCTCGCCATTGTCACCCAGACCATCCCGGCACTGGACGAGATCTATGGCGAGAACACGCGCCGGTCGCTTCAGGGCGGCGCGGGCGTGAAGCTCTACCTCACCCCGTCCGAGCAGAAGACCATTGAGGAGCTCAGCCAGGCTGTGGGCAAGACGACAAAGCGAGTCGTAACCCGATCCCGCGCGGTCGGACGCAACCCCTTCGAGGGGCGCAGCGTCTCTGAGCGGACCGAGGACACCCCGCTCCTCACAGAAGACCAGGCACGCCGCATGGACCTAGACGAGGCGATCTTGGTGATCGACGCGCAGATGCCGATCCGGGCGCGGCGGATCAAATACTTCGAAGACCCGACGCTGAAGGTGCTGCATGCCGGGCAGGCGGGGAGTTTCCCGTATCCGGATGAAGATGGTCTGCGGCGGGATCGGCAGATGACCGAGACGCGGGAGACGGTCGAGAAGCTGAAGCTGGAACTGCAGGAGGTGCGGGCGGCTGCAGGGGCGCAGGGGTCTGGATCTGCGTCCTCGTCGATGACGGTTGAGTCACCTGCAACGGAGACGCAGGATCAGCAACCAGCGCGATCAGGTCGGGCGCGAGGTAGAGCCGCTCGTGCAGCAGCGGGTGGCGGTGGGTTAGGTCAGTTGTCGTTCGATCTGGCGGGACTCGGGATCAGAGGGGCGAACAGGTCAGAGTTGGCGGCAGCTGTTCAGACGACGCGGTCGATCATCGAAGTTCATGGATGAGCGATGATGGCCGCTTCGCGGACAGTGTCGTCCGGGCCCACTGGGACTTGCACACAGATTGCACATCGATACGTCCTACCAGCCCCGGGTGCTACGAAGTCGATCCGATCCTCTATGGCAAGCCTACATCAGCTTCCTGAGTTCGATCCGGCGGCCGACTGTGGGGGGAGCGGGACTGGGGCCGAACGCCCTCCATCCATTAAGGTTTTGATATATTTGGGTTGTGAAGCCGCTTAGGATGGCATGCGCGAGAGACGCGACAGGGTTGCAAACCAAACTGGGATTCTTGCCGGAGATCGGCGAAATCGCTACAGGCTCATTACCTTCGTCATACCGCTCGCTTCCAGATCCCACAGCGCGGTCCAGTTCCCGGCAGTCCGTTCGAGAACCAGATAGTTCCGCTCGGCGATGTATCTGCCGGGTTGCCCGGGAAGGCGCTCCACGCGGATCGGGTGCTCGGGCAATGGGTCTTCGGCCAACCATGACAAGGCTCCCAGAAATCGTGCCCAGCCCTTTGGGGGCGCGCGATGGGCGATTCCGGAGGCAACAAGCTGGTTCAGGTGCAACCCGCCGCCGAGGTCCATGACGGCGCGTGTCGCCAGGTGAATTTCGCCCGAGACCGCCGTGATGTCGTGTCCGTCCCGTCTTGCAAGGTCGCGAACCAGCCGCAGCATCCGGCGCCATTCCTCGCGATGAGCACGGCTCTGCCATTGGTCGCGCAGATCGTCCTCGTATTTCTGCATCCGCGGGATCACCACCATGAGAGCTTCCAAGAGCGATAACCGGGGGCCGAGGAGTGGCACGCTCGACATCAGCAGGGTGTGGCCCTCGACCTCGTGCTGCGCCTCCGCCTCCATCATCGCCCAGCCGCCCGGGCCCATGATCTGGCGACGTGTGCGTTCGGAGCGGAGGTCGGGCGCGAGGATGCGCAGGTCGGGGCCATGGACGGCCCAGCCCAGATGCTGTCCTTCTGGGTCGGCGAAGCGCATCGGCAGGTCGCCATCGGTTGTCGCCTGCTGAAACACCAGAAAGCTCTCGCGTGCGACCGCAAACAGGGTCTGCCCCACCGGCGAATAGGTGCGGGACCGCCTGAGCGAGCCCCATCCGTCGCAGATATCGTGATCGTCCCATTGCATGAGTGACGGCACACGCGCGCAAAGCCAGGCGAACTGCGGCGCGGCGTAGAGAGCGGCATAGCGTTCGAGGAAGCGCTCGCGCAGGTGATGGCGGAAGTCGTCCAGCGCCGCGCTGGAGGGGTCGCGCGGGATATGCTCCGGCCAGTCATGGCTGAGATTGTGCCCATCGGTCACCTCGTCGGCATAGATCTGGTCGCCGCCGTGCAGCATCAGCGCGAAGGGACGGCGTTGGTGTTCGCTCCTCAGCCTTTCCCACATGGCGTTCCGCTCGGAACCTTCGCGGTCCATGTCTCCCACTTCCTCGCCGTTGCAGGACACATAGGCCAGACGCATATCGCCGGTCAGGTCACCGGCGACCGCGTAGGTCGTGCCGTTCCAGCGATAGTCGGACGCGCGGTCGGCTGGGAGCGTGAACCGCGCGCGCCAGACGCGGGCATGGTCATAGCCGGCCAGCCGTGTGGCGCGCGTCTCGCCCGCCGCAGTTGCGATCGGCGGCGGCTCATCGTCCCCCGCAGTGATGAACAGTGCGGACAGCACCAATTGGCTGCCTGCGACATCGTCGAGGAAAAGAACGGGGCCAATGGGCGATGTGATCCGAAAGGGCACTCCCGCATGTGTCGAACCTGTCGCGACATCTTGCAACGGACGGCTCACGGGTGCGTCACGCTCCCGTGCCGTTCGAGAACAGGAACACGATATAGGCGGCATAGGCGGTGAGAACGGCGGTGCGAAAGTAGGCCACGGTAGCGGCGGGATGAGCCTGCTGCGGGCGGCGTAAAAGTCGTCCACCTTTACCCTTTCTGGTCACAGGGAGGGCGGGAGGATTTTCACTGTGGATTTGTATCGGAAGGTTCGGCTGGCCTGTGCTGAGGGCATGAGCCAGCGTGAGGCGGCGCGGCATTTCAACATCTCGCGCGATAGCGTAGCCAAGATGATGGCGTTTTCGGTTCCACCTGGATATCGGCGGAAGGCGCCGGTCAAGCGACCGAAGCTGGATGCCTTCACCGGGATCATCGACGGTTGGCTGGACGGCGATCGGGAGGTCCCTCGCAAGCAGCGGCACACGGCGAAGCGGGTGTTCGAGCGGCTCCGCGACGAGCATGCCTTCACCGGGGGCTACACGATCGTGAAGGATTACATGCGACAGCGCGAACGGCGCGGCCGCGAGATGTTCGTGCCGCTGGCGCATCCGCCCGGTCATGCCCAGGCCGACTTTGGCGAGGCGGTGGTCGTCATCTGCGGCATCGAGCAGAAGGCGCATTTCTTTGTCATGGATCTGCCGCACAGCGACGCCTGCTATGTCCGTGCCTATCCGGCGGCCACTGCCGAAGCCTGGGTTGATGGCCACGTCCACGCCTTCGCGTTCTTCGGCAAGGTGCCGGTGTCGGTGCTCTACGACAACGACCGCTGTTTGGTTGCGAAGATCCTGCCGGACGGGTCACGTCAGAGGGCTACGCTGTTCAGCGGGTTCCTGTCACATTACCTGTTCCGTGACCGCTACGGGCGACCCGGCAAGGGAAATGACAAGGGCAATGCGGAAGGCCTGGTCGGTTACTCGCGCCGCAACTTCATGGTGCCAATCCCGCGGTTCGCGACCTGGGACGCGTTCAACGATTACCTGGAGACACAGTGTCTCAAACGTCAGGCGGATGTCTTGCGAGGTCAGTCCGAGACGATTGGCCAACGCCTCGAGCGGGATCTGGCCGCGATGTCCGACCTGCCTGTGGCGCCGTTCGATGCCTGCGATCAGACAACCGGACGGGTCAGTTCGCAGGCGTTGGTGCGCTACAAAACCAATGATTACTCGGTCCCGGTTGCCTACGGCCATCGTGACGTCTGGATCAGGGGCTATGTCGACGTGGTCGTGATCGGCTGCGGCGGCGAGGTCATCGCACGTCATCCGCGCTGCTACGACCGCGAGGACATGGTCTTCGATCCACGGCATTACCTTCCGCTGATCGAGCAGAAGATCAACGCTCTCGACCAGGCGGCACCCCTGGCGGAATGGGACCTGCCGTCGGAGTTCACGACCCTGCGCCGCCTGATGGAAGCGCGGATGATCAAGGCAGGACGCCGCGAGTATGTTCAGGTTCTGCGCCTGCTCGAGACCTTCGACATCGACGATCTCCACGCTGCGGTGAAGAAGGCCCTGCAACTGGGCGCGGTCGGCTTCGATGCCGTCAAGCACCTTGTCCTCTGCCACGTCGAGAAACGGCCGCCGAAGCTGGATCTCGATGTCTATCCATACCTGCCGCGGGCGAACGTCGAGACCACGTCCGCGGCCAGTTATATGGCCCTGATGTCGGAGGATGCGGCATGACCGACAACCCGAAGATCCTGCTCGCGGATCATCTCAAGACGCTGAAGCTGCCCACCTTCCTGCGGGAATACGAGAAGCTCGCCCGCCAATGCGCCGCCGAAGGGCTGGATCATGTCCAGTTCCTAGCACGTCTGGTCGAGCTGGAATTGATCGACCGCGAGCGGCGGATGATCGAGCGGCGTATCAAGGCAGCGAAGTTCCCGGCGACCAAGAGCCTGGACAGCTTCGACTTCAAGGCGATCCCCAAGCTGAACAAGATGCAGGTACTGGAACTCGCGCGATGCAACTGGATCGAGCGACGCGAGAATGTCATCGCCTTGGGGCCCAGTGGCACCGGCAAGACCCATGTTGCCCTCGGGCTGGGGCTGGCGGCCTGCCAGAAGGGCCTCTCGGTCAGCTTCACCACCGCCGCGACGCTGGTCAACGAGATGATGGAAGCCCGAGACGAGCGCCGTCTGCTACGGCTGCAAAAGCAGTTGGCCGGCGTCAAATTGATGATCATTGACGAACTGGGCTTCGTGCCACTGTCCAAGACCGGTGCCGAGCTCTTGTTCGAACTGATCTCGCAGCGCTATGAGCGCGGGTCCACGCTGATCACCAGCAATCTGCCCTTCGACGAATGGACCGAAACCTTCGGCACCGAACGCCTGACCGGCGCTCTCCTCGACAGACTGACACACCACGTAAACATTCTCGAGATGAACGGCGACAGCTATCGCCTCAGCCAAAGCCGCGCTCGAAAGGCCCGATCCGCCACCTGATCACACCTAACAGAATTGGCCCTCCGGGCCAATGCGCCATGGCACGTGCCAGCTATTTGGGGAGCGCACGCGCCATGGCGCTTAGTGCCCCGCCACTGGCCTACTTTTGCGCCGCCACGTGGCCGGTTTTGTCTCCGCCGTTGACAGGCACCCCTTGAAAATTGCTGTCATGCACGAATTGTCCAACCCGCAGCAGCGAATCGGTCGGCGTATTGTTGAAGCCGTGGATGAAGAGCAGGACCGTTCGCTCGTCGGCGGGGCGGGTCGCAAGCTCGCGGTTAATCCCGGCGATGAAGGCTGCATCGCTGTCATAGGTCACGGGATCGACGGCCATGAAATGCTGGCTCGGATCGGGCGGAAGGCGCGTGGGCCGTTCCAGCTGGCCGAGAACATGCGTGGGCGGAACGAGGACATCCACCGACGCGAGCCCAAGCGTTCGGGCCCGGTTGGCCGACAGCAAGGCACCCGGCTCGTCCGAGGGGGCCCGCGTGCTGGTGATGAAGATGCGGTGGCGTGTGCTGAGCGCCTCCGCCTCGGCCCGAAGCTCTGGATTGTCGATGCCAATGATCTCCGGCGGGCGGCTGCAGCCTACCAGAACCAGCAGGGCCAGGGTCACAAGGATAAATGTGAAACGACTGAAATCGACCGAAACGCGCATGATCATGATCTGGGTTCGCACGATCTCTTCCATGGTGACGGGTTTACATCTGAAGCACCACAGTCGGACGAGTTGCGCAGGTTGTCCAGAGAATGCTTGCTCGGCGAAAGGCCGATGCCCGGATTGCATCGGCCTGACGATCCTTGCGCCGAAGCGCCGTGTTGCAGCCCGACGCGCCTCAGCCCGCCGCAGACACGTCCCCCGAAAGCGCGGGCCCGGCAAGAAGAGCGCGCAACTTGTCTTCCTGTTCCTTCGACAGCGATGTCTTGAGAATGCGCGGCTCGTACTGTTTGATCTCGGCGACGACCTTGTCGGTCGTTGCCTTTGCCACAAGCACGAAAAGTGCCGATGTTCCGGGCTTGATGGTCTCGCCAAGATCCTTGATGAACTGGTCGTTTATTCCGTAATCCGACAGCCGACCGCTCAATGCACCCATCGCGGCGCCCGCCATGCCGCCAATCGCGAAACCCGCCATCGGATTGAGGACAAGCAGACCGGCAAGAGTGCCGACCAGCGCCCCCGTGCTCAGCCCGCTGCTCGCGCCGATCGCGGTCAGATTGACGGATTGCTTGATCTGTATGTCCCCTTCCTCGGGGCGGATGACAACCACGGCATCGAGCATGTCGATCAGATGCTCCTTGCGCAGTTCGCGCAATTTGCCGAGCACGATGTCAGCCGTGTCAGTTCCGTCAAAATCAAGTACTACGAGGTCGGCCATACTGGGCACTCCTATTCATAATCTTCATTACGTCAATCTGGATCAGAAAAAGTACTCTTCAAACCACGCCAGCTTACGCCCTGTTGGCAAATGCGATCAAATTCGACATGGATATTTTAACCATAGCATAGCCGTAACGCACAACAGTTTTGTATCACTCGACCGCTCCTGACCGTGCCAGAAATGTTCTCTTCTTGTTTCGCATGGTCAGCGGCCATCCGGTTGCCCCCGGATGCACGATTTAGTCTGGATTGTTGGGCCGCCTCGGTGCCATGTAGGGCATGAAGATCATCAGGCCGAAAGACCCAAGATGCTCAACAAGGAAAGTCGCCCCGATGGCATGATCCAAGTGTTGCCGAGCCTCTTCGGGGCGCTCTCTCCCACGGGCGTCCTGCTTGGAGCAGTGCTCTTTGCCATGTCGCTGACGCCCTCGATGGTGCCACGCGGCCCTGAGATACAGGGGGCACTCGGCGGCCTTGTCTTTGCGATTGGCTATCTGATCTCGTATCTTGCGCGCTCAGTCTTGCGCTGGTTGGGGCTCAGGCCGATCTTTCGGCCATCCCCGGCGCTCTTGCATGCGACCTACGCGCTCGCGCTCGTGATCTGTGGTTTCGGTCTCTGGATGGGGGCGGACTGGCAGAATTCGATCCGCAAGGCATGGGATCTGCCCGAACTCGACGGATTTGCCACGACCTTTGTCGTCGCACTCGCCCTGGTCGTTGCGGTACTCCTGCTTTTCGCGGGGCGGCTCTTTGAACTGCTCGCGGCCAAATGGCATCTGCGCTCAGCGCGCTTTCTGCCGCCGCGGGTCGCTCGCGGGGTCGGCCTATTGCTGGCGCTGGTGATCTTCTGGGCTGTGATCGACGGCATCGCCTTTCGCCTTGCGCTCAGGACGATCGACACCACCTCGCGGATCGCCGATCTGGTGATCCCGCCTGATCTGGCGCCGCCAAGCGATGCGGCAACGCCGGGAAGTCCGGCATCGCTGATCGCATGGGAGGATCTGGGCCGATGGGGGCGCGGCTATGTAATCTCCGGCCCTGACCGCGACGATATTGCGGCCTTCTGGAACGCAGCGGCGCGCCAGCCGATCCGGGTCTATGTCGGCCTGACCGCCTCGGGCAGCGCCGAAGACCGCGCAAAGCTGGCCTTTGATGAACTGATGCGGGTGGGCGGGTTCGAGCGGAAATACCTCGTCATCGCCACGCCAACCGGTTCCGGCTGGCTTGACCCCGGTGCGATGGATACGCTGGAGTACATGACGCGGGGTGACGTGGCCACAGTGGCGATCCAGTATTCCTACTTGTCCAGCCCGATGTCGGTGATCGTCGACCCTGAGAATGGGATTGCCGAATCCCACGCCCTCTTTGATCTGATCTATCGACACTGGACAGCCCTTCCCGCAGCAGAGCGGCCGCGCCTCTATCTGCATGGCCTCAGCCTCGGCGCGTTCCTGTCTCAGGAAACTGTCCCGCTTTTGAATGTGTTTGGCGACCCGTTTCAGGGCGCACTCTGGACCGGCTCTCCATTCCTCAGCGAGATGTGGCGGATGGTGCAGGACCGCCGTGATCCTGATAGCCCGGCATGGCGTCCGAAATTCGGCAACGGCTCTCTTATCCGCACGACCAACCAATTTGGCGGACTGGAGCGTTTCGATGCCACATGGGGGCCGATCCGCCTTGTTTTCCTGCAATATGGCAGTGATCCTATCGTCTTTTTCGACTATTCTCTGGCTTGGCGACGTCCCGACTGGCTGAGGTCGAACCGCGCGCCGGATCTGGGGCCGGACATGCGTTGGCTTCCGCTCGTCACCATGTTGCAGGTCGGTTTTGACATGGCTGTCGCGGTCGGAACGCTGGGCTATGGCCATGATTACGCCGCGCGCCACTACATCCCGGCCTGGGCTGAAACGCTGGACCCTGCGGGCTGGACCCCCGAGATCGAAGCGAGGCTGGTCGCCCACCTGAGGGACCTCACACCGCGCTGAGCGCGCAACCGCGCCGTGCTGATGCCAGTCAAGCTCGATGCCACTGTCTGTGGCTCCGGCCATGACAGCCCGCCACATATGCCTTGAAATCGGCGCTCAGCTGTAAGACGGTGGGCAAGACAGGCAAGGCTTTCTGCTGTTTCAACGCCTCGTGGTTTTCCGTCAGACTGACTTGAGGTTTAGGAGCAAAGATGGGCTGAGCGTTGATTGAAGGCATAGACCGTGCAGAGCTTTGACGTAGTCTTTCCCGCCAATCCACGAGGGTCTTGGCGTTTGATGCGATCAACACTTGCCTTGGGGTTGATTGCCCTGCTCTCTTGCCTGGCAGTCTTTATCGCGGCAGAACCTTCGGGCGCCCAGCCTCAGTTCGAGGCGCTCGAGGCCGCTCAGGATGCTAGGACGTTCCGGCCGGAAATCCTGCGCACCTGTATCAGGGCGCTCAAATTGTCCGGTCCCGATGTGAGCTTTCTGGAGGCTACAAAGCACATCCGCGAACAGCAGCGCGTCCTCGGGCGGCGGCTGCCAAAGAAAGCCGTAGGAAGCCCGCTCCTGCTCAAGGGGCTCGAGGGCGATGTCGCGGTCATCCTGAATGCGAGTGACTTCGACCGTGATGCAGCAAAGAACAGGAAGAACCTCTACGTCGCAATGACCCGTGGATCCAGTAAACTGGTGGTCTGCTCGCCGACGCACCTGCTGGGATGAGATCGCCGAGCAACCTTCCGGCTAACAAGACCTGATCATTCATGTGAAAAGCGCCCGAAGGCTCGTTGGGGCAGAAAAGCAAGCTGGGTCCCTTTGTTGCCGATCAACACGAACGCGTTATGACCCGATGCCCTAAGGTCGCTCACCTCTGGGTCAGAGTCCCGTTAATGCGCCTAAACAGGGCCTCGAATGCGCCCAGCGTCTCTGCCGATAGGGCCGCAACGCGCTTCGCCCGCTCTCGCAACAAGACTTCCGCTGGGGCGTTGTGGTCATACCGTGCGACCCCTTCCGCCCGGGCTATCTGCTGCACGATGGGGTCCGTGCCCGTCAGGTCAGCGGCCTTGATCTTCTTGGTGAACGCGGCGTTGTAGAGCGCCACGTAGTCGTCCTTAGTAAACAGGTCCTCTATATCGGCCATCTTGCCGCCAGTGATCTCACCGATGGTGATGATCCGCTTCTCAGCAAGGAACCCGGCCTTCGCCAAGCCGGTCAGCCTCTGGTGACCCTCCTTACGGGCATCTACAACAACCGTCACGTCAAGGTGGTTGCCCAAAAGGGCGACGAAGGCCGGGATCACATCCGCGCCGCCCAGTGGCATGATTGACCAGCGTGGGTCCAACCCTTCGCGCCCGTCTTCAATCAGGTGGGCGGAGATGGTCTGCATGAACAGAAAGTCAGACGGTCCTTCCACCACAAGGTTGTCCATAGCGATGAAGAGGTGCTGGGCAATGTCGTAGCCAAGCGCGGCTTGCAGAGGGAACAGGGTGTCGCGGTCGGTCGTGAGAATGTCGGATGTCGTGACAGACCCCGTGTCCCGGCCCTTATCTTCAACAAGCCGCGCGCGTTCAAGGTGGTCAGGCTGGATCATGAAGGGCGAGTGCGTCGTGTAGATGACCTGACACCGCTTTGCGAGGCGCTCTTCAATGAAGCGCAGAAAGTCCTTCTGGGCCTTTGCATGAAGGCCTAGCGCGGGTTCGTCCAGCAAGATGATCACCGGCGTGTCGTCATACTCATACCGTGAGAACGCGGTCAGAAAGGAGAAGAACCACTGGAAGCCGGAGGATCGCTCGTCAAATGGCAACGAAAGCATGTGCCGATTGTCATACATCCGAACGTGCATTTCATCATGGACAGCGTGTTGTCCGTCAGGGCGCTTTTCGGTTGTCTGCGATATGTCGATCAATACTCGCAGGTCGGTATTTGTGGTCCAATACTGGAGCACGTCCTGAGAGATAGCGTTGGCTACATTTTCAAGCTCGCGCTTCCTCGTCTCATAATCTGGATCCAGCAGGTAGTCCTGATCACTGCCCGCAAGCTTGAGCAGAGACAGCGCGGTTTGGTCATCCTCATCAAGTTTTTCCGCGTCCGCCTCAAGAAGCTCGCGGATACGCACCTTGCCGGGCAGGCGGCTGTAGTCAGAGTAGAAGAAGAATTTGGGGACACGGGCGAAAAGAAGCTGCCAGACACGAGTGGTGAAGCTGCTCTTCTCAGGAATCAGCTTCGCGATCTCGTCTGCGAGCGATTTGCAGGCAGTCTGGACCTGTTGATCCTCGCCATTCTTGTCCTGCACCAAGGCCACAGCCTTCGACAGCTCATCGAAGGTTTTGGCTGCGGCGGTTGCAGTCGTCACTTTTTTTGGCAAGTCAATACCAGCGACGGTATTTGCGACAGCCGTTTCCTCGCTTGCGTCAAACTCGTGAATGTATCGGTTGTCATACCTTCTGCTCAGGCCAAAAGTCCGTGATGTCAGGACGCCTTTTCCAAAGATGGCCTCAACCGCTGCAATGTCCGCATCGCTCAGTTCAAACACGACTTGAATGGGCTTAGACTGCTCAAGGTTTTTGCCTTGGCGCTTGTGCATCTTCTCCAGCCAAGCCGGGTAGTGCTTGCCGATGCTGAAATCTACATTGCCTTGTGCTGGCTTGAGGCGGCGGAGCGCTTCAAGGAACGCGGTCTTGCCGCTCTCGTTCTTCCCCACCAGACAAGTGATATCTGGCTGTATCTCAACGAGCGTGGAATCAAGGACGTGTTTGAAGTGATCTATTTGAACAGATTTGAGCAACATGCGCCACGCCCTCTACCTTGCCGCGAGATGCTACATACTGTTCAACTTCCGCGTAAGTTTCAAGGATTTAGAGTTCATTGGCGCCCTTAGGACGACCCAAACGCCTTTGCACGCGCTCCGCCAGATCTAGCAGCGACCGACCGCTTTCCGCCCCTCGTGTCGAGAAACGCGAACGGCCCTTAGCAGCCGCTCACCTCTGGCGGATGCTGCGCTACCGCGTGCCCCAAGCGGTCACCCGTTGCTTAGAACGCGCAAAAAAACTATGCCGCGCAGGGTATGCATCTCCAACTTTCGTGGAAGCACGAGAGTGCGAAGCACCTCCAAATCAAGCGTATCGCGGGTGCCACGAAAGATCTCCACTCATACAACCACCTGCACCTGCGCGGCGTTCATCGCTGCAATCGCTGCTTCAACCTCCGTATAGAGGTCCGTTTCGACATCTGCGGTATCCAGTTCAACGACGAGAGCGAACCGCGCCGTCTTTTGGCCGACGTTTTGGGTCGACTTCGACTTCCACCAACCCGCCACTGGGTGGACCGCAAGCATGTTTCTCTGGGCGAGATCCGAGGCAGCGCACCGCAACTCGTCGATGTGCAAACTCCCCACATCGCGCCGGTTCCGCCCGTAAGCCCAACCATCACTGTCGCCTACCGGTTCAGCTGCCGGGTCATCCGCCAGCCTGTTTATCCGAGCCTTGAACTGCGCCTGATTCTCATTGGCGCGGTTAAGTTTGAAACGAAGATTGTGCGACGCATATCGGAACTTTGATCCGCGTGCCGCTTCTGAGGGATTTGGCTCGATAAACGTGCTCAGTGTAACTCGTAGCGTGACTTCAGCAGCGCCAAGGGCCCTGAGGGCATTGCGAGGCCAAGGAAGCTCAAAGAACTTCATCTGATTATGGACAGGATCAGCGCTTGCCGTGGCGCTCGGCCGGTATGGGATGATTGTGTCCTGGACAATGAGAGACAACGCATTCGCCGCGCTGCGCCTCGCACGCGCTTGGTCTGGAACGCCGTAGCCATACCGCCGAAACAGCTTCGCGAAGTCGCCCTTTGAGGGATTTGCCGGCAGATGCGTCTTCATCTGCTGCGTCCATCTCGCAGACGAGACGAAGATCGCCCGTATCGTCTCTGGCCACAGGTCAGGGTAGTCCTCCCAGAGCTCGGTAACAGCCTTCGCGGCCAGGGCTGTTGCTGCGCTGGTGTCTGCTGTCGTCGTCAGTGACCGCATCGGGTATTGATGGTCTGTTGTTAGCAGCGAGAGCGCCGGGTGCTTCATCGGGGGTGGGAGACGATCCTGCACCCAATTGCCTCCCTCCATCACCACGTCTGGTTTGATCGGCCAGTGCTTCGACCAGCTTGCAGTGCGCGAAGATGGAGAAAGGTCGCCCATGGGGGCAACGCCCTGGCCGGGCATACCTTCAGGCAACCTGACCTTATCAGTATGGGCTCCTACGCAGATTGGGTTCCATGCTTGCGCAGGCGATTCGATCTCGTGATCGGGATCATCACAGATCGAAAGGTAATCACCGCCACGAAAGCGATTCTGGTCCGTGTTTCCGGCAGAAATTACGAACAATCGCTGTCGCTTTTGATTCCCCGAGACACCTGCGGTCAGCTGGTCAATCTCGCTCGACCAAGACGTAGGTGCGCCGTCGTGAGGCGTGTCCTCGTCTGTCGTGCTGGCCATCGAAAAGGTTCTGCCTCGGGCCGCACTCGCCTCGACCGCGTTTACTGCCTTGAGAACGACGGCGCCCAGCAGATGGTGAGGATTCTGGCCAGCATCAGGAATGATCTTGGCTGACTCGAGCCGGTGCTGGACTTGAACAGGCATGTTGCGTTGAATGACCGGGAGCAGATCTCCGTAAAGCGAAATGCCTGCAAGCTGGGTGCCATGCCCTCTGCTGTCGTCCAAACCCCATCCCAACTGCGCCGCGTGACGATCAGCCGGGTCAAGAAAAGGACGAATGAGAGGATGGTTCAGTCCCACGCCACTGTCGAGGAGCGTAATGTATCTCGGGTCCGCTGCTGCGGGTGGCTGTAAGAGGCCTTCCATAGCCCTAGCCCATTCAGCCTGGTCTTCCGGTGCCATCCCTTCGAAATAGTCAGAGAGGACGGTGGGGGCGGCAAGGGCTTTAACCGTCCCAAAGGTGCGGACGGCAGCGGCGATTTGGGCGTGCGTTCCGTAACCGACGACGACGATGTCTTCCGGAAACTCTAGGCGCCCTCCTTCCGCTTGTGCTTCGCCGCCTTCAAAACGGATACCGAGACCGCGTGCGTGCGCAATGAAATGGTCAGCTCCGCGCCGGTCCAGCCAGATTTCCCAGGGATGTGTTGCTCCGTCGTCTTCCGGGAACTTTACAGATGGGCTCCGCCAAAGTGCGCGCAGCCCTGCTTCGACGATGGCCCTTATGCTCTGCACAAGATCGGCATTCCTAGGCCGCCCGCTCGGGGTGTCTTCGTCCTGAAAGGCCTCGACCTTCCTCCGTAGATTAGCGACGCCAGCCGGTGATGCGAAGACAGTGGCCCGGGCGGGAGCGTCACCGTTCTCATCCGCGGCGTCGACCCTGAGGAGACGCAAACCGCTTGAATCAAGACTCTTGGTTACGAATGGTTCGTTCGGTCTCGCCTCGATCTCGAGATACACGCCGGGGCGCCCCTGCTCAGCGGGATCCCCGAACCCATCGATTGCTCGCAAAAGCGCCAGCGCATGCGCGCGGCGGTCAGGCACATCACTCGGATGATTTGTCTGGCCGCCGACCCTGGCCTGAAACGCGACTGCTTGTCCGGCGCCGTTTAGGATCAGGTGAGGGCGATTTCGTTCCATTCAGCGATGTTCCAAGTCCATGCAAAGAACGCCGACGCTCCATTGATGCGATAAGCGTATCCGTCAAAATCCTGTCGGTAGAGGACAAGACAGCGCGTCGCCCGGCATCTTCTCCTGCAGCAACAACATCTGCGGTTGAAAGGCCGTCCGCAACCCTCGACACAGCATCCCAATCCACATCAGTGACGCTGAAACCAATCAAGCGCCGCCGCAAAGCCTTTTGAACTGCCTCTCTAGAAGGCAATTCGTATGGCAGCACGAGTTCGAAACGCCGAAGAATTGCTCTATCCAAAATCTCGGGGATGTTCGTGGTGGCGACAACGATAGAAGGCCCGGTATCTTCATCTAGGAACTGAAGGAAAGAGTTCAGAATTCGCCTAGCTTCACCAACGTCATTCTCATTTCCGCGAGATGCCGCCAGCGCGTCGATTTCGTCGAAAAGGTAAACGCCGCGAGTTGTGCGGATCGCATCGAAGATCAGGCGCAACTTCTGCGCGGTCTCTCCCATGAACTTCGTGATCAGCCCATGAAGCAGGACTGTGAACAAGGGGAACTTGAGTTCGCCTGCCAAGGCTTCAGCGCTCAGGGTTTTTCCTGTGCCTGGAGGGCCCGAAAATAGAAGTCGTCGACGTGGATGCAGCCCCTTCTCTTCAAGAAGATCGCGTTTCCGCGTTTCTACAACGATTTGACGCAGTTCGTCGGAGAGGTGATCAGGCAAAATCAGATCGTTGAGCGTTGTTGTCGGATAGCGTGCGCCTAAGATGCCCGCAAGATCGCCCCGCGGAGCTGCCAGCGGTGTCAACTTCGCAGTCGCAGCAGTCCTCGGTGTCTTCGATGCTTCAGCCCATTGCCGCAGCTGTTCCGCTAGCCGGTTGTGGCCGCGCTGTTCTTCCGCTGCGGCAAGCTGCATCGCGAGATCGAAGAAGCGCTCTTCGTCACCCTCTGCGTGACTCTTTATGAGCCCAATAAGTTGCTGTGCCGAAGCCATTTTTTGAGCCTTTACGACCTTCTCCTCGCGGCCTAAAGTCCGCGCCTTTCGCTGTTGTTTAGCAATCTCAAGGGCTGATGCGCCAGCAAAACCGTCCTCTGATCTCGAATTCTTCGTCGCATTGCCCTCCGCCATCTTCATCGAATCACGGATGTGCTTCCGGTCTTCTGCCGAAAATTGGTTGAAGGTCAGCGGCGCGACCCAGTCCTTCGCCAGCTTGGCGACCGCCTCGTTATGATTTACACTTTCGGTTCCGACTTGGGGACCAGCGGCGATGCTGGCCGCTGACTTCAGTTGTGCCTGCCAAGGTTGCGTCGTAGCCACATCAGCCGTCATAGACAGGCCTTTTACAGTGGGGGCTATCCTCCCCATTCAGCTGGTCGCACTACACCTAGCCGCCCCGACTTCGAATGTCGGCTTATCAATATTGCTGCGGGAGCCAAGCCGCATTGCCGCATGTCTGCTTTCCTGAAGGTTTTTCGATGTGGGCCGCAGCACGACGTTGGCGGCCATGAGATGGCGGCCCACGTTGACAAACCTCGGAAGGAGGAAGCCGCGGGGGTCTTGGACCATCTTATGGGGAAAGTGCCCAGACGTTTCAGACAACGCCTGCATCGGGGGTGCGGCTGATGGTGTGCGCGGCGCGTGAGACGTGCGAGAGTGCGGTGGGTGCTTCCGGAATCGCTGAACAATTTGGCGTGGGCGCTATCGTATATCGCGCCGAAGACGGACGGGCGCAGCCTGTCGTGACCGGGTCTGCCGTGGGCAGCCGGTGGTGGTCTGTGGCATCTGACAGGCAATGTGTCATGCGGCCTGCTTTCGTGGCGGTGCGCGCGTCATTGGTTTTTGTCCGCGGCGGAAGACCTCGATGATGCGCATGGGGCCGGCAGGCTTCAATCGCTGACATCACCTTCAACTGGGACAGGCTGACATGCCCCGCATTCGCCTGCCGCCACGCAGGACCATAGGCGCGGAATATGTCAGCGATCTCCAGCTTGGGCCGGGGCACCGGCCCCTGGCGCTATTGCATCCCTCGTCGCAGGGTCTCGTCCTGCAACAGCTTCATCTGCTCGAAAGGGCTGACAGTGCACCGCGTGCACCATTCCATCGATCCGCGCGAGACCAACTCGAACTACGGCTTCAACCTGCCGTGGTGGGACTGGCTGCTCGGCACCTACATCGCTCAGCCCGCCAAGGGGCACGAGGAGATGGAGATCGGGATCGAGCAATTTCGTACACGTCGCGACCTGTGGCTCGACCGGATGTTGATCCAGCCCGTCCGCGGCCCGGCATCGGGCCATGCGGTTGATCCCCGAAACACGACAAAGGAGCCCGCCGAATGACCGCAAGCGACTTCACGCGCGGCATCCGTGAGAACGCGGGCCAGGTTGCCCACCAGCTTATCCAGGTGATGCTGGTGGGCTTCGCCATCGGGATGACGCGCACGGTCGTCCCGGCGCTGGCCGAGAGGGAATTCGGGCTCGAGCGCGGCTCGTTTCTGCTGCTGGCGTCCTTCGTCGTGGCCTTCGGTGCGGTGAAGGCGGTGATGAACTTCGTTGCAGGGCGCTGGTCGGAACGGATCGGGCGCAAGCGGGTGCTGTTCTGGGGCTGGGTCGCAGCACTGCCGATCCCGGTGATGATCTGGCATGCGCCGGACTGGAACTGGATCGTCGCGGCGACCGTGCTTTTGGGCGTCAACCAGGGCCTTTGCTGGTCGATGACGCGGACCGCGAAGCTCGACATCACCAAGGCTGAGGAGCGGGGCCTCACCATGGGGCTCAACGAGTTCTCGGGCTATGTGGGCGTGGCAATCGCGGGCATTCTCACCGCCTATGCCGCCGAGGCCCTGGTAGGCGGGCGGCCAACGCGGATCTTCCGTCGCACCGGCGGGAGATTTCAGCGTGACACTTTGCGCCAACGTCCAACGGATCCTGCAGGCCGCGTTAATCGGCCTGCCCGTATCCCCTAGGCCAGGTCGGCGCTGGCGTCGCTTTCTGCCAAAGATCCTTCGAGCCCTGCAAGTTTGGCTGTCCAGCCCGAAAGGGGCTTTCGCTTCCCAGACAGCCACCTTTCCCCGCCTACCGCACCCCTTACGCCGTCGCCAGTGTGTTTCCTGATCGCCACCAGGGTGCAGTGTGGCAATCACCTTTGGCACGGGCTTTGCATAAACGTCGCCAACCGGGACGCACAGCGACCTGCGCAGGCCGCCGGCATGGGACTTCAAGCGAAAGCCAGGAGCTAGGTGTTTGATCCCATGGTTTGATGGTGCGATCCTTTCCCGGGAATGGAAGGAAGCACTATGGGACAAGTTCGTCACGGGAGCGCCGCGACCACGCACGCCGTCAGAGCTGCAATACAGCGATCGCAAGCTTCGCTCGCGCAGCTGATCAAGGAGCTGGGCATCAATCCCAAAACCGTCGCGAAGTGGCGCAAGCGGGCGACGGTGGAGGACTTGAAGACTGGGCCGAGGGAGCCGCGTTCGACCGTTCTCACCGAAGCGGAGGAGGCCATGGTTGTCGCATTCCGGCGTCATACGCTACTGCCGTTGGATGATTGCCTCTATGCGCTTCAGCCGTCGATTCCGCGTCTGACGCGCTCGGCGCTACATCGGTGCCTGCAACGGCATGGCATCTCGCGCCTGCCGGACGTCGCAGGCGACAAGCCGACGCGGCAGAAGTTCAAGCGCTACCCGATCGGCTTCTTCCACATCGACATCGCTGAGGTGCAAACTGGCGAGGGAAAGCTCTATCTCTTCGTCGGCATTGACCGGACAAGCAAGTTCGCTGTCACCCAACTCGTGGACAAGGCAGATCGTAAAACCGCATGGGAGTTTCTCGAACACCTGCTCAAGGCCGTCCCCTATCGCATCCACACGATCCTCACTGACAACGTCCTATGTGCGGAATGATTTGCCGTTTTGAGCATCAGATCACGATGCATCCGAGCGACCGGATGCCTGATGAATAGTTGCCCAGGCGGGCTCCGCCGTCAAGAAGTGGTCTCTTCCATAGCAAATACAGGGTCGGTTTTATTGCCGCCCTCACCGTCCTCAAGACGAGATCCTAAATCCCAAGCGGAAGGCCCGAACATTATCTACGAGGTCAGGAAGCTGCCTCCACGGCTCTACAGAGAGGGGTCCTTCCGCCTGGGCTCACCCCTTCGAAGAAGGGGCGATAGGGTTCGCCGGATTTGATCACGGCGTGAATGGTGCGGGCCATCTTCGCAGCGATGGCAGTATAGGCCTTGCGGCGCAGATCGGGGTTCTGGCGATCCTGCGCAATGTAGCGCTCGAACTTGTCGCGAAAGCTGTTGGCGGGCTTCAGAACGGCAGCCTGACTCGCCAGCCAGAGTGTGCGCCGTAGGCGGGCATTGCCATACTTGGAGATCTTGCTTCGACCACGGAATACGCCGGATTGCACAGTCGCGAGGTCCATGCCGCAGAATTTCAGAAACTGGCGGTGATGGCGGAAGCGGCGCAGATCACCGACTTCAGCCAGAACGGCCAGCGCATTGACAGGCCCGATTCCAGGTATCGTGCGCAGCAGCTGATAATCTGGATGGTTGGCGAGCAGCTCTGCCGCACGGGCCTCGATGGCGTTGCGCTGCTGAACAAGACTGCGTCCCTGCGCCAGAACGAGGCGGAACATCCGGATTGCATCTGAGTCTGGCGCGACGGGCAAGCCCACAGAAGTCTTTGATGTCTCGTAGATATCCGCCAAAAGCGCCGCCTTGCCGACGCAGCGGCCAATTATCGGCCAGGCAGCCTCTATGAAGGCGTTCTTGTCCATGGCGGTGATCATGTGAGGAGATGGAAAGGCCTCAAGAAACGCCAGAAACCAGTCTCCACGAGAACTGCGATGGAACCGGTCCGCCTCGGGAAAATACAGTGGCAGGTAATGGGTCAGGATACGATGCCAGAGTTCCGTCTTCGACCGCGCAACCATCTCGTAGGTCTTCGACAGTTCCTGGATGTCACAAGTGCCAGCGACCAGCGGGTCGTGAAAGACTTGAACCGCCCCAATCTCCAGCATCCGCAGGATGACCTGCGCATCCTTAGGATCATTCTTGTCCCAGCTGTTGTGCAGTGCTTCTCGCGTGCGGGCGAGAGCGACGGAAGAGACGAGCTTCAGATCGAACCCCGCGGCCCCGAGGGCGAACATCAGCGCCCGGTGGTAATTGCCCGTCGCCTCGAAGCCGATGGTGACCGGTAAGTCATACTCAAGCAAAGCAGCGATCAGACGGCGATAATCCTCCGCGGTGTTCAGCACCGTCATCCGGCGGCGGCGCGTTTTGCGCGGGGCGGCAATCAGCACCTCGTGTCGGTGTTTGGAAATGTCGATGCCTACCAGAACACGGGCATCCGAAGTATGCTCAACCTTGGCCATAGCCGGTCTCCTCTGTGGTGTGGTTCGCAAAACCACCATAGAGACCTGAGCCTTGGTTATGGCCGCCTGCTGCGCAATTTTTGGAGGCTGCGCAGGCAGCCATAACCTTCAACGACGCGTCATTCCCAACATGCTACGGCATCCAGTTCGCCGAGCAGCCCCGCAACCGGAACACAGCATATTCACGGCAGATGCGGTTCGACATGATCCGTGAGGCAAATGAGATCGAGCACCGACTGACCAAGCCAAACCATCCGTGGACCAATGGCCAGGTCGAACGAATGAACCGCACCATCAAGGACGCGACCGTCAAACGCTTCCACTACGAAAACCACGACCAGTTGCGAACACACCTTGCCGACTTCATGGCAGCCTACAACTTCGCCCGCAGGCTCAAGACACTCAGCGGGCTGACGCCTTACGAATACATCTGCAAAATCTGGACATCAGAGCCAGAACGATTCATCCTAAATCCGATCCACCAAATGCCGGGACTGAACAGCTAGGGCCATGGCGGGACCAAGGTGCCGTATCACCGCGGGTACCTGCTTAGCCGTTCACCCAGACCTTAATCACCGCCGAGAAGTGCCAGCCGATCCAGACCGATAGGACGGACAGGACCAAGCCTAGTGCCACAATCCGCCCGAATGCCGGCGATCCTGAGCGAAGGGCAAGCACAAGTCGTACCATGGCATTGACCGTCAGGGCAGCCGCCAGCGGCATCACCGCCTCGCCCGCCGGCATCTGGCCCGCCGCGACCAGCGATGCCAGGGCGACGGCAGCCGAACTTGTGCTGACCAGCCCGGCCAGCGCCGCCGACAGCAGCACGGCCTCGGTCCCGAACCGATCGTTCAGCACCGCCGAGATCAGAATCACCGCCGCCACGGTCAAGGCGAACTTCACCGCGTCGTTCACGCTGAAGATCCGCGAGGGCAATTCGATCCCCGCCGGCTCGACCCCCTTTCGCGTGGCCAGGTAGACCAGCAGGGCACTGAAGATCAGCACGACCAGGGTGGGCACCACCAGCACCGGCAATGCCAGGGCGAACAGGGACGGGCTGACCAGGCCCAGCACCAGGCCGGTCTGCAGCAGCGACGACACCGAAGACAAGGTGGCCCCCGCCGCCGCCGGCTGGATGAAGCGGACGGCCGCATCGCTCAGCGCGTCGACCTTGCGGCCCATCTCGACCACAGTGGCCGTCGAGGACACGAAACCCGACAGGAACCCCGAAAGCGGCAGGCCAAGCCGGTCGCCGAAGGCCCGCGTGCAGATGTGACTGACCGCCCCGATGACCATCACCAGGATGACGATGACAAAGATGGCGCGCGCGTTGATCGCAGCGTCCGGTCCGAAGCCGGTATCGGGGATCACCGGCAGGATGATCAGACCCGAGACGCCAAGGATCAATCCGTCGCGCATCTCGAAGTCGTTAAGGACCGAGCGGCTGAAGTCGCGCAGGGCCGACCGTGCCGCCAGCAAGGTGGCGACCAGCACCCCCGACGCGGCGGCAAGGAAAGTATGCTCGACCGACACCCCCCCCAGAACCACGACCAGCAACAGCGCGAGGCTGGTGGTCATTCCCGTTTGCCGGTCCGTCTGCGACAGATGTGCGACCGCCCGCAGGACGCCTACCGCGGCCAGCGCCACCGCCAGCAACGGCTGCCCGCCCGCATACTGGCTGAGCGCGCCAATCAGCGAGGCGAGCGAGAAGGTCCTGACCCCGATCGGGGCCGGACCGCCGTTCTCGCCCCCGTTGCGCTCGCGCTCGATCCCGATCAGAAGACCGATGCCGAGCGCCTCGAGCAGGAGCAGGGCCTGACTTGCTTCTTCCATCATCCGATCACTGTACCCTTCCGATTCGGCTCAGGCCATCGGGCGCGCCGCGCTTTCACCATTCCTCACTGCGCCTGCGGCCACAAGACCATCCACGCCGATATCAGGCCGCGACCATTACGACCACGACCAGGGCCAGCAGCGGGCCGACGCAGGCGACCATGAAGATGTCAGCATAGGCCTGACGATGGGTCAGCCGGCAGACGCTGAGCAGCGTCACCACGGCCCCGTTCTGCGGCAGCGCGTCCAACCCGCCCGAAGCGATCGAGGCGACCCGGTGCATGACCTCGGGCGCGATCCCGGCGGCCAGACCGCGCGCCAGATAGTCGTCGCCCATGGTGGCCAGCGCGATGCTCATCCCGCCCGAGGCCGATCCGGTGATCCCCGCCAGCACGTTCATCGACAGCGCCAGCGACACCAGCGGCGACCCCGGCGCCACCCCCAGCACCGCATCGCGCATGGCGGCAAAGGCGGGCAGCGCCGCCACCACGGTGCCGAAGCCGACCAGCACCGCGGTGCTGAGAAGCGGCAGCGCCGCCGCACCCGCCCCGGCCGACAGGCTGTCGGTCAGCGCCGGCAGGCGGCTGCGGTTGGTCAGCACGATCAGCGCGATGGTCAGCGTCAGCGCCAGGATGATCGCCCAGAGGGAGTGGACAAAACATGGGGGTCATGCGGCGCGTTTTCTGTTTGCGACGGTCAGCCGACCATCGAGAACTGCGGCCCTTGTGACGGCTACTCGGTGAGCCCCTTTGGGCGACCACCGCATCCTTCT
>Ga0209347_1002412_pt1 | contig 24985 bp, 23 predicted proteins | sample AutmiccommuBRH23_FD_187382 | JGI IMG/M metagenome (GOLD analysis project Ga0209347, IMG submission 187382) | Deep subsurface microbial communities from Mt. Terri, Switzerland - Autotrophic microbial communities BRH/23 (SPAdes) (version 2) | ecosystem: Environmental > Aquatic > Deep subsurface >...
GACCTCAGTTGCTAGTTTTTCAACTTGACTATGAAGTTGATCCGTACTTAGCCAGACACTGACTCCTATTAAGCGAAGGGGTTGAGGGAGAAGGGCATTGGCCGCAACCAAACCCGCTAGTGTCCCGGCACTACCCACTGAACAGACAAGAGTACCGGGAGCCCATCCTTGCTCTTCTGCTTGTTTAAGGAGTTCAAAAAAAGCTATAAAGTATCCCAAGGATCCGAGTGCATTGGAGCCCCCGAGAGGGATTGTATAAGGCTGGTAACCCTGTAATTTCTTTTCAGACGCAATGCGTTTCACAGCCTGATCAAGAGGCTCTTCACCACAAGCTATAATTTCTGCACCAGCTAAACGATCCAAGAGTAGGTTTCCCCCCCATTCTGTAGGATTCTCCCCAGGGATAACAATCACGGCGGGGAGTTTCATCATCGCTGATGCAACGGCCGTGAGGCGAGCATGGTTCGACTGAGATGCTCCAGAAGTGATGATGAGGTCCGCCCTTTGGCTTAGTGCTTCGGCAATGAGGAATTCTAGTTTACGCAGTTTGTTTCCCCCCAGGCCATAAGGGGTCAGATCGTCTCGTTTCCAATATAATGCGTCTTCACCCCAAGCAAGGCGACTTCTTTGAATAGGTGTAGGCCCCCCCATTAAGGGAATGCGAGGGGGAAACGGCAAACTTTGCAGTAACGAATTAAACATAGGACACCTCCCCAAAATATGTAGTAAAGGCATTTTGGCATCAGACTAATACTCTTCAACGAAAACCTTCCAATTCCTTTAACCAAATCCTTTGCTTTTTTGACTCATGCCTGGTCAAACTGAAAAACAACGTTCTGGAAATTATCCTATCTCCACTACGTTGTTTTTTATTATATTGGCATGGAAGTTCGCGTAATTCAGCAAAGTTTGGTATTCTAGAAAGTGGGCTAGGTTAATTAAGACAAGAATGGAATCTAACGATGCAAAAGAAACGCTATCATACGTTTAATGAACACTTGCGCGATAAGTTTGGGGAGAAAATTTTTAAGGTCTCCCTGGACGCTGGTTTTACATGCCCAAATCGAGATGGAACCTTGGGCACAGGTGGGTGTGTCTACTGTAGTGCCCGAGGATCCGGAGATTTTGCCGGGGATCAAAGGTTATCCCTTCATGATCAATTTATTGAAGTTACGGAACGGATGAAGAGAAAATGGCCCAGTGCAAAGTATATTGCATATTTCCAAGCGTATACCAATACGTATGCCTCTGTAGAAAGGTTACGAGAGGTTTATGAAGAGGCCCTTGCAGAGGAGAAGGTCATAGGTTTATCCATCTCGACAAGGCCGGACTGCTTGCCGGGAGATGTGCTGGATTACCTTGAGGAGCTGAATCAGCGGACCTATTTATGGGTAGAGCTAGGTTTGCAAAGTAGTCATGACCGAACTATGGAATGGATTAGACGGGGACATGATTATACCCAATTTCTCAAGGGTCTTGCTCAATTACGGGCCAGAGGTATACAGGTATGTGCACATATAATTCTAGGTTTACCCGGAGAAACAAAAGCAGAGATGATGGAAACCGCACAGGCAGTTGCCAGTCTACCGTTACAAGGGATTAAAATTCATTTGCTCCATGTGTTAAAGGGAACCCCATTGGCGACAATTTATCAACACGAGCCATTTAAACTCATGACAAAAGAAGACTATGTCTTACTCGTGGTCGATATTCTAGAAATCTTACCACCGGAGATAGTGATTCATCGTTTGACCGGAGATGGCCCCCCAGAAGATCTCATTGGACCCCTTTGGAGCCGAAAAAAATGGGAGGTTCTTAATGCCATTGATGCCGAGTTAAACCGACGGGATACATGGCAAGGGAAAAGGACAAAAAAAATAGCAAACCCCGAAGGATCGCTAAAGTGAAGGAAAATGAGGTTATGGCCTAAGGGTTGGCCGTGGAAAAAGGGTCTGAGGTATGGATTTATTATTATAGGGGTTTAAGGTTTTAGGTTGGGGCGGCGTATGCTTAATGCTAGGTGCTAAATTCAAGTAACGCTTTATATCTGAATTTGTATCAATAATCCGTTGAGCTATTTGATCGTTATTAAGACGTTCCATCATGTTGCACTTCCCCCTTTTCAAAGGTAAAATATCCTATTATGGGGTTTCGTACTGGACGAGTTTTCCTTCCCAAGTACGCAAAACTGCTTCGTTTTCATCAAGGGACACAAGGTATTGGGGTAAAATAGGTGTCTTGCCTCCGCCCTTAGGGGCATTTATAATATAGGTTGGCACAGCAAGTCCTGAAGTATACCCTCGCAGCTGATCCATAACAGCAAGTCCGTCTTGGATCCGAGGAACAAAATGGCGTGTTCCCTTGACGTTTTTGGCATGGAAGATATAGTAAGGACGAACCCTAATCTTGAGTAGTTCCTGATTAAGTTTCTTCATAACTTCTGGTTGATGGTTTATACCTTTGAGTAAAACTGCTTGATTTCCCAAGACTACTCCGGCAGCAATAAGTTTGTCGGCCGCCTTTTTCGCATCTTCGGAAACTTCTTTGGGGTGGTTGAACTGAGTATTAATGTAGATAGGAGGGTATTTTGCCAGGACTGTGCATAATTCATCCGTAATGCGCATTGGCAGAGTCACAGGAGCCCTTGTTCCAAGACGCTTGATTTCTATGTGAGGAATGGAATGGAGTTCCCCGAGTAGCCAATCCAATGTTAGATCACTAAGTAGTAAGGCGTCTCCTCCGGTTACTAAGACGTCTCGAATCTCAGGGTTTGCTCGAATATAATCGAGCGCTGCTTTCAGCTGAGTTCGTGGAGAGTGGGTATCTGTTTCCCCAATATTACGTCTACGCTGGCAATGTCGGCAGTACATAGCACACATATTAGTGACGTTGATGATTAGGCGATCCGGGTAGCGTCGCGTTATGCTGGGAGCAGGGGATGTAATTTCTTCTCCCATAGGATCTTCCTCCCCGAAGTCTTCGACGAGTTCAGCTTGAGTGGGTAATCCTTGTAGACGAATGGGGTCAAGGGAATCTGTATCACTCATTAAACTTAGATAATAAGGGGATACAGCCCAACGAAAGGTTTTTCCTACTCGTTCAATTTCTGTGCATTGCTCAGAAGTTAATCCAGGAAGCAGAGCAATCAAGACGTGAGGATCTGTGATTCGATGCGTCATTTGCCAGTGCCAATTTTCCCAGTCTTCAAGCGTTGCACCGAAATAGCTTAGAATTTCTGCGCGACGGGATTGGTAGATTTCTAAAAGCGAAAATCCCGTTGGAATTAATTTTGAGTTTTTCAAATAAGGGATAACCATTTGTTTAAGCTCAACCGCTCGCTTAAGTGCGTATTGGCGAAAGATATCCGAACGTTCTTGGAGTTCTACAGCCATATATATCCCTCCTCTATTTCCAAAGTAAATTATGCTCAACTATGCTGTTTCTTCATTTGTAGCAGGAGTATTCAAGTAGTTTTTGAAAACAAAAGAGAACCAATCAAATAAGTCGGTTCCCAAAGGAATAAATGCAAATATCACGCTAAGGTGTTTCAATGCTTACGAGGTTAGCTGTCGGGTTCGAGCAAAATTGCTCTAGCCATTTGGCGATCACCCTAGAAGTGCCCCCCGTTTTCCTTTTGGAAATTCAGCTACGTAATTTTACTTATATTTACTGCCAACCTTATACTATCATAAGGGTTGTTACATGTCAAGAGCATGATGTCAGAGAGTTTTGGCTATGTTATAATAGAACAAATGGGTAAGGGGTTGAACATATTGGATAAGGCTCGGTATCAGGAAATTGCCATTGATATTGCTCACGCTATCATGATGGGAGAATATCACGAGGGGGTAAAAATTCATGGCCGTTCGACTTTAGCTGGGCGGTATAATGTTTCTCCAGAAACTATTCGCCGGGCCATCGCAGTTTTGCAGAATGTCGGAGTGGTGATGGTCAATCAAGGCGTAGGGATTACCGTAACCTCGAAAGCCTTGGCAGAAAAGTTTGTCAAGTCGTTTGATCAAAAAGGAGAAATTCATATCTTTGTTGAAGATCTAAAAAAGCTTATGGATCAAAGACGTGAAAATGATTTAAAGATTGAAAGCCATCTCAACAAATTCTTAGGTTATACTGACCGTTTAATGTCACGCTGGTTAGATGTCGGAGAAATCGAAATCTCAAAGACATCTCCGGCCATTGGCAAGACTTTGCGGGAATTAAAAATTCGGGAGCGTACAGGAGCGACTATTGTAGCAGTGGTTCGAGACGGTTTTGAACAGTTTTCTCCGGATGCTAGTTTTGTCCTCCGTGGGGAAGATGTCTTGCTGGCTGCTGGTTCAGCAGAGGGACAACAGAAGTTAAGGTCAATTCTGTAACTTGGATGGAGTAAGCAAATGTATCCTGGGATTGATATTATTGAAATAGAACGAGTGGCGCAGGCGTTTAAACGGCAACCTAAATTATTTGAGCGTCTTTTTACAACTCGAGAGCGAGAAGCTTTAATCGGTAAGAGCATTCAGAGTTATGCAGCTCGTTTTGCTGGAAAAGAGGCGGTTCTGAAGACTTTGGGAACAGGTTTGCATGGATTGTCTTGGCATGATATAGAAATCTTAAGTAATCTAAGTGGAGAGCCGCTAGTTTATCTCAGTTCTAGAGCCATGGATCAGGTCAGTGCTAGGGGCGGAGCCCAAGTTCGAGTAAGTTTATCCCATAATCGAACGCAAGCGATGGCGTTTGCAATTTTATGCTGATAATTATAGAAAGAAACTGGGGTGGGGAATGTGCGTGTGGTCAACGCAGAACAGATGCGGCAGATTGAAGAAAAAGCCATTCATCAATATGGTATTCCGAGTTTGCTCCTTATGGAAAATGCAGCCTGGGCAGTTGTCGGAGAAATTCGGCGTTGTCTCCCCAAACTAGAGAAGGAAGGGTTAAACGGCCGAAAAGCAGTAATCCTAGTTGGAAAAGGAAATAACGGTGGAGATGGCCTGGCCGTCGCTCGGCATTTAGTATTACTGGGTATGGATGTTACGGTCTTAGTATTTGCTGCACTTGAGGAATTAAAAGGGGATGCAGCTTTAAATCTACGCCTTTTTCAAGGAATTACTGGTAAATTGTTTGTAATTGAAGGGGAGAAACAACGGCGTTTGACTCGGTTAGCGTTAGCGCAGGCGGATGTCGTTGTAGATGCTCTTTTTGGAATTGGGATGCGTGGAGCTTTGCCTAGTTTGATTGAAGAATATGTAGATGAAGTGAACTGTGCTCCTGGATGGGTGGTTTCTATAGATATTCCTAGCGGAGTCGAGGCCAATACCGGTAAAGTTTACCGAACCGCGGTTCGCGCCCAAACGACGGTTACATTTGGACTCCCAAAATGGGGTCTTTTTCTCGGGGAAGGGCCTGAATATTGCGGACGGGTGGTAGTGGATCCCATCTCTATTCCAGAATCCTACTTAGTAGAGGAAGGAATTTCTACGTTTGTATTGATGGATGATGATGTGCGGGATATGCTTCCTATTCGTCAACTTAAAGGGCATAAAGGAACTCATGGAAAGGGAATTCTCGTGGCAGGGTCCATAGGGATGAGTGGGGCTGCAGTGCTGGCGGGACGAGGAGCTTTACGAAGTGGGATCGGACTACTACAAATCGTTACTTCTCAGGGGATTGCCAAAGAAGTGGATGCATGCGTCACAGAGGCAATTGTTTGGTCTGCTCCTGGTGATGATTGCCTGAATGAAGAAGCTTGGCCAATGATCTTAAAGCATTCGGAGAAAGCACAAGCCCTGGCTGTGGGTCCAGGCTTAGCCCAAAATTCACAATTTATTGCTGTGCTAAAAGAAATATTACGAAATGTAAGTTGTCCAGTCATCTTAGATGCGGATGCCCTTAATCTCTTAGGACTAGAACCTGGTTTGTTGAGTTTAAGAAATGGTCGAGGACCGCTGATTCTTACGCCCCATCCGGGTGAAATGGCCCGACTCTGTCAGTGTAGTGTCCAAGATATCGAGCGCAATCGGTTGGACATTGCAGTGGCAAAAGCGGTCGAGTGGGAAGCAGTAGTTGTTCTAAAAGGTTCTGTGACCATTATTGCCTCACCGGATGGTCGGGCCTTTTTCAACCCAACTGGAAATCCTGGACTTGGTACCGGTGGGACGGGAGATGTTCTCACCGGGAGTATTCTCGCTTGGTTGGCCCAAGGGGTTTCACCGCTTGAAGCGGCGTGCCTAGGCGTATACTTACACGGGAAAGCTGCTGATGAGTTAGCAACAGAATATGGATGGTCCGGATTCACGGCCTCGGAAGTTGCAGATCGACTGCCTAAAGCTCGGCGTGCATTAGAACTGAAGGGTTTTGAGGGAAAGAAGGGATAGAATTATGGGGGGGAGACCGGTTTGGGCTGAGGTAAATCTGCAAACGCTGAGAGAAAATTTCTGTAAGCTTCAGACATATACCCAAAGTGAAATAATGCCCATGGTTAAGGCGGATGCCTACGGACATGGAGTGATTCCCGTGGTGCAAACGCTCATTGCCTGTGGCGCACAGCGTTATGGCGTTGCTCTCTTGCAAGAAGCGCTGGAAATCAAAGCAGTGTTTCCTAAGGTCACAGTTATGGTCATAGGGGCTACTGAGCTGGAAGAGTCGGATACTTTGGTTAAAGAAGAGATTATTCCCACTGTTTTTCAGTTAGCACAGGCTCAAGCACTCTCCGAGTCAGCTGTGAAGCTTAACCGAACGGCCAGATTACATATTAAAGTAGATACAGGGATGGGTCGAATCGGCTTTCGAGAGACCGACCTTTCAGAAATCTTAGAAATTGCTAATTTGCCAAATCTATTTATCGAAGGCATTTTTACACACTTTGCTACATCGGATCAAAGAGATCTGTCCTTTTCTCACAAGCAACTAAAAGGCTTTCAAACCCTATGTGACAGGCTGAAGAGGGCTGGCCTTTCTATACCAATTCGCCATGCAGCAAACAGCGCTGCGATCATCCAATTCCCAGAATCGCATTTTGAGCTTGTTCGCCTGGGAATTAGCCTTTATGGACTTACTCCGTCTTTCCAGGTTGGCGGAAATGTTGGCTTGGAACCAGTTATGTCTTGGAAAGCGAAAGTATCTCATGTCAAAAGTATCGGTACAGGAGAAACCGTAAGTTATGGGCGCACATTTCAAGCTGCCTATCCTACGCGTGTTGCGACTATCCCGGTGGGTTATGCGGATGGGCTGCGCAGAATACTTTCTAATCAGGGCGAGATGTTAATTCATGGGAGACGCTCGACGATGATTGGTCGGATTTGTATGGACCAGACTATGCTTGAAGTGACCAAGATTCCCAGAGTAAAAATAGGGGATGTTGTAACCATTTTAGGGATAGATGGTAATGAACAAGTCACAGCAACAGAGATGGCAGAGTGGATGGGAACCATTAGCTATGAAGTGGTTTGTGGGATTTCTAAACGAGTCCCTAGAGTCTATCTTGGTCTTGCTGAGGATGTCAAGTGAACTCGTTCAACTAAAGTTGAACATCGAGTCTTCGGTGACATAAGTCTCCAGTGGAGACTTATGCCGAAGGCGCAGACCACTGAAGTATACTTCAGCGCCGTAGGATGGACTCTACCTCCTTCGCCGCTGAGTGTTTCTATTGGGAAGGCGGCTCGGCGATACTCTCCACTGGAGACTATCGTACTGGAGACTATCGTCACCGAAGCGGAGCCGGGGGTACAACTCCCACTTGTAGAAGTGGGAGTCTTACGATTGGATAAAACTGTTTTAATAGATTGGATTTAGAAGAGCTTACACTTGTTCGGAGTGTGGGCTCTTTCTTTGATAGTTGTCAGTTTTACTTGAGATTATTTAAAGTGGTAGAACAATCCCTTTTAATAAAATTGAGCAAAGGAAGGCATATTACTTACAGATTACACTGACCTTATCAGTACCCCTTGGTGGGCAATGCAAAGGCGTCAACCAAGGTCCGACATTACTGAGTAAAGGAGAGGAGTAGTATGGAACAAAAAGTGAAAATCTCTGGAACTCAGGTTGCCATGCTGTTGTTTATTTTTGTCACCTCTACATTAGTCATTTATGTTCCGGCTATTACGGCAAAAGATGCCAAAGAATCCGCCTGGCTAGCGGGTTCTGTACTCCCATTTGCCTTCGGATATCTAACTCTTAGGGTTGTATTTAAGCTAGGAAGTTATTTCCCTCAACTGACCATCTTTCAATATTGTCACCTAATCATCGGTCAATTTTTAGGCAAGGGTCTCGCAATATCCTACATCATATTTTTGTTAGTAATGCATGTTTTAGTTCTTAGAGAATTTTCGGATTTCCTGAATATGACAACCCTCCCTTTGACGCCAAGAATTTGGATCCTAACCAGTATTTTGGTCTTGGCAACTTATGGCGCATATCAAGGCTTAGAAGTGATTGTGAGGGCAGTTCAGTTCATATTCGGTATTTATGTGGGAGGCTTCGCAACCGCTATCTTATTGGGTTTATCTAATTTTGAAATAGGTCGATTATTACCTTTTATGGAAGAGGGCTTCATGCCAATCATCCGAGGTTCAATTGTACCGTCGTCGTGGTATGGAGAAATTTGCATACTTGCCATACTCTTTCCTTTTGTCAATAAGCATAAGGAGATCAAGAGAAAAGGAGTTATGGCCTTGGTAGCAATCACTCTATTTGTGATCATTGACGTGGCTGTTACTATTGGAGTACTCGGATCAAATTTGACAAGCTCATTTGCAGTTCCACTTTGGTCTATGGCGAGGAGTATCGAACTTGGTGAGGTTATCCAAAGGTTAGAAAGTTTCCTGTTGGTTTTTTGGATAACTGGAGTTGTCATAAAAACAACCTTACTAACTTATTTAATAGGTTTAGGTCTAAGCCAAGTCTTTGGATTTAAGAACATTAAAGTGGTTTTAGGAAGTATGGCAGTCTTTGAACTGTTTATTACGAATGTTCTTTTAGGGAATGCATCTCAGATGCATGTTATTTTGACACATTTTTGGCCCCCTTTTGGTATGGTATTTGAGTTGGTCATACCGGCATTCTTACTTGGAATTTTTAAGCTAAGAAAAAAACGCCGAACCAATCACTATTGATAAATCTAAACTAAAAGAAGGCAATTATTATGGATAAGTTCTTTTCGGAAGGAAGGGGGTACAAAAATGCTTAAGTCATTGTTCAAAAGGGTCCTTGGTTTTTCCGCAGGAAAAGGGTTAAAAAATTCCGACCAAAGGCCACCAAATAAACACCCACTCTCCGATTCTCTGGAGCAAAATCTAACTGAACTACAAAAAAACTTTGATTTATGTGCAGACGTAGTCATTAGAAAGTTTACGATTAATTGTGAACCGCCCATAAATGCTGCTGCTGTTTTTATAGACACCATGATTGATGAGAAAATGGGGAGCAAGAGCATTTTAGGGGCCATCATGCAAGAGACACCATCTTTACCTTCCAACGTGCAGATCACAAAATTGAACGCTCTTCAGATTCTAAAGTCTAGACTGGTGACGGCAATGAGTACAAGGGATACTAGTGATTTTTTTGAATTGGAGAATTATGTTCTCAATGGGGGAGTTGGCATCGTGATCGATGGCTCACCTGCGGCCCTTATTTGTTTTGTCGGCGGGCCTCAAGGAAGGGCAATCGACGAGCCCATCACTGAACCAGTCGTACGAGGTCCAAGAGACGGCTTCGTCGAAGATTACCGAACTAATTTATCTTTAGTGCGTAGAAGGATAAAATCGAGCAGGCTAAAAGTTGAGTTGCTTCAAATTGGAGAAATTAGCAAAACCACAATAGCTCTTTGTTACGTAAAGGGTATTGTACATGATAAGTTAATCGAAGAGGTCAAAACTAGGCTTAACAGGATCAAGGCGGACGTAGTTATGGGGAGCGGAACTATTGAAGAAATGATCATGGATGAGCCCTTTAGTTTATTTCCGCTGATTGAGTATACGGAACGACCTGACAAGGTCTCTGGTTCCTTGGCGGAGGGTAGGGTTGCAATCATTGTCGATAACACCCCAATGACCCTGATCGTACCTACAACCTTTGTCTCTTTGTTGCAAGCCAGTGAGGATTATTACAACCATTTTATCTTTGCTTCGTTTGTGCGAAGCATTCGGTTTGCAGCCTTGAATATTGCGCTGCTTTTGCCAGCTATAACGGTGGCCATAATGGCCTTTCATCAGGAGATTATTCCAGATAAACTATTGGGTATTATTATTTCAACTAGAAAGGATCTGCCTCTTCCTATCTATGCAGAAATACTAATCATGGAGATGATTTTTGAGATCTTAAGAGAAGCTGGAGCTAGGTTACCTAGAACAATAGGACAATCCGTCAGTATAGTAGGCGGTTTAGTTATTGGACAAGCCACGGTTGAAGCTGGCTTTGTAGGGTATGTACCTGTGATCGTTGTGGCGCTTACAGCGGTAGCATCCTTTGCCATTCCTAATTATGGGGCTGGGACTTCAATCCGTATTCTAAGATTTGGGCTGATTATCTTGGCTGCGTTATTGGGTGGAGTAGGAGTTATGCTGGGTTTGATGTTTATTTTGTTCTATCTCTGTGGGTTGCGTTCCTTTGGGGTACCCTATTTGTCACCGATCGCTCCCTTAAGTCCTGGGGATTTGAAAGATACCTTCATCCGTGCTCCTTGGTGGGCTATGTTAACTCGTCCACGTTTTACAGGGGAAAAAGAGCCTGTCAGGATGGATACCAATCAAGGGCCTACTAAGCCGAGTAACGAAAAAGAGTAACCTAGTATTATTTTATAGATTAGGATAAGCACTTGGAGGGATAAAAACATGAAGCGATTAATTAGGATTGGGATTCTTGTCATAGCTCTTCAGGTGCTTTGTATTGGGTGCTGGGATCATAGAGACATTAATACCCTTGCCATTATCACTGTTTTAGGATTTGATAAAATCACTGAGGATGGGGTGGACCAATGGCAAGTATCTGCCTTTGTGATGCAAGCAGGCCAGGGGGGTGTTGGTGGAGGTGCAGGCAGTCAAGAAGCTAAACCGGAAATTGTCTGGAGGGGCAATGGGTCAACAATTTCCGAGGCAATTCTGGAGTTCATAAAAAGGTCTCCCCGGGTCCCTTTTTTTGCAGATGCCTATACAGTGATCATTGGGGAAAGAGCAGCAAAAGAAGAGTTATTGGAGATTGCCGATTATTTGAATAGACTTAGGGAACAGCGACCAGGGGCCTTTGTAATGGTTGCCAAAGGAAATGCTTGTGATTTATTTGAAGCAGAACCAGAGGCTTCTATTTCAGTCTCCAGAGATTTAAAAGATTTAGCTCAAAACGCGGCGGACCTTAAGGGGATTGCGAGAGGAGTTGAATTAATACATTTTACAGCGGATTTACTTAGTACTGATAGGGATCCGGTTGCTTCAGAAGTAAGGCTGATTCATACCAAAGAAAAAAGGGGTGAGGAATTAGCCGGGCCTCCAAAAGCGATATTAGTTGAGGGGCTAGCAATCTTTAAAGATGCCAAATTGGTTGGTTGGTTAAATAAAGAGGAAACGATTGGGTATAATTTGCTAACCACTAAGATTAGCCAAGGAGATATCGTTATTCAGGTTACAAAGGATGACAAATTGTTAGCATTTCTAGTTGAAAAATCAAAACCTAAAATTAAAGCTAACCTAATTGAAGACAAGCTAAATATCAATATTGTAATTGAAGCCAAAGGGAGGATTACTGAGGATAATGGCATTAATCTAGCACCTAGCGAAATCACAGAAGTTGAGTATACCATCTCAGAACAAATTGGAGACAAGGTCATGCAGACCATAGAAACCGTTCGGGGTTATGAATCGGATTGTCTAGGCTTTTCTGAAGAGTTACATCGCTATAGTCCTAAAGATTGGAAAAAGATTAAAGAACACTGGCGGGAAACCTTCCTAGAGGCTGACGTAGAGGTCAAAGTAAATGCTAAGGTAGAGAATACCGGCAGGCTTGGGCAGAGGTTGGAGTTAAACAAGTGAAGGCAAGTCGATTCTTTAGTGAAAACGGGACCAGTTTAGCATAAAACCCTTTGGCTTATCATAAATTGTGGCAAGGGGGGGAGTGCCATGGCCATGTTTGATCTAACCACGTGGATGAGTTATGCCTTTTTCATACTTTGCTTGGTGCTCGGTTGGGGTGCTGCGGGAGCCCTTGATTATGATGGTATCCTGCATCGTTCCACATCCCGTTGGGGGCGCTTTTTACTTCGTATAGGCGTAGCGCTAGTATTAGCTGAGGGATTTCGACTGTTTTTAAGCTTTGTGCTAGGTCCTCTACTGGATTTAGTTGTCAATAAAAGTATTAATGGGTTTAAAGCATTTTAAGTAGGTGCACTGATTAACCCCTCCAGAAGCTTTAGAAAGTTTCTGGAGGGGTTTCTTCGAATAATGGTAATTATTCAGCCTAGGACGGGAAGAAGCCAAAAGAGATAAGTACAATGATTCCAAGCACAATTCGATAATAACCAAATAGTTTAAAATCCTTTCGGCTGACGTAATTCATGAACCCTGCGATAACCAACCAGGCCACGATAAATGAAACCAAGAATCCAAAACCTACAATCAGCAATTCGTGAGACGTAAATATAAACCCGTCTTTTAATAATGTATAACCAGAAGCGGCTACCATCGTGGGAATTGCCAAAAAGAAGGAAAATTCAGCGGCTACAATTCTAGAAGCACCCAATAACATTGCCCCAATGATGGTTGAGGCTGAACGTGAAGTGCCTGGAATCATGGCTAAGCATTGAATGATTCCAATGAAAAAAGCCGTTCTATAGGTAAGTTGTTCCACTGAGCTAATACGAGGGGAAGATCTCTTATTTTCAATGTACAATAATATCAAGCCACCAATAATTAGGGCAATGGCTACAACAGTCGTGTTAAATAAAAGTTCTTCTATATAATCTGCTAGAAGAAATCCAATTCCAAGGGCAGGCATAACCCCTACAAGTGTCTTTTTCCAAAGGGCAAATATTTTATGATTTTTTAAAGGATTGTTATGTCCAAAAGGAATGAGTCTATGCCGAAAGTAAACAACTACCGAAAGAATTGCCCCTAGCTGTATAACTACATTAAACATATTCGCAAATTGTTCAGTGAACCCAACAAACTGGTTCACTATAATCAGGTGTCCAGTAGAAGAAATCGGGAGAAATTCGGTAATCCCTTCTACAATCCCCAAAATCAAGGCACTGACATAATCGTTCATAGCATCATCTCATTTCTAAGCAGTTACCGATAGCGCGGCTTTCTTTTTCAGACACTTACTCATTATCCCATAGCTTTAACAAGTCAGTCAATAAAGTACAACTCCATATTTATGGTCAGAAAACGACAAAGCAAGTTAAAATATTATTAATATCTAAGTTCCTCATGGTAAAATAGTCATAATCAGACGACTATCGTTAACCTGATTAAGCTATTAAACCCATAATTATAACTTAATTGGGTTGAAAGGTATTTTTGAAGATAGGTTTGTTTTAAGTGAATTTTGGTTGATAATACAACTAAGAGTGCTACAATGGATGAGACAATGTATTGAAGGAGTAAACATGAAGCGAACATGGCGTTTTTGGTTTGCCTTATGGGCAGCTAAGATAGTAACTATGGGGTTGTTAGTTACCGGGAAAAAAGGGACAACCTTGCCGGGAAAGATTGCCAACTGGATTGATCCCCAGATCATGCGCCACTTGAGTGCCGCCTATACAGAGGGGATTATTATGGTCACTGGGACCAATGGGAAAACGACAACCGCTAATCTCCTAGCAAGTATTTTACGTGAGGCAGGAAAAAACTTTGCCTTTAACCAGGCTGGGGCGAACCTAGTGACTGGAATTACAGGAGCTTTGATTCAAAATACAGGGTGGTACGGTTTATCACGAGGGAGTTTGGCTTTGCTGGAAGTAGATGAAGCGACAGTTCCTAAGTTTTGCGAACAAGTGTCTCCCAGTTTAGCGATTGTCACAAACTTTTTCCGTGATCAGCTCGATCGTTACGGAGAATTAGATACAACAGTTCGTATGGTTAAGGAATCCCTACCGAAAGAAACTGTTCTCGTGTTAAATGCAGACGATCCCTTGGTTGCTCAGTTTGGTACGAATCACACTCAGACAATTTATTACGGGGTGGAACGCACTCCGGATAGCCGAAGTGAGAGTCAGGAAACACGGGAAGCTAGGTTTTGCCCAGAATGCGGCACGGCCCTAGATTATACGCTGTTTCATTACGGTCAATTGGGGATTTTCAAGTGCTCAGGGTGCGGATTTCATCGCCCTGAGCCTATAATACTGGCGCAAAATGTTCGTCTGGATGAAGGGTCACTTCTGTTTCAGGTTGATGGGGCCGCATTTACAATAGCACTGCAAGGGTACTATAATCTGTACAATGCGCTGGCAGCTCTTACTGCAGCTCGTGAGCTGGGTTTCAAAGATCAAGTCATTGAAAAAGGACTTCGAGAGTTTATCCCTCAAGCCGGACGGATGGAACGGTTCTGTTTGCCGGAGGGGGAGATCACGTTAACGCTCGTTAAAAATCCGACAGGGTTTGATCAAGTTATTCAGACATTGATTAGTGTTGATAAGCCCATCGGGATATTAATCGGGATTAATGATCTAGCTGCAGATGGACGGGATATCTCCTGGCTCTGGGATGTAAACTTTGAACGATTAGGAACGTATGAGGAACGCATACACCAAGTAGTTTGTACAGGTTTACGGGCAGAGGACATAGCCTTAAGGCTTAAATATGCCGGAGTTTCCGTTGAGAAGCTTGTTCTTGAACACAGTTTAACTGGAGCTCTTGATCGTTTGCAAGCAAATCGGGTGGAGGACGAGGTTTGGTTTATATTACCCACATATACTCTACTCTTCCCGCTTCGGGAAATCCTAGAAGATCGCCAAAAGAGCGCGGGGTTATCACGTTTAGGGGCCAAGGATCATGGAGAGGAGGCACGCGCGTGAAACTAACTATTTGCCATCTGTATCCAGATTTGCTCGATCTTTACGGAGATCGGGGTAATATTTTAACGCTGGCGGCTCGCTGTCGTTGGCGGGGGATTGAGCCAGTTATTCAACGAGCTTCCTTGGGTGAAGACTTGGATTTCATGGGAATGGATATTCTGTTTATTGGCGGTGGTTCTGACCGTGAACAAGGCCTGCTGGTTCAGGATCTATTGCGTCGGGAAGATGAACTTCGAAAGTCCATAGAGAATGGTCTTGTGGTTCTTTCTATATGTGGTGGGTATCAAATGTTGGGGAAATATTATCAAATGACTAGTGGGGAAAGAATTGATGGGTTGGGTATTTTAGATGTTTGGACCGTTGCTGGAGCGAAGCGTCTGATTGGAAATGTAGTTGTGGAGCTTGATGAGAAAATACTAAGCCTTGATTCGAGTGAACTCAGAACATTGGTCGGGTTTGAGAACCACTCGGGCAAAACTCATTTGGGTGAAGGGGTTAGCCCTTTGGGTAAAGTCTTATTTGGACAAGGAAATAACGGTGAGGACAGTGGAGAAGGGGTGCGTTACCTCAACGTTTTCGGAACGTATTTGCACGGACCGCTCCTTCCTAAGAATCCGCATTTTGCCGATTTATTGTTGGAATTGGCTATTCTAAGGCGTGAATCGGACGCTCGCTTGATGGTGCTAGACGATCGCTTGGAAGAATTAGCGCATAAGGCCATGGTCAAAAGGCTATTGAAGCAAGCCTGAATTCAACTCTATGATTGATTAAGAACAAAAAAAGTATATCAAGAGTGATATACTGATATACTATCTTTAATGAATGATGCTTTTGTAAAAATTCGTATGAATAAATACCATTGCCATATTTTACATGACTAAATAACCTTGTTTTCATGGGGTTTTGGTTTATTTACCTTTCGAATTCGTTGACACTTTTTCTGATTACTGTCTATAATAGAGTATAGCTTTAGCTAAATGACTTGGGGGTGCTAATGTGGCAGAAAGTAAGCGAATTATGATTAGTTTGCCGGAGAGTTTGCTTGCGGAAGTAGATGGGATCGTCACAGTTGAAAAGCGTAATCGCAGCGAATTTATTCGAGAAGCACTAAATAGCATCCTTCACGAACGCCGAAAGAAAGGAATCCATGAGCAGATGCGTAAAGGGTACCTAGAAATGGCGCAACTGAATTTATCGATAGCCAAGGAGTTGTTCACAACAGAACAAGAAGTACTAGAGTACTATGAAGAAACGATGGTGGCGTATCAGAGATGATGATAAAACGCGGGGAAATTTATTACGCAGAACTTAACCCCGTCGTCGGCTCAGAACAGGGAGGAACTCGTCCTGTCCTCGTGATTCAAAATGACATAGGGAATCAGTTTAGTCCGACGACAATTATTGCCGCAATCACTTCACAAATTGCGAAAGCGAAATTACCGACTCACGTGGAAGTAAGAGCGAAACGCAGCGGTTTAGAACGGGACTCAGTTATTCTTACGGAGCAGATTCGGACGATTGATAAAAGTCGACTTAAGGAAAAAGTAGCTGTTTTGGATGAAGAAGTGATGTTAAGGGTAGATCAAGCCATTGAAATCAGTTTAGGGCTTGCGGATATTTAGTATATAGTAACAGAAGAGGCAGCGTAGCGGAGTACAAAAACCGACGCTGTTTTTGTTTGTTTATAATTTAGAAAAACTTGGCTTGCGCCCCACACACACGAAGACACTGTCTTCGCACGTATTGGTCCTTCTTGCAGACACTGTCTTCGCACGTATTAACTTAGAGGAGAAGCCGCAGGAACAGGCTCCCTTTTCGCCATCCATGGCCAACGGCCGTCTTAGTTAAAATTCATGAAAGTATTCAACTTAAGTTATGCTTTCTGACGACCCTGTACATAGCTCATTGTTCATGGTGCCGTTTTAACCGCATGAGGGTTTAGCATTACAAAAGGGAGACGACTTGCAGTCGTCTCCCTTTTGTACGAATTCAGCTGCACACATGTTTAATAACAACAGACTATCGTAATAAACATGAGTTCCATAGCAGATGTTTTCTTCGATTTTAGTGTCGCGCCATATGCGCGATCTCAATGTCAGCTCGAATTATAGTTTAGAACAACGGCAAGTCTTTGTCAACCCCGTTAATTTTACCTGACCTCATTTTGCTGACTTTTATAAGAGAGCTGATAGTATAATGCATCAAGGATTTTTCTTTTTATCATAAAAATGGGTATAGTTTCCATATTAGGCAATATGAATCAGTAGGGGAAAGAAGCAACAGGGGAGCAATTCCCGCGGTGGTTATAGTATTTTGAATTGAGGGAATATGGAGACGAGCATTTATACAAACAGTATTTAAATAGGAGGAGAACAATGTTAGCTGGGTTTATAGGAAAATTAAACTTACATGGCAACAAAGCAACCTATGATGAGGCTCTGCGTTTAGCCATAAGTATGACCTTACCGAAGAATTCGTGTACAACAACATGTGCAAAAGGTGCACTTGCCTTGGCTGCAGCTCTGCCGCATTGTGCCATGAGTCTTAACAATAACCAGATTATTTGTGACAATAATTATATTTTAACCGGGGCTGGTTCGCTTTATAACAGAGAAGAATTGGTTAAACTTTTAGAATGCAGTAATGATGTTGATGATTTGACACTGATGTGGTTGACATGGCGGCAATGGAGGGAGAAAGCTCCTTTACACCTTGATGGGGATTGGATGTTTGCTGCCTACGACAACCAGAGTGAAGAACTATTGCTTGCTCGGTCCTGGGGGCATTCTTCATTGTATTATCATCTGGGTAAGAACTATATTGCTTTTGCGACACATCCGTCCTCACTGACTGCTTTAGAGGAAGTTCCAAGTGAGCCGGATATTGATTTTGTGATAAAGATGATGTGCGGACGGCCACTCTCTCCAAATACCACTTCTTATCGAACTATCTATCAATTACAACCTGGTGCTCAATTGAAAATATCAATGGGAAAAGTCTGTGAAAGCATTTGGTGGGAACCGGGCAGTAGCCAACAAATAGCCGTCACAGATGAGCAAGCGGCCCTTGACAGATTTGTTGAACTGTATGAAGTTGCCGTCAAAAAGCGTCTCAACACCCCGCTGGAGGTGGGGGCAACTCTCAGTGCTGGGCTGGATTCCTCCTCAGTATGTGTTTTGGCTGCCCGAAGGCTTGAAACAGAAAAGAAAAAATTGCATACATGGACTTCGATTCCCTATTATCTTAGCAAAGCGGTTGCCCCTGCGCGTTGGCTAACGGATGAAAGCTCGCTGGCAGCGAGCATTGTTAAGAGTGCAGGGAATATTTGCCATATGAATGTTGATGCAGCTGACACAGACCCAATTGAGGCAATTCGCAAGCAGCTCTATTTAACCGGTAGACCTCAGGGGGCAGTCGGAAATTTGTATTGGTTAGATAAGATACTCATGCTGGCTGCAGATTCAGGGTGCGGGATCCTCCTTACCGGGCAATTGGGCAATAATACGATATCTTGGACACCGGACAAAATCTCATTATTCCCTAAAAGCAAGTATTATCCAAATATCACGGGGCGTGACTATCTAAAGCTGTTTAAGTACAGAACCATTAATCAGTTGAAGAAATTTCTCAGAAGTATCAAGGAATATAGATTTAGCCTACAACAAGAATTCCCATTGATTAACCCGAAATATTCCAGTTCTCCTGGTTTTAAAAAATCTTTGCATAGCATATGGGATGGTGTTCCAATTAATCACGCCAATATGGCTGGAGTACATATGTGCCTCTTTGATACATGGTACCATAGCGGTTTCTGGAGCGGTGTGGAGGTACGGGATCCTACAATGGATACTAAGTTGAACGAGTTTGTTCTATCGTTGCCAGACACTATGTTTTTTCGTGATGGATTAAACAGGAGGGTTATGCGTCTTGGAATGCAAGGTATTTTACCTGATCAGGTCAGACTCAATAAGAGAAGAGGACAACAGGCTTCGGATATCGTTCCTCGAGTACGTCAGTATTGTGAAAGGGTTGAACTGGCCCTTAAATACATAAGAGTTTCTGGGACAGCAAGAGAATTGCTTAATATTCAACAGATGGATCTAATACTGGATAGGGTTCGAAAGGGAGAAAACGGTCTGAGAATTATGGGGGACTGTATCAGAGTTCTTCTTCCTGGATTGTCTGCCGGACTCTTCTTAGCAGCTTATGATACAGATTATGATTTTTCCAGTCCCTTAGCTTAACACTTCATCTTCAAGAAATTGGAGACAAGAATTCATATGTCCAAAATCAAGCGCACGAGAAATACGAAGTACCGAAGTTTGGGACGAGATTGCCGAATATTGCCTAAATTGCTGCACCGGACTTTCAATAAGTTGGTGTATCAGTGGGCGATATATTTGCTCAGTCAGTAGTTTCAGTCGCTCAGCCCCCTTAATGAGTTCAATATTCAATCCTTTGCCTGAGGCTTCCAGCAAGCAAATAGCCTTAATAGGGGAAGGTTTAAGACTTACTTTAAATGCTGCACCATATTTATCCAAGAATGGTGAAATCGGAGGGTTGTCTGGTTTGCCCCCAATAATATTTACATAACTTTCATAAGTTAGTTTGGCCCGGGAAAGCCCTGGGTAGAGCAGTGCTTTTTCATTTTCGAAATGAATTGCACAGATATCATCAGACATGAATTCCCATCCCCGTGCAGCAAGCGCAGCAGCTATAGTGGATTTGCCGGCACCTTTTACTCCAGAGAATATGACGGCACCTTTAGAGGTTCGCACTGCACTGCCGTGTAAGGCAAAAATATGTCTCTGGTACAGTAATGTACCTATAGCGGACCCAAAGGCGATTGTAGCCACATCACCTTCTTTAGCGTTGGGCTCAATTTGAATGGAAATTTCCTTGCCCCCCGCAATAAGATAACGGGCTAAGCCTTGAATTCTCAAGATAAGTTTTCCAGGATGGTACGAAATATATTGGTCCCTGTAGTTGGCATTTTCCAGATCAAACGGTACATTCCCTAGACGGATAACAACATCCGGAGCGGCATGACAGACGGGAGTCATACCGAAAAGCGGGGTTGAAGGCAGTTCGGACTTTATATTAAGTCCGAATGCATGATAGATAGGCAAACCGTTTTTTTTATCCTTCATTTTTTTTACCTCGTGTTGTGAAAGAAGTTAATACACTATAGTTGCCGTTTTTCAGAATCTCTAAGTTACAACATTCCAGCCAGGCGTGAGCGGTCAATTCGCCTTTCTTTCGGCTCAAACCGATTTTCAATTTAGAACCAACGCCGTTGGCAGCTAAACAGTCGCGCAGAGCTACGGCCTGACGGAGACAAGTGAAACTCCAGGGCAGGTTGCGGCAAATTTTTTCCAAAAGAGATAAATGACTCTGCAGAGTAGCATAGGGATTCCCGGAAGATATCCGTCGTAGCGATTTTTGTCTGAATACCAGTTCTCGTACTAAAGAATAGGGCATTAGGCTAATCATTATTTCTGCTCGTGCTAAGTAAAAGAGTAGTTTTAGTATAGTCTTCTGTTTTGAGAAAGGCAGTGAAAAAAATCTCATATACCTTTTCATTTAAGCGTGAGTAATTCGGCATTAACTAAACTTGAAATAAGGTTTTGAATATCCCGAAGTAAAACGTCATGAGGGACATCGTATTCTTCGAGTATTACAGCATGAATTTCTTCAGCGTTTTTATGCTGTTGCAATAGATCCCATATTCTTACACTAGTCTTATTTAAACAATAATATTTGCCGTTATTAATATTCAGCAGAACTGTTTCATCATCAATATGTGTCATAATCACATGATTTTCAAATTTAATTGTCATAATTTAGATTAGGTTTGTTTTTTAGTTAACAAACCAGTTGCTCACCGCCTTCTTTAAATCATATTAAATTATAAATTAATTTAACCTTATATTATCATAGTAATGATGTAATTAATATTTTAATTACAATCAAAAATTATTTTATATTTTTGCTTTTTGTCGTAATTTTAAGAAAAACTATATAATAAATAACATTTTTGATAGTTTTTTTGTAATAAAGTATTAGACATGGTCATATAGATGAAGGAAAGTAACAAGCAGATATTTCCATTAATATATTTAGAAAGGGGTAGGAACATGCCCAAAAAGGAATATATAACACCTGAATTACAAGAGCTGGGTGACCTTCAAAGATTTACAAAGAGCAGTTGGATCTCAAGTGATACTTTGGATGCAAATTTTTGGGCGATGATGAATGGTGAAGAAATTGAAGATCCTAACGAGATTTGGGGATCTTAACTTATTTACTTTAGGATTAAAATTAAAACTGTTTCTTGATGATATAAGTTTTTGCTAGTACGAAAAAAGCTGCCAATTTGCTTGGCAGCTTTGTCATTTATAAGCTAATTCATACATTTTATTCACTCAGCGCTTCGAGGCTCGCCTACACGTTTCCGTGAAGCTTCGCCAAACCATAGGGTAATACCAGATGTGAACCGCTGGCCATGGATGGCCGAGTGTCCCCGTAGCCCGAAGACAGTGTCTTCGTCACCCAGCACTCCGAGGCTCGCCCACGCGCTTTCACGGGAGCTTCGCCAAACCTCAGGGTAATACCTGAGGTGAACCGCTGGCCATGGATGGCCGAGTGTCCCCGTAGCCATGGACGGCGAGAGGGGACCCGTGGCTACGCTTCCCACGAAAGCTTTGTGAGCTTTACCGCCTCTCCATGCAATGTGTTCACTTCTGTGGGAGATGATGCCTTCCTTTTGGGTCTATGAATTCTTGAGAATGTATTTGGGGTGTTTTTCAGGGTAGCCCTCCATGCCACTTCCTTCACCACTGATCAATGAAATAGATTCTTATTTTATCGGCAGAAAGTATAACTTCGTTGCATGCTTCTGAAGTATAAGTGTAACTATGGCGACCGCCTGCGGCTTCTCCACTAAGTTAACACGTATGAAGACAGTGTCTGCAAGAAGGACCAATACGTGCGAAGATAGTGTCTTCGTGTGTGTGGGCGCTAGCAAAGTTTCTAAAACTTGGTTTAAGGAAGTCAAAATTATCTTTAGCATGTTCCTTTTTACTGTTCATACTGTCATGCGAGATCATCTTCGTACATATTATCAATTGTTAAGGTTCTGCTAATCCGTATCTTCATTAAAGGTTATATCCCTTAAAATTATAGAAATAGGAAGAGAAGGAGTCGAAGAGATTTGAAAACCAATCGTTTATTAGCTTTATTTATTCTGTTTTTAATGATCTTTAGCCAAACGTATTATCCTGTTCCGACAAAAGCGGCAATCACAGCTGACACAATAGATGTACTTAGCGATAAAGAGACATTAAAGTTAGGATTCAGTGAAGGAGATACAGCTGTTTCAGTTACCGGAAATCTAACTTTACCAACTAACGGCCAAAAGGGCAGCAGCATAAGCTGGGTATCTAGTGAACCCAGTGTAATCAGCGACAGCGGTAGTGTAACCCGTCCTGGCAGTGAAACAGAAGATCAAATAGTTACCTTGACAGCAGCAATAACTAAAGGAGAAGCAAGAGAAAGCAAGAGCTTTACCCTTACCGTGAAAAAAAGTGAAGTGAGTATTCCTCCGGCTGAAAGCGATGCCCAAGCGGTTCAGGCAGACAAGGCAGCACTAGAGATTGGATTTTCTGAGGGAGATACAGCAGCTTCAGTGACCGGAGACCTGACCTTAGCGACCGGCGGGGAACATGGGAGCAGCATAAGCTGGGTGTCTGGTGAACCCAGTGTAATCAGCGACAGCGGTAGTGTAACCCGTCCAAGCAGTGAAACAGAAGATCAAATAGTTACCTTGACAGCATCAATAACTAAAGGAGAAGCAACAGAAAACAAGAGCTTTACTCTTACCGTAAAAAAAAGTGAAGTGAGCATTCCTCCGGTTGAAAGCGATGCAGAAGCGGTTCAGGCAGACAAGGCAGCACTAGAGATGGGCTTTTCTGAGGGAGATACAGTAGCTTCAGTTACCGGAAACCTGACCTTAGCGACCGGCGGTGAACACGGGAGCAGCATAAGCTGGGTGTCTGGTGAACCCAGTGTAATCAGCGACAGTGGTAGTGTAACCCGTCCAGGCAGTGAAACAAAAGATCAAATAGTTACCTTGACAGCAGCAATAACTAAAGGAGAAGCAACAGAAAACAAGAGCTTTACTCTTACGGTGAAAAAAAGTGAAATGAGCATTCTTCCAGCTGAAAGCGATGCAGAAGCGGTTCAGGCAGACAAGGCAGCACTAGAGATGGGGTTTTCTGAGGGAGATACATTAGCTTCAGTGACAGGAGACCTGACCTTAGCGGCCAGCGGGGAACACGGGAGCAGCATAAGCTGGGCGTCTGGTGAGCCAAGTGTAATCAGTGACAGCGGTAGTGTAACCCGTCCAGGCAGTGAAACAGAAGATCAAATAGTTACCTTGACAGCAGCAATAACTAAAGGAGAAGCAAGAGAAAGCAAGAGCTTTACCCTTACGGTGAAAAAAAGTGAAGTGAGCATTCCTCCGGCTGAAAGCGATGCAGAAGCGGTCCAGGCAGACAAGGCAGCACTAGAGATCGGCTTTTCTGAGGGAGATACAGTAGCTTCAGTGACCGGAAACCTGACCTTAGCGACCGGCGGAGAACACGGGAGCAGTATAAGCTGGGTGTCTGGTGATCCAAGTGTAATCAGCGCCCTTGGCAAGGTAACCCGCCCTGGTAGTGAAGCCGCCGACAATATAGTCACTTTAACGGCTTCAATTACTAAAGGACAAGTGACAGAGACTAAAAGTTTTTCCTTGACTGTAAAGAAAGAACTTATGTTAATGGCAAAGCTAGCTGCTGATCAGTTTATAGTGACTGAAGAGAACGACCCCTCAATTAATTTGACTGGAAGCTGGATTAGACCCGGTGACAGTAATGCTAGTGGCGGGGCTTACTCGAGGAGTGATTCGCAAGGAGATACAATAAGCTATAGTTTTAGTGGTACAGGAGTTAAGTGGTACGGCATAACCGGCTATTATGGGGGATTGGCAGAGGTTTATTTGGATGGTAATTTGGAGTCGACTGTTGACTTATATTCAGCCAACACAGTGCATCAACGATTGCTTTTCCAAAAAATGCATCTTGATCTGGGCAACCATTCTCTGGAGATTAGAGTAACCGGTAACAAGAATGAAGCTGCCGGCGGAGCCTACGTTTACCTAGATGCCATTAAAACATGCAGCGACGATGACAATCTCCCTCCGGTTCAACCCGCTGCTCCACTTGCAGAGAGTTCAAGTCAGAAAACCCAACTTTTTTGGCAACAAAGTCAAGCTGACGATTTAGAAGGGTATAACATCTATCGATCAATTTCCTCTGATCAGGGGTTTGCTAAACTAAACAATTGGCTTGTAACCGGCACGACCACGTACGTAGACAGCACTGTAGAAAACGGGATAACATACTATTATCGAATCACAGCGATCGACCAGTCAGGAAATGAATCACTGGCATCACTAACCGTGACAGCCTTGCCGGCCTTGTATCCGGGAACCTACGTTGAGAATGCGGCGGGGATTCACTACGGGGGTGCCTGGGATCGTCCCAGCAGCAGCAACGCGTCCGGGGGCTACTACATGCGCAGCGGAACAGCGGATGCTGTCATGGATCTTTACTTTTACGGGACCGGCCTTAAATGGATTTCCCTGCGGGGAGATTATGGCGGAATCGCCGAAGCGAAGCTTGATGGAGTTACAGAAAGCATCGACTTATATAATGCCACTACGACTTGGCAACAAGCAGTCTATGAGAAGAGCGGACTGAGTGAAGGCTTGCATCATTTCAGTCTTCGGGTTACCGGGAATGGGAATGCAGCTTCCCATGGCAGCAATGTCTATGTGGACAACATCGAGGTTGAAGGTGTGGTTTTAGAGCGGGGCCGGGTGGAAGAGACCTCGATAACCCTGGACTACACAGGGATTTGGAATAACGTCGATAACGGGTCATGCAGCGG
>Ga0209347_1002413_pt1 | contig 24979 bp, 25 predicted proteins | sample AutmiccommuBRH23_FD_187382 | JGI IMG/M metagenome (GOLD analysis project Ga0209347, IMG submission 187382) | Deep subsurface microbial communities from Mt. Terri, Switzerland - Autotrophic microbial communities BRH/23 (SPAdes) (version 2) | ecosystem: Environmental > Aquatic > Deep subsurface >...
TCTATCGGAGATGCCCTGACCTTGATGATGGAAAAAAAGGTGACTGGCTTGCCTTTACTCAACGAACAGGGTCATTTACTGGGTATGGTCACCAAAGACCAGGTTAACGAAAAGGGTTTAGAAAACTTTGCTGCGGAAAAGAAGGCCACTGAATATCTAACGACTCGCTTCCTATCCTTAAACGAAGAGGCCTCATTAGAAGATGTTTGGAATTTACCGTTCGATATTTACCCGGTGTTTAATAACCAGGAAGAGATTACTGGTGTAGTATCTAAATATTCGTTATTACAGGCCTATTTACATGAGGTTCAAGCACGTAGTTGGGAACTGGAGGCGGTCTTTGATTCGGCGCACAATGGAATTCTAGCGATTAACCGGCAGGGGATCATTACATCCCTTAACCCAGCAGCTGAAAGACCAACTTGTTCAACCAAAGAGGAAGCTGTCGGACGATTTTTGACGGATGTTATTGTTCCCACGGGTTTACTTGAGGTTGTTCGTAGCGGAATACCTGAATTCGGTATAAAGTTTCAAGTGGGTCGAAGACAGTACATTACCAATCGGACACCGATTATCAAAGATGGAGAAGTTGTAGGGGCTGTAGGGGTTTTCCAAGAAGTCTCTGAGATTGAAAAGGTTTTACAAGAACTGCAAAGTGTAAAACAACTGAATGAGGAACTCCAGACAATCGTCGCTTCTTCTTATGATGGCTTGATTATTTGTGATGGGCAGGGGGAAATTTTACGTTGTAATCCTGCTGTGGGGAGAATTCTCGACGTTTCCTGGGAAGAACTGGTGGGGCGGCCGTTTAAGGATTTTGTCGATAAGGGCGTTTTCCAGAAAAATATTATATTTCTAGTTAAAAAAAAAGACGGTCTGGTGAGCATTTTGGAAAGGCCCTATGCTGAGCATTCCTTGATGATCACGGGTAATCCGGTTTACGATGAAGAAGGGGAAATTGCTAAAATCGTTATTAACATCAGAGATATGAGCGAGTTAGAATTTTTGCGAGAAGCTCTTGAGGAAAGTAAGCAGCTCTCCGAAAAGTATCAGTCAGAGATAGCTCAGATGAGGAATAATCAAGCAACAGGTGCCGATTTGAGATCCCGGTCAGTCATCATGAACAATGTCTTGGATCTGGCATTTAGGGTAAGTCAAGTCGATTCACCAGTGGTATTAGTGGGGGAACAAGGGGTAGGCAAGGAGGAAATTGCTAAATCAATTCATTCCCAGAGTAAACGCAGTAAAGCGCCTTTTTATAAATTAAATTGCGGCTCACTGCCAGCTCAACTTTTGGAAATCGAGCTCTTTGGACAAGAAACATCCATAGGCACCGGAAACAAAGGAAAAGCCGGAGTGTTAGAGTTAGCTAATCAAGGGAGTGTTTACCTAGAGGAGATAGGGAAGATGCCCCTGCACCTGCAAGGTCGACTCATGCGCGTTCTTAAGGATAAGATGCAACAGCTGACAGACGAAAAAGAGGCAATTTCTATCGATACTCGAATAATGGCAGGTACAGATAGACCTTTAAAAGAGTTAGTTGAAAAAGGTCACTTCCGCTTAGACCTCTTTTATAGCCTCAATGTTGTGCCTATTAAAGTTCCGGCTCTAAGAGAACGGAAAGAGGATCTTATTCCCCAAGCACTTTTTTACTTGGAGCAAAATAATAAGCGTCATGGGCTGGAGAAGGTTTTTTCTCCGGAAGCGGTGCAGTTGATGTTGGATTATCCTTGGTTTGGTAATGTTCGGGAGATGGCAAACGTCATCGAGAGGTTGGTAGTAACGGCAAATCAAGAGGTTATTTCTGCTCAAGAAGTTGATGCCGTGCTTTATGAAAAGGATCAGAGTCCGCTTAAGATAGTGACTGTGAACGGGGTGGTTCCTCTTAAGGAAGCCGTCGATGATCTGGAACAACAACTTGTCACTTTAGCTATGAGACTGCACGGAACTACAGTTAAAGCAGCTGAGGCGTTAGGGGTAAATCAGTCCACGGTAGTACGGAAGTTGAAAAAACGAAAGATACCACCAATGGGGGTAATTGACGGAGGATATGATCGTGCTATTCCGTTGATGTCATGATAAAAATACAAGGCCGCCCGCATGAAGTCAGGCGCTTTGGAACTTGACTATTTGTGTTGAGTATAAGGAATATATAAAAAGGGGGAATTGTCATGGCAGAAGTAAAAGGAAAGTTTATCACCCTTGCAGGAAGTTTGATGGCATTTTATGAAACCCAATTAAAAAGGGCGGATGAAGAACTATTCAAAGGCACAGGAAAACACTGGGACAAGCTTGATCCTGAAGGCTGGTTTAATGCAAAGCATTTTAATTCCTTTATGCAATCCTATGCCGAAGGATCACCTACCAAAGACATGGCCATCGTTACGCTGGGGAAAAAAGTATATCCTACTATTAAAGCGTCGGGTGGAATTCCCCCAAACCTCAAAACACCTCTAGAGCTTATCAAATTCGAAGCAGAAGGTTTTTTAGCTAATCACAGGGGCACAGATGTCAAACCTAGGAAATTTTTACTGATCGAAGACAAACACGTCATCCTGAAAACGTCCGCACCAGGTTATAACCTGAAACTTAATGAAGGTGTGTACCTTGGCATACTTGAAATGTGCGGCATCCGAACGGGAAAAGTAGTTCAGCAGAAAGCCGACGAATTCGACATCAGGTGGTAGTTTTCCTTGCCCGTATGGTTTACTTCAGATGTAGGGGGGACGGATATTACCATGAAGAATTTATTTATACCAGTCCAGGCTCTTTTCAATCTTTTTCAACTAAAGCTGAGAATTGTTATTCTCAGCTTTATGATGATACTCCTTGAATTTGTTGTATACATTGCGGGCGCAAATCAACCGGCTTTATTTGCCGTGTGCGCGATTATTACCGTTTATTTACTTGTAGGCCTGTTTTTCTCGCCGGACATGGCTAGCATTCTTCACCAGGCACCTCACAGTGTAACCCAGGGAGAAGCACCTGCGAACCAAATCAGCGGCAATTGCGACAATATGGAAAACATCTTCAATCAAATCATTGCCACTACTGGAGATGTAAAAAATACAAGTCGGCAGTCATTCGAATCACTTTGTTCCATATCTAACATGATACAGGAGGTGACAAATGATTCTGACTCACAAACCAGAATTGTGAGTGAGCTAAACAAGGCAGTGGAGGAAATGGCTTCCGGGCTTCAAAGAATCGCCGAAAAGTCAACCATGGTAGCTCAAAGGACGGCAGATGTTGCAGAGGGTGCGCGGGAAGGAACTACTTCCATCCATGCGGTTACACAGCAAATGAATACCATAAATGCAGCAACTTTGAATTTGTACGAAATATTTGGAACCTTAAACAAGAAAATTGGCGGAATTAATCAGATTACCAATGTGATTTCCAATATTGCCTCCCAGACGAATCTTTTGTCTCTAAATGCTTCCATCGAGGCCGCAAGAGCGGGAGAAAACGGCAGAGGCTTCACAGTCGTTGCGATAGAAATCAGAAAGCTCGCGGACCAGTCAAAGAATTCGGTAACGCAAATTGTAGACTTGCTCAATGAGATACTGGACTACAACACAAAATCTATTCGATATATGCAAGAGGTGGAGAACAGTGTAACTGGCGGTATATCCATTGCTGATGCATCGGGTAAACATTTTGAGGAAATCATGAATTCAATTACCGATGTCTCAGGTGAAATAAGTGACATGTCTGACACTTATCAGGAGATGTCGGCAACTTCAGAGGAAATCCTTGCAGAAATCTTAAATATCAACCAACTGATCATTAATACATCAGAAAGTATACAGAACATTAACGATATTTCGATGAATGAAATATCCACTTCTGAAGAGATTGCTGGCGCGGCTTTTAATCTGGACAAATTGGCTCAAAACTTGAAGGAGTAATATTTGTGCCGACCGAAACAATGCCCAAAGTTGTCCGTGTTTTTGCGGAGAATCAGCCTGTAACGTCAATCGTGGAGACGATACGCGCTTTGCTGAACTCCGAACCCGTCGGAAAAGACATCTGGATAGCCCTCGCGTGGTGTGTCGGCATCATGGTTGTTGCTTACCTATTCGCGATGAAGGCGTATCGAAGCAGGATATGAAAACACTAAACGAGGACTATCCTTCAACGTCCGTAAGGCTCTGTGAATATTGCCAGAGAGGATGCTGCCATGGAAGAGCTGACCGCGCTTAATTACTATTGCTCGAAAGTTGTAGACGAAAGGTAATTTCTGTGACAATTAAGATTGGAAGAAATACGTTGATTGGCAAGTGCCCTTAGCATGGGGAGGGAGTTTATCACTACGTTGCCACAGTTAGAAAGAAGAATTGAAAAAGAAGGTGGCGTAACGAAACTTAGTTTCGTTACGCCACCCTTGTTAAATCGGAAGGAAGCTAAGCTTAAAGGTATTTTCCGGTGGTAGACCTATTACATTCCCTCAATCCCATCAGATTCCCGCTATAAAGAACCTCGCCGCCGCGGTTTCCACCGTCCGGTCCCATGTCGATGATCCAGTCAGCTCGTCTGATGATATCAAGATTATGCTCAATCACCACTACGGTGTTGCCTTTTTTTACTAGCCTGTCAATAATCGAGAGAATATTGGTGATGTCAGACATATGAAGCCCGGTTGTAGGCTCGTCCATAATATAGATGTTGCCTTTTTTGTTTAGTTCCTTGGCAAGCTTCAAACGTTGGCACTCGCCACCTGAGAGAGTGTTGAGCGGTTGCCCCAAGGTCATATATTGAAGCCCAACATCAAGGATACTTTTCAGTTTTTTCCTAATCTCCTTATGCTCAAAAAACTCATTGGCTTCTGTTATGCTCATTTCCATAATATCAACGATATTTTTGCCCCTATATTGATACACTAAAACGTCCTTTTTATAGCGTTTTCCTCCACAAACTTCGCAAACAGTTTTCATAGCATCCATAAAGGAGAGGTCTGTTTCGATAATCCCCGTTCCGCCACAATTCGGGCAAGCTCCTTCGGAGTTATAGCTGAAAAGCCCAGCGCTTACCTTATTTTCATCGGCAAATATCTGGCGAATCAAATCCATGATTCCAGTATAGGTGGCTGAATTAGATCGAATGTTAGCACTAACATCGCTTTGGTCGATCACAACGGCTTCAGGATAGTCTTTGATAAACACCTCATTGATGATGGTACTTTTCCCCGAACCAGCTACGCCAGTAACTACCGTAAACAACCCTTTAGGTATTTGCAGGCTTGCATTTTTTAGATTGTGAATACTGCTTTTCTTGGTTTCGTAATATTCATGGCTGATCCTGGGGTTCTCGTTAATAGCAAGCCTTTTGCCTAGAAACCTGCCTGTTAAGGTGTCTGCCAGCTTTAAATCGTCATAACTGCCCTCAAAGACAATATTGCCACCCTGTGCGCCTGCCTTTGGGCCGACATCCACAATATGGTCGGCAATTTTAATAACATCAGGGTCATGTTCAACCACGATTACGGTATTTCCTTTATCTCTGATTTTGAGGAGCAACTCGTTTAGCCTATGAACATCTCTGGAATGAAGCCCAATGCTTGGTTCATCAAAAATATACATAACGTCCGTTAAACTACTGGACAAGTGTTTGACCATTTTGACACGCTGTGATTCTCCGCCCGATAAGGTCGATGTTTCTCTGGTCAGGCTTAGATAATCCAGTCCGATATCAATTAAGTTCTCCAGCCGTTCAAGGATGCTTTTCACTATGGGAGCAAACGCTTTATCCTCAATTTTTTTAAGTAACTCAACCAATTCATCTAGTTGCATCGTGGTCATATCATAGATGTTATAGCCGAGGATTTTCGAGGATAGAGTAGTTTCGTTATACCTTTTTCCCAGGCAATCATCACATGTTTGAATGGAAGTAAAGGCCTCAATCTTTTTCTTATTAGCCTGAGATTTTTCCCGATCGGTTTTAATATTTTGGCGTGAGAACCTGCCCACAAGTCCCTCATAGGTAGAATTCATTTCGCCATCCATAACGTTAATCATAATCTTTTCGGGTTTTGCGTAAACCAATTTATCATACTCTTCTTTAAGTGTAGTCCTTCAGCTTCTTGTCATTGTCGAAGAAGCCGTGATTGGCATACATTTTCCATTGCCATGTGCCAACACCGTACCCCGGTAGTAAAATCGCGCCCTCGTTTAAGGATTTTTCCGAATTTAACGCTTTTTCTAGATCCAAGGTCATGATTCGTCCGATGCCTTCACAGGTTTGACACATGCCATGCGGGTCATTGAAGGAGAAGTTAAAGGATAGGCCAATATTTGGCTCACCCAGTCTGGAAAAAAGCAACCGCAATAAGGAGTTAATGTCCGTAATGGTGCCCAGTGTCGAGCGTGAATTACCCCCCAGCCTTTTTTGGTCAACGACAATGGCTGTTGATAAGTTAGAAATCGAATCAACGTCCGGTCGTCCATACTTCGGCAGAAAAGTCCGTATAAAATTACTGAAGGTTTCATTTAACTCTCTACCGGCTTCTTGGGCTATCGTTTCAAAAACAATCGATGATTTTCCTGAGCCCGAAACTCCTGTAAAGATCGTGAGCTTTCGTTTGGGTATTTTCAGACTGACATTTTTCAGATTGTTTTCTCGAGCACCTAGGATTTCAATAAATTCGGTGTCCATCAGTTGCCTCCTTCATAAAGATAGTGACAATAGCACCAAATCCTTCAGAAGGCTGGTGCTCAAGTTTCATGGAATTCTCATGGCTGTATGGTTGTAACTTGTCATAGGCTTCAAAAGCGTTGGTCAAATATTCTCTGCTTACAGGAATTTATTATACAGCAATATTACTTAGGAGCAAAAATCCTGCTTGCATCGCAGATGAGGCTTGCTGGTGGCTTTTTGTTACCCATTGAATTGGGGCTACATGACAGGAAAAATAAGATGTGGTAGATTGAAGACAGAATAGGTGATTAAGGAGTGACACCAATGAAGCCTGAAGTGATTATGTATACTGTACCCTTTTGACCAAACTGTTTTCGCGCCAAAGGGTTCCTTTCGGGTAGAGGAATTTTATTTATTATAGAAAAACAAACGATGTGGGGATTTGAACCTTCAGACTCCGCTATCTTGACCAAGGACTTTTTTCTGGAGAAGGAAGTTAAGGACCTATTGATACCAGGTATAGGATACGGCAGAAATGCAAAGGTTTTTATGGACAACGGAATTAAAGTCACAGGGATTGAGATTTCTGAAACCGCGATTGATTTGGCAAGACAAAGCGGACTTGACATTAGTATCTATCATGGTTCAGTAACGGACATGCCTTTTGATAACAAGTTTTATGACGGTATATTTTGCTATGCACTCATTCACTTATTGAATAATCGTGAGAGAAAGAAGTTTATTCAAGATTGCTATAGTCAGTTAAAACCAAACGAATACATGATTTTTACAACTGTCTCAAAAAAGGCACCAATGTTTGGTAAGGGTAATCAACTGAGTAAAGACCGATTCGAGACTATGAAAGGCGTAAAAATATTCTTTTATGATTCTGATTCTGTAAAACGAGAATTTGGAAACTATGGATTGGTAGACATTTCAGAAATTGATGAGCCAAATAAGAATATGGAAAATAAACCTCCAGTAAATTTTATAATCGTAAAATGTAAAAAGGAATGTGGTTCAACCTAGTTCTAATGACTGCTGAGGTACTTCATCGAGTGCTGGTCAGCACTTAGAAAGTTTCAACAGCAACTACTACTCCCATCTCTGCTGATTAGTGAACTCGTTCAGCTAAAGCTGAACATCGAGACATCAGATGGAGACTCTACTCCACCTGAAGTTTACGAAGGACTCACCCCCACTTGAAAAACGCAGTTCGCCAGAATCTATGTGATTATTTGGCTACAAACATGGATAATAATCTGCTAATGATAAGAACAAATATATGATTTAGAAGATGGAAGGTGGCAAATGGTCTTTCATCAAGGAACCAGAACAATGGAGTCCAGCAAGAAATGAGGGAAAACGATATGAGCGCTCTAGAAGAAGAGATCCGGCGCCGGCTATTTGAGCTGCAGGATCTGAAATACAAAGAATTTGCGTGCAAACTCATGCCGACAGTGAACCCGGAAACTGTGATCGGTGTCCGCACGCCGGAGCTGCGGAAGCTCGCCCGGGAGTTTTCCAAAAGACCGGAGGGTTCGGAGTTCCTTAAAATCCTGCCCCACGGGTATTATGAAGAAAACAACCTGCACGGTTTCCTGATTGAGACACTCAGGGATTATGATACCGCTGTTGCCGCTGTTGCCGCTGTTGACGAGTTTCTGCCGTACATAGACAACTGGGCAACCTGTGACCTGATTTCGCCGAAGATATTTAAAAAGCATCTGCCCGAACTCTACGAAAAAATCAAAGTCTGGCTAATATCCGGCCGGACTTATACGGTGCGCTTCGGGATCGGAATGCTGCTGAGCTTCTATCTCGATGACGCTTTCCGACCGGAGATGCTTGAGCTTGTGGCGGGTATTCGGTCGGAGGAATACTATGTCAAGATGATGATCGCCTGGTATTTCGCAACAGCCTTGGCTAAGCAGTACGAAACGGCGGTGCTGTATATTCAGGAACAGCGTTTGGAGAAGTGGACGCACAACAAAGCTATCCAGAAAGCGGTTGAAAGCTACCGGATCAGCGACGAAGCAAAGGCGTATCTGCGGACGCTGAAAGTAAAATAACCAACCTCCATGAACCACAGGCATTCAGCAGCGTTTGCGTCGCCATCATTGGTGGTGCAGATGCTCCGACTGCCATCATTTTCGGCAGCAGCGGCCAAGGCGAGCTCCATGCAGCCTGCTCCGCACTGCACTGCACTTTGAGCCGGTGGACGATGTGGAGTGGCGTATGGAGTTTCATGAAAAAAGACGCGAAGATATTACGGTGGAGCTGATGTGAACCTGCTCTAAGAGATTATGCCTTAGAAAAAATGTCACAATAGACCAATCTTCTGTCGAATTTCTCAGGTTGAAGGAATAGGTCAGTTTTAAGTCCCGAAATGAAATATCCTTCACCAATGCTTGGTTCTCAGTACAAACTAATTAAAAAAAGGAGACAACCATCATGGGTGGTAGCTACAAGGTTATCGATATGACCAATTGGAAAAGGGCTTTGCATTGTCAAATATTCAGGAACAGTATAGAACCGTCATATTGTGTTACGTTTGAGTTGGATATAACTAATTTCTTAGTAAAAATCCGACCAAAGGAGTATTCCTTTACAATGGCGCTCATCTTTGCTGTTTCAAAATGTGCAAACGATATTGAAGAGTTTCGATACCGCTTCGTAGATGGTCAGATTGTTCTTTTTGATAGAATCGATACAGCCTTTACATATCTGGACAAGGACACTGAACTTTTTAAGGTTGTCAACGTAGAAATGCAAGATACATTAGAAAGTTATGTGGCTGTTGCTACTCAAAAAGCCATAAATCAAAAAGAGTATTTTACAGAACTACTTAAATAGGTTTTAAATTTGTCCTCCAAATTCGTATTCAAATCCAAATTTGAAATACAACCAGGATTATAGATACGAGCACGAAATCACTATTCGAGGGACCTTGAATCGATGCAGAAGTGGGCTCAGAGCCAATGGTATAGAAGCTTTAATATGGAATTAATTAATATTGATATGGATATTAAGGGAATGACCAATCAAGAACTCAGGCAAGCGACAATGACTGGACGCAGACGTTGCAAGAAAAAGACCATGTCTTACAGGAAAAAGACCAGGCCCAGTGGCAATGTTTTATTATCAGCCTTATCTGCCAGGGGAGTAACCACATTTAAGAGCTCGCGGCTTGGATTCCCACCACACAAGGTATACCTAATAACGAACATGAAGAGTGTCTGGTATAGCTTGAATAATAACTCATTACTATTTGTGCCGCCAGTGACAGCGGCGGAATGGAGGTTCATATGGCTCTTGAGAAAGTATGCATTGAAGAGATCATGAACGAGGCAAGTTTGGTAGATAGCTTAAAGGTTATTAAGGATTCATTTATTACCGTTGCAAGAGAGTTAAACCTTACGGAAGAGAATTGTCCTTCAAATCCTGCATTCACAAATTTAGAAAATCTTAAAAAAATGAAAGATAAAGAGATTAGAATGTTTGGCTTATTTGAAGAAGGAAATCAAATCGGATTTGTAGCAATTGAAAAGGCTAACGATATTTTCTACATAGAAAGATTATCAGTGACGCAGTTCTCGTGGGGTAGTTGGTAAAATGAGGTGAAATAATGAATTTCAAAAAGCCCGCTGCATGGGTACTGATCATTTCAGGCTTGGCAGTCATCCTCTCGTCAGTATGCCTGCTGAAGTATCCTGTGCTGAAGCCGGAACTTCCCTGTGCCACTGCTGTACCTTCTATGGAGAAGGATCAGATTAATGAAGGTACGAGGGTTGGGGAGAATATCAAAAAAGGCTCACCCCGTGAAGTAGTCTTAAAAATCATGGGTGAACCTAAGTTTAGGTTATCGGGGTTGTATGGCGACGGTTATGTCCTCGAAGATGGGTCTACAGTAGTATTTTACTATGGTGCCGACAAGTTGGTGTATGATATTAAGAGATCTGATGAACCGCGGAAGCCTATAGGTAATGCTGATCTTAATAGGGACGGCCTAAAGGAATCTATTTATCTCGATCAATCCCAACGAGACAACGGATCCGTCACGCTTCGTCTTACTGACTGCAGCGGCAAAGATATATGGAGCGAGGGGGCCGGCACTTCCCATGTGGGCTGGACGTCACTTTTTCTCTGCGAAGAGGGCGGAGAATATTATCTTTTACGGTATCTCCCAGGAATGTGGCAGGGTTATTGTACCTATACTTATACCCTTTTCACTTTGGAGGGCGGTGCCGAGCATGTCGTCCGCAGTAACACAATCGATTTTGACGTAAACGGCGTTAATAAACTGGACGCGCCCAATATGATCGCCTTTGCGGAGGAAGTGAATGGGTTGCTCGGCAAGAGTACCCTTCTCCTGAGCAGCGAAGGAGGAGAATTTTCCTTTGGGCCGTCGTCAGCTGACCAGTTCTTTGAGAGATATTCATGGCTGGATAGTACACCGGAGCTTTATGCAGAGGGTGACGACCTTAAGACTCGCCTGGTCAAATACAGCGACTATGCAGTTTCAAATCATAGATGACAGAATAGAAGAATAATATATGACCTAAATGATCCAAGCCTACGATGAGCTTCTGAAAATGCTCGCCGTATTAGACAGAGAAGGGTTCATTGTGGTGAGTATATGGATAGAGAAGCTCTCCTTTTCCGTGAGGGGCAGGGAGGAGTAATCCAGTAATTCATATTCCATTTGCCTTTTTATAGGATAAATAGTACAATTAATGTTGCCATCAAAAAGATTGGAGTTGAAAAGATGCGTAATTTTTCTTGCTAATATTTAAGCATAATGAAATAAGGAATGGTTCTAATACCTCCCTTGATTTGATTGTGCTGCGCAAGAAAGTTACTTTTTCTTTTCACTCGGAATAATATACATCCTTACCATACCCTTATGGGTCTGGCCTACTGTGTATTTGAGAGCTGCAAGAATTAACTTTCTTGCAGCTCATTATTTTTGCATAGGAGGGAAAAAATATGTCTCTTATAAATGTTACAAATTTAACCTTTGCCTATGATGGCAGTTATGATAATTTATTTGAAAATGTGAGTTTCCAAATTGATACCGATCGGAAATTAGGGTTTACAGGGAGAAATGGGAGAGGTAAAACTACATTTCTGAATTTGTTACTTGGTAAATATGAATACAGAGGTAATATTTCTGCAAATGTAAGCTTTGATTATTTTCCTTTTGATGTAGTCAATAAGGAAAATAATACTTTTGATGTAATTAGCGACATTTCTCCAGACTTTCTTAATTGGAAGATAATGCGCGAACTATCTTTGCTAGAAGTTTCTGAGGATATTTTGTATCGGCCTTTTAATTCATTATCCTTTGGGGAGCAAACGAAAGTGTTGCTTGCTACTTTGTTTCTTAAGGAAAATAGTTTTTTTCTGATTGATGAACCAACCAATCACCTTGATATGAATGCAAGAGAGCTTGTCAGTGATTATCTCAATACCAAAAGTGGTTTTATTCTAGTATCACATGATAGAGCATTTCTTGATAATTGCATTGACCATATTCTTTCAATTAATAAGACCAATATCGACATTCAAAAAGGCAATTTTTCTAGCTGGTGGGAAAATAAAAAAAGGCAGGACAACTTTGAGTTTGAAGAAAACGAAAAGCTTAGGGAAGGCATTAGTCGCTTGTCGGAATCTGCAAAACGAACAAGCAACTGGTCCCACGAAGTGGAAAAAACAAAATATGGAACTCGAAATTCAGGCTCTAAGGTGGATAAAGGATATGTTGGTCACAAGGCAGCTAAAATGATGAAACGCTCTAAGTCAATCGAGAATAGAAGGCAATCTGCTATTGATGAAAAGACTAAACTTCTTAAAAATATTGAGGAATGTGATAGCCTAAAGATTTTTCCACTTGCTTATCATAAAAACAGACTTGCTGAACTTGAAAATGTTTCAATTTTTTACGATGAGAAGATAGTTTGCAAAGATATAAGCTTTGCTATTGAGCAAGGAGACCGAATTGCCCTTAAAGGTAAGAATGGTTCTGGAAAATCAACTATTATTAAACTAATTTGTGGTGAAGATATAAACTATCTAGGCACTTACCGAAAAGGAAGCCAACTTAAAATATCTTATGTTTCACAGGACACATCGCATCTTCGAGGTAATCTAACTGATTATGCTGTAAATAACGAGATTGATGAAAGTCTTTTTAAATCTATTCTAAGAAAGCTTGGTTTCTCCAGAGTTCAATTCGAAAAGGATATGTCAACTTTTAGTGGTGGCCAAAAGAAAAAAGTGCTAATTGCCAGAAGCCTATGCGAACAAGCTCATCTATATTTGTGGGATGAGCCACTCAATTATATGGATGTAATTTCTCGGATACAAATCGAAGAACTTTTGCTCGAATACAAACCGACTATTTTGTTTGTAGAGCATGATAGCACATTCAGCGAGAATATCGCGACAAAGTTTGTTAATACTTGATTGAATATAATGGCTTGAATTCAGATATCATTACTGCACATCAACTTATTTTGCCACAAACGATAAGAACTAACTTGTGTTATTCTTAATGGGAACGCCATAAAATCACCTCAACTCTTATTTTAACATGCCCCTTAAGCCAACATTGCTGTTTCTTCAATTTCAATCAGCAAGTACTGCTTGCCATCTTTCTTGACTTGCTTAATGTATTTTAGGTCTTGAGGAATAGGAAGATTATTCGATAAACGATCAGAAATTATACTCATAATCTGTATGTACACTTTTTCAATACTCGATGGTAGACTGGCATATCTTCGGCAACCGCAGACACAACCTCAAGTTTTCCAGCATGGATCATTTCTTCTATACGGAATGCGACCCAGGAATCACCAATTCCAAGTTGATATTTACCAAGCACCCGCCCGATAACCATTGCTTCCTGAAATTCCTCACCTACTGCTGCGATTTCACGAAGGATAAAGTCATCATAGAGGGTTTCCGGTGCACTGATCAACTGTCCATTAAGCGTAGCCCGCAAAGGTGCGTTCTCCCTTTGAAGCCCCTGCCAATGAGATGCACAGCTTTGTTCAAATACCGGTAGCACAGGCTTTTGTAAGACAAGATACCGATGCCATTCTCCTGGAGCAACTTCACCCCAGCCGCTTTTCTGCACGATATTTCCCTTTTCGTCAGCTTCCCATTCCGGGAGCTTGACAATAGAAACATGTCTGCCATGCACTTTCCACTGATTCAACTGCCCCATGAACCAATAGAGTCCACACATTTCATCAGGCTGATTGCTGTACCATACTCGAAGGGATTCTCCCGATGCTACTCGTTTCCGAACCATTTTCAGATCTTCATTTGCCCTTTTAAATATTTCCTGAGCCGCCTGACACCCTACGTCATTCGGATAAACTCTGTATAAGTGTTCCAATGTCTGTTGCCGCTTGATACCAGGCAGATTCTCCGAAATATCTCCAACGCTCAGAACCAAATTGAATCCATAGATATCTGATGTATTTTCACTCAAAGGGGTAGCGCTCTCCCACGCCAAGCGTGCCTTTTCTTCTGCTTCTTGTTGAGCAACTTCAACTTCTTCTTTGGTTGGCTTGCTTCCATCCGCGTGACTAACAAATACACCAATACACCCACCTTGATATTTCCCCTCGCCATAGTGCTGTGCCACTTTAAGACTTCCACATGCGCTATCGCTGAATACTATTTCAATCATATTATCGTCCTCTCAAATCCAGATTTGTTTATATGTCAGATTATATAAATGATCTTTACCTCGCAGTTTCCTACTACTGCATAGGAATACTATATTCTTTTCGTCCGCGCCAAGGACGGCGCGTCCTTCACAGGATATGTCGTAGAACGTCCCGCGTATTAAACGTTCCCTCGAACTTTATTAATGAATTAAATAAGAATGTAGTGAATAATGCATAGAAATATTGACTTATGATAAGAACCAACAAAAAAAGTAACGGGAATCTGCAATTGCGACAATCGGGAAGAAAAATCAACTTCGATTGCATCTCTCTCAAGCCCTTCTAGTGCTGTACGACGCATGAAATTGAGAAGTGGTACTCACGGCGATCTACATTCCGGCTGGAGAGAATATCTAAATAGATTTAGCCGACCAGGTATGATTACATTGGTCGGCTATTTATTACACGCACGATGTCGCTAAGCGAAGGAAAGAAAGTGTTGGAATTATTCACTGAACCGCGCAAAATCCCGCAAGCAGTACGCTGATACCATAGCGGAACTGTTTGTCAAAGTCGCTGAACTCCATTCCCATATGGCGAACAACTGTCGTTAACTCTTCGACACCCAAACGGCTGAACCGCGCTTCATCGTCGACAAAGGCGAGAACATAGTTGTTGATCATATTCATTGCTGCGTAGCAGTTGGCGTCGCTTACGCCCCATGTCCGTATTAGCTTGAGCCCGTGTTGGATCAGTTCCAGTCGGTGCGGTGTATTGGGCGCGGATTCCATAAGTACCTGGACAGCATTGCGTACTTTGAGCAGGGATTCGCGGTACATTTGACAAAATGAAAAAATAGCTTTTTCAGTATCCCTCAATCTGTTCTCCATTGTTATCGGCGCACAAATTTCCTCAGCAAGCAGATCCAAAAGGTCCTGCTTGTTTTTTATGTGCCAATAGAGTGATGCGGCTTTGATATCCAGTTCTTTGGCAAGTGTCCGCATCGTCAGGTTCTCGATTCCCGACTTATTTAAAATGGCGATGGAAGTCTGTATAATTAGTTCCTTCGAGATGCCCATCATGACCTCCTGAAATTTACTAAAAAAAACATCTTGACACTAACAGTGTTAGACGGTATACTAACGCCGTTAGGTTGGCTAACAGTGTTAGTTAAGTTTACGCTGTAAGCTTAACATAGACAGTTCTGAGAGTCAAACAACAAATATAAAAGGGCTAGTGGTATGAACAGTATGGTATTCAAGGAACAAGCCCAGTTTTGTCAACAAAAAATAATAGGAGGCAAACAGTATGGCTTTTATGAGAAATGCCAGAAAGAAGAGGGATATTCCGATAACAGGCTTTATGGCAAAATGGTATGACAAGAATACCCGTACATCAAGAATTTTGGAAATGAAACGGTACGCTGATCTCGTCAGCGATGTCACAGCAAAGGGGGCTCTGGTACTGGAAGTTGCGCCCGGTCCGGGGTTTCTGGCGATTGAACTTGCCAAACGCGGGTTTGTCGTGACGGGTGTTGAACTGAGCGAAGATTTCGTTGCAATCGAAAAGAATAACGCCAAAGAAGAAGGCGTGAGCGTGGAGTTTAAACAAGGCAACGCTTCCGATTTACCATTGCCGGACGGTAAAGTTGACTTCGTTGTTTGTTCCGCTGCTTTCAAAAACTTCAGCAAGCCTTTAAAAGCGCTGGAAGAGATGTACCGGGTTCTAAAACCTGGCGGCATTGCTCTCATTCTGGACATGAATCGTGAAAACACGAAAGAGGACATCGACCTGGAAATGCAGAATTACCCGGATATGAAAGGGTTTGACCGTTTTTTTGTGAAATTTTCGTTTAAGACATTTTTACGAAACGGCGCGTATTCGCAAAAAGAATTTCAAGATATGATTGCCGATACCCACTTCGCTCGATCTGATATAAAAAAATATGGGATCGGTTTTCAGGTTTGGCTGTATAAATAATTTTTAATACTAAGACCTGGGCCGGTGTGAAACACATTGAAGGCGACTGAAGATTCTGATCAGAGATTTAAATTTAAAGGTCTATATAGAATGGATATTAACGGTAGTAACGTACTGGTTTTAGACAGTGAAGTTAATTTAGATGAAGTAGGTATTGGAATCTCTGAAGATTGGGTTTTTTATGCTTCATCAAATTGCACTAATTATCCTATATTAAATAGGATAAAAAAAGATGGAACAAGTGATATGAATTTTGGAGTTAATAATTGATTACTTAAGTTAGCAGAAAATTGAGGAGGTACCACACATATACAAAGGTTTGTGGATAAGCACATTATTGAAGTCTGCGAAAACATGATTATGGTTCTTAAGAGATTTATAAACACCGGGCTTTCGATTGAAGAAACGGCCACTGTATGGATGTAGCAGTTGATTATGTGAGGTCGTGCTTAACGTAAAAAAATGAGCGTACTAGGTATTTGTAATACTAATGGGAAGAGGTTGGCCATCACATATTGCCAGTGCAATAATTGTGAAGCCGAGAAAGCAGCCGATGCAGAACAAAAATATTTGTTAACACCCGACCACCGGCGCACAGCATACGTTGATCGTGCAGGAATATGAGCAGCACGAAATGTCCCGTGAGCATTTTGACAGCCAAAATCAGGAGTTCCCGCCGCACTATACTGTGATGAGCTATACGCTCTCGCCGGATCTGCCTGATGGTGCATTCACCGTCACTGATTGCCTTCGTTCCGACCAACCTCGGCGGAAACAAACCAATCTCAATGAGCCCCAGGCATTCAGCAGCGTTTACGTCGCCATCATTGGTGGCTCAGATGGTCCGACTGCCATCATTTTCGGCGGCAGCGGTCAAGGCAAGCTCCATGTAGTCTGGACTATATGGTGAGTAATAGAAAGAAGCTGGAACAGGAGGCTATGTTGACTGACACAGAGTAAAGGGTTTCACAACTTAGGTAATCGTTATTAATACATGTTGACTAAAAACTCAACATAAGTCGGTAACATCTCTACGGACAAAGCATATATTGTAATGAGTTAGGAAAATATTCTTGGAAGCAGAAACCCGGTTCAAGATCAAATTGACCGGGCTTCTGCTTTTTGAATTTAAAGCCGAGCCTCACCATCCGCTGTCCATCTGCGTATGCTGTCATTAGACGAATAATGAAAGGACAGGCGGTATGGATAATCCGGTCACTGAACGCACGCCGCTAGTCATTGCGGCTGAAATAAATATGATAAACGGTCAAACCAAAAAAAATCTGCTTACCAGCGCCATTGAAATCGGCCGTCGTTTGCAGGAGGCCAAAGCACTGGTCAAACATGGGGAATGGGGAAAGTGGCTGGAAGAGTCTGTGAGCTTTTCCCAGAAAACTGCTGAAAGGCTGGTAAGGATCTACGAAGAATACGGACCTAATTTCCTTGACGGACCCGGCAGGTCAAAATCGACACTGGTGTCGAATTTGACTTACACCCAGGCCCTCCTCCTGCTGGGTTTACCGGAAGAGGAGCGGGAGGAATTCATCGCTCAGAATGATGTCGGCAATATGACGAAACAGGAGCTGCAGCAAGCCCTTAAGGACAGAGACCAGGGCAATCAGGCGAAGGACCAGGAATTTCAAGAGAATCAAGTAATAAAAAAAGGGTTGGAGACCATCGACAGCACAATCTCCCAATTAAAAAAGGAGCAGGTTAAAGCACTGTCAAGACCGACGAATCCGGAAAACATCAAAGCAGAGGCCTCCTCTGCCGCTCAAACTGCCCTGCCGACCCACAACCTTAAAACCGAACGTGACCCCAGCGCTCACATCAAGCATGTAGAACAGTGCGACGCTTGCTGCAAAACGATCGCCGATACCTTCTTCAATCTGACGACAGCACTCACCAATTTAGCCCATATCAATCCGGAGCTGAAAGAAGAAAAAAGAAAAGAGGCCAGCCGGCTGATTGAATACATGACCGAGACAATCAAAGCGTGGCCGCCGCCCAGGAAGCCGCTTAGAGTTAATCCCTGATTTTGGCACCTTTGGACAAGCACAGCATAGTATGTACCAGACAGCGTAAGCTGTCCAATATAGAGAAAGGAGACGATTGGTATGGCCGTTGTTTCAGCACCATCCGGCGCGGCACTGGTATTAGTTTATCAGACCGGACTCAGCCCCGCTGGCGCTCCGATAACCAGCCAGCGAACCCTTAACAATATTATCTACAATGCCTCGGCTCAAGCTGTCTATGACGCGGCTTACGCCATCTACAGCCTCTCGGAATACACCCTGCTCGACGTTTACTTCAGAAGAACGGATGAATTAACCAACGAGGAGTAAACCAGAGGGTAATTTCGGGCCTAAAGGAGGTGATAAAATTGGCTGTGACCACCAACAGAACAGCAAGATTAACCTTCACGACCAGCGGAGGGAACACATTTTCCCTAACGGTTCCCCAACCGCGGGAGGATATTCAACTGACTGAAGCCATGGACGTCATGAACTCGGTTATTGCCGGCGGGATATTCCTGACGACAAACGGCACCCTTACAGGGGTAAGGGATATAAAGGTCATTGAAACAACCACCGATGACCTTTATGATCCTCCGCAAACGTAAGAGAGCAGTGCCGGCATAAAAAATTAAGAGAGGGGGCGGGCTGACGGCAATCAGGAGTTGCAGCGGCCTCGCCCCCGTCTCATCTTTTGCCTGCTCATCGATCGTAGTATTATATGAATCATAGCTCAGAACAGTTCGGAAGCCCACAAACAATGGAAGGCACATGTGAAGTCATATTTAGCGATAGCGCAAAAGGTGATGCAGAATGGGGGTTTTAAAAAAATCCCTATTATTTTTTGGGCCTAATGGAAAGCTAGCTTGACATAAAAATTTATATGTGTTATCTTATTGATGTAAAGCATGCTTTCCATGAATAAAGAAAGGGATGTAATTTTTGAAAAATAGATTAGAAGAAATTCGAAAACAGCAAGGAATTAAACAAGAAGAATTGGCGGCTGCTTTAGAAGTATCTAGACAGACAATTGGTTCTTTAGAGAATGGTCGATACAATCCTTCTATTATATTAGCCTTTAAAATCGCACGATATTTTGAAATGCCAATCGAAGAAATTTTCATTTATGAGGAGGAATAATCGTGCTAAAGAAAACGTCATTTTACGTCTTTAAACTTTTATTGGGAATTGGGCTGATCAGCACAGGCTTTTTATATCGAGCAGAAGGTGTTAAAAATATCGCAGGAGTCTTGATTGGGATTGGGTTGTCATTATTTGGTAGCAGTCTTTATTATTTATTTATGAAACACTTCCAGCAAAAACATCCTGAAATTAAGAATCAGCTTGAAATTGAATTTAATGATGAACGGAATAAAATAATTCAGAATAGAGCAAAGGCAAGAGCGGCTGATATTACCCAGTGGTTTATCCTAGGATTAGCATATGTTATGCTTTTATTTGATTATCCATTATGGTTATTTGGAATTATCGTTGGAATTTTCCTTTTATATTACTTAATATCAATTTACTTTGCGGTTAAGTATCAAAAAGAAATGTAAGAATGACAATAAAGAAGAAGTACGCCGAACTCTTTTCACAAGGGATAATGTTTGGTGAGGGAATGTACAATATCTGCGTCGGATTATTATGCCCAGAGACAACGGGCACGAGAATACGCTCGTCAGTTTGACTTGACTGATGAAGAGATTGAACGGCGCTTAGACTACGGAGTCAGAAAAGACACATTACTTGCGTGAGATTAGTTTGGATCTTAAGTATTTTGGCCGTTTCTACTCTAAAGCAAATTATCGTATAAAGGTAGCTGAACGAAGCGTTGATGAGGTTGTACGAGATATTAGGGTGACCTTAAAGCTATAAGAATTGCGCAAAGAAAGGAACACTCTATGGCTAGTAATCAGAAAAAGGATGCCGAATGGGCTGAAGCAAAAAAGAAATGCAGACTGTACGACGAAACCCTGAAAATGGCCAGAGAGATGGGGTTAAACCCCAGAAGTCTGATCAAAAATATTCCCAGCCCAAGCCAACAATGGAAGGCACCTGTGAGTATTTGGATTCGAGAGATGTATCAAGAACGCCTGGAAAAGGCACGACAGAAAAAGGAGCGAGCGAACATCTAAAAAGGCTTATAATCTCGTTTACTAGATATGATTAAGCTCTTGGACTTAGGAGGAAAAAAATGCAAATCTGTTGTACAAAAAAACTAAATGACGAGATGGGGATAGTGCCTGGGAAAGTAACTGATGAAAACGATTTATTTTGTTGGAGCGTGCATTTAATCACGGTGAAGCGCAGAAAGACACTTGTCGCGGTCAACGACAGCAATCGATATGGATTTGTTCTGCATGGTTTGAAAGCAAATGATTTCAAACACATCAATGAGTTACTTATCCAAGGAATCAGAAATTGCTTGAGAGACGAGCAAATAAAGAGCGAAATCATCGACAGGTATTTGAAAGTAGCGGGAGAGTTAGTTTTCTCTAAGACCAGAGGTGCTAAATATGTTGCTCGCCTCAATAAAGCCTGTGAACGGGTAAACATATTTGAGGATAGCTTAGAAACTAAGGAACTTTATCAGACTAATGTTGCCAAAATGATGAATAATGAACTCATGAAAATCCCCCAGGAATCTGATTATACATACCCACATGCCCTTTTATACAGGGATTTCAAGCTTTTTGCCGGGGAAGAAATCGTTAAGTGTGAGGCAGCCGATATAATGGTCAAGCTGAATTTAGATCACCACACAGCCTGGAGACGAGTTATTACTCCGGTAGATATTACGTTCAAACAGCTTCATATCCTATTACAAGCAGTTTTCGGTTGGAAAAGTTATCATATGTATGATTTTCATATTTTGGACGAGGCAAGTAAGTGTGTATTAAATGTGATTAGTGAATTTGAAGAAGTTTTTGAACCAGGGCCGGACTGCCCAATGCGTTTAGATTCAGAGGTCAATTTCTCGGAATATGCCAAGCAGCCTTATAAAATAACTTATTGCTATGATTACGGCGACAACTGGGAGCATGAAATTACCATTCGAGGGACAAATCCTGAATATAATAAAACCTATCCGGTTTGCTTAATGGGAGAAGGTAATGCGCCGCCGGAAGATGTGGGGGGCATTCCGGGATACGTTGAATTTTTAAAAATCATGGCCGATCCGAACCATGTTGACTATGAAACGATGCAGAAGTGGGCTCAGAGCCAATGGTATAGAAACTTTGATCTGGAATTAATCAATAAAAGGTTAGAAACTATCTTGCGTGTATAGTGGTTTTAGTAATGGAACAATATTTGAACCATGGGAGTAATGCAGGACCAAATGTCATAGGAAAGGCTCAGCAGGACGATGAAGAAGAGTTATTGTTCACGGGAATGATTTAGAGGATAAAAGCGACTGAAAGGAGCCGTATTCATGAAATGTAAAATATGCAAATCAATACAATCGACTATTCATGTGGAAAATGTCGGCGATTTCTGTTTGGATTGTCATAATGATTATATGGTTGAGTTACTTGGTGTAAGCAAGATGGCTGACTTTTCAAAGATTATATCAGGCTATGATGCCGAGGGGATTATACATCGATTTGAGATTTCAAATATGATTATGCCAGGGTTTTCCGTGTGGAAAGCAGAAGAAATGGAGGGTGGTTATCAGTTTGAGATACTCGTAAAGCCTGAGGATAATCAGGCAGTGGCAATCGAACATTTGCATCAGAAGGTATTGACTGGTCTTGGCTATAAAACGCTTACCCATTTGTCGGATAGGTATTTAATAGATAATGCAATTCAAATCGACAAGGAACAATATCGCCTTAATAACCTGGGGACATGCCGGATTCAACATGCTGAAGAAGAAAATCAAGTTTATCTGGTTATAGATGGAAAGAATATTCCTTTACACGATTTTGGACGGGCGCTCACAGCCTTTGAGGGTTTTAATATGGATTTTCAGATGAGAGATCAGTCAGAAGAAGCCCTTGGCAAAGATACGGTACTAAGAAGGGCAAGTATCAATCCGGATGTGATTATGGAGCATTTTGAAAGGACTTTGAGTTGGTTTTTGAAGAGCGATTTTTTAAGTTACAAACATGCAAGTGCTTGTGAAGAAGCCTTGTATGAAAGGTTCGATGAACTGGAGTTACTATACAAGTATGGTAATAAAGAAGAGGCTGTAGAAGTCGGAGAAAGAATGAAAAAGCGACTTATATCCATTGAACATGATACGGATGATTTCCCTGATTATCTTTTGACGATGATTGACCAAGTGATTGGAACTACTTAGTTAAGCTAACAGCAACTATCTTTTCAGGCGAAAAAAGACGGGTTAATATCCTATCATCTTACATATAGTTGTGCCATGAATTCATTACGATTGCCCAAAAACCCGAGAATGTTGTTGAAGAAGTCTAATAGGCAGCAGTGAGCGAGTGACGCTTCCAATCACGTTCGCTGCTTGACGGAGTTCCGTCACTGGGAAGTTCCGGTTGTTCGGTATCAGAAGAACGTATATCCTTGATGAAAATGATTCATAAGGCTTTGAAACCCGGAGGCATTTTCCTATTCGACGCAATCGACGAAGAAACAATTGAAAGGTTAAATTTTAATTCTTCATGGGAGACAATAACCAGAAGTTTATGATATTAGAGATTTCACAATGCGAATCTAATTTAGCCAAGAAAATGTGGGCAGTGGGAAACCGCTAATTCAAGGTTAATATTGAGCTTGAATAATGGAGGTGTAGAAGTATAAGTATGAATATTGTTATTACAGGTAGTTCAAGGGGCATTGGCTTTGCAATGGCTTGTGAATTTCTGAAAGCAGGTTGTCAAGTTTCACTATCCGGAAGACACGATGTTCTGGCTGATGATAAGCAGGAAATATTAAAAGCAATAGGCGGTAAATATATTTATATACCCTGTAATGTGCAGGACAAATACAGTATTCAAAAGCTGTGGGATTTATCTACTGAAAGATGGGGGAATATTGACATCTGGATTAACAACGCAGGTCAAAACACTCCACATAAATTCGTATGGGAAACAGAAGAAAACTATACTGTCAATACTATCAATACGAATATCATCGGTATGATTTTTGGCGCACAAGTAGCTGCTTCAGGAATGCTCAAGCAAAAGCACGGTGCAATTTACAGTATGGAAGGTCTAGGGTCTAATGATATGATACAGGTTAAGACGATACTTTATGGCACTACAAAACGGGCATTGACGTATTTTATGAATGCGCTTGCAAAAGAGCTTGAAGGAAGCGGAGTTATTGCAGGACGATTGTCGCCAGGAATGATGTTGACAGACTTTATAACTAAAAATCCAGACGGAGGTGCATCGGAGGTTGTTTCCGACGAAAACTTCAAGAGGGTATTCAACATTTTAGCTGACAGACCGGAAACAGTGGCTGCATTCCTCGTACCAAAGATACTATCAAACAATAAAAACGGTAAGCAGATTGCTTGGTTAACAAAAAGAAAGGTTATATCAAGGTTTATGATGGCACCACTTTCAAACAGAAAACTATTATAAAAACAGCAAGGATCAGTCACCTCATCCCATGTCAGCCATAGTATTCAGGATTTAGTGCTGGTCGAACCGGGTTTATGTAAATTGTCTCGAATTTTGATAAACTGCCCTTCTACGGCGATAAAGTCATGGTCTATTAGGCTAATACCGTGAATCTGAACAAACATAAGTGAATTTCTTAGTGTCTATATAACGCACAGGTAAACAGGAATTTATCGAGCAGATAATTATGTGTTTAAGGAGGCGACCGGAGAATAAGCATGAAGAACAGAACCTATATCGCAATTGATTTAAAATCTTTCTACGCTTCGGTCGAGTGTGTAGAACGAGGGCTTGATCCGTTGACCACCAACCTTGTTGTCGCTGACGCAAGCCGCACAAAAAAAACCATCTGTCTCGCCGTCTCTCCCCCCCTCAAAGCATACGGCATTTCCGGTAGGGCGAGGCTGTTTGAAGTCGTACAGAAGGTCAAGGTAGCAAATGCAGCACGGCTGCGCAAAGCACCAGGACGAGCCTTTTCCGGCGTTTCCTGCAACGATACTGAATTGAAATCCTCACCGGGTCTCTCGTTGGACTACATTGTTGCTCCACCGAGGATGGCGTATTATATAGAGTACAGCACGCAGATTTACAATATCTATTTGAAGTACATCGCGCCCGAAGATATTCATGTCTACTCCATTGACGAGGTATTCCTTGACGCCACCGATTATCTGAACACCTACAATCTTTCAGCCCGTGAGCTTGCCGCGAAAATGATTCTGGATGTACTCAAAACAACTGGCATTACAGCAACGGCGGGTATTGGCACAAACCTGTATCTTAGCAAGATCGCTATGGATATTCAGGCAAAGCACATACCTGCTGATAACAACGGTATGCGGATTGCCGAGCTGGACGAAATGAGCTACCGTCGCTCCCTGTGGTCGCATCGGCCTCTAACAGACTTTTGGCGCGTTGGAAAAGGATATGCCAACAAGTTGGAGGAAAAAGGCCTCTTTACAATGGGGGATATTGCAAGATGCTCTCTCGGTAAACCTACCGATTACTACAACGAGGATTTACTGTATAAGCTGTTCGGCATCAACGCTGAGCTGCTGATCGACCA
>Ga0209347_1002415_pt1 | contig 24969 bp, 27 predicted proteins | sample AutmiccommuBRH23_FD_187382 | JGI IMG/M metagenome (GOLD analysis project Ga0209347, IMG submission 187382) | Deep subsurface microbial communities from Mt. Terri, Switzerland - Autotrophic microbial communities BRH/23 (SPAdes) (version 2) | ecosystem: Environmental > Aquatic > Deep subsurface >...
GTAACGATACGTGCAGAAATAACATCCCTGATCTGGCGGATTATCTCCTCGTATTCGGACAGATTGTCGTTAATAACTCTTTCCGACGGCATACGCAGCAATCCTTTCTTTATCTATTGATATAATCCGCACTCCCACCAGATACAAATATTACTAATTCTAAATTTCTACTTTTGAGTAAATTTTCCTTCTTTTTCAGCAACAAATTAACATTAATTCACTTTTTTCTCGCCATCGTTCCTTAAACCCAATTTTTATGCCCTGTTGATTAAAACTGAACGGCCATTAGAAAACCATGGCTTCTTAAGTAATAAAAAGGACTCCCCTAAAAAAGGTGAGTCCAGGAAAAATTTGGTTATATTCAAAATCTGGTAAAGACAAAGTATTAAAATTTAGAATTCTGGTTCAATTAACCCATAGTTCCCATCTTTTCTTTTGTAGACGACATTTACTTCCTCAGTCTCGGCATTGGAAAAGACAAAGAAATTATGTCCCAACATATTCATCTGCATTACTGCTTCATCGACAGGCATAGGTTTAAAGGCAAACCTTTTGGTCTTCTTAATAACCGGAAGCTCATAGCCGACCTCAACCACTGCTTCAACCTTTCCTTCAACCTTTCCTTCTACCCTGGCTTTCTTGTTGAAACGGGCTTTGTACTTGTTGATTTGCTTTTCAATTTTTTCCACGACCATGTCTATTGAGGCGTACATATCTCCGGTTTCTTCCTCACCCCTAAGGATCATGCCATTGACAGGAATGGTAACTTCCACCTTATGGGTACCTTTTTCCACCGTCAAAGTAACCTGTACTTCAGACAAGTCAATATATCTCTCGAGTTTTGCCAGTTTCTTTTCAACATATTCTTTCAATGCATTTGTTACATCAATGTTTTTTCCCCTAACGCTAATAATCATGATGGCCACTCCTTTCGGTCACTTTATTTTATTATTTCCCCTGTGATTGGTAAAATTCCTTCTATTGACCATAAATATTATATATAAATACAATATAAAACCCCAGGGTATAAACCCTGGGGTGAATTCGTATGGTTGTGACGACTACAGTTTTACAACATTAGCGGCCTGAGGCCCACGAGCGCCTTCCACGATTTCAAATTCTACCTGCTGACCTTCAGCCAAGGTCTTGAATCCGTCTTCCTGGATAGCTGAGAAGTGTACAAATACATCCCCGCCATCTTCTCTTTCAATAAAGCCGAATCCTTTTTCCTGGTTGAACCACTTGACTTTACCTAACATCCTATACATTCCCCCTAAAAAATATCTTGTGGGCACGGGTATGCCCACTTTTTTTATGATATCACGGGGCCCAAAAATTGTCAACTGTTGAGAACCCTGGGAAAATTGCCGTCGATTCACTAAAAAGATAATAAATTTTTGGTGTCGAAAAAACGTTATCCTAGTTACCAATTGTGGATATGGTTTTCTGTGGATAATGTGGATAACCCTGTTAATAAGTATTAAAATCAACTGTTTAACTGTGGACATTTTTGTGGGTCTGTGAATTTTGTCGCAATTTTGAATGTTGAATTGTCGAATATAGGTGTCGATAAGGTCCGTTAAACAAAAAATATAGCCCGGACAGGGTCCGGGCCACAGGACGTATTTATTTGTGGTTTTCGAAACAATCGCGGCAATAAACCGGCCTTTCATTTCTAGGCTGGAATGGCACCTGTGTTTCTGCGCCGCAATCGGCACAGGTAACAGAGTACATTTCCCTCTGCTTTCCGTTTCTGGCCGCCTTCCGGTTAGACCGGCAGGCCTTACATCTCTGGGGCTCATTTACGAAACCCTTTTCAGCATAAAACTCCTGTTCACCTGCGGTAAAAACAAACTCGTTACCGCATTCCTTGCAAGTAAGTGTTTTGTCCTCAAAAGACATCCAGCGGATCGCCTCACTTCTTAGGTATTCAACCTGAATCCCGTATGCCACCTGAGAAGGAGGCCCCGTCGGCAGGTTGTGCTATTGAATAAATTATAATGGGAGCTTACAATTTTTGCAATAGATTGTTAACTAATTCTTTTGTAGGGCTGCAATCTGTTCTTTCAACTGTTCAACTAAATTCATCTGTGTATTCAACTCTTCCCACAATTGAGGGTATATAAGATCACTGACTTTCTCCAGATTAAATTCTTTGAGATGAAGAATATCCATCACCGCTTGACGATGTACCGATAGGTCATTTTCAGCCTTTTTGATACTATCAGTGATCTGGTTCAACTGCTGATAATAATCAGTTAATCTTTTATAAACATCCACTATTTGTTCAATGCTCGTGTTAACCTTTTTAAGTTTCATTAAAGTACCATCCAATATGTCAATAGTTTACGAACCTGCCAAAAAACCTACTTCTTTTTGTCGACGAAAGCTGCATCTGAATAATACGGTGGCGAAGAATACGTATGGGCAAGCTTCTTACCATTCGCTATGGCAGTAATTTTTAGACACAAAGAATCTGCATGAACTCTAAATAGTTTTTGGTTTTCCTGATCCAAATCCAGTATTCTCCGGATAATACTATCTATTTCACTCTGTGAGTTTTTAATACTATTATCTTGAAAATTTCTGTACCGGTTTTGCAGACTCACCAAGTCCTGAATTTTCTTAAACAATGTGTCTCTTACTTCAAGAAATCCTAAAGCCCCGTCAATATCTTCGTCACCGATAAGCCGGTTCTGACTTTCCACCGCATTTAACAGTTCTTTGTATAATGACAGTTCAGCCAGAACATTCTCATTAAGAGATAAATAATTTTCTTCAGTCAATGTTTACCTCCTATCTCGGCATCTTGTTGGTATTCTGTGCCGCCTGAGCCCAAGTTTCCCTTAATTCCATAAGAAAACCCAAGACCTGTTCGACCAGAGCTGAATCTTTCCGCAAATTGGCCTCTACCAGAGAATCGATAAAATACCTGTAAAGTCTTTGGAGATAGTTTGATATCTCATAATCCATGTTCAGTGAAATAATTAATTCCTCAATTATTTCCTCTACTTTTATCAGGTAAGTATTGGCATTTTCATATTGGCAGTCATTTAACTCTTTTATAGCCGCCTTCGAAAACTTGATTGCCCCATCGTAAAGCATCAGCAGAAGTTTTTCCGGACTGGCCGTTTGGGCGGCTGTAATTTGGTACTGGTTTTGTGCGAGATTACTCAAAGACATATTTCTCCTCCTGTATATAATTATTATCCTTGATTACCACCGAACTGCTGACTTAACCACGTGCTTTGAGTGTTCATCTGGTTTATTGCTTTTTCCAGGGCGGTAAACTGTTGGTAATAGCGGTTTTCAACTTTGATTAACCGTATATTCATTTCATCAATTCTGTCCTGAATAGAATCAATATCTTTCCCTATGGTGCTGTTGTCGACCCGGGAAGTGATAATTCCCGCTTTGTTAATAATATCACTGATGCCATTATTTACAGTGTTATACAGCTTGTTGGCAAGACCACTGGCTGTACTGTCATAAGCATCACCGTCGGCGAAACCTAAACCGGCAAGAGCATCTACCGTACCAGTATTAACTTTTAGCGAAACCCCGTTACTTGGTGTGAAATTCAGTTTCATGTTGGAATCAAGCAGAACGGTAACAGAGCCTTTCCCAAAGCTTGAGTCTATTTTAGTCTGTATTTCCGCCACAAAGTTATTTTTTCCATCTGTAGTGGCTAAATCATAGGACCCTGCCAGGGTAAGTTTCATCTTCATAGAGCCAACCGTCAAGTCAAAATCCTTGCCATCAACATCGACCACCGCTGGGGCCAGAGCTTGTCCCTGTAAAGGATCGGGGCTATTATTGAAAATTTTTATCACACTGTCCAAGTCTGCAGTAATAGCAGCCTTTAACTTATTCTCATTGATATAAAGTTTGCCGTTATCAGTATAAATGGAAGACGGAGCTATGCCGATATCATAAAGCTCATCATAACTTGCAGACAATCCGGTAACCTTGTCAATAGCTGCTCGCCTGATATTGGTACCGATGGTTTGGAGTATTGATTCATTATTCAAAATACCCAGTTTGGCTTTATCTTCCCAAAGTGTAACCTCATCTTCCTTCATTTCTTTCTTCTGTGCTTCGGTTAGAGGCTGATAGTTTATGTCCCTTTTTTCCGATAATTTAGTCCCGATTGTTGTTATTACCTTGTTATACTCGTCTACAAAGGCTTTAATTTTGTCATAGATTGCCTGGACATCCTTTGTAGTCGTCAGAGTAACCGTTTCGGCCGCGTCGGCCTTCAAAAGGGTCACGTTGAGACCGTTAATGATAAAGTTGTTCGAGGATTGTTCCAGGTCGCTTGTAGTCACCCCGTTAACCGTATAATCGATTATAGAGTTAGAACCATTTACCTGAGCCCCCACCTGTAAAACGGCGGTCAGGTTTCCGCCAACCCCATCGCTGATAGTAACATCTTTCCCTGCACCCGAATCTTTACGGGTAAGGATAAATTTATCATTCAGTGAATCGTATTTCATTGTTACATTGGCAGTTGCATCAGCGTTTACCTTGCTTATCAAATCATTAAACGTATCGTTTTTGTCAAGAGAAAAAGTTGAGCCATTAATCGTAAAATTTAATTTGCCAGCTCCGTCAAAAGTAAGGTTTGTAGCCACGCCGCCGACATTAACGGCTATATTCTCCAGTTTGGTATCAAGATTAAGGTGTGACCGGGCACCATCGCTAATGTTGAACTGGGTCAGGGCATTAGTGGTGCCGTTATTTACTACGATTAACTGCTGGTAATCTGACCGGGCGGAGGCAAAATTTAATTTACCCCCATTATCGGAAACAGTAATTTGATTGGCGCCAAAAGCATCATCAATTTTGGTCTGGACACCGGCTACCAGAGCAGCCATATTTGCATATGCGCCCTCAGCAGCCCCCCAACTGATAGTTTTGCTCACCCCATTAAAGGTAACTTTAAAGTCCTTCCCGGCAACGTCAAAAGCGGCCACCGGAGCAGTACCTTCAAGGGGCATAGAAACACCGGCCGTACTCTGCCTGTAGGCTGCCGTGGCCAGCTGCTTCACTACAATGGAGGACGACCCTTCCGTAACCCCATCCGCCCAAGTTGCCGTTACCAAACTGGTATCGGAAGGTGTAATGTTAAATTTGCTGTAAGAAGAAGAAAGTTTCATATCAAAAGCCATGGATTTTAAAGCAGTCATGCTGGTATTGATGTCTCTCAGCATGTCCCTTTTCCACTCCATCAGGTTCTTCTTCTGACTGAGCCTATCAACGGGAATTTTCCGGGCCATCATCATTTTTTCAATTATAGATTCCGTATCTATACCGGAGGCCAACCCGGTAAATCTGAGAAAACTTGTGCTGCTAACGTTCATGTTGTCTCCCTCCTTGGACGAGAAAAATTATCTCCGCTCATCGACAATCAGGCCGGCCATTTCCATTATTCTGCCGATCAGGTCAAGAATTTTTTCGGGAGGAATCTCTTTTACAACTTCATGAGTGTTTACATCAACTATCTTGACCATGATTTCTTTGGTTTTTTCATGTACTGAGAACTGGATTTCCGTATTCCGGCTCAACGGAAACCTGTTGGCTTTTTCTATTGCTTCAAAAACGCTTTCGTCTACGGGCTTTTGGGCAGCAAACTTCTTTTCAGGGACAAACTCAATCTCCACAGCTTTTTGTTCCCTTTTTATTTCCGCAGTAAACGCAGGTTCCCGCACGTAAGAATTGGAGACGTTCGCCCCTATAGTTTCCACCGGCATTGGTATCACTCCCTTTATCACATCTTCTCATTTTATTATCGAAAACGAAATGAAATAGCTTTAGTTTTTTTTCAATTTTCCCCTTCATTAATGGTCTCATGAAAAATGGTGGATAACTTTCACCACAGCGTTAATTACATCTTTTACATCTTCATCGGTCATGGCTGGGAAAAGAGGGAGTGAGAGGCAGCGGTTATAAAAATCTTCTCCGATGGGACATTTGCCTCTCTGATAACCTAATTGTTGATAATAAGGGTGGTGATATACAGGTATATAGTGCACGTTAACGCCAATATTTTCAGCCCTTAGAGCCTGAAAAACCAGTTTACGGTTCGCTTTAAGCGCCTGCGTGTCAAGGGTGATCACGTAAAGGTGCCAGCTCGATTCACAGCTTTCCCGCTGAAAGGGTACCTGCATCCCCGAAACGTCTTTAAAGACCGCATTATATGCTGAAACTATCTCCTTCCGCCGGGAAATAAATTCATCAAGCCTTGTCAACTGGCTTAACCCTAAAGCAGCCTGGATATCGGTAATCCTGTAGTTGTATCCCAAAAATTGCTGCTCATAGTACCATGCCCCCGAGTCCTGAGAGGATAACCGGTCGGCCGCCCTGGTAATCCCATGGGATCTGAACAACATCAGAGCTTCATACAAACGTTCCTCATTCGTGGTAACAATTCCGCCTTCACCTGTGGTGATGTGTTTGACGGGATGGAAGCTGAATATTGTCATGTCTGAGAGCCCGCCAATCGGTCTACCGTTAAATCTCGCACCTACGGCATGAGCAGCATCTTCTATGACCGGCAGTCCGTGTTCTCTGGCAATGTCATGGACAGCAGCCAGGTCAACAGGTTGACCTGTAAAATGCACAGGAATAATGGCTTTGGTCTTGGAGGTAATCTTACTTTTTATTGCCCTGGGGTCAATATTATAGGTTTGGGAGTCAATATCGGCAAAAACGGGAGTTCCGTCCACATACAAGACACAGTTGGCAGAAGCGGCAAAAGTGATGGGTGTAGTTATTACTTCATCGCCCTGACCTATACCTGCCGCAAAACACGCAGCGTGCAGGGCGGCAGTACCGCTGCTCACGGCCACAGCATACTTGGCCCCGACACGGCGGGCAAACTCCTGCTCAAATTCACTGATCTTGGGTCCGGTGGTCAGATAGTCGCTCTGCATGACTTCTGTAACTGCGTCAATATCAGCCTGGTTTATACTCTGTTTGGCGTATGGGAGCAGTGTCGTCCTTACCGGTTTTCCCCCGTATAGAGCTAAAGTTTCCATCACACTTCTCCCATATTGTTTTTAATCCATTCTGTGGTCTTGGCAATCCCCTGCTGCAGTGAGGTCCTGGGAGCCCAGCCCAGTGCTTCTGCGGCTTTGCTATAATCACACAGCAGTTTCATTATTTCACTCTGGGGATGGATATGTTCAACGTGCTTGATGCGGCCCGGCTCTCCACAAATCGTCAAAGCCAGGTCATTTACCGTTATGTCAATCCCGGTGCCGGCATTGATTATATGGCCATTGGCTTCATCGCTATAACCGGAATTAACCACAAATTCCGCGCAGTCTTCAACATATAGAAAATCACGGGTTTGGGTCCCGTCACCGTAAATGTTAAGGGTCTCCCCGGCCAGGTTCTTCTTGATGAAAATTGCGATCACGCCGCCCTCCCCAGAACTCTTCTGGAATGGACCGTAAGTATTGAAGGGGCGGATTACCACAACCGGCATCTTATAAGCATACCAGTAGGAAAGCACCATATTTTCCCCGGCAATTTTGGCCCCGGCATAAGGAGAAGCAGGCTTGGTCGGATGTTTTTCACTGATACCACCGGCCCCCGGCACTGAGCCCAGGGCATCATAAACCATACACGTGCTCATAAAAACGACCTTCACCCGATTCTTGCGGCACTCTTCCAGAACATTGAAGGTACCCACCACATCATTGTTAAAAGTGGTCCGGGGGTCGTCAATACTGTCCTGGACGTTAATGCTTGCCGCTAGGTGATAACAAATGTCAAACCCGTTGGCAAACAGCCGTGCCAGCGCCGCTTTGTCTTTGATATCTCCCTTTATAAACTCGCGGAAGAGAGGATGACTCCGAAATTCGGCAATGTTACTCTCTCTGCCGTTAGCCAAATTATCGATAACCGTTACTGTTTGGCCGTCTTCGAGCAAGCGTTTGACTACCCATCTGCCGATAAACCCGGCGCCGCCGGTAACAAGTACATTCAATTCAGTAAACCTCCCTGCTTTATTTCCTGCAAACTGCAACCATGTTACCGCTAAGCCTGTTATTCACAATTAACTGCTGGAAATCCGCTCTCAGTTTTTCATTTATCTCACCTTCACCGAGAATGATATCCTTCCAAAAGGAACCTGCAACATCCCCGCCAAAGCCCTGTTTTAGCAGGATTATGACATTCTCAACATCCAGTTTTCCTGGCGTGGTAATTTCAATGTCAGTGAAACCGGCCTTCTTCAATAATCTGCGAATTGTTGCTGGTGAAAAATAGTTAAGATGATTAGGGGCACCGATATTAAAATGGTCCTTGCCGGCCACCTGAAACTCAAATCCGGCAATATTGGGCGTACTGACGAAAAACACGCCACCTTTTTTCAGGAGCTTATAACAGTATGACAATAGACCGATGGGATCCTGTATGTGCTCCACTGTTTCCCAAAAGGTGATGACATCGAAGGTTTCGTTAGGATAATCTGTTTCCTCCAACAGACAGTTGGCAACGGAAATACCCAGCTCCTTCTCAACAAAATCGGCAGCCCCTCTGTTGGGCTCTACACCACTGATTTCCCAACCAGGCCTGCCCTTAAGGCATTCCAAGAAATTCCCCACAGCGCATCCCACATCCAAAAGCCTGCCACCTGAGCAGTATTCTTCAATAAACTCCACTCTTGGCTTAAAGATATTCTGATTTCTTACCTGCCTGGTTGGCATTAATATATACTGTTGAAAGAAATCTATCGCTTTGGAATCTTCGTAGTATTGTTTAAGGGCATCGTCCTTAAGGCTCGGATTGACATATAAAAGACCGCAGTTCTTACATGTTACAAAAGTAAATCCATCTTTAACAAATCCCTGTTCGTAGAAAACACTTTCACAAACAGGACAGCTTCGTTCCAATAAGAGATCTGGTTTTACCATCCCCGTTGTACTGTCTATCAGAGCGTTAATTTCTTGATGATATAACTCAAGGTACCGCTGTTCGGCTTCCTGGGGTCGAATATCCTCTGTTTTCAAAACACTCACAATTAGCACCACCAAACGGTTTAGTCTTCCTGGGGAAAATAAGCGCTCTCACCTAAGTTATCCTTAAATAAAACCACTGACGCCACTCGATCACCGGGATCTTCCACAAAACAGTCCGAGGAATGAGAGAAACAATACTTATCAGCCATTGAAAAGTGAGGGAAAACCAAAAACAAGCGGCTGTAGTCCATCTTATAACTGGCTAAACCTTCATAATGCTTATATTCCCGTTTCCTGGGATATTTTGAGTCGAAATCTGTTATACCCAGAAAACCTTTATCTTTCAGCACTCTATCCGCTTCAGCAACTGTTTTTGACAGTAGGGTCCTATCAACCAAATAAAGGCAAAAACCAAACAAAACAAAATCAAAAAATCCGTCCGGTAAATCCAGCTTATCCGTTGTGCCAACTGAAAAGGCTATAGCAGGATAAAGGCTCTTACCATAATCGACAGCTTTTCGGGATGGGTCAATCCCATAACATTCGCACCCAACAGTTTCGTAAAAATACTGCAGGTTTTTTCCAAACGAACAGCCTATCTCAAGTATTCGCTGACCGGGTTTCAAAAACTTAGCGTAAAATTGATAACCCTCAGGTACATCGACAGTTTCAGTGGACTTATTTCTCGTAAACCAACTGTCGCCTTCCGAAGACAGGAAGGTGTTTTTCTGCATTAAGGCTTCTTTCATTTGTCCCTCCCCAAAAACTCCGGTTTTAAAACCGGTTCTTATAATTGAAGTATGCTTCAATTAAAGCCCTGGAAGTAGGTATTATTGAACCCCTATCGCCTTTTATGTAACTTTGCAGTTCATCAACGGGGACAAATATTGGCTCGTGGTATTCCTCAGATCCGGAGATTTTTTTTAAGACCGAATCGATATCTATACTTAGCTCGATTTCACAACATATATCATAAACACTGTGATTTCCGTCAAGGATGAAGGCAAAGTCCTGAACACCTTTAACAAAACTGCCGGTTATTCCAGTTTCTTCAAAAAGCTCCAATGCCAGTTGAGCTTTATATTCAATGACTCCGGCTGTATCCACAAATTCACCATTTATACTACCCGAAGGGACTAATTCCAGAAAACCCGGATATTCCGTAACACTCTCGGCTCTACGGGCAAAAACAGCATATTTAATGCCGTTTTCTGTACACAAAGTAATCCCACTGACACCCACCGGTTTTATATCAAGGTTTAGATGCGGCTGCTTCCTTTGGGCAATAAAATTTTTATACTCAGTTAAAACACCCCGGATTTCCATTGTACTTCCGCATATATCAGATCCTGCAAAACAGAAAAGCTTGTCATTAAAGAGTTTTCCGCCATTTTCCGCCTGAAAGGACTCCCAGATTTGATTGACCCTTTCCTCAAGAACAGCAGGAAATCTTTTACCGCTTAAGGGGTTATCATCAAATCTCAACTCAACATTTCCTATGAAGATAATTTCATATGACATGCTCCCTGACACTCGCGACCTCCAATATATTTAAAATCTCATTTAGTCGACTGATTACCGTCCCAGCTCCGGCTTCTGCCAATGCGATTTCTGTGTGATTGGCCGCAAAACCAACAACTTCTATCCCCGCATACCTGGCAGAAGCTGCACCATTGCAGGAGTCCTCAACGACAACAACCGCATCAGGCCGGATTCCGGCTTTTTTTATCGCCAGCCGGTATATCTCCGGATCCGGTTTCGCTTTTGTTATCTCGTTTCCGAAAACATAGTCATCAAAATATTTGTCCCATTCCTGCCCTCTTATAAAACTCGATGCGATTTCAACATTTGATGACGTTACCAGCATTAGTTTATACCCGCTGCAGTTTAATGCCTGTAAGACCCCTTCGGCTCCAGCCACGGGCTTTACATATATATGGTAGGACCTGGTGATTATTTCCGAGTAGGCAGTCATAAGAGTTGAAACATCGCTCTTTAGATTGTGGTGAGATTTTAGAGCGGCAATTATCTCTGGCAGAGAGCTGCCGTTCAATTCCTCGAATTCAGCCCTTGAACCGGCAAGGCCAAAACCGGCAAGAAAAGCTTTATATATCTCGTAAAGCGCCGGTATGCTGTCCGCCAGTGTCCCATCAAGGTCAAAAAAAACCCAGTCGTACTTCCTATTCATAATCGCCATCTCTAATTCCGTCCCCCAGGGGAATATCACGTGCCGCTTTTTTCCCGATTATTTCGTTTATAAACCTTGGATGAAGGCCCATTTTCTGCTTACCGGGCCTGAGTATATCAAAGTTCACACCTTCAGCAAAAATTTCACCCTTTTTTATATCTTTAACTGCCTGCACCGAACGGTAAGCATAATTTCTTAATTCCAGTTCCTCAGGCTGCATGGATTTTATCCCGCTGCCCACGGCCTCTTCCATCTCCCTGACCCCTTTTACCATCCTGGTCAGCTCATCAGGTGTCACAGCAAAGGAATGATCCGGACCCGGTAATTTATTATGTAATGTAAAGTGTTTTTCGATGATTTTGGCGCCCAAAGCCACCGCGCCCACTGGCCCGATAAGCGGATCCCGGCTGTGGTCGGAAAGTCCCGCCGGTACCTGAAAACGCCTGATAAGCTCGGGGATAACCTTAAGATTTAATGTTTCAAGAGGTGCCGGATATTTGGCGGTACACTGCATAACAGAGACGCTCCGGCCGTTGTTTTGATAGAAGTGGTTGATTGCCCACTCTATATCCTCATAATTGGCGCCGCCAGTGGATAGTATCAGTGGTTTACCTGTTTTGGAGAGAAACTCGATAAGCCTTGTATGAGTTATTTCATAAGAAGCTATCTTGTGAATCTTTACATATGGGTCAACTGCCTCAGCATCAGCAACGGAAAACGGCGTGGACATAAACTGGATACCCTGTTTCTCGCAATAACCGGCTAATTCAGGTAACATCTCATAATGCATAGAAAGGTCTCTAAATATCTCGGTAATTGACTCTTTTATCCCTGCTTCGGATAAGTAATCAGATTCTCCCGCATTTTCCACATAAACGGTCTCCGGCCTGTATGTCTGGAACTTGACTGCATCAGCTCCTGCTTCGGCGGCTGCGTCAATAAGGGACTTAGCCATTTTAATATCTCTGTTCCAGGTGCCGCAGCGCCAATTAGAACCGGCTTCGGCAATAATAAAAACCCTATCCATCATCAGATTCCCCTTAAATCGTTTTTCTGAACAAATAGAGACGGTTTTGGCCGTACGAACCAAAGCTGTATTCACCTGAGACGGCCGCGCTAAGCTCAGCGGCCGCTTTTACCATCGGATGGTCGTAATCCACTTCCCCGTTATTTATCATCGGTGTCAACACATATAAAACAACATCGTGCAGGCTGCCAAAATCGTCAATCCTGATTAATTCCAAAGATTTGGCGGCATGAGCCAGAAACATCTCTTCGTCGATAAACAAATTGAAGCTGGCAGGGTTTCTTGGTGGAAGACCCACGGTTTCCCTGAGATTATTATTAAGCTGATATGTCCGGTTAATATTCTCCAGAATAATCAGGTAACCCCCAGGTTTGACTTTTCGCGCAAGCTGGTCAAGAGCCTTTAAATGAAGTTCTACACTATTGAGATTAATAATACATCTATCGGTAAAAACAAAATGATATGATTCTTTAAGGTTTTTATCATTATCTAATTTCAGCAGATCTCCGACTCGAAAATCAACCCGTTGAAATTTAGACTGGTTATCAAGTTTAATTTTCTCGGCATTTTTAATCATATCCCCAACGAAGTCAACCCCGGTAAAATAGAAACCGTCTAATAACTCCGAAAGGGCAAAGCAATTATAACCATTCCCGCAGCCAACCTCTAAGACGTCGATGTCCGCCCCCCCTCGATAAGGAGTGTTTTCAATGGCTTTATAAATCGCGTTAATTTCCAGCTTCTTAATTGTAGGGGTCTTGGTAGTGGCTCTTAGATTAGTCTCATATTCTCTGGCCCAGTTCTCCCAATGTAACTTTATATCATCTAATTTCATCGTGTTCTCTGGTTTCATCCTGACCTCCGCCGGCTCATATAATTTACTTTATGTTCCTCTTAAACACAGGATCCAGTTTAGCCCCTCTGAGTAAACCATCCACCGAATCCCGGTCTACCGCTTCCCTTACCTCTCTCATACCCTCTTTGGCAGCCTCCAGATAACTATTTATTTCATCTTCCGTATGGGCTAGGCAGATATTATTGATTCCCACAGACAATATCCCTCTTTCGGTAAGATTCTGCTGAAAAACGGTGTTTATATCTAGATAATCCAAAGAGCCGGCGCCTTCGAAGGCAACTCCCCCATGCGGCGGAAGTCCGCTGACGCTCATAACATCATGCAGTCCGTACTCTGCAATAAGTGATTTCAAACCCTTTAACATTAACTCTCCCAACCGCCAAACATTTTCATACGTACCGGGCTCTTGCAGGATTCTAACGGTTTCCAGCGTTCCTGCAAGTGACAGTGCCTCTCCACCAAAGGTCGTGGAGATAAAGACTCCCTTTTTGCCGATAAGCTCCAGAATCTCTTTTCTTCCTACCACAGCCGACATAGAGAGCCCGTTACCCATACCTTTACCGCAAGCAGCTAAATCAGGAGTAACATTGTACAATTCTGACGCTCCCCCCAGAGCATATCTGAATCCAGATACAACCTCATCAAAGATTAACAGGGCTCCGTTGACATTAACGGTTTTCTTCAACTCCTGTAAAAACCCAGCCGCAGGACCATCACCCTGTATAGGTTCTAAAATTACAGCGCCGATCTGTCCAGGGTAACGTTCAAACAGTTTTTCCAGAGAATCAATTTTGTTATATTCAAAGCTTTTGCTCAGCTTACAAACGTCTTCAGGTACACCGGCCCTATTTTCTGTCGAGCCTATGTACCAATCCTGCATCCCGTGGTAACCACACACGGCAACCATATCCCTGCCTGTATAAGCCCGTGCCAGTCTAACTGCTGAGGCTGTGGCGTCCGAGCCGTTTTTAACAAAACGGACCATTTCGGCACACGGGATTACCTCGATTAACTTTTGCGCCAGTTCAACCTCTATCTCGGCTGCCATTGAAAAGGAGATGCCCTTGTGCAGTTGTCTTTCGATGGCCGCGTTAACCCGTGGATTATTGTACCCCACCGTAACTGCACCCAAGGAACAAACAAAATCAATAAACCTGTTGCCATCTACGTCCCAGACGTAACATCCTTCACCTCTTGCCAGAAAAGCCGGCGCATTACCCTCACTGAAGTACCTATAACTCTTACTGTATGTTTGCGCTCCCAGCGGGGTGACTTTTTTTGCCCGAGCTAAGAGGTGATTGCTTTTAACGTACCTGCCGTTTTCCAAAAAAATTCCTCCCGGTCCTGCAAATACCCGATAATCACAAGCAGAGACTTATTTTTTAGCCCATAGACTTGGAAAAATAACGCTATTGCTGATGTCTTGAAACATAGTCCGCAATTCTTCCAGACAATTGTCAATGTCAGAAGGTTTTGCGGCAAATCTAAAATCTTCTTTCAACTGCTCAAGGTTGTCAACTCCAAAAACAAGACAGTCTATATCAGGATTCTGATACGAAAAAAGGAACGCCGCTTCCATCCGACTGACATTGTGTTTATCTGTTACCTGTTGGAATTCTTTAAGATAAGCCTTAGCTTCTTCCATATGTGACGGTACTTCATCGATTTCCATGGCAAACAGGCCCTGTAAAAATGTGGTTCTGGAAAATACGGTAACTTGATTTTTCTTTGCTATTTCAAAGAAATCCGTTTTATTCAGCCTTTGGTCAAACACACTGTACGGGACCTGGATATAATCAATAAGTCCGGAACCGGCCGCGCGAGAAGCATCCTGGGCCTCATATATCGAGACCCCCCAATTTTCGATCAGACCGGCTTCTTTGCATTTATTCATACCATTTACAACGCTTTCATTATAAAAATCAGCTGGAGTATGGAGCAGAAACCCATTAAGCCTCTCAACTTTTAATCTTTTTAAAGAGGCCTCAACCTCTCTCTTTACTATTTCCTCGGCATGTTTTTCATCCTGCTCTATAAGATTTGGCCTTAATTTTGATATTATCTTAAAAATATCTTTGCTTTTTCCGGCCAAAAAGTATTCCCCTAATATTTCCTCAGCGTCACCGTAAGCCGCCGCCGTGTCAATAAACTCAATCTCATTTTCCGCCGCCACATCCAGCATCCTGAATACTTCCTGGCGAGTTGGCTTTCCCGTCTTGTTATTAATCCCATAATGCATTCCAAATTGTACCGTACCCAGACATAACCGATTATTTTTCATAATTATCTTCCTTTACGAGCATTAAATAAAACTGTCATTTTCCAAAGACTTTAGAAAACCCTCATTACGCTTGAATTTATTATTAATAGTTATCAATTCAGGATGCGTAATAAGCAGGTCCACTACCTCTCTAGTGGTAAATACCCTGCCCTCTGTGTAAAGCTTTTCATATACCGATTTGACAAAGGCAAAATCCTCTTCCTCATCAACAGTCCATCTTAAATTAGATAAGTCCCGGTTGTTTTCGAGGTTAGCCTGTTTAAAAATCCGTGGATTATTTCTCATAAAAGGCGTGACATGCTCCCGCTCCGAAACCAGCGAGGCTTTCCGCCAGGCAGTTTCCAGTGCGGTAAATGCAAAAACTTCCACATCCAATCCATCGGGATAAGTTGGCGGGTTGACATTGGAAGCATAGTCCGCCCCTGACTCCACAGTCAGTTTGATAACCTTGTCCACCACCTCAGGGTCAAGGAGGGGACAGTCCCCGGTAATCCGGACGATGGCGTCTTTTTCCCTGGCCCCGCTTGCGAGTGCGGCCTGATAGAACCTGTCCAGAACATCATTTTCGCTGCCCCGGAAGCAGTTGTACCCCTTTTCCCGGCACAGCTTCTCCACTGGATCGTCGGCTTGGGCAGAAGTTGTCGCCACTACAATCCTATCTACTGTTCGGGCCTGAGACAGGCGGTTTATCAAATGAATCAATAGTGGCTGACCCAGAATTTCTTTCAGAATTTTCCCCGGCAGCCTGGTGGAACCCATCCTGGCCTGGATAATCGCCAGTATCAAAAAGATCACCTTTTCATCTCATTTTTTTATCTAAGCACGACCTGTCTTCTTAACTGCCAGAGCAGGTTTTCCTGGGTCAGGAGTTCACAGAGCCCGGCCTTATCAATGACATGCTCGCGTGTGGAACCGTAACTACGGCACTCTGCCTGTTGGCTGTTGGCGTAAACGTGCTGCCTGCCCTGGGTCTCAGGCGGGATGATCACATACATGTTATCAAGTTCCAGAGCAGATTTGGCCTCGTCAATAGTCATCAGTTCCTCATACATTTTTTCGCCTGGCCGTAAACCAATATGCCTTATTTTCACCCCGTCCCGGGGATAATCACATTTGCTGCAGAAATCCTCTATCATCACTTCAGCCAGATCACCCAGCCGGATGACCGGCATTTTTAGGACGAATATTTCTCCTCCCTGAGCCAGCCGGGCCGCCTCTAAGGTTAGGTCGACGGCATGGGACAGGGACATCATGAACCTGGTCATATCCGGGTCAGTGACAGTTATGTAGCCAGACCTCTGCAGCTGTTCCTTGAACAACGGTATGACCGAACCCCGAGAGCCCATGACATTGCCGAAACGGACCGAGGCAAAGACAGTCCTGGCTCTGCCCCTGGTGTAATCAGCTGATGACATCAGGCGCTCAGCCAAAAGCTTGGTCGCCCCCATGGTGTTAGTGGGGCTAATGGATTTATCACTGCTGGTATAAACCACCCGTTCAACATTGTTGTTGATGGCACAGTCGATAACGTTCTGCACGCCTACCACATTAGTCCTTACAGCTTCAAAGGGGTTGTATTCACAGGCAGGGACGTGTTTTAAAGCAGCCAGGTTAAAGACGATGTCAATTCCCTGCATAGCCCGGTTAAGTCTCTCCTTATCCCTAACATCCCCCAGGAGGAACCGCAGGTCCTCCCTCTCGCCAAGTTCCTCCCGCATGATAAATTGTTTAAATTCATCCCGGGAGAATATCCTGATAACTCTCGGCCGATAGGTAATCAGCTTGTCAACCAAGGCGCTTCCGACAGTACCTGTCCCCCCGATGACCAGGATATTTTTGCCGTAAAAAGTCTCCCTCATAACGCCTACCTTCCTTCACCGGCCAAATCCTGTACAACCTTTACGCCCACATCCTGCTCGACAGCCGTTTGGGTATCCTGCGAGACAACGATTTTTAAATAATTATCGTAATTATGAACTTCTTCCTTCCCGGCTATTAAATCTTTAACATATAACTGGAGATTATTGAAAGTGGCCAGGGTTACAATACAGAAGTCGATAACTATATCCAGAAACTCCGCCTGTAGATCCAGATTCTTACGTAAGTTCTCATTTGTCAGCTCCTGACCCAGATTAATTACCTTCCGGGCAAAAACCGACATTACACCCTGGAAAATCAAGATAGTCAGGTAATCATCCTTGAGCATCCTGAAAATGTCCTCGCTTTTTATAAGCGCCGCGCAAAGCTTATTTCTTGTCATGTCATCCATAGAAAGGTAAGTATCCCGATACTTGTCCTGGAAACCAACTAAAACCTCTCTATGTTCCTCCGCTGCTTTCCTGATCCGTTCAAAGAGATTAACTTTCTCCCGGGTGCTTTTCAGGAGCTTTTTGTAGAAATACTTCTTGTCCACATTTTTCAGAACAGGCACCGCATCATAAAAAGATTCAATTGGTTCAGCGCAATATCTATCAATAACCTCCCTGAGAGGCAAGATTACAGTACCGTCGATTTTAGCCCCACCCTCAGTAGCATCAATAAAAGTCCTGTTTCCCTTCATTGTCTGAATGACATTTTCAAAAGCTATCTTAAAGGTCTTCCACATCATCGTGGACTTTACCTGGCCGCCGTAATAGCCATCTAGGAACACGCATTGTGCTTCCTGAGTATAAGTGGTGGCCAGATCGGAAATAACATTGTTTAGATCTCCCGTGTGAGTTGTAGCGCCGTCCTCACCGAAGGCCAAATCCTGGCCGGTGAAGATAACCGGGTTAGCCCCCAGCTTGATGGCCAGGCCAAAAGCGACGTGGGCCACAGAGTTACCCATGTAAATCGACCCTTTATCGTCCATTATCTCATTAAGCCAGAGGTTTATTGTCTCTCCTTCTTTAAAGCAAACCAGTTTCTTATTGTTTTTGAATTCACTGAAGACGACAGGTTCCAGGAGCAAAGGCCCGGCAAAAACCATATCCGGCGGTATTTCCCAGTCTCTGTCCTTAAGACAATGCTCATATACCAGCACTCTTTCCAGGGAAACCATGATGTCAGGTTTTATCCCGTGTTTAAGCAGCTTCCCGACTACCACGTCACAGGCAATAATTAACGCCTTTCCCTGAGCCTCCTTCAATAAATCAATGTTCTTGTCCAGAGAAGGTCCGGCGGCTACCAGGATAGCCGGTTTGTCCCTATACCTGTTCTCCATCAATTTAACTCCAGCATTCTCAATCCCTACATCAAAATTGTAGAAGTTTTGGGCCAAACCTACTATCGTGTCCTCCAGGCTGTTGCCTAGGGCATGCCAGCCGTAGAGAAGCTTTTCAACACAGGCCTTTATCACAGTTTGCACAAACCCCGGACGCCTCTGTTCAAAATAGTTAAGCCTCAGGTACTGAGGATTGGACGATAAAAAGAAATTTGAGGACTCGGCAAGGGTATTACGGAAAAACTGGATTATCTGAAAATCGGACAGGCACAGACAAAAAGTAAAGCGGCGGTCCGCAAAGAGCCCGCTCAAGTCAACCGTATGCATGGCATTTTCAATAACTTCCAAGTCATTTTCAATAACCCACACCTGGCTAAAAGGGCTTAACTGCTTCTGAATCTCCAACAAGTGATAGCCAAGACCTAGGCCGAAAACAAAAATCAGGGTGTGTTTGGCAAAATCCAGCCGCTCCATTAACCTGGTAGATTCCCTGTAGGGGTCATAAAAACTATGCATGAAAACAAAATTACCGTCTTTCACTTCCACCCGCGCGGTTAGATGACCCACAGGACCAAACAGATTCTCCACCCTTACACTTGATACCGCCGCCTCTTCTATGGGCTCCACTATCCGGGCAGCGCCGTTTTCTCTGGCCCGGCGGTTTTTCTCATACAGGTCCATTTCGTCAACCCTTCCTTATACCATTACTTTTGGATGCGAAAGAAAAGGGAGCAGCTCATATTCCAGGAGGTCACAGATGAGTACGAGATCCCTCGCTTCTAAGGCCCCCGCCAAGACGGTTAACAGGTCATTCAATTCATCGATTATCTCCGGGGACTCAAGCCTATTAAGCATTACGTTTTGTTCAAAATATCCAGAGAACTGGCTAACCAGCTCGTTTAAATTCCCATAAGCAGCGTGCGAATCATCATTAATAATATTCTTTACAGTGAGCCGGCAGAGTTCTGCCATCCCATCTTCGGATTTAACATTGCCCATCGATTCGCCCCCAAATTCCAACATTTTTCTACATAAAGTGAGATTCGCTTCAAAAGAGTAATTTTCCTGCATGATTGTTAAATAAATCCATGTATTTGTAAACAAAAAAGAAACCGACTGTTGTTAAAACAGTCGGTTTCAAAGTATGCCTTACTTGAGTAACTGGAGAACGCCCTGAGGCTGCATGTTGGCCTGAGCCAGCATGGCGGTCGCGGCCTGGGTCAGGATATTGTTCTTGGTGAACTCCATCATTTCCTTGGCCATGTCCACATCGCGGATCCGGGATTCGGAAGCGGTCAGGTTCTCTTCGGCGGCTCCCAGGTTGGCGATAGTATGCTCTAACCTGTTCTGGTAAGCACCAAGCTTGGAACGCTCGGTATTAACAGTTGTAATAGCGCTGTCCACAGCGTCGATTGTTGCTTCAGCAGCGGTGTGAGATGACACATCGGTGTTAGCAACAGTGATACTCAAACCGTCAATCTTCATGTTAGCTATGGAAATAGACAGGTCTTCACCACCGGAAGATCCGGCACCAATCTTAAAGGTGGCTGAAGCCGCGGTACCTGCTTCTACAGTTAAACCGTTAAAAGCACTGGAAGCGCTCAATGAGTTAACCTGAATCTTAACGCCCAGGGCGTCAAAAGTAATAGTTCCTGTAAAGTTGGCGGCCACGGAGACAGCCTGTACATTACCTACGGTGTCATACAGTTTTACATTACCGCCACCGTCAGCAGAAATGGTATAAGTGAAAGTTTGTTGAGCTCCGGCAACGTCAATACTAACGGTGTTGGCGATAAAAGCGGTGGAGTTTGTAGTATTTACTGATAAACCGAAACTTCCGTTCAACAGCACCTTGCCGTTGAAAGTTGTGGTATCACCGATCCGGTCAAGTTCGTTCCGCAGTTCAGTCATTTCGTTAGAAACAGCTGTACGGTCGCTGGCGCTAAGGGTGTCGTTGGCGGCCTGGACGCCCAGCTCACGCATTCTCTGCAGGATGGAGTGGGTCTCGTTCAGTGCGCCCTCAGCAGTCTGGATAAGAGAAATACCGTCCTGGGCGTTTCTCTGAGCTTGGGCCAAACCTTTGATCTGGGCCCTCATCTTTTCACTGATGGCCAGACCGGCAGCGTCGTCACCGGCACGGTTAATCCGGAAACCGGATGACAGTTTCTCCAGTGACTTGCTGGTGTTAACGGTGTTGTTACTTAACTGCCTGTAGGAGTTAAGTGAAGCAATGTTGTGGTTAATCCTCATGATATCTCCTCCTTGATTTCTGTTATGCCCCGCATCCATGCTGGGGCTTTTTCAATCTGCCGTGCTAACCGGCCCATCCGGCCGAAATGTTCCGATATACCCGGCAATTTGATACATATTTTTTATCGGCAAATATTAATTACCACTTGATGCCGGAAAACAGACTAAAATACGCAAAAGTCTCCCCCTTTTTATATATTACTCTATATTTCGACGTTTTTCTGCAATTACCAAATATTATCAAAGCAACGCAATTTCTCCCCCTATCGTTAATCGGTATAACTGTTCTTTATAATCTGCGTCAGGTCATCCAGGCTGCAGTTTTCCGTCTGCAGCGCTTTCTTATTTTCTTCACTGATGTCCAGGTACAGTTCTTTTCTGAGCACCGTTACGTCCCTGGGCGCATTGATGCCAATCCTCACCTGATCCCCCTGGATTTCCAGCAGCGTAATTTCAATTTTATCCCCTATCATCAGAGCCTGCCCCTTTTTTCTGGTTAGAACTAACATTTTATCCCCTCACAATCAGTAAGTCTGTCATTTCCTATTTACCCACAAAAACAGGCTCCTTGATCTTATACCTGTCGTCATTTAAAACAATCTGCCCGGCCCTGTTATTTTTTACATTGATTACCACAGGGGCCCTTAAATTGGCCGTCATTTTATTCACTTCGGCCGGAACTGTTATGATGGAGTAAACCAGTAAATCCGCCTCATCCTTAACATCCAGTTCCTCCAGCTCATCCAGGTGCACAGACGGGTTATAGTCAGGCCGGAAGAACCTGGGCTGGGCTACCACAAAAGCCAGCTCTTCATCCTCTACCGACTGCAGCCAAACCAGGGTCTCGATTACCTCGGGATTGCCCAACAGGACGAACTTGTGTTTATCTTCAAAACCTATCGGTCCACGCTGGAAGGTGATAATATCTGTCGGCTCAATGGTCAATGGGCCATACGCCTTGGTTTTAATCTCCATGTAAGTCACTCCTCTTATCAAACATTAAGATCTACGTTTTCACCCACAAATTTAAAAGCAAACTCCGGCCTCCGCTGCATGTATAATTCAACCCGGCCGCGAGTAATCTGAATCTCGGCCGCGCCTGGGTTAAAGTTAATATTAACGATACCCTGTTCAGGGTTAAAGCTGACTCCGCCAACAAAATCTATTTGGGGCCGGCTCTTGGGAATCAGGGTGATGTTAAACTCCGCTGGAGGCGGAAGGGCTTTATTCATGGCAATTTCGGCAACTGCATCAGCCTTGTTTTTAATTGCCGCCATACGGTTTCCTTCCTGGACCATCCGGCCCACTGCCTCAAGAACCGCTCCCATGCCCTCCCGGGCAAAATCCCCGGTAAACTCAGAAATCCCTTTGCGGCCAATTTCGGCAAAGCACCGACTCTGGTCTATTCTCACCTGCGGGTGTTCGGTTCTGGCGTTCAGGACCGGCCGCCTAGCGGCTATTTCCAGACCGGCCCCGGGCTGGCGTACAGAAAGAACGGCATCATATTTACTGATGCCGATCTGAGCGCGTATATTGGTTACCTGTAACTGCATCATACTGACCGCCTCCGGTCATAAACCCAGCTTAATAATAACCTGTTACCGTAAAAAATCCATGAGGGTCGGCTGAACTATCCTGGCCCCGGCCGACAGAGAAGCTTGGTATACGTTTTCCTCAACCTTTATTCTAGTAATCAGTTCAGCCATGTCCACATCTTCGGCTTTACTCAACAAGTCGGTCATATTCGTATTCTGACCATCCATCCGGTTAATGGCCAGCTCAATCCGGTTAACCCTGGCCCCGAGATCAGCCCTTACAATAAGGTGATTATCCATTACCGAATCGATATCGCTTAACCGGGTGCCTGTAATATTGACAAGATTCCCGGAATGCAGGTCATTGATCAGGTCATCCATCACCGTAAAAACATTGGTGAAAGCTGTGGCTCCGTTGACATTTACCGGCACCTGGACGCCAGGGCCAATTTCAAACTGAATGCTGCCGGCATTACCCTGGAAAACTCCCACGTTGTCAAAAGCGGGAGTGGTAGTCTTGGTCCCTGAGAATACATACCTGTCGCCATATTTGGTATTCCCTACCGTTACCAACTGCTGTTTCAACTGGTCAATTTCCTCAGCAATCGCGTCCCTGGCATTCTGAGACAAAGAACCGTTCCCGGCCCGCACCGTCAATTCCCGCACCCGGTGCAAAATACTGCCGAATTCGTTCATGGCCAAATCTGAGGTTTGCAGCCAGGCTTGCCCTTCCTCAGCGTTAGTTTTAAACTGTTCCAATTCCGTAAGGTTGGTCCTGAGCCGGAGAGAATCCACCAGCCCGACAGGGTCATCAGACGGCCTGTTGACCCGACGTCCTGATGATAACTGCTCCTGCGACTTGATCATTTTCCCCATATTAACATTCAAATCCCTCAGCAAGGTCCCGACCATCATAGAGTTTGTAACCCGCATTATTTGCCCCCCGTTTCCTTACAACTATCCACAGTAGTTAAATATTTTACCTGCCCACCATGCCCAGCCTGTTTATAATCGTTTCCAACAACTGGTCCATTGAAGTAACCACCCGGGCGGCGGCATTATACGCATGCTGGAACTTTATCATATTGGTCATTTCTTCATCCAGAGAAACACCGGAAACCTGCTGTTTTTGATTTTCAATCTGAGCCTGCAGCAAATTCTGGTTATCAACCATCCTCTGCGCGGCCTGGCTGTCAACACCAAGCTGGGCCGCCATTGAACGGAAGTAATCGTCAAAAGTTGAAGTCCCCATGGCTGTTGTGTCATGCTTCAACGCCCCCAGATTCAAGGCATTGCCATTATCACCGGGAGAAATCAAGCCCATTACAAGGGGGCCGGAAGCTGCAGCGATATGATCCAGGTCGTCAATTACGGCATCCACCTGCATATCCGACGCATCTGAACCGGTGAAAAACAACCTGCCGAAGCCAAGGGTCGATGCCGCCGGACCAGCCATGATGACTGAGCTTGAAGTACCGTTGGTGTTACTGGTTATCCTCAGCCTGCCGGTCCCGTCATCAGCCGCGGTAGCACCCACCAGTGCCCCATTGATAGCCGCAACCAATGCCGGCATACCGCCGTAATTGGCGTTTAGGTTTATTATTTGAGGTGCACCGCCATCCACAGCCACAATCAGGTCTTGCGGATCAGTAAAATTAAAAGAGGCAGGGACATTTGCCGCTGTAAGCTGCGCGCTAATACCCAGAGCCCCGGCAACGTATGTTGGCACATCAGTGTTGTTATCCAGCCCGTATCCCAGCATGTGCTGACCGCTGAACCGGGTAATAAACCTCGTAGCCAAATCGTTTAGGAGAGCACGCTGGTCAGCCGCGATAGTATCTCTTGAATAAATAAGCCCTTGCACAGTTCCGGACATGGGAACTACGACCGTCCCGTCTATAGCCCATTGGATTTCCGCGAACCCGTCGGGAGCAACTGACACCGTGTCTAATGTACTTACAGTCTGGTCAGCAACCAAAGCCCGGCCGTTTAATGTAACAGTTAAAGCACCATAAGGGTCTTCTTTTGTATCTACCTTGACAAGGCCTGACAACTGATCAACCAAAAGATCTCGCTTATCCCGCAGATCATTGGCATTGTCACCGGATACCTCAACCTTGACAATCTGTTCATTGAGGCCGGCAATCTGGGTGGCAATATTATTTATCTCGTCCACTTTTATACGCAATGACGCATCTATATCTTCCTGCAGGTCAACCAGTTGGCTGTCTAAATGATTAAAAGTTTCAGACACAGCCATCCCCCGCTGTCTGACCGCCGCTCTTACCGAACCGTCCTCAGGCCTGGTAGAAAGCGTCTGCAGGGATTGCCAGAACTGGTCAAGCACAGTTCTAAGTCCGGCATCAGAAGGTTCATTTATAATTACCTCTAGTTTTTCCAAACTATTCTTGCGGGTTTCCCATTCTCCGGTGGTGGCACTCTCTTGCCGGACCTGCATATCCAAAAAATCGTCGCGAATTCTTTTTATTTCCTGCACCTCAACTCCGGTGCCTAATTGCCCTGCTCCATAAAGTCGGTTAAAACTCGGGTAAGCAAAAGGCGTAGGGGTTTCCATCACTGCCCTTTGCCTGGTGTATCCTTCCGTATTGGTATTGGCAATATTATGGCCAGTCACATCAAGTGCCCTCTGCTGGGCCTGGA
>Ga0209347_1002416_pt1 | contig 24961 bp, 17 predicted proteins | sample AutmiccommuBRH23_FD_187382 | JGI IMG/M metagenome (GOLD analysis project Ga0209347, IMG submission 187382) | Deep subsurface microbial communities from Mt. Terri, Switzerland - Autotrophic microbial communities BRH/23 (SPAdes) (version 2) | ecosystem: Environmental > Aquatic > Deep subsurface >...
ATAATGTTTTCACAGGTCTCTGATATAAGAAGAGAGCACAATCACTCCTTGCAGGAAGCAAAAGAAATGCAGGAAAAGTTTAACGCTGCAACAATCATCGGGGAGGTAAAGAGCCGGAATAATATAAAAATGACACTCAATCAATAACAGTTTAAAATTTAAACAAAAAATGAAAAAAATGACTACAACAATGCTGATGCTTTTCGCTTTTATCGTATCAGCATCGGCACAACAGATCGAAAAAATCTTCGATAAATATATGGAAGATGAACGATTTCAGTATATCTATGACGGATCAGATCTTCATAAGATGAGTGAAGAGGGATTTAAAAACAACGGGCAAAAAATGCTGATGCTGAATGTTGCTGAAGCCAACCTGATGGAATCATTCTCCGATGAAGTACAAAAGGCTGTGAAAGCAGACGGCTATAAAAACAGCACCTATGTGAGGCACAGTAAGAATAAAGTAATGGGCTATGTAAAAGAAACAGCGACCCGAAAAGATGAAGTCATGATTATTCAAAATGGGAACGAGAACATAATGGTTATCTGGGAATCCTACACAAAATAGACTACTCTACTTATTAATGATCATATTTACGGGGTAGTGCGTGATGCATTGCTCCCGTTTTTTTTTGACTATCTTTGTCGGAAAAAGTGACGAACATGTTCTCAAACAACAAACCCTATCGTGATTTTGCCGAGTATCTTTCGGCTAAATTTCCCTTCAAAGTACAGAAGATATCCATCAATGCCGGTTTCACATGCCCCAATCGTGACGGCAGCAAAGGACGCGGTGGATGTACCTATTGTAACAACCAGAGTTTCAGCCCGGGGTACGGCAAGCCAGTCAAAACAATCACGGAGCAGATGGCCGACGGCATCAACTTCTTCTCGCACAAATATCCGGAGATGAAATACCTGGCTTATTTCCAGTCCTACACCAACACCTACGACAGTCTGGAATCGCTGACTGAAAAATATGATGAGGCGCTCGCCTATCCCGGCGTGGTGGGATTGATCGTGGGCACCCGCCCCGACTGCATGCCGGACGAGCTGCTCGATTATTTTGAAGCACTCAGCAAAAAAACGTTTGTGCTGCTGGAGTATGGTGTGGAGTCGACGTTAAACAAAACACTGGAGAGAGTAAACAGACAACACAGTTATGAAGAGTCGGCAGAGATGATCAGAAAAACGGCAGGAAGAGGTATTCCTGTGGGCGCTCATATGATCCTGGGACTTCCGGGAGAGACAGATGAGGATATTTTACACCATGCCGACAAGCTGTCTCAGTTACCGTTGACGACCCTCAAGCTGCATCAGCTGCAGATTATCAGATACACAGCCATGGCAAGGGAGTACAAGCTGTTGCCCGACACGTTTCACCTCTACAGGCTGGATGAATATATCGATTTGTGTGTAAGCTTCGCTGAGCGTTTGAGTCCGGAGATTTACATCGAACGGTTCACCTCCCAGTCACCCAAAAGGTTGTTGATTGCTCCCGACTGGGGGTTGAAGAATTATGAGGTGACCGATAAGATCATCAAACGCTTCAGGGAGAAAGGGACCTGCCAGGGAACGCTCTACAACAGGAAAGAGGTCAATGCAGCCATCTCTCAAAATCACTAATAATAGGGATTGTGATTCAATGATGAATTGCTTTTCTTTGTATCCGGATGAGACAACCAGACACTATCGGGAGATTTCTCCTCAATACTGACAACAGACATAAAAAAGAGTCCTCTCTGCTGCGCTTATTTTTGCAGGGACTGCTTTTATTTTCTGTCACGTTCACTGTGATGGCAGAAGAGAGCGATTCGCTGCGCCGGTACACACTCGACAGCATCGTGGTATCGAGCATTAAGCTCCACAGTGCCAGCTGGATCATGCCCGTGGCATCCACCACGATAGATGCCCTGACGATGGAACGGCGACAGCTGAACGATATGAAGGATTTCACCGCCACCATTCCCAACTTCATCATGGTCGACCGTGACACCCGTCTCACCTCATCGGTTTTTGTGCGTGGTGTGGGATCACTGATCAACACACCGGGTGTGGCAATGTATGTGGACGGTGTGCCCCACTTCGAGAAATCATCGTTCGACATCAATCTCACCGAGATAGAGAAGGTAGAGTTTCTCCGCGGTCCCCAGGGTACGCTCTTCGGTCGCAATGCCATGGGGGGCATCATCCTGGTGCATACCACCTCCCCTTTCCGCCGTCAGGGAACAAGGCTGCGGTTATCCTACGGGAGCTTCAACGACAGGCGTTTCTCGCTCTCGCATCTGAATAAGATCAACCGGGCTGTCGCTTACGGGATCACTGCCGACTACAACCACTCCGACGGATATATAAACAACAGCTACAACAATGAGAAGGCAGACAAGCTCAACGCAGCATCACTGAACAGCAGGGTGGAGTGGCGTCCGCACACGAACCTGAGCCTCCGCCTGGTCAATGGCTTTGAATATGTGAAGCAGGGTGCTTTTGCCTATGGTGATGTGAAAGGGGAAACAAACGGGGTGGACTCGGTAAACATCAACCATGAAAGCTTCTACGATCGTAAGATTTATGATTCCGGACTACAGGTCGATTATCACACCCCCTACTTCTGGCTTCGGTCACAGTCATCCCTTCAGTTGCTGAATGATATCTATAACGTCGACCAGGATGCCTCGCCGCGTGATCTCTACTACGCTGTGCAGTCAGAAAAACAGCGGCTGCTCTCTGAAGAGATCAACATAAAGCATGTCACCGCTGGGAGGTATGGCTGGAATTTCGGCATCTTTGCCTTTCACCACGCTATTGACAGAAGCACTGATGTCTTTATCAATATGGCTACCCCGGCCTATCAGCTCGAAAAGAGATACGATGATTACAGCCGTGGTATTGCTTTTTATCATCAGTCAGAACTGCAGATCACCTCTCAACTGATCCTCGAAGCGGGATTACGTTACGATGTTGAACGGGCCAACTCCATTCACACAGAGCATAAACTGACTGCCGACTCGTTGGTGCTGCGCAATCGGTACGACTCACCGCTCACTTTCACGCAATGGACGCCCAAACTATCGCTTCAATACCGCTTTAGCCGGGATAATCAGCTCTATATAACCTGGGCAAAAGGGTATAAGACAGGAGGCTTTAACACGGTGTTCGAGGAGGAGCAGGAGCGCACCTTCGGGCCGGAGAAGAGCTGGAACTATGAAATTGGAGGTAAGGCCGCTCTTTGGGAACGTAGATTCTTTGCTGAACTTGCACTCTTTTATATCGACATGCAAAACCAGCAGGTGAAGCAGCTGATCGATATGCAGGGTGTGAAAATATTCAACGCGGGGAGCTCCGTCAGCAAAGGAGCGGAGCTGTCGCTAAGGGCTTCACCTACATCAGATCTCAGTATGCATATCACTTACGGGTATACCCATGCCACATTCAGCAGTTACGTATACAGCAGCGACACAGATTACTCCGGCAATTACCTGCCATTTGTTCCCCGCCACACTTTCTCTGCAGGTGCGGACTATCATCTCCCCCTCACTACGGCCATCTCTGACCGTTTGTTGTTACAAGCAGGCTACACCGGCATGGGGAAGATCTACTGGCACGAGGATAACAGGGTGAAGCAACCCTTTTACGGCCTGGTGAATGCCAGTGCAGGAGTGGAGAAAGGCAAAATGACCTTCACGCTCTGGGCAAAGAATATTTTGAACACTACTTATCTGGGATACTATTTCGAAGCATCCGGTCGCAGGCTCGGTAAACAGGGGAAACCTTTCACCGCAGGCGTCAGCCTGGGTTATTCATTATAAACAGGGATGAAACGATCAAACAGTGTCAACCTCTTCACATTCTTTACCCTCTACATCGCACAATCGATACCGATGAGTTTCTTTGCGACAGCATTGCCGGTGCTGATGCGGCAGGGTGATTATTCGCTCTTCGCCATCGCACTGCTGAAACTGATCAAACTGCCCTGGATCCTGAAATTCCTCTGGTCGCCACTTGTGGACAGCAGGACCAACTCCGTAAGAGATTATAAACGATGGATCTTCGGCGCGGAGATTGTCTACGCAGTCATCATCTTCGGGGTAGCCATGCTCAACATAGAGACCAGCTTTACCCTTATTTTCATTCTTATCCTGCTGGCTTTCGTCTCATCAGCTACGCAGGACATCGCCACCGATGCCATGGCTGCCCGCTCCTTCGAACGCAAAAACAGCAGCCTGCTCAACAGCATGCAGTCGATGGGTTCATTTACCGGAAGCATGGTGGGCGGTGGTTTTCTGCTGCTGCTCTTTCATCGTATCGGATGGTCTCATCTGCTGCCGTGGGTAGCCATCTTCGTGCTTATAGCACTGATACCCCTGGCACTCAATAAAAGAATAGAACTACACGGCAGACGAAACAGCAGAAAAGCATCACCCCGTGATATGTTGTTGTTCTTCACACAGCGAAAGATAGGACGGCAGATACTGTTTCTCACACTCTTCTATGCAGGATTGATCGGCCTCCTGTCCAACCTGAGTCCCTACCTGGTAGATCAGGGGTATGAGATGAAGGAGATTGGCGCCATGGTAGGGATCTTTGGTGTCTCTACAGGGATATTGTCCGCTTTCTTTGCCGGGATCTTCATCCGTAAGGCAGGGAAGCTGCGTTCCCGGAAAATCATCTCTGCATGCATCGTGCTTCCTTCAGCCTTTTTCCTCTGGCTCACGGTAAGCAATTCACACAGTCACCTGCTCATGCTGATCGGCATCGCACTGGTGTGGGGTACCTATGGCATGGCCTCCACCATGATCAATACCTCGGCGATGGATATCGTACGTGACGGCCGTGAAGGAACCGACTTCACCCTTCAGATCGTGCTCACCCATCTCAGTGCCATGATCATTTCACTGGTGAGTGCCCGCGTGGGTGATCTGCTGGGATATCAGGGATTGTTTGTCATGCAGTTGACACTTGCGATTATTTCCTTTATTTTTGTTCTCTTTACCCAACCATTCCGTTATAAAAAACCGGAGAATCACTGAGCGATGAACCAATTGATCACCAAATATAATGTCCCTGTGCCCCGATACACCAGCTATCCTCCGGCCAATTTCTTTCGTGATGCATATGATGAAAACGATTTGATCAAAGCGATTGAAATATCAAACCAACAGGAGCCGGCACATCTCTCTTTCTACATTCATATCCCCTATTGCAACCGTATGTGCCACTACTGCGGATGCAACGCCTACCCGCGACAAAAGGAGAGTGATGTAAAAAGATATGTAGACGCCGTGATCCGTGAGATCGATATGGTGTGTGAGAAGATCGATAAAAACCGCAGGATAGCGCAGATACATTATGGTGGTGGTTCCCCCTCGTCCATCGATCCCGCCTTTATCAGGCAGATCAACGACATTCTTTTCAGCAGGTTCCGTACGATAGATAATCCGGAGATAGCCATTGAGTGCCACGCGGGGTATATGCGTGCGCACGATTTCCAATTGCTGATCGACGCCGGCTTTAACCGGATGAGCATCGGCATCCAGGACTTTAACCCGGAGGTGCTGAAAGCATCGAACCGCCTCCCGACACTCTTACCCATTGAGGAGATCTTTGCCCTGCTGCGGGAGAGAGAGACACGCATCAATCTTGACTTTATCTACGGGTTGCCGCTGCAGAGTGTGGAGAGCTTCTCCACATCGATAGAAAAAGCAATTGCACTTGCACCCGACCGGCTGGTCACTTTCTCCTATGCCCATGTTCCAGATATATTCCCCCGTCAAAAGCTACTTGAGCGTGAGGGACTTCCTTCCCAGGAGTGTAAGAACAATCTCTATCATGCGGCGCGGGAGCTGCTGCTCTATGGGGGATACAGGCAGATAGGACTGGATCATTTCATCCGTGAAGAGGATGAGCTGTATGGTGCCTTCCTGACAAAAACCCTTCACCGTAATTTCCAGGGCTATTGTACCCGGCGTACGACGGGACAGGTATACGCTTTCGGCGTCACCGCCATCAGTCAGCTTGCAGGTGCTTACGTACAGAACACAAGGAGCATAGGAGAGTATATCGAAACGGTCAACAGCGGCCATATTCCGGTGATGAGAGGATACACGCTCAACGAGGAGGAGCAGATCACCCGCGAGGTGATCACCGAATTGATGTGTAACGAACAGATCATCTGGCAGCAGATTGCTTCTCGGCGACAACGATCTGTCGACGAGATAAAGTCCGCTACCGCCTATTCAGAGGCGACGATGAAGGCATTAGAGGAGGATGGCATCATCCACTATGACGATGCGCAGATCGTGATGCGTGAGAAAGGGTCTCCCTTCATACGCAATGTAGCGGCATCACTCGATAAACTGCTGATGCATACGGCCAAAACATTTTCAAAACCAATTTAAGTGTACCCATGGTAAAAGATGTGATCATAATCGGTGCCGGCCTCACGGGATTGTCGACAGGCGTGGAACTGACAAAAAGAGGATTGTCAGTAGCCCTCATTGAAAAAAGAGATCGCGTGGGAGGGCAGATAGAGACCTTTCGTGAGAACGGGTTCCTGTTTGAATCGGGACCCAACACCGGATCAGGAGCGTCACAGGAGGTGATGGATCTGTACAAAACGCTGGCGGGCCGCTGTGAGATAGAGTTTGCAGCCAGGGAGGCAGAGAGTCGATGGATCTGGAAAGAGGGAGAGTTTCACCCGCTACCGACCGGTTTAATCAGCGGCATCACCACACCCCTGTTCACCATGGCCGACAAGCTCCGCATACTGGGTGAACCGTTCCGTGCCCGGGGTACCCATCCCGATGAGACCATCGCGGCAATGACCAGACGGCGACTGGGGAGATCGTTTCTCGACTATGCTGTAGACCCCTTCCTCTCGGGTATCTATGCGGGTGATCCCCACACGCTGATCACCCGTTATGCCCTTCCCAAACTCTATAACCTGGAGCAGCACTACGGCAGCTTCATCGGCGGGAGCATCAGAAAAGCCAGGGAAGCCAGGAGGCAACCACCCACAGAGGCAAGGAAAGGGGTCTTTTCCACCAAAGGGGGAATGGAAAACCTGCCGAAGGCGATGGCTGCATTTATTGGTGAGGAGAATATATTATTGTCCGTGCATGACAGCTCTGTACATCCCGATAGAGAAACAGGTATCTGGAAAATAAAAGGAGTGCAGAACGGCGTACCGCTGGAGATCAGATCGAAACATCTCATCACCACTGTCGGTTCCTATCTGCTGCCTGAACTGCTTCCTTTTCTTGCAGCACCTGAGATGGAGAGGATTACCAACCTGCGTTACGCTCCGGTGGTGCAGGTGGCCGTCGGGGTAAAAGAGAGGGGACCTCTCCGGTTCAGGGCTTTCGGGGGACTGATCTCCTCGAGGGAGCAGGAAGATTTCCTGGGTGTGCTGTTTCCCTCCTCCTGTTTTTCGGGCAGAAGCCCCGCAGAGGGGATGCTTTTCTCCTTCTTTATGGGGGGAGTAAAAAAAGAGGCGCTCACACAACTGTCCGACAGTGAGATAGAAGAGAAAACAGTGCGCGCTTTTCATCGCTTGTTGAAATTCCCGCAAGAGAAAGAACCGGATATGATCCGTATCTTCCGGCACAAACACGCCATACCACAATATGAACTCTCTTCGGGAGAGCGTTTTGACACGGTCACTGCGCTGGAGAGAAAGTACGCCGGCCTGCATATCGCCGGCAACCTGCGTGACGGCATCGGCATGGCTCACAGGATGATACAGGGTACCAGTCTGGGCAGGGAGATAGCGTGTGAATCCTGAAAGGAAGAGAAGGTAAACGTAGGGGGAAACCTACATCCGGTAGTTCCAGCTACGTTGAATATATTTACTTCTCTGCAGCGCTGCAATCTCTGCAATTTCAGAAGGGTGCAGAACCGTCAGCACTTCTGAACCCAACAGGGTGAGCAGCTCACGGGAGAAGAGGTCAAAGAAGAGTTGCGTATCCGGGGCATCACCGCTCATTGAGGATAGATAACTGCGGATATTGATCACCGGGCTGGGGACTGAGGCTGTTGCCTTTTTAATCCTGTTCCTGTTGTCCGACGTAAGCGCCCTTTGCAGCATCTGCAGATCGGTATCATACAGCAGGGTGCCGTGATGCAGCTCCCGTCCTCTGGATATATGCGATGCTGTGCCCGAAATCTTGTAGCCATCGAGCCAGAGATCTTTCCGCTTTCCAATTGTAACAGGGATATCCATCCTATGCAACACTCTCACGATAGGTTCAAGAAATGCAGCACTTAGCGGGGCATCTCTCTTGTCACGGATAAATGCATAATTGAAATTTCCACTGTCGTGATAGACTGCACCCCCACCCGACATACGTCGTATGATGCGGATATCATTGTCGATACAGAAGTCGATATCCACCTCGTTAACTACCGCCTGATTCGACCCGATGATCACACTCTGATCGTTCAGATAGAGCAACAGATAAGCCTCTCCCTTTTTCGAAAAAAGATACTCCTCTGCAGCCAGATTAAAAGCAGAGGTGGTGGAGGGTGAAACGATGATATTCATGTCTGCAAAAATAGCGATAATAATAGTGCCAAAGGTTATGTGGAATTATCTTTTGTCGCTATATTCAGGAAATTCCCTTATATGCATATACCGCTTGTAAGAATCAAATATCTCTTTATCGGGTCCCACAATCCTGGGGTCACGGGATTTTTCGAGTTCTTTCAACAGTGCACGGTTTAATTCCTTTGCAACTGAAGCGTACTCCTTATTCCCGTATAAATTATTCAGACAATCGGGATCCTCTGTAACATGATACATCTCATATTCTGGCAGTTTACCATAAGACAGGTTGAAATAGTATTGTTCCTCTTCACTGGCATGATTCTCAACCAGAAACGATTTCGAGGGTGATGCATCTATATCGGTAAAAGCCCAGTCTGAATGATGGACGCCTGCTTCATCTATTCCGTACATAGGTAAGCGTTCTCCATCAGATCCCGGTTTAATCGCCTGCGGAGCCCCGGCAGGCCATCTCTCCGGTTTCATATTCCATATCAGAAGATACTCCTCACCCCGTATTGCACGCTGAGGATAACCCAGATTATTCCATCGTGATGAGGAGTGTCTTTCTCTACCCGAGAAAACATATTTCTTTTTCTTATCCACGGTTCCTGATTTAGAAGACTTCAAAATATCGACCAGGCTTTTGCCGGCAACAGGCATCATACCCCCGGAATCAACACCTGCCATCTCCAGCAAAGTGGGGGCTATGTCTACAAAACTAACAGGATCATTAACCGTTCTCACTCCCGGAAAATTGGAGGGATAAGAGATTGCCATGGGTACATGCACCCCATACTCGTAACAGTAAGCTTTTGCACGGGGGAAAGGCATGCCGTTGTCGGCAGTCACTATCACAATGGTATTGTCAAGTTCACCAATAGATTCCAGATAATCAAGTATCTTCACAAGATGCATGTCGAACCACTCAATCTCCACCGCATAATCCAGCAAATCCCCTCTGATCGCCTCATCGTCGGGCATAAAAGCAGGCACATCAACCATCGAAAGGGTTTTGTCGGTTCGTTCCCACGACCCTTTCTCGTAGCCCCGGTGTGGTTCATCCGCACCGTACCAGAAATAGAATGGCTGATCCGGATCCCTCTTATCTATGAAATCAATGAAGTTTGAGAAATAATCTGTTCTACCAATACCTTTGGCTGTTCTCACATCAGAAATTCCATCTTTGCCGTAGCGACGGCTGTTATAAGCATGACCGGCAGCATTCTCCTCCCGCCATAAAGAGTCAGATGCATCACGCGCATACTGGAACGGACCGACACCTTTCCCTGTATAACCTGTATGATATCCTGCTGATCTCAGCAGATCCACATAGGGGACATATTTTTTCATCCAGCTTGAGCCATGTTGACCACTCTGCTCATTTTGCCAGGGATATCGCCCTGTGACCAGTGCTCCACGCGAGGGTGCACTGCCGGGAGATCCGGCATAGCAGTTCATGAAATAGATACCGCTGCCGGCAACACGATCAAAACCGGGTGTTTTCACAAAAGAACTTCCTGCAAAACTTGTATGTACAAACGATTGATCATCAGCAATGGCAATCAATATATTGGGTCGTCTTGCTTCACTCTTTTCATCATTATTGCAGGAAGGAAGGATCAAACTTCCACCCAGTGAACAGCTTATCAATGCAGAGATATACTTCATATTTTTATTGATATCTTATTGTAAATATTGCAATAGATGTGAATCAGTGACAGAGCGCTTCTCTTTAACATCAGACTAACCATGAACCACTCACCTTCACCAGATTTTTGTCGTTAGTTCCTTACAGGGAAAAGTGCAATCCTAAGGGTAGTGCAACCATAGGGGATAAGCTCTATTTCCTCCTCCTCTCCCAGAGGAGTATTCATTTGTGAAAAAAAAGAGACCGGCCCGGCAGAGCCGTTGTATTCTTTCCATTCCGGGATTCTCATTCCTTTTGTTCTGATCACCAGGGGAGCATCCTGCAGGCTCCATGGATAATCGGAAACAGATTCATTCATCTCCACATGGAAAGCATTTTCAATACGTTCACTATCGAAATTCCTGACCGGGAGCGCATAGTTCCATGGTGAAGGGCTTGAGACTTCATAATACCAGTTGCCGTATTTTCTACGCATTTCCTCCTCCATCTCCTTTTTCTCCCATTGTTCTTTCATCTTCAGGGCATAGAGCAGCGGACCTCTCTCCACTGCGGCAGCACCGTCGTACCAGCGGGTCACGGCAACCTTCATGGGAAGATCGAGTGTCAACCTGTCTCCCTCTTTCCATACCCTTTCAATGACAGTAATCTCACCCGGGCGAGTTTCGGTATCCACTGTTTTACCGTTGACAGTGATGGTTGCATTCTCACACCATTGCGGGATACGTAAGTGAAAAGGAAAACGGATTGTCGCCTCATTTTTCTCATGAAACGCCAAAGAGAAGGTGATCTGCTCCTCAAAAGGATAATGGGTTTTCTCCGTGAACGTCACCATCTTCCCGTCACCCACCATTGCTGTCACACTGGATGGAGCGTACACGAGCGCCGCGATACCCTTGTCTGCAGTAGCATACCAGAGGTTTTGCGTGAACTTGGGCCACCCCTGATGCATATTGGATGTACAGCAGGGATATCCCGTGAGTTCACCGAAGAGATTATCTGTATCATGATGCGGAGTCACAAAATTGCGCATCTCACGACTAATTTTAATCTGATTCACCTGCTGGAAATATTGCCGTGCACCGAAATCATCTGTAATCTGTGTTGGCAAAGCATTGTATGCTATACGTTCCAGCTGATCAGCCCACTGCACATCACCCGTTATCTGCAGAATGTTCTCCAGGGAGTACATCATCTCCACAGCTGTGCAAAGCTCCGACCCATGTACCGGGTCTCCGAAACGCAACAGCTCGTCACCGGCCCACAATCCGATGGGAAAACCAATGGTGTTGCGCATATCCCGGACTGCCTTTTTCAGTGATTCAAGATGTGCGGGATTATGACTCTGCTGATAGTAGATTCCCGGAGCCTTGAAGCCCTGTCCCAGGTTCACACAATGGAGGCTATGCTGCCTCGACAGATGATCCCTGTGAAGGAAGATATCAGTCCAGTCGAGCGTCTGCTTGTGAATCAATTCGCCCAGTTCAAGAAGATAATCATCTCCAGTTATATTGTAAAGCCAGTATACCAGCATCAGGTTATCCCCTCCGCGCTGTTCACCCCAGAAGGTCCAGTGTCCCAGTGGCTTCTCCGGCAAAACATTCAGCTGATACCTGAAGTAGTTTTTCATGAACATAATCACACGTTCATCACCCGTAGCCGAATAATACTGCTGCATCACTTTCAGCATCACCATCTTTGGCCACCAATCATGTGCATTATTCCGCTGCAGACCCTCTTCGAATTCACGATCAGTATCGGGACCGAAATAACCGTTCTGCTTCTGCGATGCCAGGGTCCATTCGATCCATGGCTGCACCTTCGTTTTGAGTGCTTCATCATCCATGATATACGCCAGAGGAAGCAGACCATCTATCCAATAAGGGCCACGCTCCCAGACATCACCATCGCCTCCCAGCCATCCGTTCCTCTTCCCCATTACATGAGGATAGATGGAGTCGAGATTGCCCGACAATCCTGTCCGCATCCTGTTTAATTGTTCCTTCAGCCATCCCTGCGGCTTTATGGAACCCAGAGGCAGCTCGATATAGCTCTTGTCTGTCAGCGGCTGCCGGTTGCCGAAGTAGTTCGCCTGTGATCCTGCATTATCGGCAATTATCCGGACATTGAAACAGATCACTGCCAGGAATAGTATTGTTGTCAGTCTTCTCATTGCTCATCATTATAATTGATCCATACTTTCATCTCTCCCGCTTCACGGTTATCCCACGCGTAATAAGGGATGAGACGTATTGAGCTGTCATCTGTTACTGCATCGATCACCGTTACTCCTCCCAGCACTGTTTTATCAAACACCGGAGTAAATGATGTTCCTTTCGTGAGCAAAATATTTTTAAAATCGTTGTTATCTGTCTCTTCCGCACAATAGACAAGCGGGCCCCTTTGCACAGCTCTTTTTCCAATATTCTCTTTTACCTGTGGTGCCGATGCCACCACCTCTACGGGCATATTCATATTGAGCGTGATCTCATCACCCTCATTCCATTGTTTTTGGATTACCACATAACCCTTCTCAATAGTAACGGGACTGATCTCCTCACCGTTCACCGCAACCTCATACGATCTGCACCAAGCGGGTATACGCAGCCGCACCTCCTTCTTCATTGGTTTAACCAGAGAACCGACCGTGAGGATCACCTCACCATCCCAGGGGTATCTTGTCTCCTGGCGGAGTGTGACCTCACCTCCATTCACCGGTACCTGTGTGACACTTCCCACGTAGAGATTGACCCAGAGTGCATCGTCTGTAGTACCGTAGATGTAGCTCCCTATGGAGGGAAGGAAACGGGAGATCTGACTGGGGCAACAGGCTGTTCCGTACCACTCCCTTCTGTGATGATCACCATGTGATGCCAGCGGATTCACGTAAAAAAACCGATCACCTGTCAATGAAACACCAGCCAGTGCACCATTGTACATAGAACGCTCGAGTACATCCACATATTTACCTTCACCTGTCAACTGATTCATCCGTGCGTTCCAGTAAACCATTCCTACTGAAGCGCAGGTTTCGCAATAGGCATCGTAATTGGGAAGATCATAGGGTTCTGTAAAACCTTCGTTTTGTCTTGAAGATCCGATACCCCCTGTGACGTACATCTTGGTGAGAAACACGTCATCCCAGAGGCGGTCCAAAGCCTCCATATAACCGGCATCTTTTTTCAGTGCCTCCACATCAGCCATTCCACAAAAGAGATACATGGCACGTACTGCATGTCCGGTGATACCACTTAACCCGCGCACAGGAATCTGATCCTGGTAGTAGAGCGGATTCCAATCTCCCTCACCTCCCTTTGAGCCGTGTCCCTGTCCGCGCTGCTCCAGCAGCCAGTATGAGAAATCAAGGTAATCACTGTTCCCTGTGACATCTGACAGCTTCACCAGCGCAAGCTCAATCTCCTCATGTCCGGGGACCCAGGCTCTTTTTCCGGGACCAAACTGATCCATCATATGGTCCGCCATAAGGATGGAGACATCCAGCAGCTCCCTCTTTCCGGTAGCTTTGTAATAGGCCACTGCAGCCTCAATCATATGACCGGCGCAATACATCTCATGCTTGTCCATATTGCGCCATCGCTTCTCAAGGCCGGTCAGCGTATAGAATGTGTTGATGTAACCATCCTCCTCCTGCGCAGCAGCAAATTTGGCAATCCATTCATCCGCCATTCTCTCCAGCTCGGGATCGGGATTGTTGATCAGGCTATAGGCTATCCCTTCCAGTGCTTTGTAAACATCGGAGTCGTCATAAAAAATCCCGGAGTGAGCACCCGCCCTCCTGGCCGCATTTTCGAAATTGCGCATCCTGCCGGTTTGGTTCTCAATCTGATCGATACAAACAGGCAGTGTGTTGGTCACATGGTTTCTCAGCCGCGGTGACCAGAAAGAGTCGGTGATATTCACATGGGAGAAATCGACCTGTTTCATTCTTCTGAAGGGAACCGGTTCATCCTGGCTCTTACATCCGGTAAGTAACAGGGAAAGGGAGAGACAAATCCAGATAGTACGACTCATTTTGTGTTTGAATTTACGATTGGTTCATTTGTTAATCATTAAAAAAGTAGCCAAATAGCGCTGCATAAAATTACAACTTGCTCCGAAGATAATCAATCATCTCTGATAAATAGTTCTTCATCGGTTGATAGACCGAACTTTTGACCCTATTATGATTCTCATCCGGATCGATCTTATGATCGAACAACATCTCAGCTTCAACCACTCCATCCTTCATCCATTTGGTATAGCTGTATCTGCTGTTGATGGCATTATCTCCATTGCCCCACTGTACAAATAGAGCATCCTTGGTCTTAAAGCGGGCATCACTGAAAATAGGAGCAAAGCTTCTCCCCTGCAGCTGATCCTGGGGTTTAGGGATACCTGCTAAATCACAGAGTGTAGGATAGAGATCCACCAGTTCAACCAAAGAGAGTGTCTCTCCGGAATTTGTTCCGGGCACATGAATAATGAGCGGGATCCGTGTGGAACGCCTCATCAGGGTATGCTTCCCCCAGAATGAGTTCTCGCCCAGATGCCACCCATGATCGCCAAAGATGATAACAATTGTTGATTCCTCAAGTGACAAAGCTTTCAGTTCGCTGAGAACTTTTCCGATCTGTGCATCGACATAGCTGACGCAGGCATAATAACCATGCTTGGCAACTCTTTGGAAAGCCTCTTCCGACTTGTCATAGACACCTCCATAGGCGTTGATCTCTGTAGGTGTTCTCACCTGTGACGGTAGATTCTCAGACCGGTAGTTATTGTCGGCCAGCGGGATCTCCTCCCTGTTATAAAGATCCCAGTATTTCTTAGGTGCATTAAAAGGCAGGTGTGGACGCCAGAAACCACAGGCAAGAAAAAAAGGATCCCCACTCTCTTTCAGCCGGCGCAGGTCTGAGATGGTTTTTAACGCCACCTTACCGTCCTGATAGGCCGAGTCGGGCAGATCTGCTGATTCGTAAAACGGTCCGCGCATGGTCTTCGGGTGAATGGTTCTGGCAGATACATCACTCATCCACAGTTCCCACTTATTATATACAGCCCAGTGAGACTCATACCCCTCCATATTTACCCTCCACGGATCTTCCGACCAGGCGGAGGCGTGATCATCAATATTATGGAATACTTTACCGTTGGAGACGGTATGGTAACCATGATCCTTAAACCATTGTGGCATGGGGATAGCCTCCGGCGCATCTTCCTGAGCATAGGTAAACGCATGAGAGAACCGTTCCGGTAACTTAGGGTAGAGACCAGTTAACATACTTGCTCTCGATGCGCCACTTACAGGTGTGTTGCAAAAAGCATTGCGAAACATCAGGGACTGACCCGCCAGCAAGTCCATAACCGGTGTCTGGATTGCGTCCACGCCGTAACAACCCAGTTCAGGGCGCAGATCATCCACAATGATCATCAGGACGTTGGGCTTTGACTGATTCGCAGCCCCCCCTATTGCAGGGATAAAACTGATTAAAAGAGGTAGCGATGTTTTGTACATTTTATTCGTTTTATTATGTTACTCAACCTTTGAAACTACAGGCCCTGTATATGATTTTTTCATCCCTCCGAAATCAACCACAATTTTCTGAATCATTACACCCGGGTGACCTGCATATATTTTCACCGTATGCATCCCTGGCTTGTTAATCACATGTGTTGTCCTGTTTATTCTGGTATTCCGTAAAATACTCTGTATCCATAATGTACTGTAATAGGGAGCAGAGGCTTCCGGCAAGTATACCGGGCTGTTATCCACCATGACACCATATCTCGATCCAATCTCATCATTTAAAGGAAATTGTGGTACCATGTAGGTATAGACATTCACGACTCCTTCTGAAAACGAATAAAAATCATATTCCAACACCGGATAATCATTGGAACGGACGGGTGCTACATAATTTGAAGTTAATTCAAGAGATGGGTAATAGGTGTATTTAGCAAGCGGCTCGCCAAGCATCATTACGCTATCCTCAAAACCCAACCCGTCAACTATCTTGAATTGGATCTCTTCTGTCTCCTTCTTTCTGTGAAATCGGGTTGCATCGATAGAAACAACACCATTATCTTCAATATAAACATCTTTCAATTCTGCCGACGACGGAGCGGTCGGATTCAATAAAGATACAAAAATCTTCTCGTTACCTCCATTAGAAAGAATGTTAATTTCACTTTTTATATGATGCCCTGAAGGAGCTTTACTCCAATCAACAGAAACGGCAATGCGTTCCTTCTCTTTTGTCCTGCCCGATTTTTTATCTACGCTGATCCAGTCATCACTCACCCTGATCTGCCATTGTAGCGAAACCGCACCTTTGTTGAACAGGTCAATATAATATCGCTTTGGGAGGTATTTGTTAAACATCGGCAGAGCGTAGACCTCCCCTTTGCTCTTCACATTGGATAAACCGGATAGTGTGACACCCAGGGCTGCATTGGGAAAAGCATTGAGTGTATCCATGGGAGGCACCGCAAATCGGCCTCCACCGTTCGTCAACGCCATCATATGTCTCCATTTACCATCCAGCAAACTATTGTATTCATCCGTTAATCTTTGCAAAGTATCAGCATAACTAACTACTTTATCTTTAAGTGTGTTCGCTACGACAAAGTGCTGCGATGCATAGTAATTGGCTTTTTGAGATTCCAGCCACATCTGGTTAAACAACGCTGATCCCTTCACATTATAATAGAGCAGCTGAAAATAAGAAGGATATGCATCGCTATCCAGTTGATTCATTATATTCCCAGCTTTATCGGCCATTGCTGCGTACTCATTTATCCGATTATCCGCCTCATCATAATGCTGTACTGAAAACAGATCACTTCTCCTGTTCTTTATATATTCCGGTTTTCTGATAAAAGCGAGCTTATGGTAGGATTTTGAAATATCAAGAAAGTCGCTTCTGAATTGTTTGCCAAAAATACCGGAAAGGAAGTCTGCATGATGTGCCACAATATTTTCCCGGGAAAATTTACTGATGTCATAAGCCATCTCAAGAAACAGGGATATCTGATACTCTGCCGGCTTTATATCACCCACGTTGGCAACCCATAACTGGTCGGCCGTTGTATCATATGCTTTTTTTAGTTCTCCGTACATCAGTGCAGGAGGGGTTGTACAGAGCCATAAATTATCATTGGGTGGTCCCCAGTAGGATAAATGATAATAAACACCGGCTCTTCCCTTACGTTGCTGCTCCTTTGCATTGCTGAGACGTTTCATATACCCATAATCATCATCCGACCATACAAGGGTCACATCATCAGGCACATCCAGTCCGGCATCGTAAATATCCAGCACCTCCTTATAGGGATAAAATACCTGTGGAATATCTCCCAAAGGCTTATCCAGTACTTCATCCAGAATCTTTCTCTGATCTTTCAAAGCCTCACCCAGCAGATTCACCTGTTCTCCCATGGAAAGATTTCCGGTCATCACCGCATCGTGTATCCCGCGTAGTGCAAGAGTATATACATTTTCATATGTCCCGTTGTCCTGTACTCTTTTGATCAGCTGTTTATTAATTCCTTCCTTATTTTTTGAATAATCCCATAGCCCCATCGTTCTGGAATCCCATTCGGAAGCATTGTTAAAGAGCAATGGTTCGCAGTGAATTGACCCCATTGCAATCCCGAATGAGTCGGCGACCAGTTTGTTTTCAGGATATTTGTTGAATGCACCGGAGACCCCGTGCATCGCCGGACTAAGATAATTTGCTTTCAGGCGAATAAGCAGTTCACACACCTTCTCGTAGGTTTTGGGACCAATATCATTTCTTTCCGGCTCAAAGGTTTTTTTTGACCAGGGGAGTAATCCCCAGTCTTCGTCGTTGATAAAGATCCCCCTGAACTTTACAGATGGCGTCTTCGAGACCACCCGGCTCACCTTAAGATGAATATTGGATCGCTTATCAACCGGCACATCGGCCCACCAGTACCATGGAGACACACCAATTGTCTCCGATATGGAAAAGAGTCCGTATGCAGCACCTCTCCTGTCACTCCCCGCAATAACCAATGCCTTCTTCACACCAGGGAAAGGATTGGCAACTATCTGAATCAGATAACGTTCCCAACCTCCTTCGATCACTTTTGTATCTATCTTCTTTCTTTTAATCAGCTCTTTGATCAATTTATTATTTTCGATAGTACCAACCAGCACTATATTGGAAGAGGTAATCTCATCCACATTTACGATGGGGACAGACCGATTGGTGACCATCACTATATCACCGGAAAAAAGTCGGGCTGCTGTTGAAACTGATAAAGGATCATCTCTGTCAATAACAATCTCTGTTCCTGAAGATGAGGAGGACAAATTGAATGATTCTGCACCAGGCTTATCTATCATCTGAATCTGCGCACTCAAACTTAGCGTGAAACCAAAAAACAGAACAAATAAAGAACGTTTTGAAATTTCCATTTAAAAAAAAATTAAACTCTTATTTTAGATGATCACCACAATACTCCATGCGTTGCCATACTGGCAATATGTGGTAGACGATAAAACCATTTATAATTCTGACCTTCAAAAATAAGAAAGTTGGAACAGGGTACTTCTATATCGGCTTAGCAAAGAAAATCACTACGTAAGGAAGTTATCCGGTAACTGAAATCAGATTTCATTCCCTTTTTCCGGATTTAATACCTCCTTAGGCAGTGACTTCACACCAAAAAAAAAAAATTACGATACAATATGTGAAGATTTAATCTTCAGAGACAAAGTGACTGAATGCATATCACGTTTTACATACCATGCAACATTGCAGTGTCTTCAATTTCCAATGCCTCAGCCAGGGCATCAAGCATTCCGAAACCAAACCTGTTATCCGGTAACAGATAATGACCTTCCGACCACTCGTTGAAACAGGCTATTGTCAGAATATTGGGCACATCAGGATGTTCATTCAAATAGGAGAAGGCTGCCTGGACAAATGCCTTAAAGGCTGCGGGACTTTCATTGTCAAAGATGACACATCGCGGCCACTCATCTCTGTTAGGAACTTCCGGTTTGCTCTTCGGCTTGATATACCTTGGTGTTGAATCCCATCCGGGTGATAATGCCGGAATATAGGGAATTTCAAAATCCTTGTGATGTTCAGGCCATAACCTGAACGCTACATCTGCTGCAGCCACTTCATAATCTGATATCGCATTTCCCTTCGGTTGAAAACGTCTGGTTGTCCAGTCTATCGGATTGTAAGAGCCTGCGGTATCATATCCTGCCTCTTTACTGTTGGGTGTATAAAAACCAGATGAGTGAATATGTATCCCTTCATGACCCAATGTTTTGGCATATTGCCTTAAATCAGCAAATAGTTTGACCGTTGCCTGTAAGCCGATCATTTTTTCTAATCTGTTTGGATCCCAGATACATAATACGGGCTTGCCTTCAATCTTCCAGTAATTCGGCTGATGAAAATAACGCGAAATGATATAGGAAAGACTACGCCAACACTCCTGCAGGTTTATATCCGGCGGCTGATAGCTGGGAGGATAAGCGGGTTTACCGTCTGTTTGCTCTGTCGGATACAATATGTACCAGGGATGATTGGTCCACATGCAAGCAAATTGAACATCATTGGCATTTGGAGAACGTAAGAATCCATTTTCAAGTGCTTCGTGTAATGCCGGTTCTCCATTATACCAGTACCAGTCCCAGATATAGACATCAATGCCACTCTGTTTTGCAATTGTATTGTATTTTTCCCAGGTCGATGGGAGACTTTCATCCAATTCACCCAACAACGGACCCCGTGGTTGTTCGTGACCATCGAACCAGGATCTTGCATTTCTTACCAGATTGTATTCCGTCCAGCCGGGACCGTACAATTTATCATGAATGGCTGATGCATGGTAATTGGGGAAAACATAGCTGGCAACCACCAAATCCTTCGGTTTTTTCAGCAAGGATTTATTTTTGACCAGTGTCTCCAGGTCTTTTGGAAGACGATACACCTTGTCACCTAAAGCATTCGTTTCGGGGACTGCTTTTCCCAGGGCATTTTCAGGATCTGTATTGGCAGCGAGTGCTCTAATGCTGCTTCCTGCAAGCAAAGAAGCGATAGTCCCTTCTTTTGCATATTTAATAAAAGTTCTGCGTTCCATAAATATCTGTTTAACTTTTCAATGGTTTGAAATTTATGAATCTTATATCTTGTAATTCATATACCTCTTAAATACATCGCAAAGTTAAAGGTTTAAATTGTTAAGCATTACCTATTTTTTTGCATACTATTATACTATTCTCGCATATAAGGATTCAACTTATGTTAGACCCCACTAAAAGCACTGAACCCACCATCAACAGGAATAAATTGTACCAGTAATAACACTTGCAGCATCGGAACAGAGAAACTGAACGATACCATTTAACTCGGTAATATCTCCAAATCGTCCCATAGGTGTTTTCACAATCACCTTTTTGCTTCCTGCGTAAAATTGCAAGTTCAATCCCTCTGATCTCAGAAAGGCCCTAAGCCTTCCAATCAGGGGATATCCCGGATTGGTCCTGCGGCTGAAATCAAACTCTGTCGATGCCACATTCTGCAAGATTATGGAGCGACGCCGAGGTTACAACACCTTCCACTCCCATCTGTTTTAAGTCGGAAAGTTTGATTGTGTCATTTGTTCCAAACCATCTCCAAGTCCTTTCACGTAACATGTAAAAAAAAATTTACATGTTAACCACATAATTTATGACTGCACAAGGTGATTATTTGCAACTAATTATACTATATTTGCACCATATCTGAAATACCGAAGCAAGATGAACCGAATAATGCATGAGAATCTGAATCTGGACACCGGATCGCCAATTAAGATTAAGTGGTGTGATTATGATTCCTTTAAATATCCCTTACATTTTCACGATGAGTATGAAATTATATTTATCCTCAAAAGTACAGGAACAAGATTTATAGGAAACAGTATCGAGCCTTACTCAGACGGAGACCTCGTGTTGCTGGGTAGTTCACTTCCTCATATGTACCGAAGTGATCCGCAGTATTATGAGAACAATACGGAACTAAGGGTGAATGCAATTACGATCCAGTTCTCTAAAGGTTTTTTCAGTTTTGGGATGAATCAATATCCGGAGTTAATTAAGATCAAAAATCTATTGATAAAAGCAAAACGAGGTGTCTATTTCGATAAACAGGCAAATCAGAATATAAGAACAAGAATTTCCAGGGCGGTCTCTTTAAAGGGGTTGCCTCTTTTACTTGAGTGTGTTCAGATTCTATCACTGATGAGCATTTCAAAAGATTACTCGCTCCTAAATCATGAGGATTCTGAATCAACCTCAGAATTCATCGAAGCTGATGAAAGACTCATTAAGGTAATCTCATTTATAAAGAGGGAATACAACAGACAACTGACGCTGAAAGAAATTGCCAGTGTCGCCAGAATGAATCAAACCGCTTTTTGCAGATTCTTCCTTGATAAAACCGGTAAAACCTGTACTCAGTATATCAGCTCACTACGCATTAATTATGCTTGTAAATTATTACAAGAGAAAAAATCAACAATCACTGAGATCTGTTACGAGTGTGGGTTCAATAACATTTCAAATTTCAACAGACAGTTTAAACAGATCACGAAACACTCCCCCACTGAATATATGAGTGAATTTAGCAAACCACCTCTTCAGAGTTATCGCTATTGATGTATTCAACCAATCTTACCTGTTAATTGAAGAAGGGCTGTCTCAATCATTATTTGAGGCAGCCTTTCTTTCTTAAACTATTTCCTTATCAGGTAAAAGTCTCTCACTTCACATTGAAAACAACCCTCAGTTCATCGATCTCCTCATCTCCCATAGGCTGTAGTGGTCCGATTGTGGAAGCCATTACCAAAGAGTTTGCCGAGAACTCAGCCACCTCAAGATAATCAAACGTGCTCAGCAGCTTATCACCAGTGATGAATACACTGTCGTTCTCTACCATTATCACTCTGTTCTTGTTGAACATTTTTGCCACACTATCCACGTCATTGTAGATCAATCCAAAAGATATCGAAGGTACATCCTGCAGGAAGATCCAGCTTTCCGGTATAGTGCGTACATCAAATTTGGTGCCGCTCACAGCATGAGCCATCAGATTCACAGGTTGTGTGCATATGATGGAATTGATATGCGGATTAAGCTGATAAATACGCTGATGCAGTGCAACAGAGCGACTGGGTCTCTTTCCCGCTTCAGCCATACCGTTCTTGATCTGTACAATATCGCTCGGAACAATATCCCAACGGGCAATATTACTGGGTGTGATAAGAAAATCATTCTCATTCCATCTCACAGAGACCGTTCCGTAGGTTGAGATCATTAATCCCTGATTACAGGCCCGTCGGATGATATTCACCATCTCTGTACGAATTGCACGTTCTTCAGAGGGATGATCGATATCCATGAAATGAGAAACATAAGTCGGCAGGTGATGCACATATTGTGACACCTGGTCATCTGACAAGTAACTCACATTACCCAGTCGTTTTGCATTGATGATCGTACGGCAACAGAACTCCAGCGTCTCAAATCGCTGATAGGCATCCATCAAATCAGTACCGCCCAGTACTACACCGTGATTCTCCATGATTACCGCCTTGTAACGGCTCTCTCTGAACTCAAAAGCAATCTTCTCTCCCAGATCTTCACTCCCTGGTGTTCCGTATGGGGCAAAACCGATATCACCGCAAATATCGTGGGCCTGGGGAACAATTTTTGTGTCGGGCACAATACCCGCAATACTGAAAGCCACCAAAGCAGGCGGATGAGCATGAATAATGGCCGTCAACTCGGGGCGGGCTTCAAAAATTGCTTTATGAAAAGGTAACTCAGAGGAAGGTTTATGCAGACCGAGGATTGTCCCATCTTTTTTCACCTGCATAATATCTTTGATGGTGAGGGAACCTTTGTCTACTCCCGAAGGGGTAATCCATATATCACCATTCTTGTCCCTGATTGATATGTTTCCGCCCGAAGTGGTTGTCATGCCACTTTTGTAGATCCTTCCGATGATCACATTGATCTGTTCCACCGGATGCATTAAGTTAATATCTAGTTGTTTCATCTGAAATATATATTATCCCTTTATGGTTTCCCTTTAATCTGTCACAAATTGACAACAGATGTCATCGCCATCTTCCATCACAGTCAGGCAAAATGAGAGTGATATTGTTTAAAAAAAAGCATCTGCATCATACGTTTAACAAAATGGCGTATTGCGATAACATGTAACTATAAAGATAATTTAAACATTTAAGTTATGCAAAACTAAATTGAAAAATATTTGAACATCTTCTGATGATGCAATGAACGTCATTATAACGACAGAATAAAAATTCTACGCATCAAATGAGTTAAGCTTAGTTAAAGAGATATGTTTTTTTGTTTTTAATGTAATTTTGATTTAATTTGCAAAATTAAATTTTGAGTGTATTGGTGTAGTTAACCGATTTAGCAATCTTCGACCCGATGAAAAGGATTTCCATGCAGGATATAGCAGATGCGTTAGGCGTCTCAAGAGGGACTGTTTCACTTGTATTAAGTGGCAAAGCGAAGGCAGGCCGTGTGAGTGAGGAGACCTGCCTGAAGGTCAAACAGCTTGCTGCTGAGATGAGCTACTTCCCAAATGAAATCGCCCGTAGCCTGACAACAGGCATAACCATGACAATTGGCGTGATAATTACTGACATCTCAAATGAGTTTTTTGGCAATCTCACGTTTAATATTCAGGAAAGAGCAAAAAAATATGGTTATACGGTGATTACAACAAACACAAACGAAAGTCTAGAAGAATTCAACAATGCAGTTACGATATTATTGAACAAACAGACAGATGGAATAATATTTGTTCCTGTTGAAGGAGGAGAAAAGATCGTCGAAAGAATTATGGAAAGACATATTCCAATGGTTCAAATTGACCGTTTTTATCCGGATATTAATGCCAGCTACATTATTGTGGATAATTACAGGATATCTGCAGAAATGACTGAATTATTGATTAAAAAAGGATTCAAAAGGATTGCTATTGTTTGTTATGATATCAATCTAAATGCTTTGACTGATAGAAAACAAGGTTGTATCGACGTTTTAAACCTGCATAATTTATTTGACGACGCACTTGTAAAAAACATTCATTATGAAAATCAGGAAGAGGAGATACAACAGGCCATTATTGAGTTCAAAAATAATCCCAACAAAGTTGATGCGATTTTCTTTTGTTCAAGGAGAGTCTTCATTACCGGTGTAAAATATATGCATAAAGAAAGAATAAAAATTTCAGAAGAGATGGACGTGGTCTGTTTTGATAAAATTGATTCTTTTTCTATTGCAAACATTCCTTTTAATTATATTGAACAACCCATTGAGGAAATGGGAATAAAAGCAGTTGATATCCTTATTGAACAGATCAATGGCGATAATAGCATAAAACAGTACGTGCTCAAGGCGGATATTATCCACTTCGGCTAAGGTTGAAGAGGAGAGATGAAATTTTAGATAAACTTAGTCAATCGGTTTAGCATTGATGTGCATTAACTTAATATATTGATAATATGGATATTATAAAAATACTATGGTGTGTAAAGATTGCATGCAATCCAACGCAGTCAAATTGAATTATTGCAAATAAGTACAATTATCTCTCTTACTATGAAAGTGATGCAAAGAATAAATGGAGTGGCTTTACTAATCTGTCTTATGATAAGTTTTTCTTTCAAAGACGCAGTGATCAATACCCGTATGCCTA
>Ga0209347_1002417_pt1 | contig 24953 bp, 21 predicted proteins | sample AutmiccommuBRH23_FD_187382 | JGI IMG/M metagenome (GOLD analysis project Ga0209347, IMG submission 187382) | Deep subsurface microbial communities from Mt. Terri, Switzerland - Autotrophic microbial communities BRH/23 (SPAdes) (version 2) | ecosystem: Environmental > Aquatic > Deep subsurface >...
TATCGCCTGAAGGCCGGGTTGGGCAAGTTTTTGGCCGGGCGGGCTGCGGCATGGGCAGGTGTGGTGCTGGTTACCCACGACGTAGAATTTGCCGCTGAGTACGCCTCAAGGGTGATCATGATGTTTGCCGGCCGGTTAGTCAGCGACGGCGCCAGGCATGAAATTTTAGGGCAGTCGGTCTTTTATTCCACCCAAATCGGCAAGCTGTGCAGGGGCTTCGGCGACGGTATGCTGACCTTTGACGAGGCCTTGGAAAGGATCGGGCCGCTGCTGTCCGGTAAAACGGTTGCCCGGGCCGGCACATTGAAATGAGGGATGAGTATGTTCAAAGACACTTCCGGTAACAGGCCGAATCCTGCGCAAAAATTCCTTTTCCCGCTTTTTCTCATCATTATTATGGGCTTGCTGTTTGCCGGTATAAAACAGGACAATTTCATAGCCAGGCAGGGTTGGGGGCTGCTTTCGGCGGAAATACTGCTGGCGGCCTTGGCCTTCTTTTACTGGGGGTTTGAGCAGGGCAAGGCCTCGTCCCGGGAAATAGCCCTCATTGCCGTACTGGGTGCTGCCGCCGCTGTAGGGCGCATCCCATTTGCCGCATTGCCCAATGTGCAACCCACCACGTTTATGGTGATTGTTTCCGGTTTTGTGTTTGGCCCGCGGGCCGGGTTCATGGTAGGATCCACAGCGGCCCTTGTCTCCAACTTTTTCTGGGGCAGGGCCCCTGGACGCCCTGGCAGATGTTTGCCTGGGGGCTGGCCGGCGCTTCGTCAGGTTTGTTCAAAACAGTTTGTCCCGGCATAGGCACCAGGGGCATGCCGTTTTTCAATTTTATCTGGGGCTATTTTTTCGGGTGGATTATGAACCTTTGGTTCTGGACGGCCTTCATCCAGCCCCTGAACTGGCAGTCCTTTATGGCCACCTATGCGGCCAGCTTTTGGTTCGATACCTTCCATGCCCTGAGTAATACCACTTTTTACCTTTTCTTTGGCGCTAGTTTTATTAAAATTTTAAGCCGCTTCCGGAAAAAGCTGAAAATCAGGATTATCGAAGCATGAATTGCCTGATTGAGCATAGAGGGAGGTCCTTTTAATGAGATTACCTGCATTTAAAAAGGTTCTGGACGGCCTTGTCCAGCCTCTGAACTGGCAGTCTTTTGTGGTTACCAATGCCAACGCCGAATTTTACCTTTTAAGGGCGCTCAGTCGCCCACCCCGGAGTGGGGGGCGATGCTCAATGACGACAGGGCGTACATGCAGTTGGCTCCGAATCTGATGCTTTTCCCGGGGCTGGCTATCATGGTTGTTGTCCTGGCTTTTAACCTGCTGGGCGACGGCCTGCGCGACGCCTTCGACCCCAAGGGCACGATGCGGGCTTAGGTATAACCAATATGAGATGAGGTAAATCATGTGTTCGCTTCAGAACTACCGGATCCATCCGACAGAGGCCAATGTATTTACAGAACGGCTATACTTTAAAAATTAAGGGGTAGTTGCATGTCAACAGGTACAGGGATTTTTATTAAAAGGGTGGGAGATAGTGATATCCGGCCCGCTGTGGAATTTGCCTTTAAAATGATTAAAGAAGTTTACGGCAGAGGAATTAACACTGTTTGGGACTACGACCTGCTTAATTTTGAAGAAGTATACATCAAACCCCAGGGTAACGCATTTTTTGCCGCCGTTACCGAAAAAAGGTTCATAAAAAACCTTTTATGTTAATCCCCATATACAACTAATATTGTTTTGCGTTGAAAGCTTCCTTGGCAGGGCTTTTAACCTCCTTAAGCCGGTTATTGCGGCTGCTCAGACCTGCGGAACCGGTCCGTATCTCCTCTTTTCATTCGGTATGCGGGGACTGGTTACCCCCGCATACCAGGCTTTCTTCCTTTAAGATGTGAGTCCTGGGAATTATGATGACGGAAAAACATATCCGGCACCAAAGGCTGTTAAAGCGTCTTCGCCGTTCATTTTAAAATGCCGCGCTGAAACCGCTTAAGATTACTATAACGCTCCCAAAGAAAATATTAAGGTACAGTAGCCATAAATTCAGCTTTTGTCTAGATTTGCCGGATGGTTTTCCTTTACCCTCAAGCAGCCGGTTCCTGAACAGCGCAATGCCAATAATCACTAACACCAGGATATGCTTTACAGATAAAAGAATCGAATACGCATTGCCAAAGCTGAATAAGCCTAAAAAGTTTGGGGACTGCTTGGCTAAAAGCACCCCGGTCACCAGTAGTAAGGCCATGCTGATCAAAGCGAGGACTCTTGAACGCCTATGTATCATTTTCATTAATTTCTTTCGCTCTGGCCCGGCTGCCAGCACTGCCCTGGCCGATGGAATCATCACCAGTCCAAGGCTTATAAATCCTCCGATCCAAACGACAGTCGCCAGGTCGTGCAACCCTCTGATAAAGCCAAATACCAGCTGGCTAGACATTATTTTCCTCTCCTTTCACTCCTTTACTTGACATATTTCCCTTTTCCTTTCACTCTTTATAAATTGTAAGATCAACATCCGCCTGACCGGAGTAGTCGGATCCTGACCGGCTATTAACCTGCGGCAATAATTCCGTGGCCGGAAGAACAAGCGACACTTTTCCCTCGTCCAGCGTGCAACTGCCCTTTGTATTCCAGATTCCGGCAGTTTTCGCAAAGGCATAGGAACCGAGTAAAATTCCCAACGTCAAAACGCCTACCATGATCGGCGAAACCGCCTTACGGCCCCAGGTGAATCCTATGGCGCCCGGCAGCGGACAGGCTTTTACGCAATCGGCGCAGCTGTCGCAGTAAGGATCATGTTCTTTTAATCCACGGGCACAGGCATCACGGCACAGGTCGCAATTTACACAAATGTCCTCGTTTCTTTTCAACCGAACGACGCCGAAGCGCCCCAGGATTTCCAATACCGCTCCCAGCGGGCATGCGTAGCGGCACCAGGGCCGATCGGTGAAGACCGCTAGAAGAAACGTCAGGGCAAGAAGAGATAAGCCCACTGGAAACTCCGAAAAAACTGCGGTAACCCCGTTATAGAGGTGGGCGTAGGCCACCCACGGGTCGTAATGGTGGAAGACAAGATCCCCGGTATACCAGGTAAAGGCAAGCACTAAGATCAGAACAACGTACTTAAGGTAAGACAGTGTCCGGTCGATGGCTTCGGGGAGACGGAAATTCCGACCGAACAGTTTCCTGCCAAGGTTGCCCAGCCATTCCTGAATGGTACCGAAGGGGCAAATCCAGCTGCAAAATGACTTGCCGACAACCAAAGCTGCAATCAACAGTCCCGCCAAAAGAACAATGTTTGAGACATTGGTGCGCATCAGGTGTTCGTGGCTGGTTACAATCTTGTAAAGAGACGCTAATCCGCCAAAGGGGCAGAGGGCATCAACAGGGGGCACCCCCTGCTTGTCTATCTGGTGGGAAACTGCCACATAAGTCATCAAAGCTAAAAACACTATCTGGCTAACGGTACGGAAAACCTTAACATTCATTATTCATCACCTTCACACAATTCCTGCCCAGTCAGTGACGGCGCCTCCGTTCCCGCCGGGCGGTAAAAATTCATCCCCGATTGGCCCTGCCATAACCCGGGAATTTACAAACTGGCTACTTTCCGCCGGGGAGCGCCTGTCACAAAGATGTAGACGTCGTCAAACAGCGAATAGATCACCGGGATCAGCACCATGGTCAGCAGTGTTCCGGTTATAATCCCACCGATGACTGTGGTGGCCAGGGGGGAGAACCTCTCGGACCCAAGGGCCCACTCGGCGGCCAGGGGAAACATGCCGGCCACCTGTCCCAGGGCGGTCATCATGATGGGGCGGAACCTGATACGCACCGATTCGATGATGGCGGTATTCCTGTCTACGCCCGAATCTCTGGCCTTGTTGATGTAGTCAACCAGCACAATACCATTTCTGACCACCGTTCCCACCAGTAGGATAACTCCCAGGAAGACCGACAGCGACACCGCCTTGCCGGTTACCAGGAGGGAAAGGGCCACGCCGATGAAAACCATGGGTATGGTCAGCATTATGGTCACCGGGTGCAGGAAGGACCGGAACTGGGCCACCAGCACCAGATACACGGCAATAATAGCCATGACCAGCGATTTGCCCAGATCCCCTGCAGATTCTCCGAGGTCGGCGTTTTCTCCCACTATCTGAACGCTGTAGCCCTCAGGTATTTCCATGGCGTCCAGTTCCCTCTGTATGTCATTTACCACGTGGCTGAAAGACCGGTCCCTGGTGTAGCCGTATATGTTCTGTGTTCTCTGAAGGTTTTCCCTGGTTACCACGTTGGGCCCCTTGCTTGTTTCCACTTTGGCCACGGCCCTCAGAGGTATATTGGCGCCGGTGGGAGAGGTGATGCTCACCGAGAGCAAGTCTTTTACCGTCTGCCGGTCCTGTGCTCGGTAGCGCACCGTGATATCGGTGTTTTTGGCGTTGATTACTTGCAGTTCGGAGGCCTTCATGCCCTCCAGGCTGGCAAACACTTCTTTGGCTACGTTGGCCGGATATAATCCCAGTCGGGTGGCCCTTTCCTCATCCACAATCACTTTAACTTCCGGAGTATTAAGGGACCAGCCTTTATAGATGTTCACCGCCCCGGGTATGGACTTTACCTTTCCCATAATCTGATCCGCCAGGTGATTTGACAGCTCGCTGTCTTCGCCTGAGATCCTGATGTCAATGGGTGCCACCGTGGTGGACTTGGCGGTACCCCCGGATTCCTTAATCACGAAGGTTTCTATGTTCGGTATCTTCTCAACTTCGGACCGCAGCCGGTCCTCGATTTCCCAGATGGTTTCCTTCCGCTCTTTCCTTGTATTCAAGGTCACCGAGATAAAAGCCTGGGAAACGCCCATGGCGCCGGTCTCACCCAGGTAGTGGCCGCCGGGCTCGTAGCCGACCTGGGTGCTGTAGGAAATGACGTTTTCCTCCTCATCCAGCAGCTTTTCCACATAGCCCATCACCTCAGAGGTTTTTTCCAGGGAGGTGCCGGGAAATGTCTGGATGGTTATAAAAAAGGTGCCGGCATCAATCCTGGACAATACCTCCATACCTATAGCCCCCATCAGCCTTAAACTCACCACCAGAATTCCCACGGCAATCAATACCGTAATTAAACGCGCCTTCATGGACATACTCAAAAGCCGGACATAAAAGTTGCGCACTTTATCCACCCCAAGGGTAAAGGGGGAAATGGTCCGTTTTAAAATCCTTTCGCCCCGCTCCCACCTTCTGGCGCCCAGGAGGAAGGTCAAGAGGGGAATGATGGTTAGGGAAACCAGTAGCGACGAGGATATGGCAAAGATCAGGGTCAAGGCCATGGGACCGAATACCCGTCCGACAAACCCGCCGATAAAAAGAAGGGGGATCATCACGATGACAATGGTGGACGTGCCGGCAACATTGGCCAGCATAATTTCGTTGGTTCCGTCGATGGCGGCGCTTTTGATGTCTTTGCGCAGTTCGTGGTGGTGCCTCATTATGTTTTCCACCACCACTATGGCGTCGTCCACCACAATGCCCACACTCAAGATTATGGCCGACATGGTGATCAGATTGAGGGACATTCCCGCCACCTTCATCAGCCCCAAAGTGCACAGCAGGGATAGGGGCATGGATAGGGCCACAATGACCGACTCATTGAGAGCAACCAGGAAGAGAAGCACGATGAGGGCGGTTAAGATCAATGCATCCCTGGTGGTTTCGGCCATATTGCCCACCACCTGCTTGGTAAAGATGGAATCGTCCTCGGCTACGGCAAAGGTTATACCGGGATAATCCCTTTTAATCTCTTTCAGCTTGGCCTTTACCCTGTCCACCACCTCCACGGTGTTGGCATCGTCCTTTTTGAACACCTGGATGCCAATGGACTGATCTCCACTGAAGCGATAGGCGCTTCTGTTTTCCACCGTCCCGTCCTCAATGGTGGCCACGTCCCTTAAGTAAACCGGTTTTCCCCCCCGGTTATCGACAATCAGGTCGTTTAACGCTGCCGTGCCGGTTTTTTCCTGGGTAAACCTGACCGTATATTCACCGGTGCTGTGTATCAGTTTACCCCCGGGGTCGGTTATGTTGGTGTTCTTTATAGCCCCCGCCACCTTTTCCAGGGGGACGTTCAGAGCCGAAAGCCTCGATCGGTCCAGCAGGACATTGACCTGCCGCTTATTTCCGCCGATGACGTCTACCGCCGCCACGCCTTCGGTCAGTTGCAGCCTGTCCTTAATCTCATTGTCGGCCAGATCTCTTACTTTAGCCAAATCCATATCCTTGCCGGAAAGTCCCAGGGTTAAAACAGGGCGGTTGGCAGAACTGAACTTCATCACCTGGGGTTCGGCGATCCCCTGGGGCAGGTTCTTTCTTATCCTGGCTATGGCGTTTTGCACATCGACGGCCGCTTCATCCACATCTTTGGAGTATTCAAATTCCACCTTCACAATGGACAGACCATCCTGGGAAGATGATTTGATCGTCTTGGCCCCGGGGATGGTGACGAACTCCTCCTCCAGGATCTGACTTAAATTTTTGTCCACATCGGCCGGGGACGTCCCGGGATAGGCGGTGATTACATTGACCAGTGGCGGCGCCGTTTCAGGAAACAGCTCCTGCTTTATATTACCCTTGGCGTATATGCCAAAAATAACTATGGCCAGCACCATGGCAAAGACGGTGTATTTATGTCTTATGGAAAAATCCGGCCAATTCACTTATCTCCGCCCCCCTTCTTAAAAACGTACACCTCTTTGCCATCCGCCAAACCGGACAGGTCCGAGGCTACAATTTCCTCCCCTTCCGCCAGCCCGCCGGTGATTTCCACCATGGTGCCGTTTTTGATGCCCGTGTTGATATTTTTCCTCACGGCTTTACCGTCCTTAACCAGGTAAACATAGGCCCCGTCCTTATCTTCCTTTACCGCCCCGGCGGGAACTACCAGGGCTTTTTCCCTGTTTCCCTGTAAAAAAGCCACGTTGACGCTGGTCCCGGGTTTTAAAACCGCCCCGGGCAGCGGAATTTCCACCGTGGTGGTTCTTGTCTGGGGATCCGCCGAAGGGAATATTTTCTCCACCTTGGACTTAAGGCTTCCCGACAGGAGATGGGAGGTCAGCACCACCTCCATGCCTTCCCTGATCACCGCTAGGTCATTTTCCGTCACTTTCACCTGGGCTTTTAAACTTTTTGTATCGGAAAGAATCAAAATTGGTTTCCCAGCCATCGCCATATCTCCTATTTGGCTCTGCAGGGAGCTGACTATTCCGTTAAAAGGGGCTTTTATGTACGCGCTGTCCAAGGCTATTTCCAGTTCCCGCAAGGAAAACCTGGCCTCTTCCAGCTGGCTGGCGGCCACGTCGCGCTGCAGTTTGTACTGCAAATAATTCAACTCGGAGATGGCCCCGGCCTTGTATAGCTGCTCGTACTTGGCAAGTTGCCGGTCGAGGAACTGAAAGTTCAACTCTGCGGTGCTTACCCTCTGGCGCAGGGTATTTATCTTGCCCGCGTATTCACTGTCATCTATTACGCAGAGAGGGTCTCCCATGCCGACCACATCTCCTTCCTTGACCGGTAAACTGGTTATGCGGCCAATTATTTTTGCCGAGATGACTGTGTCGTTGTTGGAGGTCACCGTGCCCGAGTAGTTAATTGCAGCGGATATGGAGTCAACTCTCACCGGGACGGTCTCCACCGGTGACTTGCCTACCTTAGGGGCCTGGACTGTACTTGCCGGCCTGACCTTTTTTATCGCCAGCCCGGAGGCGATTAGCAAAACCATGGCAACTATTGCTATGGTCAGAATCTTTTTGTTCTTAAAAACCATTTAGAATCTCCCCTACTTAGTTAGTTAGTATTTACTAACCTTGTGGCAAAAAAAGTCAACAAGGCTTCAATGTTTTAATATAAAAATCGATTATCTTCCCCACACTGCCCGCAAGGTCCCAGGCATGGCCCGACAGGGACCATTTGAAAACATTAACCTGTATAAGCCCCTGAAAGGCCTCTGTGGCCAGCGCCGGGTCAATGTCATTTCTAAAACATCCTTTTTCGATGCCTTCAAGAATAATATCGTTAATGGCCTTGCTGTAGCCTCTCACCGTAGTAAGCAGTATCTCTCGCAAGCTCTCGTCAGACAGGTGAACCTGCTCCGAGAAAATTATTTTGGGGACGCCTGGGTGGTTGCTGAAAAAATTAAATTTGGCCTGAAGAATTTTTTCCAGTTTGGCCTCTGGTGGTAAATCCTCACCGGCCATACTATTTGCCATGGGCAATAAAGTCCTTCTGATATACAGCAGCACTTCCTGTAAAATTTCTGACTTTGTACTGAAGTGCTTGAAAATGGCCCCTTCCGTCAATCCTACCCGGCTGGCTATTTCAGCCGTAGTAAGGTTTCCAAAGCCTTTTTCCGAGACTATTTCTAATGTGGCGTGTACTATTTGGGTCCTCCTCTCTACAGAACTTAGACGAGCCATAATTTCTCCCTCCCCTCCAGGCATAGGTAAGTAATCAATTACTTACATTTTAACATTGAAATATAATTATGCAACTTTTATTTGTATAATAAAACATATTTATATAAAAGAAGTCTGAATTTGTACGGGCATTATTTCCGCTGCTGTGTAGACCCAGTTGAACCTAAATCTTGACAATTCCAAAGGGGCTTTCAGGGCTATCAAGACCGACTTCGGTATGCGTCCGGTTTATCATCAAATTTCCGGGCGGACTAAGTCGCATTTGTTCGTTTCTGTTCTGGCTTATCATTTGCTTATTAGTATCGAGCATAGTTTGCGCAGTTGTGGAGATAATCGTCGCTGGTCTACGATTCGAACGCAACTGTCAACCCATCAACGGAGCACTGTAATATTAACGTAAGCGTCAATTAGATCCCACCTATCATACAGCTGAAGGATTAAGTATAATTCTTATCAGGTACTCTGCAATAATCCGGTAAAGCAGCGGACCAAGGTAGCAAAGAATCTATATTGCTCGGATCCTTTATGTCTACATTGGGAAGTTGTTCAAAGAGATATGTCAGATAGGAAAATGGATTCAGCCTATTCTCCTTGGCTGTTTCAACGATACTGTAAATTGTAGCACTGGCCTTTGCACCCCGGGGAGTGTTGGCAAACAGCCAATTTTTGCGACCGATGACAAAAGGCTTAATGGAGCGTTCAGCCCGTAATCCAATGTTTTGGATTACGGGCTTTATCCTCAGCTTTAGAAAATCCTCAGGATTTAGTGAAAGCAGCTTAAATCAAGGGTATTCTTCTTCGATCCTTAGGATTTTGTTGTGCACTGCTACAGATCGCATGATACTGAAATTACCAAAAATCAAGGGGGGTAATTTCATGTATCAAGCTTATGAAAACGCAGTTGGTAAGATAAATAAATATCTTATCGAAAATCACTTTTCAGTGTCTGTCATGTACAGTCATTTAAATTGTTATCGTTTATTCAAACAGTATCTGGAAGAAAATCGGCTTCCTTATTCACATGGAGAAGCGACAAAGTGGTTGAATAGCAACAGACCGGGCTGGAAGCATTCTAAATTTAAAACGGCCAGACTCTCACTTTTCCGACTTAATGATGTCATGAGAAATGGATGCATTACGACCGATAGCTATGTATATGAAAATTCCTGCAACTATGACAGACTGCCAGAGTGGTGCCGATCGTTGCTGGATGGTTACCTGAATGATATCTCACATTTATTTAGTGAAGGCTATGTGAAGGAACACAGAATGGCCTGTTCCGAATTTTTGATTTACATGAGCAGCGTAGGTGGAAAGAATGAAAGGGATATTACCCATAAAACCGTTATAGGGTATTACAACCAAAGCGAACACAGGACCATACAGGCTAAAAACTCATACAACCGTAAAATACGGTATGGAGTTGTCAAATTTGGTTTAGTCCCTAAACTCGTAATTTTAGAAAATGTTAATAAATGGATTCCTCCTGGATACACTATATTCAGCTCTTATCTACTGGCAGGAACCACATAGTTGTATCCGGTGCCGGCTGATAATCCTGTATCGTTGTAGCTTGTCGCAGTCCCTTTATATACCAGACTGCCGTTTCTGAATAATGCATAAACAGCATCCCCTGGATTACCGTTTGCACCCCACGAAACATTTATATTGTTTTGACCTGCTCCTGAATTGGATAGTGTTCCTGGTGGGTTATGGTAATATATTGTAAAATATGGTCTCTTATTTATAAAAGAACTTTCCCTTGAATGCAAATCAAAAGCGTAAAAATGTGCAAAATCTTCACATACTGCAACCACACCATAATTATCTATATTCCATCCTCTAGCAGCAAAATCTATATTTAATGTAGAACTTTCTGTTGAATTAGTAAAACCAGAAGAACTATGTGGCCCATATTCTGGTTGGTTGTTCCATGTTAACGTATTCTCGGACCAAAGCCCATTAACATTTCTAAATGTTGCATATGCCCAACCAACACCAATATCAGTTGAATAAACTGTTATATCAGCACCAACAATGAGCTTATTGTTTAAACTTGACAAATTTGGCTTAAAAAAACTACGCCATCTAGTAAAGGTATTTATGCGCACAATAGATGCTCCACCGTAATTAGAATTAGTTGACGACCAATCTGCATAAGTATCCTCCACACAATTAACATTAACTGATAATGCCGCATAAGCGGGACAATCCGAATAAAAACCCATTATTAATGCCATCCCTGCCAAAAGAATAATTTTCAATTGCCTTGACATATATACCCTCCTAAAAATGCTTTCGTTCAGCAGATTTCATCGCTAATAAAGAGATAAATTCCTCAAGCTTTGACGAAATCCTTCATTAAAACGAACCATATTAATGTTTATGTCTAAAAAGCCATATTAGTTGACTGAAACCTGATAATTAACGACTAAAACAAGAAATCGAGTAGGAGGTGGCGCAATCCCCTCCCTACTCGATTTCTTGTCTTTTCTATTCTTAGCCTCAAGGCTTCCATTAGGTGAATAATCCCGTTCAAAATTAGCCATTGTTCCAGAAAGTAAGAGCAATTTCTCCGGCTCAGCTAATCCAGGGTCAGGCTTTACATAGCAACTGGAGTTTACCATCCTGTAACAAAGGAAAACATTCGCTTGGAAGCCTTTCTGCCAGACGATATGACATCCCTAATCCATGGATTACAAAAATGATTATTCTGGAATACTGCCGAAATAACTTGAACATTAACTTTACTTTTTCCACACTTTACCTCGGCCACTAATCAAAAATCATGTAATAGCCGCAACCTCGCATAATTACACTCCTCTGTAGTAGTGCCCCTTGGTCACCCCCGCCGGGCTGAATTTGATCATTCTCTCCCTGGCCTGCTCCGCGTCCGGAGCCGGTCTCCTGCCACCTTGCAGACCGTCCAGGGCCTTTCTGTATAATCCCGCTGCCGCCAGAACATAGTCGGGGGATTCCCGGCGGGCCTCTATGCGGACGCAGGCTACTCCTGCGGCGGCGAGGTCGGGAATTGCCTCGAACATGAATAGGTCTCTGGAATTGAATATGTGCATGCGGCAGTGGCGGTCGGTTTCCACCGGAAAGGCCGCGCCAATCCTGTCTTTTAAGCTGTAGCCGCCCTGGTGGCACACTGACCGGCAGGGGGTTTCGGAGGAGCGGTCACCCAGAACAGAGCCGGGGAGGCAGTGTTCGGAAACCATGACCTCCAGGGCGCCGTGTATGAATACCTCCACTGGATAGAGGGGGGCCAGTTCTTTTACCTGGGCCATGGTGAGCTCGGGTGAAAGGGTAACCCTGGAGGCGCCCCTGTTCAAGAGAAATTCCACGGTATGGCGATTAAAGGCGTTAAAACCGAAGTCGGTGACCAGTGGAAGGCCGGGGGCTCTTTGGGCCAATAGCGGTATCAGACCCAGGTTTCCGGCCAGCACACCCGGGGCCTGGATATTTTCCACAGTCCCCAGAAGGACTTCCATTTCGTTGTCCTTGACTATCCTCGGTGTTGATAAAAAGAAGGCCACGTGGTTTTTTTTGCAGAAAAGTGCGGCTTCGGTTAGTTGGTCACGGCTTATAGAGGGCTTTGAGCGAAACCCCTCCAGGCTGAAATATACAATGTCAGCCCCTGCGGCCACCGCTGACTGCAGGGATTTGACATCTGCCACCGAAACGGCCAGTATGGGCAAAGCTGGTGTTTTGTCGGTTTTAAGGTAACTCTCTCCCGCCTGCCGCTTTAATCTGGACCGGAAAACTCCGGGGTCCACCGGTGGTTTGCGGCGGTCCCGGGCTATCATAGCCTCCAGTCGGGAGAGGGCCTGGCGGCGGGCCTCGTTTATTTCTTTGACGGGGTAAATTACCCGCCCGTTTATCTGGCAGACCAGCCCGGCCATGGCAAAGGGGGTGTTCCCCAGCCTGTCCAGCTGACTCTTTAGGAAATCCCCGTCAAGGGGTCTTTTTTCAGCGGGACTGCCGATGGAGTTGGTGGCGGCGGCAGCCCTTCGACCCTCGGGGTCGATGGCGGTGATTTCCAGGGGCGCTGCCGGCCCGGCCTGCACTTTGAAGATTACCGGAACCTTCCTCCTGGCCCTGGACAGGTTGAAGCTTTCTTTAGCCATTTCCATAAGATTGGCATCGTGGGTTTTGAAGACCCTGTCCCCGGGATTGACCCGGCCCGGAATGTTCAGGCCGGCCACCTCGCCGGCGGGGGCGCTGTCAACCTTAACACCCTTGATAAAAATCTCGCTTACCTGAAAGCCCACTCTTCCCCCTTCGGTTACCCAGACTTCCAGCCCGTCACCTATTCTAAGGGACCTCTCCAGGTTGACCTCCACCAGCCCGGCCTTTCTATCAAAGCCCCGCACCCTACCCAGACGCACCCCCCGGTTGTTGGGGCGCTTGCAGCTCATCATGTCCCGTCCCTGATTGCCGAAAAAATATCCTGTGGTAAAATCCCGGTTAAAAATCTGGGCCAGGTCACCCTTATCTTTTTCATCCACCGGATAAGGACCTTCCGAAAATACACAGTCGATGAGCTTTCTGTAAATACGAACCACCGTGGCCACATACTCGGGCCTTTTCATGCGGCCCTCAATCTTGAAGGAATTTATACCCGCCTGCATCAGAGGGAATATATGGGAGCTTACATTAAGATCCCTGGGGCTTAGAAGGTATTCTCCAGCCTGGGCGGAGTCGGCCGCCAGAGATCCTCCCCGTCCGATAAGATTATACTGCATCCTGCAAGGCTGGGCGCAGCGACCGCGGTTTCCGCTCCTGCCGCCAATCATGCTGGAAAGCAGACACTGTCCCGAGTAGGATATGCACAGCGCACCGTGGATAAAAACCTCCAGATCTGCCCCGGTGGAATCTTGTATTTCTGTTATCTCCTCCAGGCTCATCTCCCTGGCCAGCACCACCCGGGAAAAGCCTGCCCCCATCAGCTCCCTGACACCGGAGGAATTGTGCGCGGTCATCTGGGTGCTGGCGTGCAGGGGTAATTCAGGAAGAACTTTTTGGGCCAGGGACGCCAGCCCCTTATCCTGTAGTATGGCGGCGTCAACCCCTGTATTCTGCAGGCCGAATAAAAACTCCAGGGCCTCTTCCATTTCACTGTCAGCCACCAGGGTGTTGACCGTGACATAGATCTTTACTCCCCGCAGGTGGGCATACTCCACCGCCCGGGAAAGCTCCTGGTCATCGAAATTATCCGCCGACTGCCTGGCGTTAAACAGCTTTCCCCCCAGATAAACGGCATCGGCGCCGTTTTCCACGGCTGCCGCCAGGGCATCCCAGCCACCGGCGGGTGCAAGCAACTCAGGTTTGTTCATGATATCTCCCTTGAAAAAGCTATCAGCTCTCGCTATCAGCTTTCTGCATATTCTGACTCTTGGCTCCGGTCTTCTGACAGAATTAACATTACCGTTAGCTCCTTTTATTTCTGATCAGCCCGGCGCAGGGAACGATCTCCACCCCGGCAGCCTCCAGTCTGTCCAGAAGCATATTCATGCCCATGGAGTCGGATGCCATGTGGCCGGCGATAATTACATTGACATGATTCTTTTCGGCTTCTTTTTTGTGCTTTTCACCCATGTGCATGACAATAAGTGTCCCTACTCCGGCCTGGGAGAGCCTGCCGTAAGCATCCTCGGAACCGCTGGTGCCCCCGGTCATGTCTACCATTATTTTCCCGGCGCTGCGTTCCTTTGATCCCACTATAATGGTGGGACCGGCCCCGGATTTGGCGGCCTCGGCATACTCCGGCTCTTCCTTTAAAAGCTTCACCACATCATTGATGGTTTCCGGCTTCTTTTCATCTATCTTTTTTTGCAGGGCTGTGGTTACCAGATTGTCGGCCGGTGTGTGTACCGACATCAGCGCGTAGCCCAGTATCCTGGCGGCATCCACCGCCCGGTTATGGTTTAGCGGCATTAATGCCCTTTTGACCTCACCAATCCTGGCCGACATAATTCCCTCGGCCACATTTATGGGCACACCGGTCTGGGCCAGTATGTCCTCCTGCAGATGCATCACCTGGTGCAGCCCGGCCAGGGCTTTTCCCTCGGGGTGGTGGGATATGATCAGGTCAATGGCTGTGCCCCTCTCGGTAAGGCGGTCGGCCAGCAGCACCTCTCCCACCTCCATGTCTATTCCCACCAGTACCCTTTTAACCTCCCGGTCTGGGTCCCCGGTTAATACTCTGCTGTCTCCGTAAGGATTGGTCAGTTTTTCAATATCAAATTCCTTTTTATCCTCTTCTTTCATTTCCTCGTATTTTCTCTTTTCCTTTTCCAGCGCCTGCCTCACCTTTTCCGCCCCCCGGGGGTCGGCCTCAATTCCCATGGATACCGCCAGATCATAAATTTCTCTCAATTTCATAAGATGTTTCCCCTTTCTTTTAGGCGTTATAGGTTATGAGTTATAGGTTGTAGGTTTTAGGTTGTAGGTTTTAGCCATAAGCTACAGCTAACTATTACCTACTACCTACCACTTACCACCTACCTACCACCTACCATCTACTACCTACCACTTACCACTTACCACCTACCACTTACCACCTACCACCTACTACCTACTTTCTAGAAATATATACATTTTCTTTCAAGTAAAACCTGAGTGGCAAATCTTTGCCGGTGCTTATTCCCACTCTGGTGGTCACTGCCACCTCTTCCTCTGAAATAGCGGTACCCTTGATTATCACCAGAGGTTCTGCGGTCAGGTCGTGGCCGTACATTGTTGGGCCCAGGCCCATGGCCTGAACAAGCCTGGCCGGCCCGGAGCAGATTTCCCGAAGCCTTTCACGGCCCCTCCGCTTCCTCATTATATCTATTCCCTCCAGGGGTTCCAGCGCCCGGACCAGAACGGCCTCACCCACTCCCGGGTTTGCAGTTACCACGTTAAAGCAGTGGTGCATCCCGTAAGTAAAATATATGTATACCCGGCCCGGCGGACCAAACATGGCCCGGTTCCTTGGAGTCATGCCCCTGTATGCATGGCAGGACGGGTCCCCCTGGATATAGGCCTCTGTTTCAACTATAATGCCAGACGTCAGTCCTTCGCCCGATTTATGGACCAGTACCTTGCCCAATAGCTCCCGGGCCACCACAGCGGTTTCCCTGGAGTAAAAGCTTCCGGGTAAAATATCTTTTTTTCTGTAATTAAGGCCAATCAAAAAATAACCCCGATTCCCTTTATTCTGCCTGCTACCGCTTAATAATCTTCAGCAGATCCTCCAGTTCCAGGGTGTTAACTATATCCCGGGGCTGAAGGCCGGCCCTGCGGGCCACCGACACGCCGTATTCCATCTCGTCCATTCTCTTCAGGTCGTGGGCATCGGTGTTTATTGCGATGCGGGCGCCGAAGTCCACCGCCATCCTGGCATTTTTTTCATCCAGGTCCAGCCTGTCGGGTGAGGCGTTTATTTCCATTATTTTGCCTCTTTTACCAGCCTCCCGCAAAACCTTTTCCGCATCCACGGCGTAACCCTCCCGGTACCCCAGAACCCTCCCGGTAAGATGCCCTATTATGTCCACATGGGGGCTTTTTACGGCCTCCAATATTCTCGATGTAATGGTCTCCCGGTCCTGCTTGAAGCCGCTGTGTACCGAGGCCACCACCACATCGGCCCCCTCCAGGGTCTGGTCGTCGAAATCCAGCCCTCCCCCGGCCAGTATGTCAACCTCAGCCCCCTTCAAAACCCTGATGCCCTCAAGCCTTTCGTTCAGGCGGTCAATGACGGCAAACTGTTCGGCCAGCCTTTCGGTGGACAGCCCCCTGGCTATTTTCAGTGATTGGGAGTGGTCGGTTATGGCCACGTATTTGTAGCCTTTATCCTTTGCCCTGGCCACTATTTCCTCTATGTTGGAGGCCCCGTCACTCCAGTCTGAGTGCAGGTGCAGGTCTCCCCGGATATCAGCCGTACTGACCAGACCCGGAATACTGCCCTCCAGGGCCGATTCCACCTCGTTGGCGCCCTGCCTCAGCTCCGGGGGGATGAATCCGAGATTGAGAGAGCTGTAAATATCTTCCTCAGAACTGTGCACCGCCGAAGGGGTATCCCCTCCTGTTAATCTCATACCCTCCCTGGTAAATTCCCAATTGTTCCGGGCGGCGTGGGCGGCCAGTTCCTCCAGGTGGCCCTCACTTCCGGTTTCCCATAGCAACGCGTACCAGAAATTTTCCGGATTTACCGTAACCAGCTCCACCGGAATACCCCACCAGGTCATAACTCTTATGTAATTCTCACTGCGATCCAACACTTCCCGGGTGCGGGGATGGTAGGCCAGAGCATCCAGAGCGGCTTTAAAGCTGCGGGAGGAGGCCACCAGATCCACATCCTCCACAGTCTCCCTCCAGCGGCGCACGCTTCCTGCCACCTCAACCCTTTCGACTCCGGAAACACCCTCAAGGTACCCCCGCAGTCCCATGGCCAGATCCCGGGCCAATGCCAGCAGAAATTTGCCCGTTCTGTTCCTGATCATTTTTATGTTACTTATTATGTCAATCTCAGTCTTGGCGCCCATGCCCTTGAGAAAGCGTATCTTCCTGTCCCTGGCGGCTTTTTCCAGGTCCTCCAGTGATTCCACTCCCAGGCTCTGGTGTAAAAAGGCGGCCTTTTTAGGTCCTATTCCCGGCAGCACCATAATCTCCAGTATTCCCCGGGGTATCTCGGACCGCAGTTTTTCCAGTTTATCCATCTTGCCTTTTTCCACAAGCTCCCCTATTTTAGAGGCAATATTCTTCCCTATTCCGGGAACCCTGGTGAGGGTTTTACCGAAGTACATGGCCTCCACAGGATCATCCAGTCCAGATATGACCCTGGCCGCCTGGCGGTAGGCCCGGATCTTGAAAAAGTCATCCCCCTTGAACTCCATAAGGTCGGCCAGCTCATAAAAAGCCCAGGCTATTTCCACGTTATGCAATAGAATCGCTCCTGATACTGATATTTATTATTTTAACCTTTTTATGCAATAACACCCTCTCCTTTCGAAGAGGGTGTTCATTACTTTTTATTCTTTTCCCCGGTTTCGTCCAGCAGCTCCACGAATCCCTTGTATTCCTCCTGCAGCTTGATCAGTTCATCCAAAAGATTTAAGGCCGTCAATAAAACGGTCTGCATGTTACTGAGCCTGGGATTTACACTTTGAGCCTGGCGCAGCTTTTTATTCAGCTGGAAGGCAAGCATCTCCATATGCTCGGGGGATTCCACCCCCTTCATAACATACCTTTCGTCGAGGATGTATACCTCAACTTTATTTGCGTTTCCCGACATTGCCTCACCCCCGGTGAGGTAAATTTTCGGCACTTACAAACAAAATCCTGCCTCACCGCAATTTATTCATATTTTTCCTGCCACTGTCCTGATAAACCACGAAAAGCCCTTGAGGCTATTTAAAAACCCTCATACCAAGGAAGTACTCCTACCCCCGTAACTCGGCCCCAAACTGCCCGGCCAGTTCCTGGGCCACTGCCGTGACAAAGCCGTTAATCTCCTGATCGGTCAGGGTCCTGTCCTCGGCCTGGAATTTAAGGGAGAAGGCCATACTCTGGAGTCCCTCTTTCACCTGGCCGCCCCGGTACACATCAAACAGCTTTATATCCTGCAAAAACTGACCGCCGAACTTTTTAATTACCTTTGTAATATCCCTGGCCGATATGTCCTGGCGAACCACCAGGGCCAAATCCCTTTCAATGCCCGGGAATCTTGGCATTGGCCGGTATTTCCTGACCTGCCCCCCCAGTTGTAAGATCATTTCAAAATCTATTTCCATGCCCACGGCGCTTTTGGGGAGATTATAATTCTCAATAACATCGGGGTGTATTTCACCTATTATACCAATTAAATTTTCACCGGCTGCAATTCTGGCCGCCTTCCCTGGGTGGAACAGGCTGTTCCCGGCTTCTCTTTCCAGGGAGTAGCCCTTTATCCCCATTCTGTCCAGCAGGGTCTCAATAATTCCTTTTATATAGTAGAAGTCATAGGGCTGGCCCGGTTTATTCCAGCCAAAGGCCGAGCTGCCCATGGCCGCAGCGGCAAGAAACTGTCTTTCCAGTGGCAGAGGGTCGGTATCGGAGGGCAGAAACACCTTGCCCACCTCAAATACCGCCAGATCATTAATCCGCCTGCTGGCGTTTCGCTGAAGAATCTCCAGTATCCCCGGCAGCATCATGGTTCTCATCACGGACTGCTCCTCACTAAGGGGGTTCTGTATATGAATAACCTTTCTCAGTGAACTCTCCGGGGGCACCGCCGCCCTGTCCAGTGCGGAAGGACTGATAAAGCTGTAGGTTACCACCTCGTTCAGTCCAAGGGAGGACATGCAGTCCTTCACCGCCACCTCAAATACCTGCCGGGAAGTGCGGGTGCCCCGGGTGGAGGAACCGTAGGGGAGGGTGTAGGGAATCCTGTTATATCCGTAAATCCTGGCCACCTCTTCAACTAAATCTTCCTCCAGGGAAACATCAGGCCGGTGTCCTGGAACTGTAACCAGCAGATCGCTGTCCTTTTCCCTGACCTGAAACTCAAGGCCGCTGAGAATGCTGGCAATCTCCCGGCGTTCCACCTGAATCCCCAGTATATGTTCCACCCTTTCAGGCCTGATCATCACTGTTTTGGGCGCAGTCCTGACCGGGTAATTATCCTCAGCACCGGGCGCGACCTCTCCAGCCGACATGTCCAGCAGCAGCCTGGCGGCCCTGTCGGCCGCCCTGAGACAGCCTGTTGCGTCAACACCCTTTTCAAATCTGGATGAAGACTCGGACCTGAGGCCCAGTGCCCGGGAGGTTCTCCTTATGCTGATGGGATTAAAATGGGCGGACTCCAGCAGAACATTAACGGTGTTTTCGGTAACCTCGGTGGACAGACCCCCCATGACGCCGGCCACCGCCGCTGGTCCGCCGGGATCGCTTATTACCAGCATATCTTCAGATAGTTTTCTTTCGTTGCCGTCCAGAGAAACCAGTATTTCACCTTTCCTGGCCCTTCTGACGATAATATGTCCTTCCTTCAGTGTGTCGAAATCAAAGGCATGAAGAGGCTGCCCCAGTTCCATCATGACATAATTTGTAATGTCCACCAGATTGCTGATGGGGCGTATGCCTGCAGCCCGGAGCCTTTCCTGCATCCAGGACGGTGAGGGGCCAATCTTTATATTTCGGAACAGCCGGGCAACATAGCGGCTGCACAGGTCCGGGTCGTCAATGTCAATTCTTACCATGCGCTGTATTCCAGGGCCGGACTCCACCACCCCGGTTTGCGGCAGGCGCAGTTCCTGTCCCAGAAGCGCGGCCACCTCCCTGGCCACACCCACCATGGACATACAATCGCCCCGGTTGGGAGTCAGTTCCAATTCCAGTATTACATCGTCCAGCCCGATAATGGTTTTAATATCCACTCCCAGAGGGGTCTCGGGATTCAATAGCATAATGCCGTGAGCCTGGTCCGAAGGCATGATGCTGGTGTCCAGCCCCAGTTCCTGCCCCGAGCAAAGCATTCCCCGGGACTCAACCCCTCTCAGCTTTGATTTCTTTATAACCAGCCCCCCGGCCAGGTGAGCACCCTCCACCGCCACAGGCACAACGTGCCCTTCACTGACGTTGGTGGCCCCGGTCACAATTTGAATATTATCTCCCTGTCCCAGTGTCACCTGACAGATGGACAGCCTGTCGGCATTGGGATGGGGTTCGATGGTCAGTATCTTTCCTGTGTATACCTTATCAATGCCCTCCCCGGGCTTTTCCACGGCCTCCACGGCCAGCCCCGCCATGGTAAGGCGCTCGGCCAGCTCTTCAGATCCGACGGTTATATTAACATACTCCTGCAGCCATTTTAATGATACGCGCATGGCGAATCCTCCCGTTTGTTTATTTAAAACTGCGCCAGAAAGCGCATATCATTGTCAAACAAAAGACGCAGATCGTCAATTCCGTACTTAAGCATGGTCACCCGCTCAATGCCCATCCCAAAGGCAAACCCGGTGACTTCCTCGGAATTGTAGCCCGACATCTCCAGCACCCTGGGGTGAACCATGCCGCAGCCCAGTATCTCCAACCAACCGGTGTGGGAGCAAACCCGGCAGCCCTTACCACCGCACATGACGCAGGAAATATCCACCTCGGCGCTGGGCTCGGTGAATGGAAAATAGCTGGGCCGGAATCTTGTCCGGGTATCCTCTCCGAACATTTGCCGGGCAAATACCTGCAAAACACCCCTCAGGTCGGCGAAGGTAATCCTCCGGTCCAGGGCCAGCCCCTCTATCTGGTGGAACATGGGAGAGTGGGTGGCGTCGTCATCCCGCCTGTAAACCTTGCCCGGAGCTATAATTTTCACCGGCAGTGCCGGGGCGGTACGCTCCATGGTCCTAACCTGAACAGGGGAGGTATGGGTACGCAAAAGAGTTTCCGGTGTTATAAAAAAGGTGTCCTGCATATCCCTGGCCGGATGGTCCTTGGGCAGATTCAACGCCTCAAAATTATAATAGTCCATCTCAACCTCGGGGCCCTCGGCTATGGAAAAACCCAAACCCAGGAATATATCCTCTATTTGACGGGTCACCGCCGTAAGAGGGTGCAGCCTGCCCGGGCCAAATACCGTTCCCGGCAGGGTTATATCCAGTGTTTCGGCTTCCAGCTTGCGCTTCCGTACCAGTTCTTTTAGCAGGGCCATCCTGTCTTCCAGCTTTTCTTCAATTCTTTCCCTCACCCGGTTGGCAATCTGGCCTATGCGCGGTCTCTCCTCGGGACTGAAGGAAGCCATTCCGCGTAAAACCCCGGTAAGTTCACCTTTTTTACCCAGGTAGCGAATTCTTATCTCGTTCAGCTCTTCCAGGCTGTCCGATCCGGTTATTTCCTCCAGAGCCCTGGCCTGCGTATCTTGCAGCTTTTGTTCCACCAAATCTCACTCCCACTTTATATCTTCTATAGACAATAGTATAAAAAATAAAAATCGCCCCCAATAGGGACGAATTATTTCGCGGTACCACCCTGCAGCCGGCAAAACCTCTTTCCGGATTGGCCATAAAACACCTATCCGCTCCCTGATAACGGCGGGAGTCCCGGCGACACCTACTGATGAACAAAATTCATTTTCAGTTGCAGTTCGGGGGTGAATTCATGCGGACCGCCGGCCCTTGGAACGGCTTTCAGTCGTGGCCTTTCCTCCCTGAAAGGAGCGATTCCCTTACTAATCCCCGTCATCACCTTTGTCGGTTTATATTTCAGTGTAAAGCCATTTTTCTGTACAATATATACGCGCTGACAGAACCTGTTGCTTCGAACAGCCTCCAAAAAAATTCGGCGGTTAATAACATTTAACCACAACCTTTCCCTTATTTTTGGGGACCCTTCGCGATTGATTATATCACAAGGGAAAGCTTAAAACAAGGAAGTTTGCCTAAAATTCAGATTATCCCTAGCAAAAATACTGCCATTAAAAAAATTCCAATATAAACCACCCACTGTCATAACCCGGGCGGGTCCGAAATATATAAGTATTGATTTCTTTGGTGGGGGTATCCGCATGTTATTTAAAATTACTTACGGTCAAATAAGAACCCTGCTGATTGTATCAGTAACCCTTCTGGCCACCTGGCTTTTTATGGGACATTACGCCCGTTTTAAAATAGTTGATGCCAGTCCGGAAGGCAAGGTGGCGGTTAATGTATCGTTCCTGGCCCCCATGAACCCGGAAAAGGCCGCAAGATCCCTCACCTTGACCGGGGAGGTTCCCGGAAAAGAAGTTCAGTACAGCACCCACTGGATTTCCAGGAACACCGTACAGGTAATCATCGATGAGCGGGATTATCCCCGGGGTCTGGAATACACCCTGGATTTTAAAAAGGCTCCGGCCAGAATTCCACCATTTACAGTCAGCGCGCAAAAAAAAATCAGGATGGGCCTGGCACCCAGGATTATTGCCCTGGAGCCCGCCGAAAACGTCTCCACAAGAGGCCCGGTAACACTAGTTTTTAATACACCGGTGGACCCGGAAAGCTTCAGTAAATTTGTTTCCACCAGCGCCCCGGGGCAGTTCGCCCCCAGGCCGGTGGAGACTGCTGAGGCAAAAACCCGGTATGATTATAGCCGATGGGTGCTAAGGCCTCTAACCAGATTTAACAACAGCACCCGCTATATAGTATCAATAAACAAAGGATTAAGGAGCGCCGGCGGCGGGATCTCCTCCGAAGGCTCCGAACAGCTTTTTACAACAGCCCCGGCCCTGGAAATAGTTGAACAGTATCCCGCCCCCGACGCCCCCAGCATCTGGCTCAGCCGCAATATAACGGTGAAAACTAACCACACCTTAAAGGAAGCCACTATAAAGGTGGCGGGACTGGAAGGAAAGACTACGGTCAGCGGGGACACAGTGACCTTTGACCCGGAGGAGCTATTGCTGCCCTCAAAGAAATATAAGGTGCAGCTGGCCCTGGTATCGGTTTACGGGGAACGTATCGATAAGGAATTCCATTTTGGCGTCACCAATCTGGGAAACCAGCGCTGGATTGCCATTAAACTGGGAAATCCCTGTACCGTGAAGGCTTATGAGGGAGAAAAACTACTTAAAACCTTTCCGGGGTGGCTCTCCATTCCCCAGGATAAAATTCCCCGGGTAACCATGTACGAGCAAAGAAGGGGCAGCACACTGGAATTCAATCCCCTGGACACGTCCCCCATCAGGTACATAAAGCTGAACGCCGATATAATAGTTCACCATTTACGGGCCGGGGAAACCGATACCCACAACCAGATAGGGCTTCCCCACAGCTATGGGTGTATTCTGCTGAACAGGCCGGACCTGGACTGGTTATTTAGCAATGTGCCGGGTAAAGGAATGTTTTTAGTACATTAGAAGTCTTCAGCCGTCAGTTTAAACAGTAGTCTTTGACCGTTTCAAAATTCTTATTGCTTATGGCTGATAGCTGATTACTAATTTAGGGTCTGATTATAATATTGGTTACCACCGGACGGTGCTCGCCATCAGAAGGGCGGTTAAGGACCTGCCCCTTGAATATAAAGGTGCTGGATCCGCCTCCGTCCAGGTTATAGCCTTCTTTGACACCCAACTCGGCCAATTTGTCCTGAAGACGTTCCAGGGTCACCCCGCTGCTCCAGTCTGACTGGCGCCCGTCAACCACGATCATAATCAGGTCTCCGTTGGCATATTCACCGATAATGGTCCGGGGCTGTTTGGTTGTAGCCCATTCTCCGGGCACCTTAAGGGGCTTTCCCCCCTTTATCAGCACAGGCAGAAAACTCACCCCCTGCCAGGGCTCAAGGTTTGCTAGGGCAGCGTAATCCGTAAATGTTCCCCCGATAAATTTACCACTTTTACTGATGCCAGAGAAGAAAACTTCACTGGAGGGATTAAAACCTCCGACAAATTTACCTTCTATTACTGTATTCCCAATGGGATAGGCCTGCTGGACGCCATTACTGACCGCAGTATAGAATCCTCCCCCGTTGATACCCAGTACAGCCCCGGTTCGCGCTACGGCCCTTTCGGTGGTCTCCCTCCGGCCAAGTCCGCCCGCGGCCAGCAACACATTGAAGGCCGAGGGATCAAATAACTTCAGTTTGGCAATGTACCCACGGTAGCCCAGTTCATCAAGCTTGAAAACCTTTATTTCCACACGGGCTGAACGATGAATCCCTATCGGTGGCCCCAGCATGGACAGAATTCGATCTTCATATATCTGGTCAGACATTTCCTTTTGTGACTGACTTTTTGCGGCCAGGTTCCCGAGGACTCTATTTTGATCCTTGTAATTACGATCCTGTTCCACCGCCGAGCGGTTCAGTATAGTTACGTTTTGCCACAGATATTTGGAATCTTTTTCTATAGTTTCAACGGAAGCATTCAACCCCTTGAAGGGAAGACTCATATCCTGTGCCTTCAGTTCAAAGTCAACAAAGGCTATACCCAGGCCGATAAAAGGAGCCAACACAAAGACGAAGAGTAAATTAACGAGCCGCATTGGGCGCCTCCTTTAATGTTTTAAGACTCCTTTCCAGTTCCTGCAATTGCCTGTCCAGATTTTCAATCTTTTTATTCAATTCTTTCTGAGTTGAGTCGGAACTGCTAAGGGTAAGTCCTGCACCACGTAATGTATTCTCTATGTCTTTCAATTGGGCGGACATGGTATCCAGGCGGCCCCCAAGGGTCTCCACACTGGTGGCATTGGTTTTCTGTACATTCCGGATGGAAAGTTCGACGTACTGTCTGGCAAAATAATAGCCACCAAACACCATCCCTCCCCACAAAATTACAAGTGAAAGAGCAATCAGTATTTTAACAATGGAAGATCTCCCCTGCCCAGGTCTTTGTTCGCCCATTCCATCACAACCCTTCAAAAAAATTTTGTATTTAATTCTTAAGCCTAGGAGAGTGTTGCAAAACTATATTAAGAGGTCAACAAAGTACTTTTTCGACTACCACCGGAGGCTTTTTAAAAAGCTCCAGATGCAAGGCGCGGCAAGGC
>Ga0209347_1002418_pt1 | contig 24943 bp, 22 predicted proteins | sample AutmiccommuBRH23_FD_187382 | JGI IMG/M metagenome (GOLD analysis project Ga0209347, IMG submission 187382) | Deep subsurface microbial communities from Mt. Terri, Switzerland - Autotrophic microbial communities BRH/23 (SPAdes) (version 2) | ecosystem: Environmental > Aquatic > Deep subsurface >...
GATCTTGGCCTTGGCGCTGTTGGCTTTGTCGCCGTCGAAGTGGTCCTACCACTTGGGAGCGGTTGCGGGCCCGTTCGCCGCGCTGCTCACGGTGGGCGTCGTGATGCTCTTTCGACCAGTCGCGACGGCTGGTCGGCACCAGGTGCTTGCCGGGGTGCGGGATCGGTGCTGACCGCCGGTGCGGCGGCGCTGGCCTTCGCCTGACCGAACGCGTGGTGGTTGCCTTCGGTCTACGACGTTCCATGGGCTGACGCGGCACCCCGACCGCTTGGCTTCCCGCTGGCTCATCCGCTGCTGTGGATCGGGCTGGTCGCGGCGCTGTCGGCTGTGGCGGTCATCGCAGCCCGACGGCGGGCTGCCCTGCGGGTGTTATCGGCCGGTCCCGCCGTGCTTACTGTCGCCGCCGTCGGCGTGGGACTCGCCCTGCTGGTTGGCGCGTTCGTCGTCGCGCCCATCCGCCGCCCGATCGGCTCACTTGCCCTGATGAACATGCACCGGATCAGCGACAGCAGCTCGTGCGGGCTGGCAGACGACGTTGAAGTGTTGCCCGACGGTGCGGTCCTGGACGTTTCGCCCGACTCCGGCGGCGCGATCGCCGGCTTCACCGCCCAAGGCGGCTTCCTGCCCAGCGCCCCGCCGCCGGACCGCCCGGGGCAAGCCACGTCCACTTTCCTGTGGGGCAGCCGCGCGGCCGGTGTTGCAGCCACGGCAACTATGACTAGCCCCTGGTTCGTGCTGCCGGTGCTGTCGCCCGACAGTGGCATCGCGGTGTCGGTGTCGGGCCGCACCGACGACGGCAACGCGCTGGCCTTCGAATTCGGCCGTAGCGAGGGCGAGGAGGTAACAGCACTCGGCGACCGCGCACCGCCGGATTATCCGCCCGTCGAGGATCCCGTCCACCCGCTATGGCGCACGATCGGTATCGACGCCGCCGAGCTGCCCCCCGGCGCTGACCGGGTACGGATCAGAGCGGTCGACGCCCGCACCGACGACTTCGGTTGGCTGGCCTTCACCGGACCGCGGCTGCGTTCGATCGTGCCGTTGAACCGGTTTCTTGTCGCTCACGGACCGGTCCTGCTCAGCTGGCCTCAGTCGTTCGTGTTTCCATGCGTGCACGACATCGCCACGGTCTCCGGCGGCGTCGCCCAGACACCCGTCGTGGTGATCGAGTCACCACGACCCTGGCTCACCGATGACCGAGACCCGGAAGTCGGGGGCACCTTCACCGGGCTCGCCCAGTTCGGGAACCTCTACGAGATCCCCAGCCGCCTGGTCGGGCATCCAGAGGTCGACTGGGGAACTGTGAAGGTTTCAGGGGACACAGCCAGCCGCGACGCCTACCAACGCACCGTCACCGAAGTGACGGTCCCCGGCAGCGGTGCCGTGGTGCGTCAACGGCCCGACCGCTGAGCGCAGACAGCCACCACGCGCGATACCGGCCGTTGCTGACGGAATCCTTACATGTCCGGCGCTCGTCAGGTAGGCGACGCCACCCGGATATAAGAATGACCGTACGCGTCAGGCACCGTGACAGGTGCACACGCATCCCGAGCCGATGACGGATCGGCGACTCAACACCATGGGCGTGCCACGCCCTCTACTCGTACCTGGAGGGCGGATGCTGGGACCACAATACGAGCGCGCGCTTCTGGGGGAGCGCTGCTGGCTACGCCACGGCGACGGTGAACGCGTTGAGCTGCCAGTGGATCTCTGGCTCGGCCATCACGGCGCGGACCACTCCTTCGACGAAACGGTGGTGTCTCTGTGCAAGGGTCCGACGATCGACCTCGGTTGCGGCCCGGGACGTCTGGTGGCACAACTGATTCGGCGGGGATTACCCGCATTGGGAATCGATCAATCCGCGACGGCCGTGCGGATAGCCAACCAACGTGGCGCACCGGCCCTGCGCGGGGACGTCTTCGGCGCGCTGCCTGGTGAGGGTGGTTGGGGGACAGTGCTACTCGTTGACGGCAACGTCGGCCTCGGTGGCGATCCTGCGCGGGTGTTGGCCCGGGCCGAGCGGCTGCTTGCCCCCGGCGGTCAATGCCTTGCCGAGTTCGACCCCGCGGTCTCGGGTGTGCGACGGCGACGGGTCCGCCTGGAATCCGACAGCGGGACGGGTCGCTGGTTTGACTGGGCGTCTGTAGGCGTCGACAGCGCCTCCGACGTGACCGAGCAGGCGGGCTTGACCTTGACCCGTGCCCACCGCGTGGGCGCACGATGGGTGGCGCAGTTGTCCAGGCCGCGATGATCGGCCCACAAGCCTGCGACGGACGGTCCCGACCGCCCCGTGGCAGGCAGACTCCGCCGGTTCTCACGATATAGCTGCTGTCGGCCGCCCCGATGAATCACCGAACGGCGAAGTTGGCACCGGCGCGGTTGGCCGGTGCCCGGATCAGTTGCGGTGGTGGCGGTGGTAGTGCCGGGCCACTCGTGTCCTGTTGGCGCAGATGTTCTGGGTGCAGAACTTGCGGCGGGGGTCGGAGGCGACAAAGAGCATGCTGCACGTCGGGTTCTCACATCTGCGCAGGCGGTTGAGCGCGGGCCCGACCAGCAGGTCGATGAGGCTCTCGGCGACGGCGGCCAGCGCGAGTTCGTAGAGCCGGTCGGCGGGTGGATGGCGAATGGTCAGGGCCCCCCACCCGGCTGGGGTCTGCATCAGCTGGCGTGTGCAGGCCACGTCCGCGGCGGTGTCATTGATTTGATCGATGACGGCGGTGCTGGGCGCGATCCCGGCGATGTGCGCGTCGAGTATCTCGCGAACCGCTTGACGCAGCTCAATGGTGAGGGCAAGCGACGGGGCGGGCGCCTCGTCGGGTAGCCGATCCCGCTGCAGGCCCCACCAGAACCGACACGCCGCCTCGTCGGCGAGCAGATCGACGGCCGGGTCTCGACTGGTGATGATCGTGTCGGCCAAGTCCACCGCCAAAGGCTCTCCGGCCACGAAGAATCCGGCCGCCTGCGCCCGCTGCAGCCGTGACCGGGTGTCCATTTCACTAATGCTATCAAGAGGTTGACAACGTTAGTTGGGGCGAGTACAACACTAACGGTAGCTACAATTCCTTGTCCGTTAGCTTTTGGAAGGAAACCGGATGAACTCGCTGGAACTGCTGCAACGGGCCGATCAACGCCTGATCGGCCTGGTCTCCACACTGAGCGCGTCGAATCTCGACGCACCCAGTCCGTGCGCGGGGTGGAGCGTGCGGTCGCTGCTCAGCCACACCGTCGCCACGATCGACGCCTTCGCAGCGGCCCTCGACGGGCAGGGCGGCCCGACCGAGCAGGAACTCTTCAGCGGAGCCGACATCCTCGGTTCCGCCCCGCTCACGGTCGTCGAGAAGTCCGTCGATCGCTCACAGCAGGCGTGGACCACAATCACCGACTGGGAACATCCCGTCCAGACCGTCATCGGGGAGATGCCGGCCGCCCAGGCCATCGGCATCGTCACCTACTCGACGCTGATCCACAGCTGGGACCTGGCGGTGGCCATCGGCAAGCCGATCGAGTTCGACGAGGCCGAGGCCGCCTTGGCCGAAGCGGTCGGATCGCAGCTCGTCCCGGCACTGCGGCCGCAAGATCTGTTCGGTCCGGAGATCGAGGCGGGCGCGGACGCGACCCCCACCCAGCGAGTAGTCGCGTTCGCCGGTCGCAACCCCCTGTGACCCTGGCATGACGAGCGAAAACCAGCCCGCCGCTGTGGGATTCCACAGCGGTGAGCTGGCCGTCCAGACACGCGCCGGAGTGCGCTCGCGCGCGGAGCGGCTGGCCCCGATGGCGGCCCGCGGTCAGCTGCGCACAGCCACAGCCGACTTCGTAGCGGCGGCGCAGCTCGCGGTTCTGACCGCACGCGACGCCGCAGACCGGCTGTGGACCTCACCGCTGCTGGGACAACCCGGGTTCCTTCGCGCGGCGACACCGACCACACTGCACATCGACAACCACTTTCCCGACGCCGACCCGCTGCACGGCCTACCGGCCGGCCAGCCCGCCGGGCTCATCGTGATCGACTTCGCCGCCCGACGTCGAGTGCGCATCAACGGTGTTCTGGCCCAGGCGGATTCCGGCGGTCTGACAATCGAGGTCGACCAGGCGTATGGCAACTGCCCGAAGTTTATCCGGAACCGCCACCTGTGCCTCCCCGCAAACGCTGCCGACCCAGAGCGCACACCGGTGTTCGCCGGCGAACATTTGCGTCCGGAGGACGGTCGGCTGATCGAACGGGCGGACACATTCTTCCTGGGCACCACCCATCCGACGTCGGGCAAGGACGCCTCCCACCGAGGCGGGCCGACCGGCTTCGTTCACATCGAGCACGACGCTCTCTGGTGGCCGGACTACCCGGGCAACAACCTCTTCAACAGCATGGGCAATCTGACGGTCGACCCGACCACTGCCTTGCTATTCATCGACTTCCCCACGGGGGCAACGCTGCAACTAACCGGCACAGCCACGATGGTGTGGGACGAGGGGTCCCCGGACGAGAGCCACACCGGTCGACGGGTCACCTTCACGCCCCAGCGCGTAGTCGTGACAGGCATCCCAGGGGTGCGTGCCGAGCTCTGACAACGGTGCACAGCATCCGTTCCATGGGGGACACCCGACGAACGCTCAGTACCGGCGAAGTTGTGGGACCCCGCCCGGAAGTACAGCGTCGCCTTGCCCGCGCCGAACGACTGGTTAGCCCTGGAGGCCCCCACAGCACCGCCGACTCGGCGTCCACATCGAAGGTGAACGCGGCCGCCGCGATTTTCCCGTCAGGCCAACGTATTTCACTCATTCGTCGACCATAAGCGAGATCAGCTCATAGGCGAGGTTGGCACCGGCGACCGCGGTGACCTCGGCCTGGTCGTAGGCCGGGGCCACTTCGACCATGTCCGCCGCGACGATGCGCAGCGCCCCCGTGGCCCGCAGTACCGCCACCAGCTCGCGGCTGGTCATCCCGCCGATCTCCGGTGTCCCGGTGCCGGGCGCGAACGCCGGATCCAGCACGTCGATGTCGATGGAGACGTATACCGGGTGATCACCGACCCTGTTCAGGACCCGTTCGATCACCCCGTCCACCCCGATGCGGTCGATATCGCGGCAGTGCGACTCTGGAGGCCGTGGGTGCTCGGATGAGCGTGATGAGCCACCAGGCCTACGGGCCCCTGGTCGGCATCCCCCGCATCTTGAGCCTGCTCGAGCGCCACCAGATCGCGTCGACGTTCTTCGTACCCGGCCACACGGCCGACCGCTACCCGCAGGCGATCCGCAGCATCGTCGCTGCCGGGCATGAGATCGCCCATCACGGATACCTCCACGAACAGCCCACCGCGTTGACCCTCGAGCAGGAGATCGATGTGATCGACCGCGGGCTTGCGGCCCTGGCCGACGTCGCCGGGGTGTGGCCCACTGGTTACCGGGCCCCGATGTGGGAACTGTCGTGGCGCACGCCGGCGCTGCTGGCCGAGCGCGGCTTCCTGTACGACTCGAGCCTGATGGACGCCGACCACCCGTATGAGCTGGCGATCACGCCCGGCGCGGATCGGTCTCTGGTCGAGATCCCGATCCAGTGGGCACTCGACGACTGGGAGCAGTACTGCTACCTGCCCGACATCTCCGGCAGCGGGTTGATCGAGAGCCCCCGCAAGGCGCGCGAACTGTGGCAACTGGAGTTCGACGGCCTGCGCCGGGCCAGGGGCTGCTGGGTGCTGACCAACCATCCCTTCCTGACCGGGCGGACTTCACGCGCCGCCGAACTCGACGACCTGATGCGCTACGTACTCGACCACGACGACGTGTGGACCAGGAATCTCGGCGCCATCGCCGAGTACGTTCGAACACTGGGGCTGTCACCGCGTTCGATCACACCGCTGGACGTGCCCCGCTGAACGAGAAGGTCCGGGTAGACATCGTCGGTGTCAGTTCGTAGCCTTGCCCGGGACATCTTTCAGCCGGGCCGAGATCGGTCCCTCGAGCCAAGGATCGTGACAATCCGCGTGACCCGGGTGCGCCACTCCCTTCGACGAACGGTGTGCAGTCTTGCGACCGCAGTCCTGGTAGTGGGTGCGGTGATGGGCGTGCCGACCGGGAACGTCACGGCCGACCCGGCGGCCGACGCGTTGTCTCGGCTCAACGAGTTGTCCCAGCAGGCGGTGCAGAGTCGCGAGGCCGTGACAGCGGCCCAGCGCGACGCCGACGCCAGACTGGCCGAGCAGGCAGCGGCCGTTGACCGCCACCGCGCCGACCTGGCGGCCCTGGAGGCCGCGAACTCCGAACTGGAGCCCCGTCAGGCCGCTGTCGACCGGATAGCAGCGATGACCTACATGAGCGGGCGCGACGGTCAGTTGGCGGCGCTGCTGACCGCCGCCTCCCCGCAACAGCTGATCGACCAGTTGTCGATGCAACGGACGATGGGCGCCGGGATTTCCGATCAGGTGAAGGCCTTCCAGTCTGCACGCGAGCGCGCGGCCACCGCCGCCCAGGCGTCGGAGAGATCGGCCGCCGACGCCGGCGCCGCGGCCGAGTCGGCCGCCGCAGTGCGCGCAGAGCTGCAGGCCAAATTGAGGGAGTTGCTCCGGCAGATCGCCGCCGCGGAGGCGCAGTATGCAGCGTTGACACCGCAGCAGCAGGCGATTGTCGACAGCGCACCTCCGCCGCAGAGTGCTCCCGCTCCGGCAAACCCGGCCATCGTCGCGATGCCCGGCGTGCCTGCCGGCGATGTTGCGCCACCGCCCATGGCAGCTGCTATCGCAGAGATTCCGGAGGCGTTGCCTGTCGGCGTCGCCTCAGAGGCCGGGTTGCAGCCCAACACGGTCCTGGCCGCCAGGGCCGTCAGCCGACAGTTCCCTCAGATTGCCGCAATCGACGGGGTTCGGCCGGACTCGAAGCCGTGGCATCCCAGCGGTCTGGCGATCGACATCATGATTCCCAACCACGACAGCCCCGAGGGCATCGCGCTCGGCGACCAGATACTCGCGTTCGCGATGAGCAATGCGGGCCGATTCGGGCTACAGGATGTGATCTGGCGCGGCACCTATTACACGCCGGCCGGTCCGCAAGCATCTGGCTACGGCCACTACGACCACGTGCACATCACCACGACACCCCGCCGCTGAGCAGTCCCGCCCGTCCTCACGGATGGAAGTTCCACTGGCCGCAATCCTGGGCCAGCACGTCGTTGACGTCGACGCGGATGCCGCCGACCACCGGTCCGGGATTCGATGCGGTGTCGATGATGCGCTGGTAGAGAACTGCGGCCGGGTAGATCTGGCCATTGGACCAGGACCGGGTCTGCCAGGCCCACACGCGGCCGGGCGATCGCGACCTCCCGATGACACCATCGGCCGCGGCCCACTGGCACGCCTTGATGCCCCCGTAGATCCCGGTGCGCTGCGCCCCTATCACCGAATTGATCCCACGAAACCACGGCAGCACCACCGTGTTCCACGCCTCGCGGTCGATGTCGTCGTCGACGCTGAAGAAGATCGGTGCGCTCTGGCCGCCACCGGCGGCGCTATGCAGCTGCCAAGCGGTGCGAGCGTCGGCGACACCGCCGGCGTACCCGCGCGTGAAGTCCGACGGCGCTGTCCCGCCCGGCTTGCCGTATTGGTAGTTGCTGACGATCACCAGACCGGAGGCGGTCAGCTGCTTCGCGTAGGGCAGGGTGATCGGTTTGGCACCAAAGGACGAGCCGGGTCGCGAGGGCGAGACGTAGTTGATCACCCCGGCGTGGCCGGCGGCTCTGATGTCCTGAGCCGGGATCTGGCGCATGGCGTAGTCGATCAGCGTGGGAGCGGCGGCCGCCGCAGTGGGTGCCCGGACACCCGTTACCGCACTGAGCCCGGCCAATGCCGACGCTGCCGTGGCGAAGCGCAGTGCGTCACGCCGGGAAATCCGCACCGAGCGATGTTAACAATGTGGCGGATGTGGTTACGGTGATCTTTGGAGTCGCCGCCAGTTCGATGCCGCACCGTTACCCAACCGGCGTTACGTCGCTACCGAAACTCCTACCCGAAGCCGTCGAACACCTCGGCCCCGCACAGCCTTCCGCTGCGCACGAACCCGGTCCCCGACAACAGAGCAGTCTGGGCGTTGACGAACGCGCCGTGGATTGACTCCGCAGACGTGTCCAACGCTGTCAGCGCAGGACCGGCCCCTCTTGGGGGAGTGGATGCGCTCCCTCGGGCCGCAACCCGTCGAAAATGATGGCGAGATACCGCTGCCACAGCAAGGGTGCTGGGTCAGGGAGGTTTTCGACGACGTGCACCGGGGCGCACATCAGCAGGAAGACGTCCGTTGCGGTGACGTCGGACCGGAGGGCACCCGCGTCGTGGGCCCGGTCGACGAGTGTTCCCAGTGCGACGTGGAGCTCGTTGCGGACCTGGGTGACCCTGGGATCGCTTTCGCTGGCTGACTGCAGGAACGTCAGGTCGTGCCGTTGACGTTGGTCGGCGGCGATCGTCAGGAATTCCAGCAGCGCCGCCCCGGGATCGGGTGCGTCGGCGCGTTGCCGCGCGGCATCGGTGAGGGTGGCGATGTGGCTGCAGACGATCGAGGCGATCAGGTCCTCTTTGCTGGCGAAATGCCGGAACACCGTGCCTTTGGCCACACCGGCTTTCCGGGCGATATCTGCCACCGACGCCGACGGTCCACGCTCGGCGAACTCCTCCTCTGCCGCGGCCAGCAGCAAGTCGCGGTTGCGCGCCGCGTCCGCGCGGATCGGACGAGGTGAGGTCACAGGCCGAGACTATCAAGTTGACCGCTTGGTCATCTTATGGCACGGTGGATTCGGACCAAGGTGACCGGGCGGTCATGTTGGCCGAGTTCCGAATTCAGTTGGAGGACAGATGAAGTTGCACGGCGCCACGGCCCTGGTCACGGGGGCCAACCGGGGGATCGGCTGCTACTTTGCGGCTGAACTGCTGCAGCGGGGGGCCAAGGTGTACGCGACGGCGCGCCGGCCGGAGTCGGTGGACCTGCCTGGCGCCGAGGTGCTGAGACTCGACGTCACCGATCAGGATTCAGTGGACGCGGTGGCGGCGTCGGCCACCGATGTCGACGTCTTGATCAACAATGCCGCTGACACGGCCGGTGGAAACCTCGTCACCGGTGACCTGACCGCCATCCGGTCGGTGATGGACTCGAGCTACTACGGAACGCTGGCAATGATCAGGGCCTTCGCTCCGATCCTCGCCCGCAATGGCGGCGGCGCCATCCTGAACGTCCTTTCGGCGGCGGCGTGGACCACCGTTAACGGCAACACCGCTTATGCCGCAGCGAAATCCGCGCAGTGGGGGCTGACCAACGGCGTACGCGTCGAACTCGAGGGGCAGGGCACTCAGGTCGTCGCCCTGGTACCAGGATTGATTGGTACCCAAACCCTTTTCGACTACGCGGAGCGTCACGGTATCCAGTTCCCCGAGGGTGCCGTGATGGATCCTGCCGATCTGGTGCGGCTGGCACTTGACGGACTCGAATCCGGCGACATCGAGATCCTGGACCCGATGGCCATCGAGGCGAAGGCGACGCTGGCTGGACCACCGCAGGCTTTCGCCATCTAGCGGGATCAGTGCTCAGGCGTTGTTCGCGACGCTCGCTGACAAGCCGGAAGCGGCATCCGCCTCGGAACTGCCATTCACATCGGCGAGGTGAGTTACTGTAACGTCTTAATCAGGGCCCTGTACTCCTGAGATTGGTTGCTGTAAGACCGGTGCGGCCGCACGCGAACGGACTGCCATGGTTGAGCAAGATCGCCAGCGGCAAGCAGATCCCGCTGACCTACACCCACCACGACCGATCGACATCGGGCGAGGGTTTCACCGGCTGACGCCCTACGGCTCGTCGGACACCTCGACCTCACTCAGGCGCACGGCCCCGTCGCGAACCTCTGCGACCCGTGTCTGCACCGTCCCGCTCTCGCCAGCCGAGCGTGGCGGATCGGCCCCACATCCTCCGCAGGCCGGTTGAACGAAACGCCTAATTGAGGTTGAACGTCGTCGTCTCTGCGACAGACCGTCGTTCGACTGGCGGCAGCGGATCACCGACGGCCGGTAGCCCGAGCCGAATCAACGCCTGCGGGTGGGCCTCGCCGTCGAAGACCTCACACATCAGCGCCAGGCGGTTGCGGGTGTCTCTCAGCGGCTCCGTCAGCGGGCACGTGGCGAGCCCGAGGGTGGCCGCCGACAACGTCAGGTAACTGAGGGCCTCGCCGGCACGGAGCCGCATCACGTCGGTGTCGGTGTCGGTCGCCAGCACGAGCATCACGGCGTCGTCACCCGGGTGCTCCGGTGCTCCGTCCCCGTAGCGCAGTGCGAACTCGGCGTCACCGATCCTGGTCCATCTGACGGTCGGCACCACCGCAAGCTGGACACCGAAGCGTTCCGCGCGGATCACGAGCAGTTCGAGCGTGCCGCGGGGAAGTGAGCCGGTGTACGGCCGCCGGTCGGCCCTGCGGCGCGCGATGGCGTCGGCCAGCTCCAGACTGCCGTCACCCGGTGGCTGCTCGGCGAGCTCGATCGCCGCCAGCACGTCGTCGTCGGGGAACCGACGAATCCGGCTCGACCATCCGGCGGCGGCGAGCCCGACCGCGCAGTGGTGCAGCACGGCGCCGCAGCTCAGGACCACATCGCGGCGGTCGGCGTCGGTGTCACCGAGGCGACGGGTCCAGTCGGCGAACAGCTGCACGCCGCGGTGGTCGACGCGCCACCGCCACGGCTGTGCGTTGCGCACCGACGGGGCGTGCGCCGCGAGGTCCAGCACACGCTCCAGCACCGGGGCATCAGGGAACGGCGTGGCCATTTCCCCACCTCCACCCGATGCCAGTGACTGCCGATACGGTGCCATTCTAGGAGCATCGCGGGCGGTGGAACGCAGGCCAAGCCGCTGGGAGACCCGCGACGCCTGGTACTGCGCCACCCGCCACCCGCCGGACGAGCCGTGGTCCGACGGCGCCCTCGGACCCGTCACCGTCCGAGCTACCCGGCAGGCGTCACGTCCGCACCGGAGCCCTTGGTCGAAGCCTTCGCGCGCTTCTCGGCCCTTACCGCCCTCTTGCCACGCACGAACCCGGTCGCCGAAACCGCCGCCGCAAGCAGCGCAGCCTCGCCATTGACGAACGGATGGAAGCCGACGCCCGCGCCACCGCGGCCCTTCACTGGGATGTCGGCGACTTCGGTGACCTTCCAACCCTTTTCGGAGATCGACAGGATGGCCTCGCCGTTCTCACACGTGAGCGGCAACGCGGCGATGACTTCGTCCTCTGGGTCGCCCGCCACCAGCTTCACCCCGGCGACACCGTTGCCGGCCGCGCCCTGTGGATTCACCGCGGCGGGGTCGATTCGCAGCACCTTGCCGCGCCGCGTCACCAACGCCAGATGCGAACCGGGCGCCATCACCCCGGACCGCAGCAGTCCGGTGATGTCCGGTGCCACCGGGATGTCCCGGATCTTGTACGGCAGACCATTGCCGGTGGTGAACTTGACGCGACCGTCGGTCCACACCGCCCAACCCAGACCCGAGGTCAGCAGGTCGCCGTGGCTGTCGGAGAACACGCCGCGGTCATCCAAACGCCAGGAGGCATTCACCTTTCGCTCGCGGACGCCGTCCTCATCGGCACCGGACGTCACCGGGGTGGCGTCGAAGTCCAGCACGGTGCGACGGTCGAATTCGGAACCTTTGAACAGTTTCGCGGTCTCGACGAGTTCCTTGTCGATCACCACCCGACGCGCATCAGGATTCGACACCAATTCGGTGAGTTCGAGAAACTCGGCGTCCAGCTTCTCCGCCTCGGCCCGCAGCTCGATGACGTCGAGCTTCGTCAGCCGGCGCAATTGCAGCGCGAGAACGTAATCGGCTTGTTCGGTGTCGATCGCGAACCGATCCTGCAGTCCCTGGCGGGCCTCGTCGACGGTGTCGGAGCTCCGGATGATCGCGACGGCAGTATCGATGTCAAGGTGGATCAGCATCAAGCCGGCCACCAGATGGCGTCGCGCGGCGACCTTCTCCAGGCGGTACTCGCTGCGGCGCAACACCACCGAATCGCGCAGATGCAGGAACGCGGCGATCAGCTCCCGCACCGACCACCACCGCGGCACCCGGTCCTCGTCGAGGGCGACGAGGCTGGCGGCGAACGTCGACTCCAGCGGGGTCAGGGCGAGCAGCTGCTCGCGGATGGTCTCGGCGCTGTGGCCGCGTTTGGCGGTGACCACGATGCGCAGCCCGTTGCGGCGGTCGGTGAGGTCGGACATATCGGCCACGCCCGACAGCTCACCGGATTCGACCAGAGCCCGGATCCGCTCCTGCACAGTGCTACTCGCGACGCCGGGCGGCAGCTCGGTGATCACGACGTTCTTCCCGTCGACGGACACCGTGCCGCGCACGGTGAACGCACCGCGGCCGGTGGTGATGTACTCCCGCAGCCCGGCCGTGCCGACCACGGTGGCACCGCAACCCCAGTCGGGGCCGGGAATGAGCTTGAGCAACCGGTCGTCGGTCATGTTCGGGGTCTTCAGCAGTGCGCGGCAGGCGGCCATGACCTCGCGGGGATTGTGTGCGGGCACCTTGGTGGCCCACCCCTCGGCGATGCCGACCGCGCCATTGCAGAGCAGCACCGGCCACTGGGCGGGCAGCACCGTCGGCTCGATCCATTCCCCGTCGAACGTCGAGACCATCGGCACGGCGTGATCGTTGAGTTCGGCGGTCAGTGCCGCACCGGGTGCCGACAACCGCATCTCGGTGTAGCGGTCGGCGGCGGGAATGTCACCTTGGATGCGCGGGAAAGCGCCTTGCCCGTCAATCACTTTCACGCGCTGGAAGTCGGCGGCCATCAATGCCGCGGCGCCGTACATCGACGCGCCGCCGTGCGGGTGCAGGTTGCCGGTGACGGCCGAGCACACCTTCGAGGACTTCTGCGGTTTGTTCCCTGGCAGCAGTCGGGACTCGTGCATCTGGTAGAGCAGACGCCGCTGCCCGGGCTTGAGCCCGTCGAACGCGGACGGGATGGCGCGGTCGCTGACGCTGTAGAGGGCGAAGGTCAGCTGGTAGTGGTTCCAGTAGTCATCGGCGCTCTGGTCGAGCACCAGGTCGGGGTTCTGCTCAGGAACATCCAGGGTCGCGGTCGCCATGTTTCTTCCAAGTCTCCTACGTCAGGTCGAGCGCTGCGGTGTCCACACGGGCGGCGACATCGGCCATCCACGTGCGCCGGCCCTCCGGCGGCCCGCCGAACAGAGTGTGGTGCAACTTCGCTTCGCCGTCGTCGGGATGCACCCGAATCACGGTGCGCCGCTGCGGATCCAGTACGGTGTTCCAGAAATCGTCGGCGTCCATCTCGCCAAGACCCTTGTTCCGCTGCACCTCCACCTTGCGCTTGGAGGTGGCCTTCAGCTGGGCGACCGCGGCGTCGCGCTCGGACTCGTCCTGGCAGTAGATCCGCTGCTGGCCGTCTTTGACCACGAACAGCGGTGGCAACGTCACGTAGACCATGCCCGCCTCGACGAGAGCCCGGTAGAAGTCCAGGAACATCGAGATGAGACTGGAGTTGATGTTGCCCCCGTCGGGGTCGGCGTCGGAGGCGAACAAGATCCGGTCATACCGGCACGACTCCGGATCGCAGTTGTCGCGGACCCCGCAGCCCAGGATGCGTTCGATCGAATCGAACTCATCCTTGACCCGTGCCTTGCTCACGGTGAACCCGTAGACATTGGGCGGCTTGCCTTTCAGCGGGAAGGCCGCCTGGAAGGTGGCGTCGCGCGCCGCCTTGATGGTGCCCAGCGCTGAGTCGCCCTCGCACAGGAACAACTCGGCGCCCGAGCCACGTCCGGTCTCCCGGCTGGGCAGCAGCTTCGGCGGCAGCGACAGGTTGGTCCCCAGACCCTTGGCTTTCGACGCCGCCCGTGACCGGGCCTTGGCGCCTTCGGCGCTGCGGCGCGCCCGGGCGGCCTCCAAGGCCAACTTGGTCCACAGCGACACGGCCTCTGCGTTGCCTGGGTTGGCGGCCCAGATGGTGACGCTGCGCGCCACGTCCGGGGCCATCGCCACGTTCAGCGACCGTGAGGACACCGCGGTCTTGGCCTGCGAGTCCCACGCCACATCGGGTGCCCTGGTGTCCACGACGAGCGCTGTCACCGCGGCGAAATCCTGTGCCTCCGGGCCGTCCTCGCCTTTGGCCAGGCCCAGGTCGCGGATGCGGGAGGCGCGGTCGGCCAGGGCTTCGGACAATCCCTTCACCGCGGCGGTCAGATGAGACCCGCCACCGGGGGTGCGCACGGTATTGCAGAACGCGGCGACGGTGGCCGGTTCGGCAGGGCCGGCGGTCAGGGACCAGCGGAACGGGGTCGGGCCGCGACCGGTGGTGTACTCACCGCGGCCCTCCACCACTGCGCGCACGCCGGGCACAGGGGTGCCCGCGGCGGTGCACATGAGGTCCAGCAGCGTCTCGGTGCCCCACGGGCCGTGGAACGGTTCGAGCAACTCGGACCGGACCTCGTCGCCGGGCCAGCCGTCGTCGACGACGACCAGGTGCACCCCCGGAGACATCCGCGAAGCCGCGTGCGCGCGCAGCAGCACCTCGTTGATGTCCACGCTGGAGTCGGGGACCACGGCCGGGTCGAACAGGATCCGCACCGTGGTGCCGTGGGCATCCGGCTTGCGGTTGCCGGTGCCGCGCAGTTTCTGCGTGTCGGCGCGGGTGAAGGGGGCGCTCGGGTCGAAGTCTTGGCCCCCAGCGCCGTCGAACACCCCGGGGTAGCCGCGGCCGAAACTCTGCAGATAGGTCTTCCCGCCCCGGCGCACGGTCACGTCGGTGCGCGCGGAGATGAACACCGCAGCCGCGGCTCCGATGCCGTTCAGCCCGGCGCCGGTGCTGGCAGCGTCGGAGTGGGCGGAGAATTTGCCACCCGCCCGCGCGGTCCCCAGCGTCTTGACGATGCCGTTCTTCCCGTTCACCGGGTCGGAGTCGACCGGCAGGCCGCGGCCGTCGTCGGCGACGCTGACCGATCCGTCGGCGTGCAGGGTGATCGTCACGCATGAGCCACCGTGGCTGGGATCGGCGACCTCCTCGATCGCGTTGTCCACGATCTCCCGCAGCGCGGTGTTGAGCACGTCCAGACCGAGGTTCACCGCCGGCCGCAGGCGTGTGTGCTGGACATCATCAAGCTCGGTGATGTCGGCTGCGGTGTAACTCACTGCTGGTCCTTTTCATCGATGCAGTCAGGTGTCCGCAGGAATCGTAGACGCCGGGAACGACATCTTCGTGCAACCGGCGCTCGCCGGTCGTCACGATGCAGACTCGGCAGTTCGGGCCTGAGGGCCATTCGAGACGGCGAGCAGTGCGGGGTCGGCGAGGAAGGGGGCGGCCCTCGCGGCTGCGAGGTCCTCGATGAGGGGGCGCCGTCGGGATCCATGTCCTCAGCTGACCGGAATTGCTTTACCAGGTCGACGAATTGGTATTTAATGTGGCGTTTCAGCCTCGGACCGCCCGGGCTGTTCGAGGCGGTGACGAACACCGGGCGGCGCGTGCATTGATGGTCATCTGGTTTGGATCTGGCCGCCATCGACGATGAGGTTGCTCGCGGTGATCCATGCGGACCTGTCGGACGTGAGGAATGCAATGGCTTCGGCGATGTCGGACGCTTCGCCTTTTCGGCCGAGCGGCATCGGGATGCCTCCGGCCTCCGGAGTTTCGGCGCCCCCGGCGTCGATGATCGCTTGTCGAATGGCCTCGGCGCCCGGTGAGGTGACGTTGCCAGGAGTGAGGGCGTTGACTCGAACGCCGCGCGGGCCGGCTTCTGCCGCCAGGCCTGTGGTGTAGGTGGCCAGCGCCGCTTTGGCAGCGGCGTAGTGGAGCATCGACGCCGGCGGGCTCAATGTCGCTGCCGAGGATACGTTGACGATCGAGCCCCTGCTGCGGGCGTACATCGCGGGTAGCAGTGCGGCGTTGAGTCGGACGGCGGCCAGGAAGTTGATGTGGAGGTCTTTGATCCATTCAGCGTCGTCGACGGCGAGGACGCCGCCTGGATGCAGCGTCGATGCGCCGGCGTTGTTGACGACGATGTCGATGTCGCCCAACACTTCCCCGGCACGTCGGGCCAGTTGGGTGACACCGTCGAGAGTGCCGACGTCGGCAACCACGTATTCCACCCCTGAGGGCAGCGACTCCGGTTGGGAGCGACCGGAGGTGACGACGTGGGCACCCCTTTGACGAACCGGGCCACGGTGGCCGCGCCGATGCCCTTGCTGCCGCCGGTGATGACGGCGGTCTTGCCGGTAAGGTCGGCGATGGGTGTGGTGGGTACTTCTGGAGCCACTATCGGGGTGTTCATGGGGTATCTCCTTCAGGGTTGACGGTCACCGACGGTCGTGTCGATGAACAGTTATGTACTGGGTAGTACATAACAAGTGTCGCCGCAACCGGGTCCGAATGCGGTTATGTACCGAAGTGTCGCAAATAGGTATCATGCGGGTATGGCACGTCCCCGCAAGTTCGATGAAGCCGAGGTCGTCGAGGTCAGTCGCGACCTGTTCTGGGATCAGGGGTACGCCGCGACGAGCATCGACGACCTGAGCGCTGCGACCGGGTTGGGTCGCGGCAGCTTCTACAAGGCGTTCGGCGACAAGCACAGCTTGTTCCTGCGCGGCCTCGAGTCGTACTGCACCGAGGCCCTCGACGGTATCCGCGCCGAACTCCGCAACCCGGACCTGTCGGCCTACGACCGTCTCGTCGGGCATATGCGGGGCGCCGCCGCGGACGTAGCGTCCGACACCGACCGCCGCGGCTGCCTGTTGGCCAAGAGTGCGGCCGAACTGTCCTCCACCGACCCCATGGTGGCCAAGCAGGTCAAACGCACGTTGGACGGGTGGCTGCGAGAACTGACGGCCACCATCAGCGCCGCCCAAACCGACGGCGACATCCCGGCGGGCACCGACGCCAAGTCGATGGCCAGCCTGCTGCTGGCTGTGCTGCGCGGAATGGAGGCACTACGCAAGGGTGGGGCATCTGCGGCGACGATCACGTTGGCCGCAGAACAGGCCATCGCGCTGCTCGCGGTATCGGCTCCTTCCGCCGGTCGACAAGTCGACGCGCGCCTGTAGTGGTCCACCTCCCCAGCAGCTTCACAGGCCCCGGCACGTGTGATGCCCCCCACGTCGCGGGTACCCGGATGGAATGGCCGACACCGATCCCCGCCTCACCGCCGTCCGCGATCAGGCCCACCAGCACGCCGACGAAGCCCGCCGAAAGATGTCCGAGCGGCGCGCCGCACACGACGGCGGCATCACCGGCTGGCTCAACGAACGGGCCGGGCAATGGGACCTGAGCGGACAAGACGAGACGACGATGCAGCGCCAGAAGTACCTGTGGAACTTCCTGGTGGACCACTGGTTCCGGATGGAGTTCGACGGCTGGGAGAATCTCCCCGACCCGCCGGTGCTGCTGGTCGGGATTCACTCGGGCGCCCCGTTCGTCTGGGATGCCTGGACGGTCGGGGTGCAGTGGTGGCGCCGGTTCGGTCAGGAGCGCCCGCTGCACGGCACCGCTCACGATGCGCTGATGGCGATCCCGGTGATCGGCCGGTACTTCCGCGCCATGGGAGTCCTGCCCGCCGCGCCCGACTCGATGGCCACGGCGCTGGCCGAGGGCCGCGACGTGGCGGTGTGGCCGGGCGGTGAGGTCGATTCGCTGCGGCCGTGGATCGAGCGCGATGTTGCGAATCTGGCAGGCCGCGCCGGGTTCGTCCGCATGGCGATCAAGGCGGGGGTACCGATCGTGCCGATCGCGACGGTCGGCGGGGCCGACGCGATGCCGGTGCTGATCCGCGGTGACCGCCTGTCGCGGGCGCTACGGCTGGACAAGATGTTGCGGCTCAAGGTCTTTCCGCTCGCGGTGTCGTTGCCGTGGGGTGTCGCGCCCGCGGCGCTACCGCAGTTGCCGCTCCCCGCAAAGATTCGAACCCGGCTGATGCCCGCCGTGTCAGTCGACCACGATCCGGCCCGCGCCGAGGACGACGACTACGTCGAGCAGAAGTACCGTGAGGTACAGGACAGCGTCCAGCGTGGCATGGACGCGCTGGCCCGCAAGCGGGCGCTGCCACTGTTCGGCTGACCGCTCGTCCGTGCGCCGTCAGATCCTCCCACCCGGGAACATCGTCTCGACGGCCTGAGTGATGTTCGCGCGGGCGGCGGCGTCGCCGGTCGGGTCCAGGGAACCGATCGCCATGACATAGCGGCGGTCGGGTCCGATCGCGCCGGTGGACACGTGCAGCTGATTGCCGCCGTTCCAGCAGCAGAACCAGCCCTGCTTGACCGCAACCGGCTCGGCGTAGAGCCCGTCGGGGATGCCGAACCGCTGCGGGTACCCGTCGTTTCCCGTGGGTGTGGATTGCGCGAGGTTGCCGATGATGATGTCGGCCTGCTCGGGTGGCAGCCCGCCGGTGCCGTCCAACAGCATGTCGTAGTAGCGGACGAGATCGCTTGCGGTGCTTTGGGTGACGTCCCAGCGTCCGTTGTAGGGTGCCGTCGTGCCCGTCAACCCGTAACGCGCCACGACGCGCGCGATGACGGCGTTGCCGCCGCTGCGATCCCAGAAGGTCTGGGCGGCGCTGTCGTCGGAGGAACGCAGCATGGCGTCGAGTGACTGGCGGTCGGCAGCGGAGAGTTTCGTCTTGCCTTGCGACTCCTGCAGCAGCAGGTCGTCGGCGATGAACAGCTTCACCACGGACGCGATCGGGAAGGGCTTGTTGGCCCCGCTGGAGACGATCTGGCCGGTGTTGCGGTCCAGCACGACGGTCTCGATATCGGCCCCGGAGGCGGCCGCGTCGGCGGTGGCTTGACGGACGCGGGCATCGAGCCCGTCGAACGGCGCCGCCGGCGGGGCGGGTGGGGCTTCGGGCAGCGCCGGAAGCGAGGCCTGCGGGGTGTTCTCAGCGGTCGGCGGCGTACCCCACACCTCTGCCGTGCATCCGTTCACCAGAAGCGCCACGCCGGCGATTGCCAGCCCTGTCATCGCCCATTTCGGCACGCACCCACGCATAAATCTCCTCCGAGCAGACCCACAACCACGGGAGCGGGGTCAACGCTGTACCCCTTTTCACCCCAGCCTAATCGGCTCGCTCAGACGGCGTGAGGGGACGCGGCGCAGGCGAGAGCGCGGCGACCGCAGCGGGCAGGCCTCACCACCTTGTCCACCTAAGTCCCGTAAAGCCCCAGGGCGCGGGCTGCCTCTGTGGCCAGATCACCGCTCAGGCCCGCAATCGGTGGGCCGCCGCGCTGATGGATCACGTTCGCGAGGACAACCACGTAGGTGTTCGACCCAGGGTCCATCCACAGCGTCACTCCGGTGAACCCGGTGTGCCCGAAGCTGCCGATCGGAAAGATCATGCCGCGCGGTCTGGAATGTGCCGTGTCGATGTCCCACCCGAAGCCTCGGAGGTTCTGACCGGCCAGCGCGGGATAGTTGGGGGCGAGCAGGGGATCCGTTATGTTGGGGGTCTTTTCGATGGCTGTCCGGATGGCGCTGTTCGCCGCCTCGAGCTGCCCGGCGGTGTGTCCGGGCTGCTGGGGACTCGTCGTCAACTCCAGGGTGGATTGCCTCAACGGGAACGTGCTGGGCCGACCGGCGCGCCGATCGAGAAGGGCCTGGGCAAACCGGCCGACGTCGTCGACTGTCGAGAACAGCCCGGCATTGCCGGCCACTCCACCCATGCGGCGTGCCGTTGGGTCGTGCACGGTACCGCGAAGGGGGTGGCCGTAGTCGGGGTTGATGCCCGGGGTGTCTTCGTCACGGGCCGTCGGAGCAGTCCGCGCCAAGAGCGCGGTGCTCCACGTACCTGCCGGACATCGGCCTACCCACGGCACGTAATCGCCGAGTGCGACTGCGGTTCCACGGATCTGGTGCGGGCCACACGCTTTGGCGGCGGGAAGGTAGCGGGTGTCGTTCATGCCCAGCGGTGCAAAGACGTTGTCCTGCATGTAAATGTCCAAGGGCTCACCGGTGATCTTCTCGATGATTGCGCCAACCAGGATGAAGTTGATGTCGGAGTAGTGAAAGAGTTCCCCTGGACCGAACACCACCCACGCGGTGAGGGCACGGCGAATGCCTTCGTCCTTGTCGGCATCGTCGAGTCCCCACGGACCGTCAAGGCTCAGATCTCCCGCTATACCCGATGTGTGCGTGAGCAGCATGCGCAGTGTCACCTGAGCCCGTCGCGGATCGTTCGTCGGATTGAAGTCCGGCAGGTAGGTCTCCACGGAATCGTCGATCCGCACCCGGCCTTGCTCGTAGAGCTGGAGAACGGCGGTGGCCGTCGCGAGGCTCTTCGTCAACGATGCGAGGTCGAAGATCGTGTCCTCGGTCATCGGCTCAGCGGGTGCGGGCATCCCGTTCAATCCAGGTTCGCCGGGGAGCTTGCGCGAGCCGAGCGCCTGCCGGAAGACGATCTTGCCTGCGTGCCCGATCTGGACTACCGCGCCGGGCAGTCGATGTGCCGCGATCGCATCGTCCATGAGTTGGGAGACCGCTGTGAAATCACCCTCGAGGGTGACGTCCGGCGCGGTCGTGGCCGGCGTGCTGGTGCCTGACGGCGGGCGCGGCGCCTGTTCGCACGAAGGGACGGCAACGATTGTGAGTAGGAGTAGTCCAGCCGCGTAGGCCCGGGCGAGGCGCAACCCAGACACCGTCACCAGGTCGACGGTAGTTCGACGCGGGGTAGGGCGTCACGCGATCGTCGTATTCGGGCACCGCGGCGCATGGCGATCCACTGTGACACCGGCAGCTACGACGGCGTCTGTGCGCTCACCGTGACCGCGGCTTGGGTGACATCGAGGCCCAGCCGGAGCTGACCAGGTGGGTCAGGTCGTCCACCCACGCCGCGTCCAGCGGGGCGTCGTGCCGCACGATGATGCGGAAGATCGCGCTGCCGACAACGACTTCGGCGAGCAAGGGCAGGTCGCCATCGTCGCTGGGCTGCTGGTCGATCCTGGTCCGGAAGGTGGCGAGACTTTCGGCGAAACGAGAAGTCATTCTGCTGTGCACATCCGGGTCGGCGACGGTATCGGCGATCAACGCCGGTAGCGCCACCCGCACCTCCGGGCGGTCGAACATGGTGCGCGTCGCCTCCACCAGCGCGCGGATGTCCTCGGTGACGTCACCGGAAGCACTCGGCATGGCCATGACCTCGGCAGGCAGTATCGCTTCGTGAACGAGCTGTGCCTTGCCCGACCAACGCCGGTAGATGGCAGCGGTCGTGGTTCCGGCGCGCGCCGCGATCGCCGACAGGGACAGCGCGGGGTAGCCCGTCTCGAGCAGTAGCTCCCGGGTGGCTTGAACGATCGCGGCATCGATCTTGCTGTCGCGCGGTCGCCCCGCAGACGACCGGGACGGTCCCTTGTCATCTCCGGGCCGATCTGTTCTCATAATTCGAATATAACCCGCATCGTATCTTTATTGGGAGTGCCTGTTGATCCTGAGTCCGCTCGACGAGTACCCGATCCATCAGGCGCCGGTGCCCATCAGCGCCCCGGCCACATCGGACCGCAACTTCTACGATCGTTCGTACTTCAACGTGCTTGATCGCGAGGGCCGTTTCACGGCACTGACCGGGATCGGCTACTACCCCCGACTGGGCGTCAAGGACGCTTACCTGGTCGTCCGGCGCGGAGACACTCAGACCGCCGTGCGCTTCAGTGACGCGATCGACGGGGACCGTCTCGATCAGAACGTGAACGGGTACCGGCTCGACGTCGTCGAACCCTTGCAGGAACTGCATCTGACTGTTACGGAAACCGAGGGGGTCTCGGCGGACCTCCGGTGGCGCGGACTGTTCCCGGCCGCTCTGGAACATCCGCATCAGATGAACTCCGAACGACGAGTGACGTTGCAGGCGTGCCGTTTTGCCCAGCTAACATGGGAGGGTTGGATCGACCTCGACGGCGACCGCCTGCACGTCGACCCGACCACCTCGGTGGCCAGCCGCGACAGGTCGTGGGGCATCAGGCCCATCGGCGAGCCGGAGCCGTCCGGCCGGCCGGACACCGCATTCGGCGGGATGTGGTGGCTCTATCTGCCGCTGGCCTTCGGCGACTACCAGATCTTCCTGATCATCCAGGAGGACCCGGACGGCCATCGCAGCCTGTACGACTGCACCCGACGTTGGCCAGACGGCAGAGTCGAACAACTCGACGGTGTCCGCGCGACGATCCACTACACACCCGGCACCAGGATCCCCTACGGTGCGCACATCGAGATGCTGACGCGGTCCGGAGATCGGCTACAGCTCGACGTCGAGTCGAAGTTGTTCGCGCCGATAGCGTTTGGCTCCGGCTACGGTGGGGATTCGTCCTGGGCTCACGGTACGTGGAAGGGTGGGCCGTTCTCCGAGCGCGTCTCCTACGACATGACGGACCCCGAAGTCCTCGCGCGAGCGCCTTTCAGTCTGATCGACCACGTCGGTCGGGCCATCTGCACCGAGGCCGACGGCAGCACTCAGCAGGGCGCGGGACTGTTCGAGCACGCCGTCATCGGCCCGCACCACCCCTCGGGGTTCTCCGACTGGACCGACGTCCCGGAAGGGACCCCGTCATGAAGGTCATGACAGCGCTGTTCGGCCCGACCGATGCGGTCGAACGGGCAGCCCTCCTGCGGGAGGCCGGAGCCTCCGGCGTGTTCACCTTCGAGGGTCCGCGGGAGGTCTTCACGCCGTTGGTGTTGGCGTCGACGGTCAAGGGCCTGGACCTGATGACCAACGTCGCTATTGCGTTCCCCCGCAATCCCATTCAGTTGGCCCACGAAGCAAATGATCTCCAGGAGATCTCCGAGGGGCGTTTCATCCTCGGCCTCGGCACGCAGATTCGTGCGCAGATCGAAAAACGCTACGGCGCCGAGTTCGACCGCCCGGTGGCACGGATCAAGGAGATGGTCGGTGCGTTACGGGCGATCTTGGCCACGTGGAACAACGGCGAGCGCCTCGACTTCCGCGGTGAGTTCTACCGGCACACGTTGATGACGCCGACGTTCAACCCGGGCCCGAACCCATTCGGACCGCCGCCGATCTATCTCGGAGCGCTCGGCCCGCAAATGACCCGGGCGACAGCCGAAGTCGCCGACGGCCTGCTGGTGATGCCGTTCGGGTCGAAGCGGTTCCTGCACGAGAAGACCATGCCTGCAGTACGCGCGGGACTGGCGGCCGCCGGCCGAGACGCCGCCGACTTCGCGGTGGTGCCCGAGATCATCGTCTCGGTCGGCGAGGATCACACGTCGACACGGATGCTCCTGTCGTTCTACGGCTCCACGCCCGCCTACCGGCCGGTGCTGGATGCGCATGGCTGGGGCGAGCTGCAACCAGAGCTCAACGCCATGTCCAAACAGGGGCGATGGCAGGAGATGGCCACGCTGATCGACGACGAGATGCTGCACACGATCGCCGCCTGCGGCACTCCGGCCGAGGTGGCCACCCACATCCGGGACCGCGTCGACGGCGTTTCGGACCGGATCTGTCTGTATCAACCAGGACCCATCGCTGCCGAAGCTCTCGCCGAGATCATCGACGCGTTGGGCTGACGGATGCACACGATCGAGTTCGGCGAGATCGTCGACGACCGGTTCGGCGGGAAGGCGCTGGGGCTGGCCGAGCTGACCCGCCTCGGGCGTTCCGTCCCTACGGGTTTCGTCATCGGGCAAGCCTCCGTGGCACCCCTTCCGGACGCGGTGACCGACCGCTTCGCCCGGATGCTGGAATCGGGTGCGTCTCCGGTGGCCGTCCGGTCCTCGGCTACCGGAGAAGACGGAGTCCAGCAGTCGTTCGCCGGCCAGTACGACACCGTGCTCGGTGTCGATTCCCCCGAGGACTTCGCCGCGGCTGTGGGCCAGTGTGTGGTCTCTGTCGGCTCCGACCGGGCCTCCTCCTATGGCGGCCCAGCCGCGGTCGCGATGCATGTGGTCGTCCAGCAGATGGTCGATGCGCGCGCGGCCGGGGTGGTGTTCACCGCGGACCCGGCGACCGGCCGCAGGGATCTGATGGTCATCGATGCCATCGCCGGGCTGGGAGAAGCGCTCGTCGACGGATCTGCCATCTCTGACCATCTCGTGGTGACACCGGACGGCACCCAGGCGGTGCGCGAGGTTGGTGACGTGCCCGTCCTGTCCGACGAGGAGGTCGCCCGCATCCGTGCCGGTGCGTTGCGTGCGTCGCAGCACTGGGGCAGGCCGATGGATCTGGAATGGGCGATCGACCAGGCCGGCCAGCTGTGGTGGCTTCAGGCGCAGCCGATCACCACGCTGCCCGGGGACCTCAACGAGATGGACACCCCCGTGGCCGGCCCGGCGCACATCTACACCCGATGCAACATCGGCGAGACGATGCCGGGGGCGTTCTGCCCGCTCACCGCATCGGTGTCGGGACATGCGATCGACTACGCGATGCAGATGACCCAGGTGGTGGCACGGGCGCAGGAACGCTACGACAAGCCATGGCTTCAAGTGGGCTACTTCTATGGACACATGTTCTTGAACATGACCGAGGGCACGGCACTGAGCTCGGGCATTCTCGGAAACTCGCTGGAACAGTTCTCGATGTCGATCTGCGGTCGGGTCATCGATGAACTCGAGCCCAAACCACCCAGACCGTTTGTCTCCAAACTGATCAACACGGTCCGCCTCACTTCGCATGCGCTGTCGGCCGGGCCGGCGATCCGGCGCCTCGGCGATCAGATCGCCGCGTTCCCCATTCCCACCAGTCGCGACGCCGAACACGTTCTGCAGCAGCTGGAGTCAGGTGTGGATCTGTACTGCCACGTCACGCTGGTCCACGTACGGTCCTCGTCACGAGCTGCGGTGGGCGCGAACGTGCTCGAGAGCCATCTGGTGCGCAGCGCCGTCAAGGACGGTCGAGACGAGAGTGAGGGCCAAGCCGAGGCCGCCCGGCTCATGGCGGGTGCCGCCGATGTCGAGAGCGCCGCGATGGTCGACGAGCTGCAC
>Ga0209347_1002419_pt1 | contig 24937 bp, 15 predicted proteins | sample AutmiccommuBRH23_FD_187382 | JGI IMG/M metagenome (GOLD analysis project Ga0209347, IMG submission 187382) | Deep subsurface microbial communities from Mt. Terri, Switzerland - Autotrophic microbial communities BRH/23 (SPAdes) (version 2) | ecosystem: Environmental > Aquatic > Deep subsurface >...
ATCCGCTCGCGCTTCAGTCTGTTTCCTCGACGTGGGAGTATGGTTTATTTGATACATGAGCCGTCAGGGTCTGTGGCGCGTTCCCGCCTGACAACTCCCATGTCATCTTTTTCATGCTTTTCTCGTCAATATATCTCCCTGCACAGATATTGCTCTGACGTAATTTGATGTATCAGAAGATGAGACGCCAAAGTAAGGTTCCTCGCTAGCATCTTGCCCGTGTTTTGACATAGCCGGATCAGTCGCGTGGCTTACCTTTAACTGGGAACGGAACAGCGGATAGCAGTGGAGAGGTCTTTTCGTTGCCACGCTAGGAGGAATAGTCGTTCAAGACCAAGAAGCTGATTCGTGCGTTAATTTCCTGAACAGCTGGCATGCCCCTGCTATTGGCTGGGGATTTCTACATTATCCGCCGACGGTTCTTCCGTAGAATTTCTAGAGGCATCTTTCACCTTTTCTACCTTCTCAAAGAAAATTGAGGCTGAAGGAAGAAGAGTTGAGAGGGCCGGATAGACTATTACCCCATCTTCTGGACGGGGGATTCTTTTGAGATCCGACTTTCGAAGATAGATCGTTTGATTTGGATCACCTAACCATAGAATATCTTCATCGGATCCGTAAAAGCTGCATCCAGCCTCATTTCGAACCCGCCCTCCACCTTCATGAAAGAATACAACGCACCAGTCTTTCTCCCGCTCGAGGATAAGTATCGTGGAAGATGATAGCTTCTCAATATAATCATCATCTTCAGCCACCCTCCAATCCGTTGTAGCCGCATGAACAATGGCGTACCAGTCAAACTTGTCGACAGGCCTGGATAGGACGAGAAGCACTTGTGGGGATGGAGAATAATCCATGGCAACAATAGTCGATAAAAACATCAAGGATATCAAAACTTTGAGAATATTATTTCTTACCGTCTTCATCACATCCCTCCATTAATTTATCAAGAAAATCTGCGGTTAAAAACTTTACGTAGTTGCCTTCACTGGGGGATGAATGTTGATCGCCCACTAAGTAAGAATGAGGAATCGCAATCACCAAAGATTCCGCATTTCTCAACTGCCCGGATTGATGCACAGGATAATCTCCGGCGGGCTTCCCATTCGCCGAGATCCAAGATGGTGGTTCATCGCGCATATGCGTATGAACATAATACGCCACATACTTCCCCTTAATGACTGATTCCTCAAGCTTGACGAAATTGCCCGCGTTCAATGGCCTTGCAGGTCCTTTCATAAATTCGCCATCCGAGCCCATGATCACGACAGGGGGTCCGGGAAAGACAACCCCTCCTGCTGTCTCATAATCCGATCCCACGAACATCGCATATTCGCGAAACAATTTAGGATCTTCGGGAATGGGTTCGGTGCTCAGCTTTGCGATCTCAACAAATTTCCTTCGGTCCTCACATGAGAGCTTTCTTAAATCTTCCAGTAAACGTTCTGGCGGAACATCAACCGGTGGTTTTTCAGCCCCCCCACCTGAACCGGGTGAGAACAGGGAAGCTAAGCTCCCTTTCCCACCCCAAATGGAATTCGCCCCATTTGGATCCAGTGCCCCGCCAAAAGCTCGGTCAAACAACCCATTGCCCCCATCAAAGACGTCGCTGACGGCACCAAGTCCTCTGCCGATGGCGTGCCCAATATTCGCGGCCGTATGGAAGAGGTCGCCAACGAAATCCAATCCGACAAAATCGAAAGCACTGCCTATTCCGTCCAACACAAACGACGCCCCATGCACCACATTGGCGGCAGCATCAAAAACCCCTCCGATGACTCCCCCCACAGCGCGTCCGATGTTTCCCATGATCGAGCCCCAAAGGCCACCTCCACCCGGATCCGCCGTACACAATCCACGGTAGTCGGTGAAGTTGATCGGGTCGTTGTTGGCGTAAAGGTAACGGTTGAGGCCGCCGGCTTCGCCCAAGGGGTCCCGGTTGAGGAAGCGGCCGAGGTCGGGGTGGTAGTAGCGGTGGCCGAAGTAGACCAAGCCGGTTTCCCGGTCGGTGTACTGGGTGGCGAAGCCAAAGTGGGCTCCGAGCGCATCGAGGTCGGGCAGTTGTTCGGTGCCTTCCGTCCGCAGTCGCTCGCCAAAGGGGCTGTATTCGAAGGCCGCCGCCGCCACCCCGCGGGTCAGGCCGGCGAGGCTGGTCAGGTTGCCCCGGCCGTCGTAGCCGGTGTAGTAGGCGCGCCGGGTAGTGCCCGGGTCGCCATCATGATCACCGGCAATCATCAATAGACCAAAAGAGCCCGTGTCGGCGCTCCCGGTCCGCCAAAAATACTGGGAGACCACTTGGATGTTGTTCAGGTCAGTCGCATCGAGGGTGGCGACCAGGTTCCAGCCTTGATACAGAAAACGTTCCCGCTTCTTCACCGTACCGCTGAAGCGGTCCCGCACCGTCTTTTCCACCCGACGATTCTGTTCGTCGTAGCGGAACTCCAGCCGTACATCCCGCTCCACCGGCAGGCCGTCAATCACGGACTGTCCCGGGACGGACGGATGAGCGAAGCCCTCCATGGCAATCAGTCGGTTCAAGGCGTCGTAGGTGTAGCTCCACTGACCATCCGCAGTCAAGTTGCCAACGTTGTCATAACCAAATCCCTCCGTCTGCGCCGGCACCACCGTGCCCGTGTCCACACCCTGGGAGCCGCTGGCCAGCGTGGCTGAAGCCCAGACCGGACCGGATTGGTTGGCAACCGGCGCACGATGCAGAAAATAATCACCCGCCCGTGTCTGGGGGACGGTGCCGTTGACCGTCAGGTCCGGACCGGCCATGCCGCTGTAGCTGGCGGTGGTTGGGTTTTGGCGGCTGTTATAGGTGTGGGCATCGTCGACAGCGTAGTTGTAAGCAACCCCGTCAACGGATCGACTGAGCCGATTACCCGCTTGGTCGTAGGTAAAACCATAGTCACGCCCCAGCAGCAAAGGGGCCGCTTCCGTCATGCCCACGCCCGTGTGGGTGACGGCGCTGGCCAGAAACCCCGCGGGGTCATAACGGTAGCGCGTTGACAAGCCGCCACCCGGATAGCGGGCAAAGAGGTGCCCCTGCGAAACCTCCCACTCCTTGCGCCCAAAGGCGTCGTAGCTGTAGCTGTAGTGGGCGTTGACAAAGTCATTTCCACCGGCGGAAGGATCGAGCACCCCATCCGCGTTGGCATCATGCCCGGAAGCGACCGAAAGCAGCCGCCCTTGGCTGTTCCAGTCGAAAGTCTGGGCGAAATGTCCCTCGCCGGTGGCCAACAAAGGCGCGGCCACGGTGGTCAGCCGCTGCGAAGTGCTGTCGTGCCCAAGGGTGAAGGCGGTGCCATCGATCCCGGGGCCGGACCAGCCGCTGCGTGTGACCAACTGGGTCGCCCGGCCGTAGGCATCGTGGGTCCGGGTCATGCCAACGACCGTGTTTGCGCCACTGAGGTAGGCAAATCCGTTGGCTCGTCCCTTGAGGGTGGTGGCGGAGTCGCTCGCCTCGTAAGTGGCTTCAAATCCGGTCACCGCGTTGCCGTAAAAGCTACTGTCCAAACCAGCGGAAAGCAGGCGGAGGGAAGCCTCGGCACCGTCATCATCGTAGGCATAGGTGGTCAGGCCGGTTACCCCATTGTTCACGCTGGCGGCCTGGCCGCTGCGATGATAGGTGTGAGTGACGGTTGGGGTAACTCCATCGCTGAAGCTGATTTGCCGCAAGCGCCCATAGGCGTAGCCATCGGCAGAGCTCCCATAGCTGAAGGATGCGGTGATGCCGCGGGCATCGATCTTGTGGTTGAGGGTTCCATTGATGTTGTAACGGTAAAATTCCGAAACAAGGGTGGTCGGATCGCCCGGCTTGGAATCCTTACGCTGGCGAAGCTGGCCGGTATTGGCATCATAAACCCACTGCACACGAGAGGCGGCGGTCCCGTTGTCCCGGTGAACCTTCAGCTCGATCTGGCGACCCAGGCTGTCGTAGCTGGTGGTGGAGCGCTTCTGGTCTCCGCTCCACACTTCAGTCAGGCGCCCGGCACTGTCGTAAACGAATCTTTCGACAGAACGCACATGCTCATCGGCCAGAACCAGTGCCGCGGGATTCACCGTCTCTGCGAGAAAGTCAGGGTGCCCCGGACCGAGCACAAAACGATACTGTAGCTGGCCCCTTGAGCCGACCGGAGCACTTGATTCGTCGTAATAGCTATAGCCTATCCGCGCTTCAGCATTGTTGGGCAACTCCATCAAAACTTTGCCACAGTTGGACGCCAACCGCGTTTCATGGACGCGCCCTTCAAAATCCACCGCCTCGATCCGGCGACCCAGAGCATCATAGACGTGCGTCTGGACACGACCGAACGGATCCTCTTCGCGGTAGAGCCGGCCAGCGATGGAACGGCGTTGAACCGAAATGGTGTCGTATTGATTCGTCTGCTGGGTGACCGTCTCGATGCGCTGCACTCCATCGGCGGTTAATGTGGTCGTGGTGACATGGCCGTCGCCGTCGATCAATTGCTTTTCGCCTAAAAGAGAGGCGGAAAGACCGGTAAGGCGCTCGCGTTGGCTTCCGGCAAAAGTCCGGGTGAGGGAGCCAGCCTTGGCGTAAATATAGTTGGTGGTTTCGCGCCAGGCGACTCCATCTTCCCAGATCGCCCGGATGTATGATTCTTGGGCTGGTTCCGCGTTGGCATCGAAAGTTCCGTCAGCCACGTGCTCGGTCCACTGCCGCGTGGAAAAGTTATCCACGCCGGACAATCCGTAAGCATACCGAATGGTGGGTGCGTTGGTTGAAGACTCTGATAGCACCCGTCCGGCACGGTCGTAGGTAAACGTGGCGGTACGACTGGTAACGCCGTTGGACGGATTGAGTGTCGGCGTTGTCTGGGAGCGGAGTTGTCCACGCCAGTCGTACTCACTCCGGACGTAAGGAGCGCTCGCGGTGTCCGTGCCCATCCGAACCGTTTCAACCGTGTGGCCGTTGGGGAGAACCGCATAGTGAAAATAGCGTGTGGCCTGCCCTGCAGCCTCGATCTTGGCTACCCGCCCGTCTACCAAATGAGTGGTGATCTCTTCCGTTCCATTCGGCAGGGTTTTGGTGACAATCCACCCCTCGCCAGCTGTCGCTGACTTTGTCCGGGCATAGGTGGTGGTGGTGCCGCAGCTGGGCGTAGCACTAATCACCTCCCCAACCAAGTTAAAGCTTTGGCTCTGTGACAATTCCGGTGATTCCGCGGCGCTCGACCGCTGGCGGGTTTTGATCACACTCCCATAAATGTCGTAAATGGTTTCCTCGACCTGCTCGGGATGAGTGATCGCGGTTTGGCCGCTTCCGAGGTCAGTCGGCGCAAGAGCAGCATGGATCTTCCGAATGCGGCGGCCCATCGCATCGTACTGGTAGCTGATCGTGCTGCCGTCTGGATGCGACTCCGACACCAAGCGTCCCTCTGCCCAAGTTTGAGTGGTCGCCTCGCCCGTGATCACATTCCGCGTGCCGACAAGCCGTTGGTACTGTCCCTCTCTCACGTATTCATATTCCTGACACGCCACGAGCTTCCATACCCCATTGACATAAATCTCGCGGGTTTCGCCTATCAGAAGCCCGTCGCTTATCGAATGAATCTTCGCCGTGCGTTGGCTATGTCCGTCGATCAGAGAAAACCCACTCACGCTCTCGCCTACCGCCACTTGAGAGTATCGGCCGGTCGTTGCCAACGTTCGCTCATAGCTCCCAAATTCCGGATTGGGTGTAAATATCCCGGTTGAAGAATCGTAATTGCCATAATGATACTGATGATGCGTGCCGAGCATGGACTCATTGTTGTGAGTTCTGTAAATCCGTCCTGCCCAAGTAGTATTACTATTTGGATTGCTGGACTCGGTTATCGTCTCCCGGAAAGTTCCCGTCTCATCGATCCATTCCCGGTTTGCGATCTGAACGGTGCTGTCGTATACGCCCACCCGTCCCGCAATTCGCTCGGTATATGCGATGCGCGACGCCGACCCTCCACTGGGCTCAATCCAGACCTCCCTCTGATGAACAATATAATTATAAAAATTACCCTCATCGTCCCGCATCCAGGTGAAGGTTTCCCGTCGGACAGCTCCGGAATCGAGTGCGCCGGTCTCTCCATCCGAAGAAAGCGGGTTGGGTCGGGTGATGGACTTCAGCCTGCCTCGAGCACGTAACTCTTCGTCTGTCGTCCCATCAAAATAGGTATAGACAACGTCCCCACCATTTGGATGCGTAACCTTCTTGAGTTTTCCGTAAGACCCTGGCTTTGAAGGATCTGTATAGTATTCATAGCTCGTGACCCGCTCGTCGGAGGACCCAGGAGCTTGCGTGCGCTGATGCAAGCGCAAAACATTTGTGCCACCATCATAGGCAGGCACAAAGAGGAAATCATCCCGGCGGGCAGGGATGGAAGTAAACGGTTTTGCTTCATCCGTATCGACGATATTGTTCAGGTTGGCGTCCTCCACCCCTGCCGCGAAAACCTCTTCGCGTACCTGGTGGGAGACACCGTTAACCGTCGCCGTTGTGAACACATGTTTGATCTCACTAAGCCAGCTCTGCCCATCTGCCATCAAGCCTTGGCGCAGTATCCAGATTCCTCGGCCAGTCGGCGTATATTCCACTTGCCCCTGCCAAGTGACCGCACCGCGGGTGCGGCTCAAGTTCAGGATTTTCTTGGAGCCAACCTGAAGACAGGTGATCGTCCAAGTCTGGACCAATGTCACATCCGGATGGTTTACATCGACGAGCGGTGGTGTTTCCGGATCATTGTCGTGATCTATCCGATTCTCCAGCCGGGAGGCATTCCACGAGGAGTTGTAGAATCGGAGTATCACGCCGGACCCGCCTGCGCCATTGATCAGCGCCACATCAACAAGTTCTGAGAAACTACCTAAATTTCCGGCACTACCAATCTGCCGCCACGGACCTGATTCAACAGCGGATTCGCTAATGCGAAATACTTCACTAAAACGGCGCTCGGTCTGAATCAAGCGCCGGTCCCAATGGCCATTGAGAAAGGCCTGACGATCCACACGAAGGTAACCTTGTGGAGCACCCGTTTCCAGCATGCCCAAGCTGATATCGAACACAGAATCCTCTCCTAAAGATGGTCCGCGAAAGTCCCCGGAAGGTTGTCCCTTGGCTCCAACTTTTTGAAGCAGCACCTTCCATGTGCGAACAGTGGAGATCGATTCCTGAATATTTGCCATGGGTGTTCCCTGAACCAGCATTTCATAACCTTCAGGCAGATCAAAAACGAGTTCGATCGGAGCTCCGACACCGTGAGCAGAATCAAGTGCGGCATGGATATAATAAATCGTCTCGGCACGCATGCGCGGAAAAATGCGCTGCGATGCTGAAGGGGTAGTATCGAAGATGGTCGACGACACGTGCGTTCGCGTCTGCCCAAACTCAAGCGGGGCTGGATTGGTCGAAACCTCCAGATGTAACTGACCATCAGGACGATTGCAATTGACCTCAATACCGACAGGCGCAGCGAAAGCGTTGTCCACGATCTGCGCCACAGCTGGCTGGACCAGTATGGAGGTGGCCAATAGACTGAGCGCGACAAACCGCACGCGGAAAAGAGTAGAGAGTTTCATGAGAAAAAGGACAGACGAGGGAGAGAATAGAGAAATGCAAAAGGACTTATTTTTCCGTCTTCAGGTCAGCCTCAATACGTTGAAAAAGCTTTTCGATACGAGCCGAGTCACGTGCATGAAGCCTCTCAAACGGAGAAGTATCCGGTTTCATCCTATTTCCAGACTTGGCATCCAGGGACTGCTTATTTTGCTCCAGCCGTTGCTTCTGTGCACGGAGGTATTTACCAAGGTTGGGTTCGATCCAGCCACGCGGCGCACGAGTCGCCGCTTCAAGGTGGACCAACGACTGGTCAATCTCTTCTTCGGTCACATCGGCTTTACTCAATAAATAGGTCGCCAAGGCAAAATGCGCACGGTAATCACCTTGCTCCGCACCTTTCCGAAAATATCCAGCGGCCCGTTCAGGATTTTTCTGAACATAACGAATGATTCCTCCCGCCATGAAAAATCCGTCCGCATCACCCTTCTCGCCCCCTTCCTCAAAGGCCTGCAGCGCCTTTTCCTGATCGCCCATAGCACGGTAGATGTGGCCCCGCAATACATGTGACCGGGCATCTCCAGCGCGTTCGGCGTATTCCAAAGCCTTCTCGAGATCCACTCCAACCCCGATTCCTCTCAAGTAGCGAAGGGCCAGACGATTCATCGAATAAAGGTTCCCGCCTGCGGCAGCTTTTTCCTGCAACTCAAGGGCAAGGTCCAGGTCCTTTTCAAAACCATAGAGCCCTAATTCGACCGCGGAACCATAACGTGACAGCGCATGCGCATCTCCATTTTCAAGCGCCCGCTTCATGATCTTATGCGGGCTGTGAAAATCGTAAGGTCCCCAACCGAAGCCACCCCGCTCCAGTCGCCTCAGCTCTTGCTTCGCAATGTGGCTGCCATCATCAGCAGCGGCATGCACCTCCCAGAGGTAAGCGTACCATGCCTCTTTTTCGGCAGGATCAAGGCTTCGCTGAACCGTCCATTGTTCGGACGATTCTTTCCAGTCGGCGGAAAGTGGAAATGCACTGCAGCCACCGATCAGCAGGCAAATAAGAGTAGAACGCAGAGAACACATGGGAAACAGACGAAGAGGAGATTAGAGAGCGGGAGTGAAGACTTGGAGCTGACGCCAGTGCGGGTGAGGATCCGATACGTCGGGGATGCCGTCACTATCCGTATCCGGCTGATGCGGGTCGAGCCGCCGGCGGTAGGCTTCGTAAAGCGGCGAGCCCCCTACGATTTGATGCCAGCTATAGCCCTCAAGGCCGTAGTAGCTGACCCACACATCGTCCAGAAAGTCATTGTTCGTATCCGCGCCAAGATGGAGCGTGATCTGATAGGCGGGATCGAGCACAAACCCGAATGCCAGTTTGAGCTGTCCAATGAGGACCGGGGCTTGGCTCTGATCGTCGGCGGAGGTAGGAGTCCAAGGATAGACGGAAGACCAGCCAGGCACCCCTTGGTTCCGCAGCATTTCCCAAGTGATGTAGCCGCTTTCCAACAAACGGTTGTAAAACGGCTCGACCAGGTATTTCAACTGACCTTGGACCAGAACCCCGTAATCGGAGGTCGTGGGCGAAACGATCGGCGTAAGGGTGCTGAAGTTGTAGAACGGCTCCAGTCGCTGACGCACTGCCGAGCCCGCGCCGCCCGGAAGGGTTGCTTCCATGTAGTAATAGGCACGAATGGCGGCGTGTTTGAGCTGCCCCAGATTGGCTACACCGTAGTCGTTGACGGTCAGCCCGGAGCCGACCAGTTTTTGACCACTTCCAGCGGGCCACTCTTGAGTCCACCACTGCGGAGCAGCCGACAAGGTGCCAGTCGAGAAACCGAGCAGAAGCACGATCTGCGGTAAAATGCGGAGGGCGACTCCACCCTTGAAAAACGGTCCCCTGCACAGGCCAGATATGAAATGGACGCACCATCCCCTTGAACGTGATTGGGTAACCACGTTGCGAACAGAGAGAGTAAACATGATCGAGCCCGGTTAGTTTTGCGCGGTGAACTGCCCCATCGGGATATCCCCTTGAGGGTGCAAGAGCTTGACCACCTTCGCTTCCATGAGGAGCTCGGAAGTGGAAGGGTCTGCATCCCGCGCCTTGATGGAGTATCCAGACAAAATAGGCGGCGATGTCACCCCGGAAGCGCCACCGGAAAAAACCCGGAGGATCCCATTATAGTTGTCCATGTTCCAACTCCGTTTTGCCACAACACTACCGGAAGTGGATGCACTATCAAAGCGGATCTCTCCGCCTTCATTGGGGTCAAAACCTAAAGCGATACGGCGCGTCGAATCGCCTGGTTTTGCGATGTAGAACGACTCCGCGCGGGTCGCCCCCGCCACATGCAGCTTTTCCGAAGGTGAAGCGGTGCCGATGCCGACATTGCCGTTGTTCAGTATCCGCATCGCTTCGGTCATGGTTGAGCCTTGGGACACCCGAAAGACCAAGTTCGATGCACTCGAAGCCACTCGGACTGCCGCAATTTCCGCCGCTCCAAAATTGGAAGTACCATTGGTGCTATTTACAAAACGTAGAGTGGAGGTGGTACCGGTTGCGGTTCCTTCGGAGCGGATCTGAAAAAGTTGATTTTCCACGCCACTGGATCCGCCGACGACTTCCATTTTGGTAGAAGGAATGGTCGTTCCAATTCCTATATTACCTGTAGCATTCTGATGAATACTTCCACCTGAAATCCCTCCGGTGGCGGTGATCGTTCCCGATGCCCAGACGTTACCATTTACATCGACGGAAAAGGCGTCTGAGCGGCTACTTCCAGAGGTACCGTTGCCGACGACGAAAAGATAACCATCATTCCACGAGCCAGCGCGGACGTTAAAGCGCCCGACCGCGAGCGCGTCGGCATGACCTACATTCAACCCACTGCCAATCGCAAAGCCTGAGCCATCGCCCACCATAATCTCATCAAAAAATATCTGATTCAGTTGTCCGAGGGCAATCGAACCAGTTCCACTCACTGTATTGTGAGATCCGATTGCGGTAGCATGAAAACTATAAACATTATTGCCGTACCCCATTGCGATCGATCCATTTCCTCCGGCCCAATTTTGGATTCCGCTAGAAAAAGCATTCATCGCAGCATAGCTTTGGTTCCCCAAGACCACCCCTCCATAAGACGTGCTGGAATCCCCAAAGACAAAGGAATGGTTGCCGCTGGTTGAAACCTGATTTCCGAAGGCAAAAGAATAGTTATTGTTTGCCGTGGCGGAATTACCAAAGGCGAAGGAGCCCATTCCAGCAGAATGGGCCGCGTTCCCAAAAGCAAAAGAGTCGTTCCCTTGAGACCAAGCGTTGATGCCGAACGCAAAAGAACTATACCCCACACTGCCGGAAGCTTTATTGCCGTAGCCCGCCTGAAAATGAGTTCGCGAGCCGTCCCATAAAAGCCGCGGAGGATCAATCCACGGGTCGGCGGCCAAATAAGTCATGGAATCCCAGCCCGTAATCGTCAGCTTGCCCGAAGAATCTGTGATCGCGGCATGTCCCCATGAGGCAGAAGAGAGAAGAGCGACCGAGATCGCCAATTTTAAAACCGTGTTTTTCATATCAAGATCCCTCGTCTACTTCTTTGGTTGAACAACTTCACTACGGACAGCAGGCACTGCAGGCATTTCCGCCCGATCTTCAAGCTCCAGAAGCTGGCGGCTGGCCCTCCGGTAGGCTTCCAATTCGCGCTTCTCGCGGGGATTCAATGTTTCCGAATCCACACCGGTCTGCTCCTCAATAAGTTCCGCTCCGGTCGGGCGCATCTCATGCATCTTGTGCCAATCGGCAAGCTGCTCCTGATAGCTTAGCTCCCCTTCAAGAACAGCCACATAACGGTCGAAATTCGCACGAATAAACGCCGCTTCCGCCCGCTCCATCTCCGACGGGCGCAGATCAGGCTGCGCGAGTAGATGCTCCCGCAGGTCGAGCGCCCACTGCTGGCGAGCAGCTGATGCGCGCCCCCGCGCTGCCTGCAGCACCGGATCTTTCTGATCGGCACCGACCGGCACTATGATCTTTTCGATCGCCGGATGCTCCGAAGCCTCGGGATCGATCGCAGAGGGTTTTTCTCCGGGGCTACCGGATTGTGAATGGACAACGGGAGCAGCCCAAAGGAGAGCCCCAAGTAAGACACACGCAGCATTTCGCATGAAGAGAGATAGGTTGAATGGACAGGGCACCCTCCAGAATGAGGACGCGAGAGAAGAACGCCTAGGGAAGAAAGGCTTATTAATTAAAACGTAAGGCCTTTATTGAAGACACTCCGATTTCCCCAAGTGAGAGGCAGACAAATTACTTAAAATCCTAGCGTGACATGATAAAACGCCACGCCTTCCCCAGCACCCGCGCAAAAAAAAGCCCGTCGGAGACAGAGCTGCCGACGGGCTGAAATAAAACGGAGGGGGAAAGGCCGATTGATCTACGGGCGCAGGCGGGGGTCGCGGCCGATGGTGCCGACGAGGCTCTGGCGGTATTGGGAGGAGGATACGCGGCGGAGTTCTTCCGCGGCCCGCGCCCGCTTCTTGAGGATTTCGGCGTCGGGGGTCTGGATATCGAGGTAAGCGGCCCGGGCCTTCCAATGGGAAATGGCGGCTTTCTGGGCGCTGTCGAGCCGGGCTTGGTACCAATCGCTGTTGAGCACGTTCTCGCGTTCGAAGAGCTGGCGGAATCCGGCATCGTGCAGGCCCATTCCATTCCATTCACCGTAGGCCATGATGTGCAGCAGCGCCTTGAGTGGCGGGCAGGCCAGCTCGATGCTGCCGTCGCGGAAGTAGTTTTCCGCCACGCGTCGGTGGGTTGTCATCATGTTTTCGATACCGTCGACAAACACCTCCATGCCCTGAAGTTCGGGACGTAGCATCTCCTGATCGAAAAGCTCCGAGGGATTGCCGAAAATGCGGCCAAAGAAATGGGCAACAAAATTCTCGGTGATTCGGTAGCCCAGGATGCTGGAAGGCACGGTGCGTCCCTCCCACTCCATATCTTCAACCCGTTCGAGCAAGCCGCGCTCGATCATCCATTGAGGATCGCGTTCCTCGTGGCGCATCCGGCACCAGAGTTCAGGAACCAACAAGCTGATATCGTGATCGACGCGGCACTTCGGGCCGACGTAGCCGGCCGCCGTAATAAACGGCTGATACTCGGTAACGATATAGGAGACAAAGGCGGCATTCAGATCGGTGATCGGGAGCAGCGCGTTGAACGGTCCTTTGGTGAGCGCACCTTCACTGCCAGCGCCGGTGGTCGAAGGGCTCTTGCCGGTCATGCTGGAGATGAACTCCATGAATGCTTCGGGCAGGGGCAGGTAGTGAATCGGATTGAAAACCGCGAGGTTTCCGATCGGACCGTCTGGCGGATTATTGCGACGGCCCGGGAGGACCGCATTGACCGGAAATGGCAATGGATCGCTGTCGCCGAGACCACGGACCAAACGGGATCCCATTTCTGCGACATAGATATCGCGCGGCTGCTCCAAACCGGTTCGGGTCTGCAGGTAGCGTGGGTTTTTTGAAGGTTTGCCATCCACCAAGCGCGGATTGGCGGAAGATGCGAAGTAGCGGGGATAACGGTCGGGATGCGCGACAAAGTTTTCGATGAGTTTGCGCATCGGCTTGGTAAAGTATTCGAAGCGGATGGATTCATCGACCATCTCCCGCGCGTTATCCTGATTCAGCGGCTCGAAGTTGGAGAGGAACACACCGGGTTGAGCCAAGTCGTATTCCGTCTTCTTGTCATAGCCACGAATGATGGCATCGTCCGGCCGCTGGAAGAGGCGGTATTCACAGTTGTAGGTGAATTTCAACGACGGGTTGGTGATCTTTTCATAGACACCGGTAACCTGATCACGGGGAACAATGACCGAGGCGGTGATGTCATCTTCCATCTGGATCTTGGCGGCCGGCGCAAAGTCCTTGCGCAGGCTGAAGACCCGCCAGCTGCCGTTTTTCTCGAAGCCCACCCGCAGGTAGCTGGCGATCAGTTTGCTGTCCCGGTATTTCAGCTCATGGCCGGGGTTTCCGTTGATCACGTCGACGGTGAACCGCTCCCGCCAGTTGTCGCCCCAGTCCGGTTTATAAAAGCGTTTGATCAGGAGGATGAGCTCCTTGATTCCCGTCGGAATCGATTCGATGAACGCATTGTGCTCGTCGGTATAATCGTCGCGCGGCGTCAAGAGCTTGATCACCGAGCCCAGAGAACGCTCCGCACTGAGGATTGAGCGGGATGGTGTGCGATTATTCTTCGGATCCTTATAGCGGCCTTCATAGGATCGGCTGAGAATCTGATCCACCAAGGCGAAATCCTCTTCAAGGTCCCGAACGAAAAACGGAAGGTGAACAATCGCGTCGGCAATCGGCTTTGAAATCTCCGACTTGCCACCACCACTGACGGTGCAGGGTTTATGGCAGACGGTGGCTTGAGCACGGGTCCCAATCAGCCGCCAGCGACGGCCTTCGCCAGGTTTCACCAGTTGAACTTTGGAACCGTTCGGAAGGATGTAAGTACACTGGGCCAACAGCTTGATCGATCGTTCGTTTCCGTCTCGGGTCCAACGGATCCGCTGATCGTGCAGTGTAAAGCGTGCATCGCCCGGCAGGTAGAGGATCTCGGGGTAAGTCGCATCGATGGCGTGCCCTTCCGGTTGCCGCACCATGCTTGAGGCATAGCGCTCAAGCATCGCTTCGAAAACCTGTTCAGGATCGGCATCAGTCTGCTTCAGACGAAAATCCTCCGCCAAGTCAAAGCTGGCAAAGGCCATGGTGCCACCGGCGTGCTCTTCTTCAGTCAGTCCGAACAGGTTGGAGGCGTAGCTGAGCTGAGTTTTGACCTCCTTCTTGCAGTAGCCGAAGTAGTTGTCGGCGATCAGCGTGACGACGACACCAGTTTCATCGCGCGTGGTGAGTTTGAAGGCCCCTCCGTCGTTGTAGAGCTCGTCCTCCTTTTCCCAGCACATGCCGTCTGCCTTCTGCCGGTCGGTGGCCTCGCTGATGTGGGGCAGACCTACCTCCTTTTTGGTGCAATGGATCAGGTGCGGAGCGAGGATGACGCAGCCGGTGTGACCGCTCCAATGTTCGACATCGAGCCCGCTGTCATTTTCCCGGAGGAAAGGGTCTCCGGCGTTGCCAAAAATGGACTCCACGAAATCGAGGTTGCTCACGAGATTGCCCGGGGCAAAGAACCGGACCTCCATGCTCTTCTCCTCGGTAAATCCAGGGACTTCCGGACAAACCACCGGACGCATGAGCAGAGATACCCATGCCCGGGCCTTGGCTTCCTGACCAGAAGTGAACGGCAGCTCCATCATGTCTGCCGAGGGCTGCAGCGCGCGCTTGAACAACTCGATGAATGCGCGCTTCGGAACCGCCTTTTTGTCGGCCGGGACGGGCAGACCGCCTTCACAAACGTGAAAGACCCCCTGGGTGGTACGGCGGTCGCTTTTGGGGTTGTGCAGCACACCTTGGGCGAGCCGAAAGGAATCGACGATGTCGGAATGAAACTCATCGCCATTCGCCGGCAAGGAGAGCATCCGGGCCAGCCCGTGGTGACTCAGAATAAAGGTGTTTCCCGGCAGGCTGAGGGTTTCATTGCCGAGTGCGTCAGACAAAAAGTCGTTGAGCCAGGATTCGATTCGCTGATCGACGGGCGCGGGAAGCGCATCGCGCAAACGATCCTTCGCTTGGTAATGAGCGGCGAGGGATCGCCCCATCCGCAGCAAAGGATTTTCAGCAGTTGAACCAAAAATCGGCTGCCCCATCGCGGCCAACTGCAGGTTGACGAATTGAATCGTTTCCTGATCCGGGACGATCGTGGTGGCGGTCGCGACATCGAAGCCGATGGTGGATTTTAGATCCGAAGGTAAACGCTGCATAGAATCGGGAGGGTTGTGCATGTACGACCCGTCGGCGACGCAGAAATGCGTCAGCCTGTTCTCGGACCGCCGCTTTCAAAAGTGAAAAGCTCAGGCCTTCGGTCAAGGGGAACCTTTTCATGACAATTTTGCCCCCCGGGGCTAGAAGCAGAGCGAATAAGAGAAAACAACGATGCTTCTTTACCGCGCAGGCAGCGATCAGCCTCGGTCAGAAGCCCGTGTTGATTTCCCAATCGTGCGGATAAGTGACAATGAAATGGGTCAGAACGGTCGTGCTTTCGCCCGGCGCCAGCACAATTTCCCAGGCAAAAAGCCCAGTGTCTTCTTCGATGTTCACTCCTTTCGGAGAACGCACTTCGACTTCAATCCGCTCGTCACGCGACACTGGAACCCGATCTTTGACGACCACTTTCTGAGGCACCGGCATGTGGTTGGTGAGGGAGACCTGATAACGCCGCTCTTCGTGGCGGGAGCGGTTAATCAGTCCCGAACGCGAGGCATCTTCGGCCAGAACCTTTCGTTCGACCGCAATGTTTTGATTTTCCCCCAGCCCAAGTTCCAGCTCCTCGCCGGGAAGTGTCTCCTCGATCTGCCCAAAACCACTCAGGCGTCCGTCGACAAAAACCTGCACCGGGCCGGCCAATAAGGGCAATTCGAACGGGTTTTTGAGACGTCCGACCAGAAAAGCAGCCTCGCTGGTCAAGGGAATGGTGACCGACCAAAACTCGGTTTCCACCTCTTGCTCCAACATTGGAAAAACCGCGGCCGGTTTGCCTGAAGCGACACTGATCACGCCGGGAAGTGCCGCCTCAAACCCGGTGGTCGAGGCGGAGATCACTGGTGGAGGCGGTTCCACCAGCTGTGTCCGCGTCCTCGCTGAGTCGCTGTATCCCTTCCCCGCGGCAGTTGCCTGGACTTCGAAAGGAGCCAATTCCATCCTATCCACTGACAGCGCCACGCGCGGATCCACTTTGCGGAGAAAGATTGGATCGGGTTCCACCGGTTTGCCACCGGCTGACGGGCGACCCGTGCTCAATGTGAGACTGACATCCGTCCAATCCTCACCGGTGAACTGCTGAACGGACGCTTGATAGATGATCTCGGTGCGATTGCTTCCCGGCCCGGCGCGCACACTGTAAACGGGCGACCAATGCGCGTTGGCGGCCACATAGGTGAGCGTTCCGCGTGAGACGCCACCGGCGGCTTGCACTTCGACCATCAACTTGATCGCTGATTGCCGCTCCTGGCTTAACCGTTCCTGATAGAGGCGGCGCGCTTCCGCGATCTCCCGGTCCAGCTCACGAACCCGCGCTTCCAACGTCTGAATCTCCTCAAACGATTTCCGTTGGGCCTCCGCCCCGGCAGTCCACGCCTCGCGGGAAAGCTCATACAAGGCTACCTCGCCCGTTTCGCGAATGCCTTCGCGAATCGCCTTGAGCAATTCACGGTGGTGAGCCGCGAATTCCTCCGCGGTCTTACGCTGCTGCTCCACCGAAGCTTTTTCTGTTTCCAAGCCTTCCAGGCGTACACGCAAGTCGCGGAGAAGGTCCGATTCGTCGGCCGGGGAGAAATGCGGATCGTGTGAAACGCGCCCCAGCCGGAGGGCGTTCGTGTCGACCGCGAGCTGGACCGCATTCATGTCCGCACTCATCGGAAGCCCGGCAAAGACCAGCGTGTGCTGCCCTTCCGGGAGCGCCGCTTCAAAAGTGCGGGTTACCCGCGCCTGGCCTTGATAGACCTCGACGGAGCTTATCCGGGAAGCGACATTAATGACGTCCGCGCGAGCTGAGAAAACAGCCACGGCGAAGGAAAGCAGGAGGAGTTTGCGCATATCGTTTAAGAAAGGTTATCCGGCACCCGATCAAAAAGCCGGGTAGCGAGAGAACGTCCCTCCTACCCGATTTCTTAAAAGATTCGCAACCGTGGACTTTGGGTCCCGAACCTGAGTCTAATTAAAGGAGCGCCCGCAGCCGCAGGTCGAGGTGGCGTTTGGATTCTTGATCTCGAACCCCTTCCCCATCAGACCGTCATCAAAATCGACCACCGATCCGTCGAGTCGTTCGAGGCTCTTTTCACATACGCGAAAGGTGACCCCTTCGCTTTCCATCACTGCGTCAGTATCCTGCCCCGGATCGAAGGACATACCGTATTCGAAACCGGAACAGCCGCCCGCTTCGACAAAAATGCGCAATGTGCGGTCGGCCGCACCTTTTTCGGTCTGTAATTGGCGAACGGCCTTGGCCGCACGAGGAGTCAGGCTGATCATGTCTCCCATCCTAGAGCGCGGAAACCCTCTGTCAAACCCCCTCAAGCATAGATCATCGCGCAGTCCCGCTTCCCCGCTGCAGATCCCGCGCCCATTCTTTGAAGCATTTTTCATGCACAAAATCAAAATGGCTCTTGAAGCCGAGGAGCATTTGCCCAATTTGGGAGCCGTGGGACAGCTTCGAGACCTTCATGACACCATTTCCTATACCCTGCTGAGACCTTTGGCAGAAGGCGGGATGGGTTGTGTCTATGAAGCCGAACAAGTCGGTGCGGACGGATTTGCCAAACGGGTGGCCATCAAACTGATTCGGGAAAAATATTCAGCGGAACCTGCCTTTCGAAAGAACTTTGTCGGTGAGGCCCGCCTTGTTTCCGATCTGATCCATAATTGCATCGTGCAGACCTATCACCTCGGGGAACGGGAGGGGCAGCACTACATGGTCATGGAGTTTGTCGATGGGGTCAACGCGGAGGAGTTCATTCTCCAGCATCGGGCGCTCGAGGAGGAGGTGCCCATTGACTTGGCCTGCTTCATTGTATCGCGCGTTTGCCGGGGTTTGAGCTACGCGCACCTCAAGCGCTCGCGGAACGGCCAGCGTCTCAGCATTGTCCATCGCGACGTCAACCCGCGTAACATCCTGCTCTCCTACGAAGGTGAGGTAAAGCTGACCGACTTCGGCATCGCGAAAGCGGTCGACCTGATGTATAACGAAGAAGGTGAGGTAATCGCCGGAAAGGACGAATACCTTTCTCCCGAACAAGCCCGACGAGAAGTAACGGATGCGCGCGCGGATCTATTTTCCTGCGGCGTCGTGCTCGCCGAGATGCTCTGCGGGTATAATATTTTTGAAGAGCCGAACGACGGCCCCGCCACACGTCGCAACATCTTGACCATGCCGCTACCCGATTTCCGGGAGATCCGACCGGCGATTCCGGAAGATGTAGCCGATATACTTACCCGATCGATGGCGCGCGACCGCAAACGGCGTTATCAGAGCGCCAATGAAATGCTTTCGGCGCTCGAGCTCTACCTCTACGGCCATGCTTACGGCCCAACCGCAGGCAAGCTGGCTACTTATCTCCGGGCGCTCTTTCTCGGCGGCAAGGCCTACGAAGACGACTTGCAAAGCCAGGCCGAAACGGTGGCAGCACGCCCGCAAGAACCTTTCAGCGACACCCGCTAACCCTTTTCAGACATGCCCTCCCAAGGATTTCAACAAGTCCAACGACTCGCTCAGACGCAGGTTCTGGCACCGCAACTCCGCCAGTCGCTCAAGATCCTCCAGGTTCCAGCGATGGAGCTGCGCAATGCCATCCTCGAAGAGCTGCAGAGCAATCCTACGCTTGAGGAGCTGTCCATGGAGGGTATTTCGATCGAGGAGGAATTGGGAGGCACCCCTGAAGTTGACGATGACGGGGCACCCGTTCCCGAAAAGGAACCCGCCAAGGAAAGCCTCGAATTCGGCGACGATTTTTCGGTCCTTCGCAAGCTCGACGACGACTGGGCAGACCTCATGCATCAGGAATCGGGCGAGTTCGAATACACTTCGGATGATGCAAAGCGGCGTCAGCACTTCTTCGACTCAGTCACCGGCGATACCACCGCCTACCAAGACCTGATGGAGCAAGCACGCCTGCAGGAAAGTGACGAAGGGGTTCTCCGGGCTCTCGAGTTTCTGGTCGGAAGTCTCGATGATCGCGGATTTCTCTCGGCCAAACCTTCGGAAGTGGCACTGATTGCTGATTTGCCCTTGCGGACCGTTCAAGATGCCGCCCGTTTATTGAAGACGCTGGATCCGCCCGGAATTGGGGCGGAGAACGTGCAGGAATGCCTTCTGATTCAACTCCGCTCCCAGCGGAAGCACAGCGGGCTGGCCGCCCAAATCATCGAAAAGCACTGGGAATTGCTCCTGCGCCGCCGGATTCCGGATATTGCCCGCAAGGCAGGAGTCACCGTCGACGATGTTCAGCAAGCCGTGGCGGAGATCAGTCGGCTGGATCCGGCCCCGGGTCGCCATTTTGGTGAAGACACCAACCGGGTTGTCGAAGCCGACGTCACCGTTTACGAAGATGAGCATGGCGAATGGCAGATCGAGCTGAACAACGACTACATCCCCCGGCTCCGGGTGTCCGCTGCCTACAAGGAAATGCTCGCCAAAGGCCTGCTTAAAGGCAAGGACCGCGAATACGTCCAGGAAAAGTTTCGGAGCGGCAAATTCCTGATTAATTCGATCGAACAGCGCCAGCAGACGATCGAGCGGATCACGCGCGAGATTATTCATTTTCAGCTCGATTTCTTCAATCACGGCTCCTCGCGCCTGCATCCCCTGACGATGAATCAGGTAGCCGAGCGGGTCGGCGTGCACGAAACGACGGTCAGCCGAGCCATCGCCAACAAATACATTCAGACGCCTCACGGAACGTTTGAAATGAAGTACTTCTTCACGCCCGGTTACCAAGGTCAGGATGGCGAAACGCTCTCCAACACCTCGGTCAAGGAGCGCATCGCCAAGATCATCGACAGCGAACCACCCGCCAAACCCTTCAGCGACCAGAAAATCGTCGAAATCCTGGCGGAAGAAGGGGTGCAAATCGCGCGGCGAACCGTGGCAAAATACCGGGAAGAGCTTGGCATTCTTCCGACCAACCTCCGCCGGCAGTATCAGTAGAGAGACTTTTTGCGATGCGTGAACACACACGGCTTGGCGAACAGCCGGACGAAAGTCCGTGCGCGGCTGAAATCGATTCGAGGGAATTTCTGGTGCTCGATGCCTCCACCCGGGATATCACCGTCGGCGTGATGAGCACCAACGGCTGGCTGGCGTCAGCCCGCGCGGGCGGCGATGCGCTGGAAACACTGTTTCGCCTGACAGATTCCGCCCTGAATGAAAGCGGCCGGGAACTGCACACCCTCGATGGAGTGCTTTTTTGCGCAGGGCCTGGCAGCCTGCTCGGGCTCCGGCTGGCAGCGATCGCAGTTTCGGCTTGGAAATCGCTCGCAGAACTTGCCCGCTGGGACCTTCGCCAATACCACTCCCTCGCCGTGGTGGCCGCCAGCCGGCACCTCGCGGGCGAGGAGGATTTTCATGTCCTGTCGCCCTTTCGACGGGATCAGTTGAATCATCTGGCGGTGACCAGCGGCACAATGAGCCCGCTCGACCTGATAAATGTAGAGGGTCTCACCAGCCTCGACGGCACCCGCTACTTCGTCCCCAACGGCACACTCCATGCAGCGCCGCCGGAGGGCGTCACCAGCCTCCCCTATATGCTCGATTCGCTGCCCTCCGTTTTGCAGGCATTTCCCGAACTTTTTGTGCCGGTGCGGCAGCCTGAGGTATTGATTCCGCAGGCACCTGTATTTGCGGAATGGTCCGCAGAACGGCATCGCTGATCTGCACAGTTGAGGGTCTTGCCTTGCCTGGTGCGCGCCGGCTCGCACCTTTGCGCTCATGACTTCCTCGGAAGAACTCTTTGCCCGCGCCCGGAAGATCATCCCGGGTGGTGTCAACAGTCCCGTGCGGGCCTTTCGCTCGGTCGGCGGCTCGCCCTTCTTTACGGCGCGCGCGGACGGCGCACACCTGTTCACTGCCGATGGTGCCGAATTGATCGACTATGTCTGCACCTGGGGACCGGCGATTCTCGGACACAACCATGCCCGTATCCGCTCCGCCGTGGCCAGCGCGCTGGAGAAAGGAACCAGTTTCGGCACGCCTGGTCCCACCGAAGTTTTGATCGCCGAGAAAGTGGTCGAACTGGTGGAGAGCGTGGAGATGATCCGCTTTGTCAATAGCGGTACCGAAGCGTGCATGAGCTGCATCCGGCTGGCCCGCGGCTTTACCGGCCGCCGCAAGATCATCAAGTTTGCCGGTTGTTACCACGGTCATGCGGATTCGTTGTTGGTCAAGGCCGGCTCCGGCGCGTTGACTCTTGGAAACCCCGATAGCGCCGGCGTCCCCCCGGAACTCGCGGCGCTGACAATTGTCCTTCCCTACAATGATAGTGCTGCGCTCGAGGCCGCATTTGCGGAGCACGGGCAGGACATCGCGGCCGTTATTGTGGAAAGTTATCCCGCCAACTGCGGCCTGATTCTTCCGTTGCCCGGTTATCTGGACACCTTGCGGCGCGTCTGTGATGCCGCCGGAGCCGTGCTCATTTTCGACGAAGTCATGACTGGCTTTCGCCTGGCCTTGGGCGGAGTGCAATCGATTGAAGGCCTCAAGCCGGACCTGACAGCGATGGGAAAGGTCATCGGCGGCGGACTGCCTGTCGGGGCGTTTGGCGGGCGACGCGCTATCATGGAACAACTCGCCCCGCTCGGGCCCGTCTATCAAGCGGGCACGCTCTCCGGAAACCCCTTGGCAATGGCCGCAGGATTGGCCGCGTTGCAAGAATTGGAAGCAGTCCAGCCGTTTGAGCGCCTCGATGCGATGGGACGCCGCCTCGCGGAAGGACTGAGTGCGGCGGCACGTGAGAAAGGCCTGCCGCTGCAAACGCCGCAAACCGGCTCGATGTTTGCCCTTTTCTTCGCCCCAGAACCGGTGCGGAATTACGAGGAAGCGATTGCGAGCGAAACCACACACTTCAGGACGCTCTTTCATTTCGCGCTAGACCGCGGCGTTTACCTGCCTCCGAGCCCTTTTGAAACCTGTTTCCTCTCGGCCGCTCATACCGATACCGATATTGATCGGACGCTGGAAGTCCTGACCGACGGGCTCCGGGCGCTCTGATCTCGCTCGCAGGGGGTTGTCAGCACAGCCGAGGCCGATAAACTAGGAGCGCAATGGTCACCTTGGCGGAAAACTGGGGATGGATTCTCCTGCTCGCTTATGTCGCGGGCTGGGCGAGCGCATTTCACGTGCTCCACACCGACCGCAGCCCCCAAGCAACGGTGGGCTGGACGCTTGCGCTGATCTTCATGGCACCGCTTGCCGTTCCCTTTTACTGGACGGTGGGCGCGAGGCGTTACCGCGGCTATCGCCGGGCGTTGCAACGGGCAATGGCCACCCATCACGAGGCAATCGACGAAATCTTCCGCCTGATGCGAGAGCACGCGGTCACCGAACGGCCTGCATTTGCTGCCTTGCAAAAGCTGACCCCGTTTCCGTTGACCAATCAGAATTCCGTCGAGCTGCTGATAGACGGCGACCAGACATTCGACGCTCTGTTTGCCGCCGTCGAAGCGGCGCAGGATTACATTCTCGCCGAATATTTCACCATCGAGCATGACGCGCTCGGCCTCCGTTTTCTCGATATTCTCAGAGCAAAGGCCAAACAGGGCGTGCGGGTCTATGTACTTTACGACCTGGTGGGGTCTCACGGCATTCATCGGCGGGAAGTGGACAAACTGCAGCAAGCCGGCATCCGGATGCAGCGTTTTCACAGCCCCCGCTTTCCCGCCTCTTATCTGCACATCAACTTCCGGAACCACCGCAAGATCTGCGTCGTCGATGGCCACACGGGCTTTTTGGGAGGGCTCAATATTGGTGATCTCTACCTCGGCAAAAATCCCCGGCTGTGTCCCTGGCGCGACACACACCTTCGGCTTAAAGGCCCTTCAGTCCCCATGCTTCAAGCGGTATTTCTGGCGGACTGGTACTGGGCCACGCATGCGCAAATCGAGTTAAGATGGGACCACCCGGTTGAGGCTGATGCGACCGGAGAAGTCGCTATTTTGCCCACAGGCCCGGCTGATCGACGCAGTTTCTGTACACTGATGATCCTCGAACTGATCCATCAAGCCAAGGATCGCATCTGGATCACGACCCCGTACCTCGTTCCGACAGAAGCCATCATCATGGCCTTGGAATCCGCGGCGAACCGAGGAGTCGACGTACGTATCTTGGCTCCGGATTGCCCCGACAGCCGAATTACATTCTATGCCTCCTGGTATTTCGCCCACCGTCTGCGAGAGGTCGGCGTTCGCATTTTCCGTGGCCCCGGCTTTATTCACCAGAAGGTTGTGCTGGTCGACAAAATCCTTTCGACCGTCGGCACCGCCAATCTCGATCCACGGAGTCTTGAGCTAAACTTCGAGGTCACGGCCGTAATGACGGACCCCGAATCCATCGCCGCCGTGGAAGCAGTGCTGGTGGAGGATTTTGAGAAGGCCAATCCCACCGCACAGGAGTGGCCACAACTCCGTTGGCGACAAAGAACCGCTGCCCGCGTTTGCCGCCTCTTTTCTCCTTTGCTTTAGTAGAACGATTTAATCGATGGCCCCGATCACACCCCATATCACGCCAAGCGGAGAATTGCGTGGTGTCACGGTTTCCGACCTGCACCTTCTCGCGGAACGGCGGCCACTGGAATACTGGGAGACGCACAAACGCGTGTGGCGGGACCAGTTCGATCTCTGCGTGCTCAACGGCGATGTATTCGATTTCAGGTGGGCGCTCAATCACAGCCGTAAAGAGGCATTGCAAAGCGCCCGCGCCTGGCTGACTACCCTGCTCCACCCCAAGCCCCGCGCACGGATCGTGATTCTCCTCGGCAATCATGATGCCATACCGGATTACCGGGATCTACTCGATGAACTAAGCGCCGAGTTCGCTCATTTCACGTGGCGCGAATACTGGTTTCTGCTCGGTCCCCGCGTGTTTTGTCACGGCGACATGCCTGACCTGAGCGGAGAGCTGCATAGACTCCATGCTTATCGTACTCATCATGGAAGCCATCCCCCGCCCCGCCCACTCGCGCACAAGGCTTACGCCACTGCAACCCGCCTCGGGCTGACGGGCTCTGTCCCCCGGGTTCTCCCTTGGCGACGGCAATGTGCACGGACCGATGCGCTGCTTCGGGCTGAATTGGGCTCGCGTTATCAGGAACATATTACGGATGTCTACCTCGGGCACACCCACGTGCATTTCCGCGATCTCCCCTTGAACGGCAAACGCTTTCACAATGGCGGTGCCCCCCTTCCCCGGGGGCGATTTGTCCCGCTTGCATTTGATTTTCATGCCTACGAATTCCCCGACGATTGGCGGACAAACTAACCCAACTTTCGCAACTGGCGGCATCTGTGATGGGTAAGTTGTTGGTAGATGGTCAAGGCGGGGCAAAGGTCTCCCCTACAAGGGGAGGATTCGGACCCTGATTTTTACTGGCCGATGCTGTGATCGCTGGTGATGCGGGGCGGTCGCTGGGCCGGTAAGGTCAGTCCGAGGCAGTCGATCAGCAGGCGGTGGTCTTTTTCGGGTTGGGTGTAGCGGGCGAAGGCCAGCCAGCGTCCGTCGGTGGTGGG
>Ga0209347_1002420_pt1 | contig 24936 bp, 17 predicted proteins | sample AutmiccommuBRH23_FD_187382 | JGI IMG/M metagenome (GOLD analysis project Ga0209347, IMG submission 187382) | Deep subsurface microbial communities from Mt. Terri, Switzerland - Autotrophic microbial communities BRH/23 (SPAdes) (version 2) | ecosystem: Environmental > Aquatic > Deep subsurface >...
GGTCGGGTGCCCACCTCGTCGGTGCACCCCTCGGGGAGGTGGGCCGGGGCACCGCGCTGGCCTTTGCCGCCTACGGCATCTGGGGCCTGTTCCCCCTCTACTTCGACGCCCTGAAGCCGGCCAGCGCCTGGGAGATCCTCGCCCACCGCATCCTGTGGACCCTCCTCTTCTGCATCCTGCTCATCGCCGTCACGAGAGACGTCGACTGGGTCCGGCCCGTGCTGCGCCGTCCCAGACTCCTCGCGGGGATCACGGTCGCGGCGGTGCTCATCGCCGCCAACTGGGTGATCTACGTGGCGGTCGTCACCGCCGGGCACACGAGCGAGGCGGCGCTCGGCTACTTCCTCAACCCCCTCGTCACCGTCGCCCTCGGCGTCGTCGTCCTCGGCGAGCGGCTCCGCGTCCTGCAGTGGACCGCTGTCGCGATCGGCCTCGCGGCCGGCGTCTACCTCGCCCTTGCGAGCGGCCGGGTGCCGTACGCCGCGATCGCCCTGGCCATGTCGTTCGGCCTCTACAGCCTGACGAAGAAGAAGGTCGGCGCGTCGCTGCAGGCCGTCCACGGCCTGACCCTCGAGACAGTCATCCTCGCGCCGGCCGCGGTCGCCATCCTCGTGCTCGTGTCGAGCCGCACCGGCCTCGAGTTCGGCAACCACGGCCCGGTGCACACGTGGCTGCTCGTCGGCTCCGGTGTCGCGACCGCCGTGCCCCTGCTCTTCTTCGCCGCCGCGGCTCGGCGCATCCCGCTCGTCAGCATCGGTCTCATCCAGTTCATCACGCCGCTCATGCAGCTCCTCGTCGCCGTCCTGATGCTCGGCGAGGTGATGTCGCGCGAGCGTTGGATCGGCTTCGGCATCGTGTGGGTGGCGCTCGCCGTCCTGAGCGTCGACTCGGTGCTCGCGCTGCGTCGCGGTCGGCGAGCCGCCGCCGCGATCCCCACGGACGACTACCCCCGCTGACCATCGAAAGAGCAGTTCGTCCCTCATCGAAAGAGCAGTTCGTCCCTCATCGAAAGAGCAGTTCGTCCCTCCCTCTCGGCGCTGAGTTCCGCGCGTAAGGTCCACAAAGCCGGACGAAGTGCTCTTTCGATGGGCGGGGTACGAAGTGCTCTTTCGATGGGCGGGGTACGAAGTGCTCTTTCGATGGGCGGGGTACGAAGTGCTCTTTCGACGGGCGGGGTACGAAGTGCTCTTTCGATGGGGCGTGGCACAGTGTCAGCGTGACCGGCATCGAGCTGGGGACACCCACCGGACGGCTCGTCATCGCCGCGGCGGTGCTCGGGTCGGGGATGGCCCTGCTCGACGGCACCGTCGTCAACGTCGCTCTGGTCCGGATCGGCGCGGACCTCGACGCGAGCCTGGCGGACCTCCAGTGGATCACCAACGGCTACCTCCTCGCCCTCGCCTCCCTGATCCTCCTCGGGGGGTCCCTCGGGGACCGCTTCGGCCGGCGACGGGTCTTCGTCGTCGGGGTCATCTGGTTCGCCCTCGCCTCCCTCGCCTGCGGCGTCGCCCAGAGCGCCGGGCAGCTCGTCATCGCCCGGGTCCTCCAGGGCGTCGGCGGGGCCCTGCTCACTCCGGGCAGCCTCTCCATCATCCAGTCCGTGTTCCGGCCCGAGGACCGCGCCAAGGCCATCGGCACATGGTCCGGGCTCGGCGGGATCGCTGCCGCGACCGGGCCCTTCGTCGGCGGGTGGCTCGTCGAGTACGCCTCGTGGCGCTGGGCCTTCCTGCTCAACCTGCCGCTCGCCGCAGCGACCGTGTGGGTCGCCCGCACCTCGGTCCCGGAGACCAGGGACGAGTCGGCCCCGCGCCAGTTCGACGTCGCGGGGGCGCTCCTCGCGAGCGGCTCCCTGGCCCTGCTGACCTACGCCCTGATCCAGCTCGAGACCCTCGGTGCCGGCCTGGCGCTCACCCTCATGCTCCTCGCCCTCGCCGTGGCCGGCGCCTTCGCCGCCGTCGAGGCCCGCAGCCGGCACCCGATGGTCCAGCCATCGCTCTTCACCTCACGCCAGTTCACTGCGGCGAACCTCATGACGATGCTCGTCTACGCGGCGCTCGGGGCGGTCTTCTTCTTCCTCACCCTCCAGCTCCAGACCGTCCTCGGCTACGGTCCACTGCTCGCCGGGCTGGCCACCCTGCCCGTCACGGTGCTGATGCTCCTGCTCGCCGCGAAGGGCGGCGAGCTCGGCGCCCGCATCGGTCCGCGACTCCCCATGGCCGTCGGACCCGTCGTCTGCGCCGTGGGAGCCGGCCTCCTGGCCGGGGTCGGTGCCGGCGACTCCTACTGGACCGCCGTCCTTCCCGGGATCAGCGTCTTCGGTCTGGGTCTCTGTCTCCTCGTCGCACCGCTGACGGCAACCGTGCTGGCCGCGGCACCGGACCGGTCGGCGGGGATCGCCAGCGGGGTCAACAACGCCGTGGCCCGGGCCGGCAGCCTGCTCGCCGTCGCCGCCCTCCCTGCAGTCGTCGGCCTGAGCGGCGCCGACTACCAGCGCCCCGAGGACTTCGACACCGGGTACGGCCGCGCGATGTGGATCTGCAGCGTCCTCCTCGCCGGTGGCGGGATCGTGTCGTGGGCGCTCATCCGCAACCCCGAGAGGATCCGCCTGCCCGCCTCGTCCCAGGCCGGCGGGACCGGACCACCCACGGAGGTCAGCGGCGCCGCGAAGCCAGCCCAGCGGCATACGACACTCGTGGGATGGTCGTGCGCCGGCTCGGAGGGCTGCCCGGGGCAAGCGGAGGCGAGTGATGTTGGCCACCCCGCCGCTCCCGGCTGGTCAGGGCCCGAGTCCCGCGACCGATAACCTGCCTACGTGTCCACCAGCGTGTACCTCGCCTCATCGGAAGGGCTGTCGGGCAAGTCCGCCGTCGCCCTCGGCATCCTCGACCAGCTGAGCCGACGCGTCGAGCGCGTCGGGATCTTCCGGCCCATCGTCCGCTCGGAGAGCGCAGCCACCGACCACGTGCTCGACCTGCTCCTCTCGCGCCTCGACACCGGCCTCACCGCCGAGGTGGCCTCCGGCGTGGGCTACGAGGACGTCCACACCGATCCCGACGGGGCGATGTCCACCATCGTGGACCGTTTCCACGCCGTGGCCGAGCAGTTCGACGCGATGCTCGTCATCGGCTCCGACTACACCGACGTCACCTCACCGACCGAGTTCTCCTACAACGCGCGGATCGCCGCCAACCTCGACGCGGCCATGGTCCTCGTCATCTCGAGCAAGGGCCGGACGCCCGAGCAGGTCCGCGTCGCCGCCGAGATCGCCGCCGACGAGGCCCGGGCCAACCACGCACACGTCCTCGCCATCGTGGCCAACCGAGCGGTGCCCGACGCGGTCCCGGCCACCCGCGCAGCACTGGCCGAAGCGTTCGCCGACACAGCGGCATACGTCATCCCGAGTGCGCCGGTGCTCGAGTCGCCGACGGTGCGCGACCTGCTCACGGCTGTCGACGGCACCCACCTCTACGGCGACGACGAGCTGCTCGACCGCGAGTCCCTCGGCCTGGTGGTGGCGGCCATGACCCTGCCCAACGTGCTCGACCGGATCTTCGAGGGCTGCGTCGCCGTCGCCCCCGCCGACCGCGGCGACGTGCTGCTCGGCCTCCTGCTCGCCCACCGGTCCCAGACCCTCCCCACCCCGTCCGGGATCGTCCTCAACGGCGGCTTCGACCTGCCCGCCCCCATCACGACCCTCGTGGAAGGCCTCGAGGTCCACGTGCCGGTGATCAGCTGCGCCACGGGCACGATGCAGACCGCGGCCACGCTCTCCGCCGTCGTGCCGCGGATGACCCGCTCGGCCACCCGCAAGATCGAGACCGCGCTCAGCCTCTTCGACGAGCACGTCGACGGCGCCGAGCTGCTCGACCGGCTCAAGGTCGTCCCCAGCCACGTCGTGACGCCCCTCATGTTCGAGCACCAGCTCCTCGACCGGGCCCGGGCCGCCGACAAGCACATCGTCCTGCCGGAGGGCGAGGAGGACCGGATCCTCCGCGCCGCCGACCAGCTGCTCCGCCGCCGCGTCGTCCGCCTCACCCTGCTCGGCGACCCCGGAGCGATCCGCCGACGCGCCGCGCAGCTGGGGCTCGACCTCGAGGGCGCCACCCTGCTCGACCCCCACGACGACGAGCTGCGTGGCCGCTTCGCCGAGGAGTACGCCACGCTGCGCGCCCACAAGGGCGTCACCATCGACCAGGCGCGCGACATCGTCGTGGACCCGAGCTACTTCGGGACGATGATGGTCCGCGACGGACTCGCCGACGGCATGGTCTCCGGGGCGATCCACACGACGGCCCACACGATCCGGCCGGCGCTCGAGGTGGTCAAGACGACGCCCGACATCAAGACCGTCTCCTCCGTGTTCCTCATGTCGCTCGCGGACCGGGTCCTCGTCTACGGCGACTGCGCCGTCATCCCGGACCCGACGGCCGAGCAGCTCGCGGACATCGCGATCTCCTCGGCCGCGACCGCCGTCCAGTTCGGCATCGAGCCCCGGGTGGCCATGCTGTCCTACTCGACAGGCGGTTCCGGGACCGGCGCGGACGTCGACAAGGTGCGCACCGCCACCGAGCTCGTCCGGTCACGCGCGCCGCAGCTCTCGGTCGAGGGGCCGATCCAGTACGACGCCGCCGTCGACGCCGCGGTGGCTGCCGCCAAGCTCAAGGACAGCCCGGTGGCCGGCCGGGCCACGGTCTTCGTCTTCCCCGACCTCAACACCGGCAACAACACCTACAAGGCCGTCCAGCGGACCTCGGGAGCGGTCGCCATCGGCCCCGTGCTCCAGGGCCTCAACAAGCCGGTCAACGACCTCTCCCGAGGAGCCCTCGTGCGGGACATCGTCAACACCATCGCCATCACGGCCATCCAGGCCGAGGCCCTCTCGTGAGCCGGCTCGTCCTCGTCGTCAACGCAGGGTCCTCCTCGCTCAAGTACGACCTCATCGACGTCGACGCGGCCGAGTCCCGGGCGAGTGGTCTCGTCGAACGGATCGGCGAGCCGACCTCACGGGCCAAGCACTCGGTCGACGGCACCGACCACCGCAGCGAGGGTCGGTGCGCCGACCACGGCGCAGCCTTCGAGCTGCTCCTCGGCGCCTTCCGGGAGCACGGGCCCGATCTCGGCGGCCTCGAGCTGGCGGCGGTGGGGCACCGCGTCGTCCACGGTGGCGCCCAGTTCAGCGCGCCGACGCGGATCGACGACGAGGTCGAGGCGACGATCGAGCGGCTCATCCCGCTCGCCCCCCTCCACAACCCGGCCAACCTCGAAGGCATCCGGGTCGCCCGCGCCCACTTCCCCGACGTGCCGCAGGTCGCCGTGTTCGACACGGCCTTCCACCAGACGCTTCCGCCGCACGCATACACCTATGCCGTCAGCCGCGCCTGGCGGGACGAGCACCGGGTGCGTCGCTACGGCTTCCACGGCACCTCCCACGCCTATGTCTCCCGGCGGGCGGCCGAGCTGCTCGGCCTGTCGGTGGAGGCCGCCAACGTCATCGTGCTCCACCTGGGCAACGGCGCCAGCGCGACCGCGGTGGCAGGCGGGCGCAGCGTCGACACGTCGATGGGCCTGTCGCCGCTCGAGGGCCTGGTGATGGGGACCCGGCCGGGCGACCTCGACCCGTCGCTGCCGGCGCACCTGGCGCGAGCCGGCGTCTCGCTGGAGGAGTACGACCGCGCGCTCAACAAGGAGAGCGGTCTCAAGGGGCTGACCGGGAGCAACGACTTCCGCGAGCTCGAGGACCGGGTGGCCGCCGGCGACGCCGACGCGCGCCTCGCGTTCGACGTCGTGGCCCACCGCCTGCGCAAGTACATCGGGGCGTATGCCGCTGTGCTCGGTCGCGTCGACGTCGTGGCCTTCACCGCGGGCGTGGGTGAGCACAGCCCGATGCTCCGGGCGGCCGCACTCGACGGCCTCGGCGACCTGCTCGGCATCGAGGTCGACGCCGCAGCCAACGACGCCGCGACGTCCGGTGAGCACCGCATCTCCACCGCGTCGAGCCGGGTCGCCGTGCTCGTCCTCCCGACGCAGGAGGAGCTCGAGATCGCTCGCGAGGCTGCTGGGGTCGCCACTGGAGCATGATGGGGGCATGAGCGACCAGCACGGCACGGAGTACCGGACCGAGCACGACTCGATGGGCGAGGTGCAGGTCCCCGCAGCCGCTCTCTACGGCGCGCAGACGGCACGCGCTGTCGAGAACTTCCCGATCAGCGGTCAGCCGGTGCCGGCCGGTGTGGTCCACGCCCTCGCCCGGCTCAAGGCTGCCGCCGCCGAGGTGAACGCCGAGCTCGGCGTCCTTGACGCCGACCGCGCTCGCGCGATCGCAGCAGCCGCCGAGGCGGTCGCCGCGGGACGGCACGACGACCACTTCCCCATCGACGTCTTCCAGACCGGTTCGGGGACGTCGACCAACATGAACGTCAACGAGGTCGTCGCGCGGCTGGCGAGCACCGCGGGTGGTGAGGGCGCGCTGGCGGTCCACCCCAACGACCACGTCAACTACGGACAGTCGAGCAACGACACCTTCCCCTCGGCCCTGCGGATCGCCGCCACCCTCGCGGCCCGGGACGACCTCGTCCCTGCCCTGACCCACCTCGCGGCCGCCCTCGGCCGCAAGGAGGCGGAGTTCGCCGACGTCGTCAAGGCCGGCCGCACGCACCTCATGGACGCCGTGCCCGTGACCCTGGGACAGGAGTTCGGCGGCTACCGGCGCCAGGTCGAGCTCGGAGCCGAGCGCGTCAGCCATGCGGCCGAGGCCACCGCGGAGCTGCCCCTCGGCGGCACCGCGGCCGGCACGGGCCTCAACGCTGCGCCCGGCTTCGCTGCGGCGGTCATCGACCGGCTGTCCACGGCCACCGGACACGCGTTCCGCGAGGCGGAGAACCACTTCGAGGCGCAGTCCGCCCAGGACGCGGTCGTCGAGCTGTCCGGCGCGCTCAAGGTGGTGGCGGTCAGCCTGACCAAGATCTGCAACGACCTGCGGTGGATGTCCTCGGGTCCGCGCACCGGCCTCGGCGAGATCCACCTGCCCGACCTCCAGCCCGGGTCGAGCATCATGCCCGGCAAGGTCAACCCGGTCATCCCCGAGGCCACCCTGATGGCCTGCGCCCAGGTCATCGGCAACGACGTGACGATCACGACGGCCGGCGCGGCCGGCAACTTCGAGCTCAACGTCATGCTCCCGGTGCTGGCCAAGAACGTCCTCGAGTCGATCCGCCTGCTCGCGGCGACGAGCCGTCTGCTGGCCGACCGCTGCGTCGATGGGATCACCGCCGACGTGGAGCACGCGCGGACCCTCGCGGAGAGCTCACCGTCGATCGTGACGCCGCTCAACCGCTTCATCGGCTACGAGGCCGCAGCCGCCGTGGTGAAGCGGGCGGTCAAGGAGCGCAGGACGATTCGTGAGGTCGTGATCGAGGACGGGCACGTCCGGGAGGGTCGCTTGTCCGAGGCCCAGCTCGACGAGGCCCTCGACGTCCTCGCCATGACGCGGCCTCCGACCTCCTGACCACACCCATCGAAAGAGCACTTCGTACCCCTCATCGAAAGAGCACTTCGTTCCCCTCATCGAAAGAGCACTTCGTTCCCCTCATCGAAAGAGCAGTTTGTCCGCCTCTCCTCCGCGCGGGGCGTGCCGAAAGAGAGGAACGAACTGCTCTTTCGATGCCGGGGTGAGGGACGAACTGCTCTTTCGATGCCGGAGTGAGGGACGAACTGCTCTTTCGATCAGGGGCCGAGGACCCGGTCGAGGTACGGGTTGGCGAACCGCCGGTCGGGGTCGACCCGCTCACGGACGGTGCGGAACTCCTCGAAGCGGGGCAAGGCGGCACGGAAGAAGTCGGCGCCGCGCGAGTGCAGCTTGCCCCAGTGCGGGCGTCCGCCGTGGTCCATCGCGATCGCCTCGAACGCCCTGAAATAGGCGCCCTCGGCCTGACGGTGGTATCGATGGACGGCCACGTAGCAGCTCTCACGCTCGTAGGCGGTGGAGAGCCAGACGTCATCCGCCGCCGCCACCCGACACTCGACCGGGAAGGAGATCAGGTCGTCGTGGGTCTCGACCCAGGACCGGAGCTCACGCAGGACGTCACCGAGCACGTGCCGGGGGAAGGCCCACTCCGCCTCCATGAAGCGCACGTCGCGGTCGCTGATGAAGACCCGGTGCGAGGCGTCGACGTACTCACGCGCCGTCAGGGCCCGCGCCGCCACGGCGCTCACCGGCTTGGTGGTGCGCGGCACCTTGGTGACGAGTCGGTTGAGCAGCTCGTAGGCGCGGTTGCTCATCAGCTCGTCGTCGACGTAGGCCCGCCAGCGGGACAACGGCTGCGCAGAGGCTCCGGGACCGACCCGGTTGTTCCGCTTCGTGAGGGCCCGGTCCGTGTGGGGATACCAGTAGAACTCGAAATGGTCGTTGGCCTCGACCTCCTCGTCGAACGCCTCGAGCACGCCGGCGAGCGGTTCCGGCCGTTCGACTGCGTGCAGCAGAAAGGCAGGGACGACGGCGAGGGTCACCTCGGTGATGACCCCCAGCGCCCCGAGGCCGAGGCGGGCCGCCTGGAAGAGGTCCGGCTCCCGGTGGGGTCCGCAGTCGACGACGGACCCGTCGGCGAGGACGATACGCAGGCCCCGGACCCCGGCGGTCAGCCCCGTGAGGCGCAGGCCGGTGCCGTGCGTCCCCGTGCCGAGCGCGCCGGAGATCGTCTGGCGGTCGACGTCGCCGAGGTTGGGCAGGGCGAGGCCGAGCTGGGCGAGCTCGTCATTGAGGACGCGCAACGGGGTGCCTGCGCGGACGGTGGCCTCGCCCCGGGTTGCGTCGATCGTCGTGACTCCGGTGAGTCCACCGAGCCTCAGCTGAACGCCGTCGGTGACGGCCACGCCGGTGAACGAGTGGCCGGCGCCGATCGCCTTGACCCGCAGACCTCGGTGGGCGGCGCGGACCACTTCCTCCGCCACCTCCTCCTCCGAGCGCGGCGTCGCGATCCGGCTCAGCAGGGTCGACTCGGTCCCGGCCCAGTTGGACCACTCGATGCCGCGGATGATCTCCTTCTTGGTGTCAGCCAAAGCTCTGCCCTTCCCCACGGTAGGTCGCGGCGTGGCCGACGACCTCGTCGCCGTCGACGAGCGCCAGGTGGGTGAACCGCTCAGCGAGCTCGCCCGCTTTGGCGTGGCGGAACCATATCCGATCCCCCAGCTCGACCCGGGCCGCGGCCCCTCCGCGGAGCGGCGTCTGGACCTCGCCCGCGCCCTCGGTGCGCAGCAGCTGCAGCCCCTGCTCCGGAAGCGGCTGGGGCAGGCGGGAGCCACCGACCGGCCCCGAGGCCACGTAGCCACCGGAGTACACCGTGACGATGTCGTCCGCCGGCCGCCGCACCACGGGGCATGCGAAGAAGGCTGCGGGCTCGAGGTCCAGACCGTCGTAGCCGTCGAAGAGCGTCGGGGCATAGAGGCCGGAGCCGGCCGCCAGCTCCGTCAGCGCGGGGTCGAGACCGGTGACCTGCAGGCTCCCCGTGCCGCCGCCGTTGACGAACTCGACGTCGGCGAGCTGCCGGACCAGGTCGGTGATCTCCGCGCGGCGTGGACGCAGCTGCGCGTCGGAGCGGGACTTCACCCGACGCACGACCGGCGAGGAGTCGGGCAGCCCGGCAATCTGCGCGTCGTAGAACATCAGGCCGACCACGGCGAGACCGTGCTCCTGCGCGCGGCGGACGACCGCCTCGACCTGCTCCGGCGCGCGCAGCGGCGAACGACGAACCCCGAGGTGTGCGGGACCGACCCGGAGCGAGGCGTCGACATCGACCGCCACCCGCAGCCCGCGGGGGTCCCCGACTCCCTGGGCCATCAGGTCGACGCCTTCGACGCTGTCCACCATGACGCACACGGCGCCCCGCAGTCCGGGCTCCGAGGCGAGCTCCGCGAGGGCGAGGAGGTCCACGCTCGGATAGGCGACCAGCAGGTTGGTGAAGCCTTCACGGGCCCACCACAGGGCCTCGCGGAGGGAGTAGCACATGAGCCCCTCGAAACCCGGTACGCCCAGGGCCCGCTCGATGAGCGGCCGACTGCGCAGAGACTTCGTCGCCACGCGGATCGGCTTGCCGTTCGCCCGGGCCACGAGCGCCTCGGCGTTCCGGTCGAAGGCCCTCAGGTCGACCACTGCCAATGGGGCCGGCAGGCGGCGCGTCGCACGGGACAGCCGCTGGGCGACCGGTGCCTCCGAAGGGCGACGGCTCATGTCCGCACCCTAACCGAGGCTCAGCCCACGCGCTCCACGACGGAGAGGGCCAGGGTCTGGAGAGCAGTCTTTGCCGGAGTCTCCGGCAGCGGGTCGAGCAGCGCCTGGGCCTCCCTGGCCACCCCGTAGGTCTCCGCGCGGGCCGCCTCGAGGGCCGGGTGCTGCCGGAGCAGCGTGAGAGCCTCGGACACGGCGGCCTCGTCGCCGGACAGGTCTGAGTGCAGCAGCTCGAGCAGGCGCTCGTCCGCGGGGTCGGTCGACGCCTTGGCGCGCAGCACGGCGAGCGTGTCCACGCCTTCACGCAGATCGGTGCCGGGTGTCTTTCCGCTTGCCTCCGAGTCCGAGGCGATGTCGATGAGGTCGTCGGCGAGCTGGAAGGTCATGCCCACCTTCTCCCCGTAGGACCGCATCGTCTCGACGAGCTCCGGCGAGCCACCGGAGAACATCGCGCCGTAGCGGCAGGCCGTGGCTGTCAGGGATCCGGTCTTGTCGGCGAGCACCCCGAGGTAGTAGTCGACGGGGTCGACGCCCGGAGGGCACGGACGGTCGTCCCGGATCTGGCCGGAACAGAGCCGGACGAACGTCTGGGCCTGGATCAGCACCGCCTCGGCACCGAGGCCGGCGATGAGCTCAGAGGCCTTCCCGAACAGGAGGTCACCGACGAGGATCGCGGTCGAGTTGTCGTAGACGGCATTGGCGGACGGGACCCCCCGCCGCACCTCCGCCTCGTCCATGACGTCGTCGTGGTAGAGCGACGCGAGATGGGTCAGCTCCACCCCGGCGGCGGCCCGCACCACGTCGTCGGTCACGCCCTCCCCGAGCTCGGCCGAGAGGAGCGTCAGCAGTGGCCGGAACCGCTTGCCCCCCGCCTGGGCGAGGTGGGACGAGGCCGCCGCGATGAACGGGTCCTCGTGGTCGACGACCGTCCGCAGGAGGGCGTCGACCCGGGCGAGCCCGTCCTGCAGGTGGGCCATCAGCTCCGGCGTGGCGCCGGGGAGGCTGAGGACCGGCGGCGTGGAATGCGTCGTCATGGGCTTCCTGGAGGTGGGGGTTCGGTGACCTCGGTCGGTCAGCGGACGAACTGGGAGGCCCGGTCGGCGAGGTCGAGCAGTGCCGAGGGAAGGACGCCGAGCGCCAACGTGATCATCGTGCCGACCGCAATGGCGAACGTCGTACCGACCGAGGGGGTCACCACGGCGACCGGGCCGGAGCCCACGGCTCCCGGGGTCCCGGCGGCGATGGAGTCACTGGGCGGGTCGCTGAAGAACATGAGGACGATGACGCGCGCGTAGACGAACACGGTGATCGCCGAGCACACGACACCGACGACGGCGAGCACGGTGCCCGTCGCCCCGCCCGTCCCGATCGCGGCCGAGAACACCGCGAACTTCGACACGAAGCCCGACGTCAGCGGGATACCGGCGAACGCCAGCATGAGGAAGGCGAACGCCGCCGCGACGACCGGGTGTCGCTTGCCCAGGCCCGCCCACTGGGAGAGGTGCGTGGCCTCGGCGCCGTTCTGCCGCACCAGGTTGACGATCCCGAACGCTGCGATCGTCGCGAAACCATAGGCGACCAGGTAGAAGAGCACCGCGCTGATGCCCTTGCGGTCGAACGCGAGGACGCCGACGAGGATGAACCCGGCGTGCGCGATCGAGGAGTAGGCAAGCAGCCGCTTGATGTCGGTCTGGGTGACCGACAGGACGGCGCCGACGACCATGGTGAGAAAGGCGATGATCACGACGGCGTTGGTCCACTCCCAGCGGGCCGTGTCGAGACCGACGTATGCCAGCCGGAGGATCGCACCGAACGCGGCAGCCTTGGTGGCTGCCGCCATGAAGCCGGTGACCGGTGTCGGGGCACCTTGGTAGACGTCCGGCGTCCACGCGTGGAACGGGACCGCGCCGACCTTGAACAAGAGGCCGACGAGGACGAGGAACGCACCGGGCACGAGAAGCCCGTTGAGCGCCAGAGGACCGGAGGCGATCGCTGCACTGATGTCGGCGAAGTACACCGACCCGGCGTAGCCGTAGAGCAGGGCTGTGCCGAAGAGGAAGAAGGCCGAGCTGAACGCTCCGAGGAGGAAGTACTTGAGCGAGGCCTCCTGGGAGAGCAGCCGACGCCGGCGGGCCAGCCCGGTGAGGATGTAGAGCGGGAGGGAGAGGACTTCGAGGGCGACGAACATCCCGATGAGGTCGTTGGCGGTCGGGAAGAGCATCATCCCGGCGACCGCGAACAGCGTCAGCGGGAACACCTCGGTCGTCACGGCTCCCGCCCGGGTGGCCGCGCTCTCCACGGTCGAACCGGGGGTCGAGGCGCCGCTCGGGGTGAACGCGTCGGGGCCGACGCCCCCCAGGCGCTCCGACATCGTCAGCACGCCCAGGACACCCATGAGGACGAGGGCACCCTGCATGAAGAGCGCCGGCCCGTCGATCGTCAGGGCGAAGAGGTGCCGGCCGCCATCTCCGGCGAGGCCCATCGTGTAGCCCTGGTGGTCGACGGCCACGACCACGGCGGCGAACGCAGCGAGCAGGGCGACGACGGCCAGGGTGGTCTGCACGACGTGCCGGCGCTCACGCGGCGCGAACGCCTCGATGAGCACTCCGATGATGGCCGCACCGAAGACGATGAGCAGCGGCAGGATGGCGAGGTAGTCCACCTGGGCCGGCTCGAACGCCGTGGACACCATGGGGAAAGACGCGGACGGCGCCGTGAGCGCAGCGACGGCGGTCACTTCGAGCTCCCTTCAGCCGCGGGGCCTGCCGCGGGGGGTGACGTGTCGGCGGTCGAGACGTGCGACAGCGAAGTGTCGACGGCCGGGTTGATGACGTCCAGGGCGAGGTTCGGGTAGAAGCCGAGGACGAGGAAGGCGGCGATGAGCGGGGCAGCCACGAGCTTCTCGCGCAGGGTCAGGTCAGCAATGACCGTGCCGCCTGAGGACCGCCGCCAGCGCTCGTCGACCGCAGCGGGGTCGACCGCCAGCGACTCCGGCTTCGGACCGGTCATGACCCGCTTGTACATCAGCAGCATGTAGAGGGCCGCGAGGATGATCCCGGCCGTGGCGAGCACGGCCGCCACCGGCTGCGTCGGGAAGGTGCCGACGTAGACGAGGAACTCCGAGACGAAGCTGGCCAGCCCGGGCAGTGCCAGGCCGGAGAGGCTGGCGACGAGGAAGATCCCCGCCAAGCCGGGCGTGACGCGCTGCCACCCGCCGTAGTCCGCGATCCGCTTGCTCCCACCCCGCCGGATCAGCATCGCGGCAAAGAGGAACAGCGCCGCGGTCGAGAAGCCGTGGTTGAGCATGTAGAGCGAAGACCCTGCGCCACCGACGTTCGTGAAGGCGAAGATCCCGAGCACGATGAAGCCGAAGTGGCTGACCGAGGTGTACGAGATCAGGCGCATCATGTCGGTCTGACCGATGGCGAGCAACGCCCCGTAGAGCACGGAGACCACGGCCAGCACGATGACGACGGGAGTCGCCCACTCGCTCGCCCCCGGGAAGAGCTGGAGGCAGAAGCGGATCATGCCGTAGGTGCCGACCTTGTCGAGGACCCCGACGAGGAGGGTCGCGGTGGCCGGTGTCGCCTCGGTCGCCGCGTCGGGCAGCCACGTGTGAACCGGCACCATGGGTGCCTTCACGGCGAAGGCGATGAAGAAGCCGACGAACAGCAGCCGCTCCGTCGTCGGGTCGAGCTCGAGCCCGGTGAGGTTCGAGATGAGGAACCCGTCCGCCCCGCCGGGACCCTGCAGGTACACGGCGATCACGGCGACGAGCATGATGAGCCCGCCCGCCAGGGAGAAGAGCAGGAACTTCATCGCTGCGTACTGCCGCCGCTGGCCACCGAACCGGCCGATGAGGAAGTACACGGGGATGAGCATCGCCTCGAAGAAGACGTAGAAGAGGAACACGTCCGTCGCGGCGAAGACCCCGACCATGAACGTCTCGAGGGAGAGGATCAGCGCGAAGTAGGCCTTGACCCGCCGAGCTCCCCCGGCGTCCGGCTCCTCCGGCACGTCGTGCCAGGCCGCGAGGAGACAGATCGGGGTGAGGACGAGCGCCATGAGGATGAGGACGAGCGCGATGCCGTCGACCCCCAGGGCGTAGCTGACGCCGAACTGTGGGATCCACGCGACCTGCTCACCGAGCTGGAACTGCTTCGGCGACGCACTGTCGTACTGGAGTGCGGCCGCGATCCCGACGACGAGCGTGAGCAGCGAGGTGCCGAGCGCGATGCGCTTCGCAGTCTCGACGGTCCCCGGCGCGAAGGCCACGACCAGCGACCCGATGAGGGGCAGGAGGACGAGGATGGTCAGCCACGGGATGCTGGACATCGCAGTGGTTTCGTTCATCAGGAGATCACCCACAGTGCACCGAGGATGGCGACGACACCGGTGAGCATCGTCAGGGCATAGGAGCGCGCGAAGCCGTTCTGGAGCCTGCGCAGGCGCGACGAGGTGCCGCCGACCAGCGCTGCGAGTCCTCCGGCACCCCCGTCGACGCCCTTGCCGTCCACGAAGACGAGCGAGCGGGTCAGGTGGATACCGGGCCGCATGAGGAGGGCCTCGTTGACCTGGTCCTGGTAGAGGTCGTTCCGAGCGGCCTGCGTGAGCAGGTTGCCGGCTGGGGCGATGACCGGGACGTCGTCCCGCCAGTACTGCATCCAGGCCAGGGCGACACCGCCCGCGACGAGGAGCAGGGTCAGGACCATGATGACGGGCACCGCGAGCACCGGGTGCTCCTCACCGTGCGCGCCGGTCACCGGCTCGAGCCAGGTGCTGAACATCCCGGTCGGGCCGATGATCAGGCCGAGGAAGGCCGAGCCGACCGCGAGCACCATCATCGGAACGGTCATGAGCAGGCCGGACTCGTGTGGATGCACGTCGTCGGTCCAGCGCTTCTTGCCGTGGAAGGTCATGAAGAAGAGGCGGGACATGTAGAAGGCCGTGATGCCGGCCCCGATGAGCGCCGCTCCACCGAAGACCCACGGGCGCCAGCCCTCACCGATGAAGGCTGCCTCGATGATCTTGTCCTTCGACCAGAAGCCGGAGAACGGCGGCACCCCGATGATGGCGAGCCACCCGAGGGCGAAGGTCGCCCAGGTCACCTTCATGACGCCCGACAACCCGCCGAAGCGCCGCATGTTGACCTGGTCGTTCATGCCGTGCATGACCGAGCCGGCACCGAGGAACATCCCGGCCTTGAAGAAGCCGTGCGTCAGCAGGTGGAAGATCGCGAAGGCGTAGCCGACCGGTCCCAGACCGGCAGCGAGCATCATGTAGCCGATCTGCGACATCGTCGAGGCGGCCAGCGCCTTCTTGATGTCGTCCTTGGCCGTACCGACGATCGCTCCGAAGAGGAGGGTGATCGCACCCACGACGACGACGGCGAGCTGCGCATTGGGCGACGCCTCGAAGATCGGCCCGGACCGGACGACCAGGTAGACGCCCGCGGTGACCATGGTCGCCGCGTGGATCAGGGCGGACACCGGAGTCGGGCCGGCCATGGCGTCGCCGAGCCAGCTCTGCAGGGGGAACTGGGCCGACTTGCCCGTCGCCCCGAGCAGGAGCATGAGCCCGAGGGCCGTCATGAAGCCTTGGTTGGCCTCGTTGCCGGCCGCCCCGAGGACGGTGCTGAAGTCGACCGCCCCGAACTGGAAGAACATGATCATCACGGCGACGGAGAGCCCGAAGTCACCGACCCGGTTCGCGACGAAGGCCTTGTTGGCCGCGGTCGCGTATGCAGGGTTCCAGTTCCAGAAACCGATCAGCAGGTAGGACGCGAGCCCGACGCCCTCCCAGCCGACGTAGAGGAGGAGGTAGTTGTCGGCGAGGACGAGCAGGAGCATCGCCGCGACGAAGAGGTTGAGGTAGGCGAAGAAGCGCCGCTGGTCGGGGTCGTGCTCCATGTAGCCCAGGGAGTACACGTGGATGAGCGAGCCGACGAAGGTGATGAGCAGCACGAACGCGATGGACAGCTGGTCCACGAGCAGCGACGCGTCGACGGAGAACGACCCCGCCGTGACGAAGTCGAAGAGCGGCACCGACGCGTGCCGTTCCTCCGCGTCCTGCCCGAGCATCTGGATGAGGACGAGTGCCCCGACGAGGAACGAGCCCCACGACAGGGCCGTCGCGAGCAGCGGGCCGAAACTGTCGGTGCGGCGCCCCCCGAGCAGGAGCACCGCTGCGCCCAGGAGCGGCAGCGCGATGAGCAGCCACGCCACCGAGGTGATCCCGCTGGCTGCGTGCACCTCGCCGGATTGCGCCGCCAGTCCAGCGGCGTAGCTGCCCGGGGCGGCGAGAAGGTTTCCCATGCCAAGTGACATCGAGTGAGGCTCCCTTACAGCTTCAGCAGGTTGGCGTCGTCGACGGAAGCCGACCGGCGGGCGCGGAAGATCGCCATGATGATGGCCAGCCCGACGACGACCTCAGCCGCGGCGACGACCATGACGAAGAGGGCCATGACCTGCCCGTCGAGGCCGCCGTGGATCCGCGAGAACGTCACCAGGGCAAGGTTGGTCGCGTTGAGCATCAGCTCGACGCCCATGAACACGATGATCGCGTTGCGCCGCATCAGCACGGTGGCCGTGCCGATGGAGAAGAGCACGATCGAGAGGTAGATGTAGTTCAACGGGCTCACTGGTCCACGTCCTTCTCGACGATCGTGGTGTCCGTGGACTGCTCCGTGCTGGTCCCCGCACTGGTCGCGGAGGTGGTGGCCCCGGTCGTGGCGCCCCGCGCCGGAGACTCCTCGCCGCGGATCGACCGACGGAGGTGGCGCTCGACGTCGAGGAACTCGTCGGGCCGGGCGACCTGCTCACGGGCCACGAGCACCCGGGACACCGACTTGTCGCTGGGCGTCCCGTCGGGCAGCAGCGCCGGCGTGTCGACCGCGTTGTGGCGGGCGTAGACGCCCGGCGCCGGGAGCCCGGCGACGAACTCGTTGTCGCGGACCCGTCTGGCCGCCCACTCAGCCTGGGTGAGCTTGGGGGCGATGCGCTCGCGGTGCGCGAGGACCATCGCCGCCAGAGCCGCGGTGATGAGCAGGGCCGAGGTCACCTCGAAGATCCAGACGTACTGGCCGAAGATGAGCTCGGCCATCCCGGTGATGTTGCCGGTCTGGGCATTGCTCGCCTCGAGCTTGTCGATCCCGGACTGCACCGTCGCCTCGTCGAAGGAGGCCGAGCCGATCGTCGAGGAGAGGAGGCCGATCAGGCCGACCGCGAGGATGATGGAGAGCCAGCGGTGCCCCTTGATCGTCTCGACGAGCGAGTCGGACGAGTCGACCCCGACGAGCATGATCACGAAGAGGAAGAGCATCATCACGGCGCCCGTGTAGACGAACACCTGGACGACGCCCAGGAAGTCGGCCTTCTGCATCAGGTAGAGGACACCGAGGATCGTCATGGTGATGGCCATCCCGATGGCCGCGTGGACCGCCTTGCGTGCGAACACGAGGGCGAGCGCTGCGGCCACGGCCAGCGGAGCCAGCACCCAGAAGAATGCGGATTCAGTGCCGGAGGTCACGGGTTCGCCCCTTCCCGGGTCTGCGCAGCGGTCGGCGCAGTGGTGTGGACCACGTCGTGCTCGCCCGGCACGCTCGCGGCGATGTTGCCCGGCTCGTCGTGGGCCAGCGGACTCTCGTCCACGACGACCCGTTCGTCGCGAGCGGCGACGTGGTCGCGCTGTGCCGCGGTCGGGCCGGTGACCTTGCCCTGGTAGTAGTCGCGCTCCTCCATGCCGTCGGCCATCGGGAAGGGCGGCGGGAGCATGCCCTCGTGGAGCGGCGCGAGCAGCTGGTCCTTGGTGAAGATCAGCTTGCCGCGGTCGTTGTCGGCGAGCTCGTAGAAGTTGGTCATCGTCAGGGCCCGCGTCGGGCAGGCCTCGATGCAGAGTCCGCAGAAGATGCACCGCAGATAGTTGATCTGGTAGACGCGGCCGTAGCGCTCGCCCGGGCTGAACCGGCCCTTGCCGCCCTGCTCGAGGGGGGTGTCGTCGTTGTCGGCACCTTCGACCAGGATCGCGTCGGCCGGGCAGGCCCAGGCGCACAGCTCGCACCCGACGCACTTCTCGAGTCCGTCCGGGTGGCGGTTGAGCTGGTGGCGGCCGTGGAACCGTGGCTGGGTCGGACGCGGCTTCTCGGGGTACTCCTCGGTCGCCACCTTCCGGAACATCGTCGAGAAGGACACGCCGAACCCCGCGACGGGCGCGAACATCTCGGCGAGGGCGCTCTTGCGCTTCCTGCCGTGGTCCTTGCTGACGCTCTCGTCAGCCATGGGTGTCCTCCTTGCCGGCGATGCCGTCGGTGGTGCTGGGAGCGGTGGGGTCGGAGGCGCTGCCCTGCACCGTGGCGCCTCTGCCGGCGGCTGGGCCGGCGAGCACGCGGTCGGCTCGGGCGGGCTCGCGCAGGCGCTGGCCCGGCAGTGGCGGCACGGGGTAGCCGTCAGCGAAGGGGTCGATCTCCTCGGGCGGTGCCGTGTCGAGGGCAGCCCGCTTCGCATCGGCCCGGTCGCCCCAGACCCACGTGACGACGAGGGCGAGCACGGCGACGACGCTGATCAGGATGAGCGTCGCCCGGTTGAAGACGAGACCGGCGATCGTGACGCTGTCGTCCCCGAGGAAGCCGAGCTGTGCGCCGCGGATGAACGCGACGGCGACGACCCAGGCGAGCGTGATGGGGATGAGGAACTTCCAGCCGAAGCGCATGAACTGGTCGTACCGGACACGGGGCAGCGTGCCGCGCAGCCAGACGAAGAACCACATGAAGAGCCACATCTTCACCGTGAACCACAGCAGGCCCCACCAGCCGCCGGCGAACATCCCGTCGCCGATCATCGAGATGAGCGGCGGCGCCGCGGGACCACCGAGGAACATCGTCGTGGCCAGCGCGGAGACGGTGAACATGTTGATGTACTCACCGAGGTAGAACATCGCGAAGGTCATCGCGGAGTACTCGGTGTGGAAGCCACCGACGATCTCGCCCTCGCCCTCGGCCAGGTCGAAGGGGAGCCGGTTGGTCTCGCCGACCATGGTGATGACGTAGACGACGAAGCTGAAGAAAGCCGGCAGGACGTACCAGAGCGAGCTCTGGGAGGCGACGATCTGCGAGGTCGACATCGAGCCGCTGTAGAGGAAGACGGCGACGAGCGAGAGGCCCATGGCGATCTCGTACGAGATGACCTGGGCGGTGGAGCGCAGGCCGCCGAGGAGCGGGTAGGTCGAGCCGGAGCTCCACCCCGCGAGGACGATGCCGTAGACGCCGACCGAGGCGACGGCGAGCACGAGCAGGACCGCCACCGGCACATCGGTCAGCTGCAGTGGCGTCTCGTGGCCGAAGAGCGACACGACGCCGCCGAGCGGGATGATCGAGAACGCCACGAACGCCATCGTCGCCGTGATCAGGGCGGCAGCCCGGTAGATCACCTTCTCGGCGTTGGCCGGCGCGATGTCCTCCTTGAGCATCGACTTCAGGCCGTCGGCGAGCGTCTGGAGCAGACCGAAGGGGCCGTTGCGGTTGGGGCCCGGCCGCTGCTGCATCCGGCCGATGATGCGCCGTTCGAACCAGATGACGATCAGCGTGGAGATCAGCAGGTAGACGAAGATCAGCACCGCCTTGATCAGCGACAACCAGAGCGGGGTGTCGCTGAAGTCGGCCACCGGGTTCTCCGTCGCCGGCACCGCCGAGACGAGGCCGTATGCCGCTGGGCTGAGTGTCATGCGACACCGTCCTTTGCGAGGTTGGCGTAGTCAGTGGCTGCGTCGCCCGCGGTCACGGAGACCCGGCGGCCGGAGTCGGAGCCGAGCCCGGCACGGACCGAGACTCCCAGGGAGCTGGTGGGAAGCCACACGACGCCGTCGACCATGCCTGCGGTGACGAGCGCCGGCACGGTCACACTGCCGCGGGGGCCGGTCACGGTGACGCTGCCGCCGTCCGGCACGCCGAGCCGCTCGGCCGATCCGGGCGACAGGCGGGCGGCCGGAGCCGGCGCCGTCCCGGCGAGGAAGGGCTCGCCGTCCTGCATCCGGCCGCGGTCGAGCAGGGTCGGCCAGGTGGCCAGGACGTAGTCGCCCAGGCCGTCACCGACCACGGGTGCCGCGGCGGCCTGCCCGGAGGCGGACACGCCCCGTGCCCCGGACCAGGGCCCGAGCGCCTCGAACTGCGCGTGGACCTGGTCCTTGGTGCGGGTCGCGAGGAAGTGCCCGAGCTCTCCGGCCAGCATGTCGAGGGCGCGGTGGTCGCTGACGTGGTTGGTGGTCAGGGCCTTCTCGAAGGAGCGGACCCGGCCTTCCCAGTTGACGTAGGAACCCTCCTTCTCGGCCTGGGCGGCCACGGGGAGGACGACGTCGGCGAGCTGGGTGACGGCCGACTCGCGGATCTCCAAGGAGATGACGAAGGCCTTCTCGAGGGCGTTGCGGGTATCCGCGAGGCCGAGGTCGGCCGGGTCGACGCCGCCGAGGACCAGGGCGTCCAGGTCCCCGGACGCGGCGGCGGCGATGATGCCGGCGGTGTCGCGGGCCGGAGCGTCCGGCAGCGAGCCGACGTCCCAGGCCGCGGCCACCTCGCGCCGGGCGGCAGCGTCGGTCGTCGGGCGGCCCCCCGGGAGGAGCGCGCCGAGCGCACCGGCCTCCAGGGCTCCGCGCTCACCGGCGCGCCGCGGGACCCAGGCGAGCCGGGCGCCGGTCTCGGCCGCGAGCTGGGCCACCGCGGCGAGGGCGCCGGGCGAGGTCGCCGCCCGCTCGCCGACGAGGATGATCCCGCCCTGAGCGAGCCCGTCCCGGGCGGCACTGCCGACGTCACCGGCGCGCAGATCGCGCAGGGTCGCGGCCTCCTGGCCGGGCACCGTCGGGATGAGGGTGCCACCCACCTTGGCCAGCCCGCGGGTGGGAACGGGCCCAGCGGCATACACCTTGGTCCTGTTGCGGCGGAACGCCTTGCGCAGCCGCAGGAAGACGATCGGGCTCTCGTCCTCGGGCTCGAACCCGACGAGGAGGACCGTGCCGGCCTTCTCGAGGTCGGCGTAGGTCACCGAGCCGCCGTCCGGCCCCGTCGCGGCGACGTGCTCCGCGAGGAACGCGACCTCCTCGGCCGAGTGTGGCCGCGAGCGGAAGTCGATGTCGTTGGTGCCGAGGGCGACCCGGGCGAACTTGCCGTAGGCGTAGGCGTCCTCGGTCGACACCCGACCGCCGACGAGCACACCGGCCCTGGCTCCGGCGAGACCGGCGGCGGCCGCAGCGAGAGCCTCCGGCCAACCGACCGCCTTGAGCTCACCGTTCGGCTGGCGCACCATCGGGAACTCGATGCGGTCGGGCTGCGTGGCGTAGGTGAACGCCCAGCGGCCCTTGTCGCAGTTCCACTCCTCGTTGACCTCGGGGTCGCGCAGCGCCATCCGGCGCAGGACGACGCCCCGTCGGTGGTCGGTGCGGATCGCGCACCCGCTCGCGCAGTGCTCGCAGACGGACGGCGTCGACACGAGGTCGAACGGTCGGCTCCGGAACCGGTAGGCGGCGCCGGTCAGCGCTCCGACCGGGCAGATCTGGACCGTGTTGCCGGAGAAGTAGCTCTCGAACGGCTGCTCCTCGTAGATGCCGACCTGCTGGAGGGCGCCGCGCTCGACCAGGGCGATGAACGGGTCGCCGGCGATCTGGTCGGAGAAGCGGGTGCAGCGGGCGCAGAGGACGCACCGCTCGCGGTCGAGGAGGACCTGCGACGAGATGTTGATGGGCTTCGGGTAGGTCCGCTTGACGTCCTCGAAGCGGGACACCGCCCGGCCGTTGCTCATCGCCTGGTTCTGCAGGGGGCACTCGCCACCCTTGTCGCAGACCGGGCAGTCGAGCGGGTGGTTGATGAGGAGCAGCTCCATGACGCCCTGCTGCGCCTTGTCGGCCACGGGCGAGCTGTGCTGGGTGTTGACGACCATCCCCGGGGAGACCGTCATGGTGCACGAGGCCTGCGGCTTCGGCATGGCCCGCGGCACCCCCTCCTTGTCGGGAAGGGCGACGTCGACGAGGCACTGCCGGCAGGCGCCGACCGGCTCGAGGAGCGGGTGGTCGCAGAAGCGCGGGATCTCGATGCCGATCGTCTCGGCGGCCCGGATGACGAGGGTTCCCTTGGGGACGCTGACGTCGACTCCGTCGATCGTCAGGCCCACGAGGTCGGGGTTGGCCGGACCCCCCGCGGCCGCCCCGGACGAGGAAGCAGCGGACGAGGCGGCACTGGTCGAGGTGGCGGTCATGCGGTCACCATCCCGCTGGACTCCTTGGTCTGGACGTCGAAGAGGACCGACCTCCCCGGCGGGAAGAGCTCGTGGGCCGGCGTGTGCATGCCTGCCTCGAACTCCTCGCGGAAGTACTTGACGGCCGAGGTGATCGGGCTCGTCGCCGCGTCACCGAGGGCGCAGAAGCTGCGGCCGAGGATGTTGTCGCAGATGTCGACGAGCTTGTCGATGTCGTCCTGCGTCCCCTTGCCGTTCTCGATGCGGTTCATGATCTGGCGCAGCCACCACGTGCCCTCACGGCACGGCGTGCACTTCCCGCAGGACTCGTGGGCGTAGAAGTCGGTCCAGCGCGACACCGCGCGGACGACGGACACGGTCTCGTCGAAGACCTGCAGGGCCCGGGTGCCGAGCATCGAACCGGCTGCGGCGACCGAGTCGAAGTCGAGCGGCACGTCGAGGTGCTCCTCGGTGAAGATCGGCGTCGACGAGCCACCCGGCGTCCAGAACTTCAGCCGGTGCCCCTGGCGCATCCCACCGGCCAGCTCGATCAGCTCGCGCATCGTGATGCCGAGCGGCGCCTCGAACTGACCGGGGTGGGCAACGTGGCCGGAGAGGCTGAAGATGCCGAAGCCGGTGGACTTCTCGGTGCCCATGCCCTTGAACCAGTCCGGACCGCGCAGGATGATCCCCGGCACGGAGGCGATGGACTCGACGTTGTTGACGGAGGTCGGCCGGGCGTAGAGGCCGGCGGCCCCGGGGAACGGCGGCTTGAGCCGCGGCTGGCCCCGTCGGCCCTCGAGGGAGTCGAGCAGGGCCGTCTCCTCACCACAGATGTAGGCGCCCGCGCCGGCGTGGACGGTGATGTTCACCTTGACGCCCTTGCCTCCGACGTCGTCACCGAGGTAGCCGGCCGCGCGGGCCTCCTCGACGGCTCGCAGCAGCCGACGGTAGACGTGGACGACCTCGCCGCGCAGGTAGATGAAGGCGTGCTCGCACCCGATCGCGTAGGAGCTGATGATGGCCCCCTCGATCAGCGCGTGCGGGTTGGCCATCATGAGCGGGATGTCCTTGCACGTGCCCGGCTCGGACTCGTCGGCGTTGACGACGAGGTAGCGGGGCCCGCCGTCGGGCGGGCTCATGAACGACCACTTCAGACCCGTCGGGAACCCGGCCCCGCCGCGCCCCCGGATGCTCGAGTCCTTGACCGCTCCGAGGACGTCGGCGGGCGCCATGTCGAGGGCCTTGCGCAGCGCGCGGTAGCCGTCGTTGCGCTCGTAGGTGGCGAGGGTCCAGGACTCGGACGCGTCCCAGAACTTCGTGAGGATCGGAGTCAGCGTGTCAGTCACTTCGAGCCGTCCTTGCCATCCGTCGGAGTGTCTCCGGACGAGTCGCTCTCGTCGCCGGGGGCCGTCCAGCCGTGCTCCTTGGCGATGCGCAGACCGAGCAGGGAGGCCGGTCCGGCGCCGGGCCCCTGGTCGGCCAGGCCGTCGTGGAAGCCGGCGAGGACGCGGGAGACCTGCTTGAAGGTGCAGACCCGGTCGGGCCCGCGGGTCGGGCGCACGTCCTTGCCCTCGCGGAGGTCGTCGACGAGCTGGACCGTGCTGTCCGGGGTCTGGTTGTCGAAGAACTCCCAGTTGGTCATGACGACCGGTGCGTAGTCGCACGCCGCGTTGCACTCGATCCGCTCGAGCGTGATCTTGCCGTCCGCGGTCGTCTCGTCATGCCCGATCCCGAGGTGCTCGGCGACGGTGTCGAAGATCTGGTCGCCGCCCATGACGGCGCAGAGGGTGTTCGTGCAGACGCCGACGGTGTACTCGCCGTTGGGGTGGCGCTTGAACTGCGTGTAGAACGTGGCGACGCCGCTGACCTCGGCCTCGGTCAGGTCGAGCAGCTCCGCACAGAGCGAGACCCCCCGGCCGGTGACGTAGCCGTCGACCGACTGGACGAGGTGCAGCAGCGGCAGGAGCGCGGAGCGTTTCTGCGGGTAGCGGGCGATGACCTCGGCCGCGTCGACCCGCAGCTGCTCGAGCACCTCCGGGGCGTAGGGCTCCTTGGACTCCGGCCGCAGGTGCAGGTGCCCCGAGGCGTGGGAAGTGTCGTTGCAGCTCATGCGTTGTCCTTTCGCGCGATGGCGAGCGTCCCGGTCCGCGCGCTCTGGCGCTCGCTGCGCGCCTCACAACCTGCCGCGCTCATCGGTCCACTCCCCCCATCACGGGGTCGATCGAGGCCACGGCAACGATGACGTCGCCGAGCTGGCCGCCCTCGCACAGCGCCGCGACCGCCTGCAGGTTGTTGAAGCTCGGGTCCCGGAAGTGGGCCCGGTAGGGGCGGGTGCCGCCGTCGGAGACGAGGTGACACCCCAGCTCACCCTTGGCGGACTCGACGGCGACGTAGGCCTGGCCCGGCGGAACCCGGAAGCCCTCGGTCACCAGCTTGAAGTGGTGGATCAGCGACTCCATCGAGGTGCCCATGATCTCGCGGATGTGGTCGAGGCTGTTGCCG
>Ga0209347_1002421_pt1 | contig 24919 bp, 25 predicted proteins | sample AutmiccommuBRH23_FD_187382 | JGI IMG/M metagenome (GOLD analysis project Ga0209347, IMG submission 187382) | Deep subsurface microbial communities from Mt. Terri, Switzerland - Autotrophic microbial communities BRH/23 (SPAdes) (version 2) | ecosystem: Environmental > Aquatic > Deep subsurface >...
GAACGAACCCCTGCCGACACGGAGAACCTCCATTGGGAGAAGGTACATATTGAGAAATTTGTTATGAACAGCAGCGAATAATGAATAATGAAAAGTGAAAACCCGAACCGCTGGCATTAACTGGTTTCCACCGAAAAAAGCTTACGGCTTACCGCTTATAGCTAACAGCTAACAGCTAACAGCTTACCGCTTACGGCTTAACGCTTACAGCTTACAGCTTACCGCTTACCGCTTACGGCTTACAGCTTACCGCTTACAGCTAACAGCTTATCGCTTACGGCTTACCGCTTATAGCTTACAGCTAACAGCTTACAGCTAACAGCTTACAGCTTATCGCTGAAAAACTGACAACATAAAAAATGATTGATTATACAAAGGTGCCATCACCCTGCTTCGTGATGGAGGAGTCGTTACTGCGTAGGAACCTGCAGCTGATCAGCTTGGTGAAGGAGCGTGCGGGTGTGAACATTATACTGGCATTCAAGGCGTTTGCTATGTGGCGCTCGTTCCCCATCATCAGGGAGTACATAGGGCATTCCACCGCCAGCTCCGTGGCGGAGGCGCAGCTCGCTTTCGAGGAGATGGGCAGTCCGGCACACAGCTATGCGCCCTCCTACACCGATGAGGAGTTCCCGCTGTTTATGCAATTCAGCAGTCATATCACCTTCAACTCCCTCTCCCAGTTCGAACGTTTCTATCCGCAGGTGAAAGCCTCGGGGAGAGATATCCGTTGCGGCCTGCGCATCAACCCCGAGTTCTCGGTGGTGGATACCGACCTCTACAATCCCAGTACACCCGGTTCACGTCTCGGTGTCACAGCCGACAGGATAGGAGAGAGCCTGCCCCGGGGGATCACTGGCCTGCATCTGCACAACCTCTGCGAGAACAACTCTTACGATCTGGAAAGGACGCTGGAGGTGGTGGAGCAGCGGTTCGGCCATCTCTTCGGTCAGATCAAATGGCTTAACCTGGGTGGCGGTCATCTTATGACACACAGGGATTATGACATAGAGCATCTGATAGGCCTTCTCACAGCACTGAAAGGACGCTATCCGCATCTGGAGATCATTATGGAGCCGGGGAGTGCTTTTGCCTGGGAGACAGGCGTACTGGTGGCCACCGTGTCCGATATTGTGGAGAACAACGGTGTGAAGACAGCCATGCTGAACGTCTCTTTTGCCTGCCATATGCCCGACTGTCTGGAGATGCCCTACAAACCCCGTATTCGTGGTGCACTCCAGGAGCCGGTGGAGGGTAAGCCCACTTACCGTATGGGAGGAAACAGCTGCCTGAGTGGTGACTTTATGGGCGACTGGTCGTTTGATACCCCCCTGCAGGTGGGAGACCGTGTCGTTTTTGAAGATATGATTCATTACACCATCGTGAAGACAACCATGTTCAACGGCGTTACTCACCCCTCCATAGGTCTCTGGACGAAAGAGGGTTTATTCCAACTCTACCGGAAATTCAGCTACGAAGATTATAAAAACCGGATGAGCTGATGAGCTGCACATTTCTTTTTAGATTTTAAACAATTTCTTTGTTAACAGCGTTTAATGAATTGAACAGGTTGATTTCATGTCAACGATAGAAAATTATTAACGATTAAAACTAATTATTATGGGTTTTTTATGGTGGATTATTATTGGAGCAGTTGCCGGATGGCTTGCAGGTAAATTAATGAGAGGTGGCGGTTTCGGCTTTCTGATCAATCTTTTGGTAGGTATTGTCGGTGCCGTGATTGGCGGATGGGTTTTCGGCCTGTTGGGTATTGCTGCCGGAGGAATTATCGGAAGCCTTGTAACGGCACTGGTTGGAGCGATATTATTGCTCTGGATTATTTCTCTTTTTAAACGAGCGGGATAGATTCTTCCGCAAGGAACAAAATAAAAATCGGTGCAGCTGTAAAGATGTATCGGTTTTTTTTATTTTACACGCCTTACAGTTACGCCCTCATTTAACGCACGGCTGTGGGTTTTCAGAAGAAATTCATCTATATTTGTAAATCGATTTTCGCAACTGCACCTGCCAGGCGTTTAAAACGAAGAATAAGATATTCTGATCATTGGTGGTATTGCTGTTGCCTGCGAAGATTGCTCAGATTTTATTTTCTATGCAAAAAAAGGAGACAGGTATATTCTCAGGGTCCTTCAACCCTCTCCATGCAGGACATCTGATGCTTGCAAACTATATGCGCGAGTTCACATATCTGGAGGAGGTGTGGTTCGTGGTATCACCCCATAATCCGTTGAAGGAAGCCAATGAGCTGCTCGATGATGGGCTGCGGCTGGAGATGGTACGGCTGGCGCTGGAGGATTACGACCGGATTGTCGTGTCGGATGTGGAGTTTCATATGCCCCGTCCCTCCTATACGATTGACACGCTCACCAGGCTCTCGGGTGCGTATCCCGACAGGAACTTCAACCTTATCATCGGGGGGGATAACTGGGCGAAGCTTGACCAGTGGAAGGAGTATCAGCAGCTGATGAAGCGCCATCAGATACTTGTCTATCCCCGTCAGGGTGAGGAGGTGGTCATCCTGCCACAATATCGCGATAACATACAACTTGTGAATGCACCCGTGGTAGAGATCTCCTCCACCTTTATCCGCAACAGCATCAAAGAGGGGAAGGAGATGCGTGCCTTTCTGCCGGCAAAAGTGTATGATTTTATCCTGAAAAAGGGGTTATATCGTTAAATGATCCGCTGCGACAGCCGACTCCTTCTGCCTGACCCTCCGTGCTGCACATGCGACGCCACAACCGGAGTCCCTGTTATAATACTCAGGCTCTTTTTAGCCCTCCTCTTCATATCTGATCTTATCCAGTATAATAGGCAGTATGTTGCTGTTTACACCAGCTTCCTGCAGCTCATCCTCATCCTCGGCAAGCATCGACGCGAAAGTCTCAAAGTTGCCCGCTTTCTCCAGCGATAGACGGTAGAGCTCGACTGTCTTTTTGGTGTTCTCCAGACAGAGCTCTACATGTCCCGCGTTGAGATAATCGTGGGCGTTGGGTCTGTTCTCCAGAATCAGCGTGTAATACTTCCGTGCAACATCGAACTTGCGGGAGAGAAAAGCACACCAGGCAACAGAGCGCCAGGCACGGGTGTTGTTACTGTCCAGCAGCTCCACCTTGAAGTAGTAGTTGAGCGCTTTGTCATACTGCTTCAGCTCCAGGTAGCAATGGCCTATGTTCAGCTGGATATTCAGGTCGTCGGGACGTACCTGCTCCAGCCGGCGGTAATAGGTAAGCGCCATCTCGGGCTCTTTCAGCACCCGGTAGCAGTGCGCTATCCGGTGGAGCACCCAGCTGTTGTTCTCTTCAATCAGGTCGGCATGCAGATAGGCCTCCAGCGCTCCCTTCATATCAGGCAGCATCTGCCTGCAGTAACCAATCTTCTGCCAGATCTCGCTTTTTGTCCTGCCCGTTTCAACCAGCATGGTATAGGCACGGAGTGCTTCGCTGAAGTTGTTCTTCTCGAAATAGTAGAGGGCGATCTTCTCCAGATATCCGGGCTGCAGCACCACAGGATGAAATGCTTCAATCTCGTGATAATTGAGCGGGAGGGTGAAGATATCGGCGAACTCAGAATGGCGTCTGTAGAGCTTGAAGAAGCGGTAGAGATCCTGTATATACTGTTTGATCAGCGTCTCCTCCTTCTGATGCGGATTCATCACCTCTTCCTCCTCCTGCATTTTCCTTATCTCGTTGCTCTCGGCACCCAGCTGAGAGATCATCATCTTGCGGTAGTTCTCCGGCATCATCATGATGCTGAAACAGAAGGAGTACTTGTCGGAGTTGCAGATCAGTGATGTGCTGAACATGGTCTCAATAAGCGATGATCCCTCCTCTGTGTTGGCAAACATCTGCTGGATGCTGCTATGCCGCGGATTGAACGGCAGAAACCAATTACTCATCTCGTGGAAGAAAGGATAAGATTTCAGGTTCGAGAAGGTGGAGTGAAACACATCGGCACCCTCGAGCTGCAGTTCGGAGAACTCCTGCAGCTTGTCAGTCAGCCCCGTCTCATCCAGTATCTTCTGCCATTCGGGGTTCTTCTCATCCAGCCCGCTCTCACCCATCCACTCGTCCAGTCTTATCTTCTTGCCGATCATAGGACTAAGCTTCATCATCTCAGGGAGGATCTCCTCTGTCAGCTTGCGGGTAATCTTCTCCGTCTCATGTGCCTGGATATAGCCAATGACTGACGTGATGAACCTCCTGTTGAAAACCTTGTCGTCCGACAACAGCTGCAGCCTGTCGGTACATTCGGGGTAGAGATGCCATCGTTCACTGTAGGTCTGGAAGATGGGGATGATCCCAATCACGGCACGTGAGGCGAGCTCTGCCTCGGGACGACGACAGAGATCAAGCAGGAGCTTAATCTTTTCCGCATCGAAACGCTGTAGTATGTTCATCGTGAGCGCGGAGATAACGATGCTCTTGTCATAAACAGGTATCAGCTCATCCTCCATCAGATGGCGGTACGACGTAATCTGATCAGCATTGGCCCTGGGAGAGACATAAACGGAGTAGAACAGCTCCTGCAGCGTCTGCTCGTGCGCCAGCGCGTTTTGTTTTATGCGGTTCTCTTTTTCGGAACCCTCTTCCAGCAGATCAATAAAGGAGAAGGTGTCGCTCTGCCTGGTGAGGATGCTCCTGTACTCATCTGTCGACAGAGGTGTGCGCACATTCATCAGTCTCCATTTGTCGAAAAAGAGCGACGGGCTCTCCTGCAGATAGAGGTGCTCGGCGGCATCATCGGCAACAGTATAGAGATCACGAATCAGCTTGTCGTAGATATGTTTTTGTTCAGGATCTTTCCCCCCTTCAAGAAGGTAGTGAAGCATGTACTGATAGTTGGTCTCCAGCAAAGCGATCTTCTCCGAAACAGCCCAGTTATGCTGCACGGCGGCAAGCTCTTTCACCCCGTCAATAGCTTGCTTCAACTGCTTTTGTCGGATGTGAGCGTGAATAGCTGCCGTTTTTTTTGCTGTTTCAGATAGATCCATATTCGTTTTTATGTTGTGATGTCCTTAATTATCAAAGTGGAGGGGAGCGATTCCTTCCATTGCAGCGGGGCGTTGATAAGCTTGACCCATCCATCTACCCCGATGATGACCAGATCCTGCTTCCGTATGAACTCCTCTTCGATCTTCCTGTCATCGTTCCACAGCTGCACCCTTCCGTCTGTTTTCTTCACGATGAACTGGTAGAGCTTCTGCATCTTCGGCTCCGACGCAATGATGCCGATGGCATCCCAGATCATTATCTTCACGTTCTCCTTTTGTGCCGTGTGGTGGACAAAGGTGAAGATGTGGACGTCGGCCTTGCTCAGTATCGGAACGAAGATGTTGTTTCCTTCTGTCAGACCGTTGTCAATGAATATCCCGGTGGGCACGCTGTTGCGGCTCACCAGCGATGATATCTCCTGCAGTTTTTTGACTTCACTTTCGGTGAACTGTTCAAGGATGGCCGCTGCAGGGTTGGCAGGATCGCTTCTCAACCGGCTGTATCTTTCCACCACTTTCAACTCCAGTTCATCATTGCCTATGCCTATCAGCACCAGGTTACACTGCTGCTCTTCCGTCATTTTCAATATGTCAGACAGATGATCATCCGACTCCCTGACGAACGAGCGCATGGTGATCTTGCTCTTTTCTCCGTTCGGCATGAAGTCCGCAAGAATCATCCCCTGGCTTCCGCTTGTCTCTTCTGTTGACTGTATCTCTTCCTTTTTATCAATGAAATGCAACAGCGTGATGGCCGATTTCTCCGGTCGCGACATAGCAATCTGAAGTGCCAGCCTGCTCAATCTTTTCCCTGTCTCCGGCTGCGTGAAACAAACCAGAGCGTTGGTAGGTTTCTTAAGTTCCGATTCGCCGTCGAAGCGATTTAATAGCATATCAACAAAATCCATACCAAAGTGCTTTATTTAGGTGGTTAACTGTTCAGGAGTTTACTGTCGAGCATCGAGTCCTTGTATCCCAGAAAATAGAGGATGCCGTCGATACCCACCGAAGAGAGTGAATGATCAGCCGTTTGCTTCACTTTCGGTTTCGCGTGGAAGGCGATGCCCAGTCCCGCGATACCCAGCATGGGGAGATCATTGGCACCGTCACCCACGGCCACCGTCTGGCGGAGGTCAATTTTCTCCACCTGTGCGATAAGCCGCAGCAGCTCAGCCTTTCTTTTACCATCTACGATATCTCCCACGTAGTTGCCGGTGAGCTTCCCCTCCACAATCTCCAGCTCGTTGGCATACATGTAATCAAAGCCATATTTCTCTTTCAGGTGGTTACCAAAGTAGGTGAACCCTCCCGACAAAATGGCGGTCTTGAACCCCACCTTCTGCAACACCTTCATCAGCCTGTCGAGACCCTCCGTGATAGGCAGCTTGTCGGCGATCTCCTTCATCGCGGAGACATCAAGCCCTTTTAATAGCTTTACCCTCTGTCTGAAGCTCTCTTCGAAATCAATCTCCCCCTGCATGGCCGATTCAGTGATCGCTTTCACTTTATCCCCCACACCCGCCCTGACGGCCAGCTCGTCGATCACCTCTGTCTGTATCAGTGTGGAGTCCATATCAAAGCAGATGAGACGGCGCATACGCCTGAACATGCTCTCCTGCTGGAAGGAGATGTCGAAGTTGAGGTCGGAAGAGAGCTCCAGGAATGACTCCTGCATCTGTTGCCGGTCTATGGGATTACCTCTCACCGACAGCTCCACACACGATTTGGCAGCCCTCTGCTTCTCATCCAGTGGAATACGTCCTGTGAGCCTTACTATATTGTCAATATTGAGGTTTTGTTCCGCAATAATATTGGAGACAGCGGCGATCTGTTTAGCGGTGAGTATCCTTCCCAGCAGCGTGATGATGTACCTGTTCTTGCCCTGCATTTTCACCCAGTTGGAGTAACGCTCTTCAGTGATAGGGGTAAACCGTACATTCACATCCATCTCATAGGCTTTGAACAACATATCTTTCATGATCACGCCCGAATTGTTGTGCATCGACTTGAACAGGATACCTAAAGAGAGGTTCCTGTGAATATCCGACTGGCCGATATCGAGGATGAAAGCGCCATGCTTCGCCAGTATTTCTGTGAGTGCCGCCGTCAATCCAGGTTTATCCTCCCCGTTGATGTTGAGCAAAATAATTTCCGAGTTCTCCATATGTTAGTTTGTTTAGAATAAGCAATAAGCTATAAGCAATAAGCTATAAGCAATAAGCTGTAAGCCGTAAGCTTTTTAGCTGGGTTCGATCTTGCTTTCAGCGTTTTGGGTTTCAGCAGTCAGCTTTCAGCTCTCACTTTTTAGCTTGGGTTGATGTTGCTTTCAGCTGTTCGCGTTTCAGCGGTCAGCGACCCGTAATTCTTAATTCTTAATTAATTCTTAATTTCTTATATGACCGGCAGCGATACCTGTGAATAGATATCTTCTATATCCTGCCGTGCGATCTTGTTAAAATCTTCTTCCCTCACGCTGATGATCAGTCCCGCCATATCGAGTGCTCCGGGGCTGATAAGCAGCTGACCGTTTCCCTCCTGGTAATAGTGCCTGGGTCTGTGTGCCCTGCGGGGGAACAGATGGAGCTTGTATCTGTTCTGCTCCATGAAAGCGATCACGTTCATCATCGGTTCCTCTTCGTCCGGCTGGCGATGTTTCAGGTATTGATAGACATCTTCAAACAGCTCTTCCACCTCTTTTCTGTTTTCACTCTCAATGGTCAGGCAGGAGCGAAGTGCATTGTCGCCCTGCACCAGGAGTGCTGTTTTGAGTCCCGCCTGCAGATGGAAATGATCGGGTGCGGAGGCACCGCATTTGGGCCCGTTATAAAAAACAATGTAATCGGGCAGCTCCTCGGCCAGGGTGAGCATATCCCCCGTTTTATTACGGATCCGTTGCGGCACATGAGAGTGTATAGGTATAGTGATGTGATTCCTGAGGATGGGAAAAGGATTGCAGAGGATGATGTACTTTCCGAGGAAGGGAACACCTCTCTGTATCACGGGACGATTAGCCTCACAAAGAAAACAAGGCCGCTTTTCTATCGCCCCTTTGTCTATCCTGGCTGCGGTAGATGCCATCCTTGCCGGATTAAACTGTACTCTCACAGTGAATCTCTCTCCCCATGAGAGATCTTTCTCCCTTATACTGTCAAGCTGCCCGACGGCACCTCTCAATTGCTCCCACTCCTCCTGTTGCTTTGTGAACAGTTCGCTTATTTCTGTTTGAAGATTCATTCAATATCGCTTTAATAAAAACAAAGATAACGATATTTTCTTTTATCAGATAGTGAATGCCTAAGAATTGGACTATTGTAAAAAAGATTGCATTACTGTTTGGTTTACACCTTTTTTTGTACCTTTGTGATAACTAGTTACAAATAATCATATGAAACTTAAAACACTTCTTTTTTCCTGCCTCTCAGTTTTGTTACTTGTCTCCTGTTCGCAGGGTACAGATAAGGAGCGGGGAGCATCGGCCAATAAAGTAGGGGAGAGTGAATCCGGCTCCGGAGCAAGGGTCGCGGTAGTTACACCGGAGGCAGATGAAGAAGAGGAGTTTGATCAGTTTGTTGATCAGTTCAGTAAAGACGAGTCATTCCAGCTCAGGCGGATTAAATTTCCAATCAGTGTGATCATACCCGACACGGGACATGTGGGTATGGCTCCCATGAAAGAGTCGATAGAAAAATATGATTGGGAGCCGCTCGATCTCACTTACGACAGCACTTTCCTGACGCGCCCTTATGATCAGTATTATCAGGTTGTCCGTTACAGGAATGATACGGCAGTAGTCGAAATACGAGGTATCAACAACGGTATCTATGCCGATTATTACTTTACATTGATCGACAGGAAGTGGTATCTGGTCACTCTTTATGAAGCCTCCTTTTAAGGCGCTGAAGCTTTCGTTTTCACTTTCTTGATCCCTGATAAGGTTATTTAGGTTGTTATTTAAGCATCGCATCCCCAAAGCTGAGGGGTAACAGATCCTTAACGCTGTCTACCACATAAACGCCCTGGTCACTATACATCAATACTCTCATAGGTGTCCCAAAGCGGTTCTCCGTCTCCAACAGTACCTGACGACAAGCACCGCAGGGGGTGATGGCATCGCTGGTAAACTGCCCCTTGTGCCAGGCAGCAACAGCTATCGCTTCAATCTTCTGGTCAGGATAAGCTGCGTTGGAGAAAAAAACAGTAGTCCTCTCGGCACACAGCCCTGAAGGATAGGCCGCATTCTCCTGGTTGTTCCCTGTCATGATCTCTCCGTTGGCAAGCAGTACCGCAGCGCCGACACTGAACCCTGAATAGGGGGCATATGCTCTTTTTGTGGCACTTTTTGCCGCTTCGATCAAATTTTTTTCCACTTCAGAGCATTCCTCTAACAGATAAACAGCTATCTTTGTGGTTAAATTGATTTCTCTCATAATGTAATGCAGATTTTGATGCGCAAATATATATATATTTTATCGGTCTTTGTCGTTCTCGCATCATTATTTGTCACGATGGATCTCCACGGGCAAGCCAGGGTGAGTACCTACGAAGCGTATTCTGAGAGTTACAGTGATCTGGCCATTGAGCATATGGAGCGCTACGGGATCCCCGCATCCATCACCCTGGCACAGGGGATACTGGAGTCGGGAGCCGGGCTGAGCGACCTGGCACGACGTTCCAACAATCACTTCGGTATCAAGTGCCACCGCGGCTGGAAAGGTCCGTCGGTCTATGCCGCCGATGATACGCCGAACGATTGTTTTCGCAAGTATGCCCGCGTTGAGGACTCTTATGAGGATCACTCTCTGTTTCTGGTCAACGGCGGACGCTACAGCGCGCTCTTTGCGCTTGCCATCACCGACTATAAAGGGTGGGCAAGGGGGTTGCAGAAATCGGGTTATGCCACCGACAGAGCTTATGCCAACAAGCTGATAAAGCTGATTGAGGACTACGAGCTCTATCGTTTCGATGATAAGAAATATCGTAAGGGTGTGAGCCGCCGTGAGCGTGATGAGCGGCGCAGGCAGGAAACGGCACAGATGACATGGACACATCAGCCCTACATCACCCATGGACTGGTCTATGTGGAGGCGGTAAGCGGGGACAGCTTCGCCGGTATTGCGCAGGAGTTTGGTTTTAAGGTGGAAGATCTGCTAAGGTTCAATGAGGTCCCTGAAGATTTCCCGCTCAGTGAGGGGGACATCATCTACTTCCAAAAGAAAAAGGCGCGTGCCGACAAGCCCTATGAGTTCCACACGGTACAGGTGGGCGAATCGATGTACAGTATCTCGCAGAAATACGGTCTCAGGATGAGAAACCTTTACCGGCTGAACAAGAAAAGTTACGCGTACATTCCCGAAGAGGGTGATGTGCTGAAGCTGAGGTAGGAAGGGAGAAATGAAGAATTAAAAATTAAAAACTAACAACTGTCAACTGAAAACTGATTACTGACAACTAACAACTAACAACTGATTATTAACCGCTGAAAGCTACAACAACCCCAGCCAAAAAGCTTATCGCTTACGGCTTACAGCTTACGGCTTACAGCTTACCGCTTATAAAATAACAAAAAAAATATGCTAGAAAGACAAATGCAATACAATACACAAAAGGAAAAGCTGGTGCTTCCCGAATATGGCCGTAATATCCAGAATATGGTAGACCACTGTGTGGCCATCAGCGATGCGGAAGAGAGGCGCAGATGTGCCTATGCCGTCATCGATATTATGGGAAACATGTTCCCTCACCTTCGTGACGTCAACAATTTCAAGCATATCCTCTGGGATCATCTGGCCATCATGTCCGATTTCAAGCTGGAGATCGATTATCCCTACGATATCATTAAAAAGGAGGATCTTTTCTCTGCTCCCGGTCATCTCGATTACAGCAGGGCAACGATGAAATATCGGCATTACGGTAAGATTCTGGAAAAGATGATACTGATTGCTTCCAATATGGAAGAGGGGCCTAAAAAAGAACATCTACAGAAGATGCTTCTGAACCAGATGAAGAAATCCTACTCACAGTGGAACAAGGAAGCCGATGATGAGAAGATATTTCACGATATGAAAGAACTGTCGGGTGGTAAGATAGTGATAACCGCCGACAGCTATACCATCCCCGATTTGAAGCAGAACGGCAACCGCGATAAGCTCAAGAACATCAAATATCAACGTAGAAAATAGACAGTGATGATTTCAGAAAAGGATATTCTTCAGGTAGGACGCACGCAGAAGCCATATGGTATTAAGGGCGAAATCATTATGCTCTTTCATATAGCTGAATACGCTGAGCTTGACACGGAATATTATTTTCTGGAGATAGATGGTCTTCCTGTGCCCTTCTTCGTTGAAGAGTTCACCTTCTCCACCAATGTATCTGCGAGGGTGAAGTTCGCAGATGTGAACGATGAGAAAAGTGCCTCCTGCTATGTCAACCTCGATGTTTACCTCCCGCGCGAACTGGCTACACTGGAGCAGAAGCAGAGCGAGGGCGACTGGAATTGGTTCGTGGGATACACCATCGTTGATCAGCACGGCGAGAACCTCGGAACCATTGAAGAGGTGGATGATTCAACGCAGAACATCCTTTTTATCGTGAAGAATGAAGAGAGAGAGCATCTGATACCTGCCACGGATGATTTTATTGCTGCAATAGATGAAGAGAACAAAATTATTGAAATGTATCTTCCTGAAGGACTGATCGATGAGTGATCCGGAAAGCAGCTCTCCCCCGTAACCGAAATAAAAACATGCCATTTCTTCAACTCTCTCACGTAAGTATTGGTTATCCTGCCCCTAAAAGACCCACTATAGTGCAGTCTGACCTCTCTCTCTCAGCGTTTGAGGGAGAGCTGATCGCCCTGATCGGAAAGAACGGCTGTGGAAAATCTACCCTGTTGCGCTCAATCGCTTCACTACAGCCCATCTATCAGGGAGTGATAGCGCTCAATGGTGAGAACCTGTCGGCAATAACCCCCAAAAGGAGGGCGAGGCTGCTCTCGGTGGTGCTCACGGAGCAGCAGTCGGTAGCGTCGTTCACTGTGAGAGAGCTTATATCCATCGGGCGCGATCCCTACACCGGGTGGTTGGGCAGCCTCACAGAAGAGGATAACCGGATCATCAGTCAGGCGGTGGAAATGACCTACCTGCAGGGTTTTGAAGAAAGGAATATACACGAGCTGTCCGACGGAGAACGCCAGCGTGTCTTCATTGCCCGCGCACTGGCTCAGAACACGCCTGTCATCCTTCTCGACGAACCCACCTCACACCTCGATTTGCCCAACCGTATCAATATCCTCCTTCTGCTGCAGAAGCTGGCACGCGAGACAGGTAAGACCATCTTCATCTCTACCCATGAGCTGGAGACTGCTATGCAGGTAGCCGACAAGCTGTGGCTCATGGAGAAGGAGAAGGGTGTCACCGTGGGGGTGCCGGAAGATATGGTCCTCAACGGCAGCTTCGATACTGTATTTAGTCATCCTTCCTACGAGTTTGATAAGGAGTACGGCAGCTTTATCGTACAGAAGCAGCTGGATAAAATCATCACAACATCTGTACAGCATCCCAATGGGTTGATGGCCCGCTGGACCACCAAGGCGCTCTCGCGCAAAGGATACAGGATTACACCCGATGCACCCATTGAGCTGTTTGTCGATGAGGAGAACCGCTGCTGGGTCATACGGCAGGGTGAGCAGGCTGTCGTCACCCGCAGCATCGAAGAGGCATTACTGAAAATAGCTGATTTATACCCGAATAGCAATTACACCGTTTCACCATAGTAAAAACCACCCCGATTTTTATTATCTTTGCACGTTATTACCGCTCAACATCACCTGAATGGACGTAAAAAAAAGAAACATTGCAATCTTAGGTTCCACTGGCTCCATCGGGACGCAGGCCCTTGATGTCATCGCTGCCTTTCCTGACAGGTTTGAGGCTTACGCACTGGTGGCCAACAACAGGGTGGAGCTGCTCATAGAGCAGGCACGCCTTTTTATGCCTGAGGTGGTGGTGATTGCAAATGAATCAAAATATGAGCAGTTGAGAGCTGCTCTGAGCGACCTGCCCATCAAGGTGTGGTGCGGAAGCAACGCCATCGGGGAGGTGGTGCAGGACGAAAATATAGATATGGTGCTCACGGCCATGGTCGGCTTCTCCGGCCTGAAGCCCACCATAGAGGCAATCAATGCCGGTAAGGCGATAGCGTTGGCAAACAAAGAGACGCTGGTGGTGGCAGGTGAGCTGATCACCTCGCTGGCACTGAAGAAGAAGAGCGCTGTCCTGCCGGTCGATTCGGAGCACTCCGCCATCTTTCAGTGCCTGAACGGCGAGGGGGAGAACAGGATAGAGAAGATCCTTCTCACCGCCTCGGGCGGTCCTTTCCGCACCTTCAGCCATGAACAGCTGGAGAGCGTGACCAAAGCGCAGGCGCTGGCTCATCCCAACTGGCATATGGGCGAGAAAGTAACCATCGACTCCTCCACGCTGATGAACAAAGGGTTCGAGATGATCGAGGCCAAATGGCTCTTCGGTGTGGAGCCCTCACAGATAGAGGTGCTGGTACATCCGCAGTCGATCATTCATTCCATGGTGCAGTTCGAAGACCGCTCGGTGATTGCACAGATGGGACAGCCCGATATGCGGATGCCCATACAGTACGCTTTCTCCTATCCTGAGAGGCTCAAATCCGATATCCCACCGCTGAACTTTATCGAACTGTCGCAGCTCACTTTTGAGATGCCCGACAGGGAGAGGTTCCCCAACCTGAACTTCGCCTATCAGGCCATAGAGGGCGGGGGGAACATGCCCTGCATCCTCAACGCGGCCAATGAGGTGGCGGTGCAGCTCTTTCTGGAGGAGCGCATAGGCTACAGGCAGATGAGTCACCTGATAGAAGAGACAATGCAGAAAGCATCGTTCGTGCAGTCACCTTCACTGGATGATTATCTGGAGACCGATACAGAAACACGTGAGATTATCTCGCAGCTGATTCATTAGTTTATCAACGATAATATTAAAATTAAGAATTAATAGTGAATATTTAATAATGAGCGAGTTATGATTAGATGAATCCTCTAAACTTAGGAACGTGGGAACATCATAACCTCGAAACGTGAAAATATAAAGACATAAAAACAATCAATTAATCAAACAACATATCAAAATAGAATGGAGACATTTTTAATCAAGGCGCTGCAACTTATTCTGAGTTTGTCTATACTGGTCATCGTACATGAGTTCGGACATTACATCTTCGCGCGGATGTTCAAGATCAGGGTGGAGAAATTTTATCTCTTCTTCGATGCAGGTTTCGCGCTATTAAGGTTTAAACCCAAAAGAAGTGAGACCGAATACGGTATCGGATGGCTGCCGCTGGGTGGTTACGTGAAGATATCGGGCATGATCGACGAGTCGATGGATAAGGAGCAGATGGCACTACCGCCCCAACCGTGGGAGTTCCGCTCCAAGCCGGCAGGTCAACGTCTGCTGGTGATGATCGCCGGTGTGTTATTCAATCTGCTGCTTGCTTTCTTCATCTACTCAATGGTGCTCTTCGCTTGGAACGACACCTACCTGCCACTGAAGAACGTGACACAGGGGATGGAGTTCAGCCAGGCAGCCCGCACGGCCGGCTTTCAGGATGGCGACATACTGCTCATGGCCGATGAAAAGGAGCTGGATCGCTTTGGTGTACGCACCCTCCTTGATATTGCCGATGCCGATGAGGTGACCGTACTGCGTAAGGGTGAAGAGGTGGTGCTTACCATCCCTGAGGGGTTGATGAAGAACCTGCTAACAGACAAGGAGGGGTTCGCCACCTACAGGGTGCCCACCGTTGTCTTTCAGACGGTGGAGGGGAGTGCTGCCGAAGAGGCAGGCCTCATCGCCGGCGACAGCATCACAGGGGTGAATGGTGTGGCTACAGCCTCCTATGGTGAGCTACGTGCTGCCCTCGCCAGCTCCCGCAACAGCGAGGTGATGCTTGATTATTACCGTGGCGGCACACCGCAGACAACCGCTGTGCAGGTCGACTCGGCAGGTGCGCTGGGCTTCCACGCCATGGCAGCACCACAGATCTACAGGACCGAGACCATCAGGTACAGTTTCTTCGGCTCCTTCCCTGCAGGCATAAGAATGGGTATACAAACACTGAAGGATTACATTGCACAGTTCAAATATGTCTTCACCAAAGAGGGTGCCACCTCGCTGGGTGGCTTTGGCGCGATAGGGAACCTGTTCCCCGCACAGTGGGACTGGCAGTCTTTCTGGATGATGACAGCCTTCCTGTCGGTCATCCTGGCTTTTATGAATATACTGCCCATACCGGCCCTTGACGGTGGTCATGTGATGTTCCTCATCTACGAGGTGCTCACGCGGCGGAAGCCCAATGAGAAGTTTATGGAGTATGCACAGATAGCAGGGATGGTACTGCTTTTTGGCCTGTTGATCTATGCCAACGGCATGGACCTGATAAGGGCAATTTTTTAAATTAATAGGGTATGAAGGTCTCAGAACTGATTGACAAGACACAGCAGACAGCATTCTCCTTCGAGTTGCTGCCTCCGCTGAAAGGAAACAGCATACAGCAGGTGTTCAACACGATCGAGCGTCTGAAAGAGTTCGATCCTAAATTTATTAATATTACCACGCATCACAGCGAGAATATCTACAGGGAGGATATGAACGGCGTCTATCGCAAGACCAACGTGCGCAAACGCCCCGGCTCGGTAGCCATCGCGGCCGCCATACAGCACAGGTACGGCATCAGGGCTGTGCCACACATCATCTCGCAGGGCTTCTCGAAGGAGGAGACCGAGTATGCGCTGATCGATCTCGCTTTTCTGGGTGTGAGCGATCTGTTGCTGCTGAGAGGTGACACAAAGAAGCTCGATCCGCAACAGCGTGCCATGGACTCTCATCCCCATGCCACCGGCCTGCAGGAGCAGGTGAACAATTTCAACAACGGTATCGCTTTCGATGGCTCCACCTTTAACCCTCCCGAGGTGCCCTTCACCTATGGGATGGCCTGCTATCCAGAGAAGCATGAGGAGTCGCCCAATATGGAGTCGGAGATATACTATACAAAGATGAAAGCCGAGAATGGTGCCGATTATCTGGTGACGCAGATGTTTTTTGACAACAGTAAGTATTTTGCTTTCGTCGATCGTTGCCGTGCCGCAGGAATCACTATCCCCATTATTCCGGGGATCAAGCCGATCCACCTGAAGAGCCAGCTCACAGTGCTCCCGCAGATCTTCCGCTCCGACATTCCCGAAGAGCTGGAGAAAGCACTACGTGAATGCAGGAACGATGATGATGCCAAAGAGGTGGGAGTGGAATGGTGTTTACAGCAGTGCAGGGAGCTTATTGAACACCATGTCCCCAGCATTCACTTCTATTCGTTGATGGCTACGGAGAGTGTCTACCGCGTAGCGCAGGAGATATACTGATTTGGGATGTGAGATGTGAGATGTAGGATGTGGGATGTGGGATGTGAGATGTGGGATGTGGGATGTGAGATGTAGGATTTGGGATGTAGAATAAAAGAATGTATTTTCGCGATATCATAGGGTTACATGATGTGAAACAGCATCTGATCGATTCCGTGCAGCGGGGTTTCATCCCGCATGCACGCATCTTCCATGGCCCCGAAGGGGTGGGGAAGCTGCCACTTGCTATCGCCTACGCCCGTTATCTTAACTGCGCCTATCGCGGTGCCACGGATGCCTGTGGTGAATGTCCCTCCTGTCATAAGTTCGACAAGCTGGCACACCCCGACCTGCACTTCGTCTTTCCTGTCGTAAAATCGAAGGTGAGCGACGAGTACCTGCCACAATGGCGTGCGTTCCTCTCGCAAACAACCTACTTCAATCTCAACGGGTGGCTCAATTTCATCAATGCACAGAATGCGCAGGGTGTCATCTATTCGAAAGAGAGCGATGCGATCATCCGCAAGCTGAATCTCAAGGTGTACGAAGCACCCTACAAGATCATGATCGTCTGGCTGCCGGAGAAGATGCACGACAGCTGTGCCAACAAGCTGCTGAAGATGGTGGAGGAGCCGCCGGAGCATACCATCTTCCTGCTGGTGTCGGAAGATCGGGAGAACGTGCTGCAGACCATCTGGTCCCGCTGCCAGCCACTGCATATCCGCGCTATCGAGACGGAGGAGATGGTTGCCGCCATAGCGAAACGGTTCGGGCTGGTGCAGGAGAGTGCACGCTCTCATGCTCATATAGCCAACGGCAGCTTCACCAAAGCCATCGAGCTGATTGAAGCATCGGAGCAGACACAATATTTCTTCGAACTGTTCGTCACCATGATGCGTGCATCCGTATCGCGCAATATCAAAGGTATCAAGGATGTTGCCACAGAGATGGCCGGTATAGGCCGTGAGATGCAGAAGAGTTTCATCCTCTATGCCCTGCGTATGTTCCGTGAGTACTTCGTCAGTAACCTTAACGAGCCGGAGATGGTTTACCTGAACGATGAGGAGCAGCAGTTCGGCGATCGGTTTGCCCCCTTCATCAACGAGAAGAACATTGAAGATTTCAACCATGAGTTCTCACTGGCTCACCGCCAGATTGAGCAAAACGGTAATGCGAAAATTATTTTCCTCGATCTTTGTTTAAAAGTGACGGTGTTATTAAGAAAATAATTTTGTAACTTGCATTCCGTATAATTTACTCATCATCAAAAAGTCTCGCACATCGGTATCGATTGAGCGATTAAATATATATATGGACAAAGAACAATTATCAGATAGATTATCGGATATCGTTCCTGAGAAAACGGTAACCGTCAGAAATACGAAAGTGTGCGCAGGCTGCACACCCCACAACAATAAACTTCATGTCTACGACTGGCTGCATGACTTCCCTGAATTGCAGGAGGCCTCGAAGATGGTGGAGGTACAGTTCAAGAACACGCGCAAGGGTTATTACATCAACAGCAACAACCTGGAGCTGCAGCTGGGTGATCTTGTTGCCGTGGAGTCTCTGCCGGGGCACGACATCGGTACTGTCACACTCACAGGCAAGCTCGTGGAGCTGCAGATGAAGAAGAACAACTTCCGTGATGAGGCCAACGGAAGCCTGAAGCGCGTTTATCGCATTGCGCGACCTGTCGATCTGGAGAAGTATGAACAGGCCAAAGCGCGTGAACAGTCGACGATGATCCGTGCACGTGAGATCGCTGAAGGACTGGGTCTGCAGATGAAAATAGGCGACGTGGAGTACCAGGGTGACGGCAACAAAGCCATCTTCTACTATATCGCCGATGAGCGGGTCGATTTCCGTGAGCTGATCAAGGTGCTGGCGGGCGAGTTCAGGGTAAAGATAGAGATGAAACAGATTGGTGCCCGTCAGGAGGCCGGCCGCATAGGCGGCATCGGTCCCTGTGGCCGCGAGATGTGCTGCAGCAGCTGGATGTCGAGCTTCGTCTCTGTCTCCACCTCCGCAGCCCGCTGTCAGGATATCTCCATCAACCCGCAGAAGCTGGCGGGACAGTGTGGTAAGCTGAAGTGTTGCATGAACTACGAGGTGGATGCCTATGTGGAGGCACAACGCAGCCTACCGTCGCGTGAGATCATGCTGGAGACCAAAGATGCCACTTTTTATCACTTTAAGACCGATATCTTCTCGGGGATGATGACCTACTCAACCGACCGCTACAATGCTGCCAATCTGGAGACGATCCACAAAGAGCGTGTATTCGAAATCATCTCAATGAACAAGGGTGGGGAGAAACCGCTGAAGCTGGTTTCCGAAACAGATGTAAGGAACGAGAAGGAGACTTCATTTACCGGTGATCTTCTTGAGGATCAGAGTATCACTCGTTTCGATGAGCATCGACAGAATCAGCCCAGGAAAAAAAGGAAACCCCGTAAGAAACGTCCCGACAACAGACCGGGTAACAATAACCCGCAAAACAATACACCATCCGGTGAGAACAAGGAATAACATCCTCTTTTTCGTTGCGGGATTGCTCTTCTCATTGCTGATATCCTGTTCGGAGGGAGAAGAGTACTACCGCTTTCATCATATCGAGAAGGGGAAATGGTACCGCGACAGCACGCTCATCTTCACGATGGATTCATTGAATATCAGTGCAGGTCGACCCTATGATGTGACTATTGAGATCTCATCCGGTCACATCTATCCCTATCGTGACCTCTGGTTGCGGATCGATCATAATCTGGCCGACACACTCCTCCGCAGCGACACACTCCATTACCAGCTTGCCGACGAGCATGGGAGGTGGCTGGGTAGCGGTGTGGGCGGGCTCAATCAGCTCTCGCTGCCATTCCTCTCCGCGCTGCCACTCGACACGGCACAGCTCTACCGGCTGACCATTGCGCATGTGATGAACGATGATCCCCTGACAGGGATTGAGAAGGTGGGGTTAAAGGTGACGCAGATGCACAGTGAAGAGCAATAACAGTAAAAAAACAAAAGAATGAAGATTGTCTTTCTTGGATCGGGCAATGTGGCAACCCACCTTGCCAAAGCTCTCCATGGTGCGGGCCACCGGATCATCCAGGTGTTCAGTCCTACAGAGGAAAATGCGACACTCCTCGCCGGGAAGGTGGGGGCTGAAGCTATCAGCCGGTTGCCTCTCATCAATACCGAAGCAGACCTCTATCTCTTCTGTGTGAAAGATGATGCGCTGCAGGAGGTGATCCTTCAGATGCCACAAACAAAAGGCGTCTGGGCACATACCGCCGGCAGTCTTCCGATGACCCTCTTCTCATCACGCAAAGAGGAGTATGGCGTGATCTATCCACTGCAGACATTCAGCAAAGACCGAACACTGAATTTTTCCGATATCCCTCTGTTTATTGAAGGGAGCACACCCGCGACAGCCCATTTTCTGGATGATATGGCCCGATCCATCTCACGTGAGGTGCATCAGCTGCCCGGTGAGAAAAGAGGCTATCTCCATCTGGCAGCCGTCTTTGCCTGCAATTTTGTAAATCATATGTACACACTCTCCTCGGATATCCTCCTCAAAGAGGATATACCGTTCGCCATACTCAGGCCGTTGATCGCCGAGACCGCGGCTAAAGTGGCTGTGATGACACCCCGGGAGGCACAGACAGGCCCCGCCGTACGTAACGATGAGAAGGTGATGCGCAACCACCTGGATCTGATCACTCATCCACAGATCAAAGAGCTTTATACATTGATAAGTAAAAGTATCACCTCCCTCTGACAGCGGGTTACAGCAGAAGCGAAACGATTCTGGCATGGTTACAAAAAGTAATCATTTGGTTACCTAAAGTCAAAAAATTAACATTTTAAAATGACCTACTTGCAAAACAAAACCTTATATTTGTAATTATTTAAAAAACCACTCCAAACATGGCTAAAGTAAAGGGTTACGTAGAAGTGAACACTGTCCGTTGTAAAGGATGCAACCTCTGTGTTGTTGCCTGTCCTACGGATGTGTTGGAATTACAGCCGCGCGAGGTGAACGACCGCGGATACCATTATGTCTATATGAATAATCCCGATGAGTGTATCGGGTGCGCTAACTGCGGATATGTCTGTCCCGAAGGATGTCTGACTGTCTACAGGAAGAAAGCGCAATAAACAGTTAACCGGGAAAATCAATCAGTATAATAAGCATTATGTCAGAAGAAATAACTTTGATGAAAGGGAATGAGGCCGTCGCACATGCAGCCATCCGTTATGGTGTGGACGGCTATTTTGGTTATCCCATCACTCCTCAGTCTGAAATTATAGAAACGCTGATGGAAGAAGCTCCCTGGAACACCACCGGCATGGTGGTGCTGCAGGCAGAGAGTGAAGTGGCAGCCATCAACATGGTCTATGGCGGTGCCTCCTGCGGCAAGTACGCCATGACCTCCTCCTCCAGTCCCGGCATAAGCCTCAAGCAGGAGGGTATCTCCTATATGGCGGGTGCAGAGCTCCCGGGCCTGATTGTGAACGTGCAGCGCGGCGGCCCCGGACTGGGTACCATCCAGCCCTCGCAGGCCGACTATTTCCAGACGGTGAAGGGTGGGGGCCATGGCGATTACCGTCTGATCACGCTGGCGCCCAACTCAGTACAGGAGATGGCTGATTTCGTAGCGCTCGGTTTTGAGCTGGCCTTTAAATACCGCAACCCGGCCATGATCCTTACCGACGGTGTGATAGGGCAGATGATGGAGAAAGTGAAGCTCCCAGAGCAGCGTCGCAGAAGAACAGAGCAGGAGATCCGCGAGCAGTGTCCCTGGGCTACGCTGGGCAAGACGGCCGACAGGGAACCCAATATCATCACCTCGCTCGAGCTAGATTCGGCGGTGATGGAGAAGAACAACGAACGCTTCCAGGCCAAATACCGCGTGGTCGAAGAGAACGAAGTGCGATACGAAGAGGTGAAGTGCGAAGATGCCGACTACCTGCTGGTGGCTTTCGGCTCCGCAGCGCGTATCTGCCTGAAGACGATCCAGCTGGCAAGGGAACAGGGTATCAGGGTAGGCCTGCTCCGTCCCATCACCCTGTGGCCCTTCCCCACGAAGGTGCTGAATGAGTATGCGGGTAAAGTGAAAGGAATGCTCTCGGTGGAGCTCAACGCCGGACAGATGATAGAGGATGTGCGCCTGGCGGTGAACGGTAAGATACCCGTGGAGCATTACGGACGTCTGGGTGGTATCGTGCCCACACCCGACGGAGTGCTCGAAGCGTTAAAAGATAAAATTGTTAAATAAATAATCACGCATCATGGATCTTAAATACAGAAACATTTTCCTGCTGCTCTTCATGCTGGCATTCGCAGGCACCATCATTGTCTACTTCACCTCCAACAGGGATATGCAGCTTACATGGTACTTTGGTGGAGCGGCTATCCTGTTCTATCTCATCTACAGATTCTCGAAAAAATAACAGATGAAACGACCCTCCGGATTGCTCCCATCCAAAGGATGATGACAGCGGGTTCAATACATGAGAAAAATATAATCATATGGATACAAACAATATCATAAGTCCGGAAAATCTGATTTATACAAAACCGGCACTGATGAACGACAATCACATGCATTACTGCCCGGGATGTTCTCACGGTGTAGTGCATAAGGTGATTGCCGAAGTGATCATGGAGCTCGGGCTGCAGGAGAAAACCATCGGCATCGCCCCTGTGGGATGTGCTGTCTTCGCCTACAAATACCTCGATATCGACTGGCAGGAAGCAGCCCACGGTCGCGCACCGGCACTGGCTACGGCCACCAAGCGGCTACTGCCCGACAAGATGGTGTTCACCTATCAGGGCGACGGCGACCTGGCTGCTATCGGTACCGCAGAGACCATCCATGCTGCCAACCGTGGAGAGAATATCGCTATCATCTTCATCAACAACGGCATCTATGGGATGACCGGAGGCCAGATGGCGCCTACCACGCTGAAGGGTATGAAGACATCTACCAGCCCCGATGGCAGGGACGTGCAGACGATGGGTAACCCCCTGAAGATCCTCGATATGGTGGCACTGCTCGATGGTGTCTGCCTGGCCACGCGTACCAGCGTGCATACCGCTGCCGCGGTGAAGAAGACAAGGCGGTTGATCAGGCTGGCGTTTGAGAACTCCATGGCGGGCAAAGGAACCTCCATCGTAGAGGTTGTCTCCACCTGTAATGCAGGATGGAAGATGACACCAGCCGCCGCGAACGACTGGATGGTGGAACACATGTTCCCTGTTTATCCAATCGGTGATTTGAAAAATATCTAAAAATATAAAGAGAGATCATGTTACAGGAAATAGTTATTTCAGGTTTCGGAGGACAGGGAGTGCTGTCGATGGGGAAGATACTTGCCTACTCGGGCATCATGGAAGAGAAGGAGGTCTCCTGGTTCCCTGCCTACGGTCCCGAACAGCGGGGCGGAACGGCCAATGTCACCGTCATCATCTCCGATGAACTCATCAGCTCCCCCGTGGTGAATAAGTATGATATTGCCATTGTGCTGAACCAGCCCTCTCTCGACAAGTTCGAGGAGAAGGTGAAGCCGGGTGGGGTGCTCATCTACGATGGCTATGGCATCCATAATAAGGTCTCACGTAAAGATATCAATGTCTACAGGATCAATGCCATGGATGAATCGATGAAGATGAACAATACCAAGGTTTTCAATATGATTATCCTTGGCGGTTTGCTCAAAATATCACCCATGGTGGAGCTGGAGAATGTGATGAAAGGTCTGAAGAAGTCATTGCCAGAGCGGCATCATAAACTTCTGCCGATGAACGAGCAGGCCATTCTGAAAGGAATGGAGGTCGTTCAACTCGAGCAGAATGCAGAATGACTGTAGTTTTTTAAACTACTTCTTACCAAAAGGCCACCAGCTCCATTTCTTTGGCTTGTCGCTACTACTTTTCTTTTCCTGAGCAGCATCAGTTTTTTTCTTAACGATTAACTTTTTCTCACCCGATCGGCTCTCAGCAGCCGATCTTTTCTTTGCTCCACCCGTGGATGCATCATTTGGAGTGGATGCGCCCTGCCTGCGGGGTGTGCCGGATGCTCTTTGATTCCGCGGTGTTCTTTCATCCCCGGGTGCTCTCTCATCTCCCGCTGCTTTCGGTTTACGCGGTTTGCCCGCTGCTCCCTGATCGCGCGGTGTTCTCTGCTTCCGGGCTTGTCCTTCTTCGCCCTCAGTTCCCTCTCCGCGGGGTGTCCTTTGTTTCTTTGCTGCCTTCACTTCATCTGTAGTACCCTCTTCACGTGGTGCTCTGTCCCCCCGTGGTGGACGTTGTTTACGTGGTGCTCCCTCTTCGCGTGGCGCTCTCTGTTTGCGAGATCTTCTTTCCTGTCCGTTTGATCCCTCTTCACGTGGTGCCTTCACTTCCTCCGCTGCACTTTGTTCGTTTGGTGCTCCCTCCTTCGGTAATGTTCCGGCTGCAGGTGAAGCATCATTTTTTCGTGAATCACCTTGTCTTCCCGATCGTCCTGATTTCTCCGATCTTCCCGAAGACTTACCGCCTTTACTTCTCCCCCCTTTACCTGAGCGGTTGAAAGCCCCTCTGCGGCCACTCTCTTTCGTGGGGTTGTATTCCGGACCCTCTCCCAGTTCAGATGGGATGGGGTTCTTGTAGACCTCTCTCTCCAGGAATTTCTCTATCTGCAGAAAGCGATACTGTTCGTCGGGCGCGACAAAGGTGATGGCCATGCCTGTATCACCCGCACGGGCTGTACGTCCAATCCTGTGTACATAATCCTCCACGTCGTAAGGAACCTCGAAGTTGATCACCATGGAGATGTCATCTATATCAATACCTCTGGCTACAATATCTGTAGCTACCAGGATGTCCACCCGCTCGTTGCGGAACTCATGCATGATATTGTCACGCTGTGCCTGATCCAGGTCCGAATGCATCTCACCAGCCGAGAGACCCATGCTGCGGAGGGTCTTAGCCAGCTCCTTCACCCGCTGTTTCGATCCGGAAAAAAGAATCACCTTCTTGGGTTTCTTCTCCTTAAAGAGATCTTTCACGATCCCCATCTTCTGTGGTTCATAGCAGATGAAAGCCGATTGCAGGATGGTGTCAGGTGGTCGCGTGATGGAGATGCTTATCTCTTCGGGCTTCTGCAGGATGGTCTTGGCCAGCTGCTGTATCTTGGGTGGCATGGTTGCCGAGAACATGATGGTCTGACGCTCTTTGGGCAGCAGCTTCTCCAACTTCATGATATCATCGAAGAAGCCCATGTCGAGCATACGATCCGCCTCATCCAGGATAAAATATTTCACTCCCGAGAAATCGATGTCGTAGAGGTTGATATGCGAGAGCGGTCTCCCCGGGGTGGCAATGACCACATCGGCACCGCTCAGCAATCCCCGTTTCTGTACGCTCCATGCTTCACCGTCGTTGCCTCCGTACACCGCTACCGATGAGAAGGGGGTGTAGTAGGAGAATC
>Ga0209347_1002422_pt1 | contig 24907 bp, 23 predicted proteins | sample AutmiccommuBRH23_FD_187382 | JGI IMG/M metagenome (GOLD analysis project Ga0209347, IMG submission 187382) | Deep subsurface microbial communities from Mt. Terri, Switzerland - Autotrophic microbial communities BRH/23 (SPAdes) (version 2) | ecosystem: Environmental > Aquatic > Deep subsurface >...
ATCGGCAGGCGCTTGTGAAGCCATTTCTCGGGGCCCGACTTGGGCTCGTAGTGGTCGTGCGGGATACCAGCCATGGGTGCGCTCCTCAGCCCAGCAGAATAGTGGTTTCGTCGGAAAACTGCGCGGTCGGGACCGGCAGGTTCTCTGGCGCGGGGCCTTTGCGGATGCGGCCCGAGGTGTCGTAATGCGAGCCGTGGCAGGGGCAGAACCAGCCGCCGAAGTCGCCGGCGCCGTTGCCGATGGGCACGCAGCCAAGGTGGGTGCAAACGCCCATCATCACCAGCCATTCGCCGGCTTCGTCCATCGAGCGGTTCACGTCCGAGGCATCGGCATCGGCGGGCGCGTTGGCGTTGCGGGCAAGGCGGTCGATCATGTCGGGGGCGGTGTCTTCCGACCGGGCACGTTCAATTTCTTCGGGCGTGCGGCGGCGGATGAACACCGGCTTGCCGCGCCATTTGACGGTCAGCTGGGTGCCGGTCTCGACACCGCTGACATCGACGAAGATCGAGGCAAGGGCCTGAACGTCGGCAGAGGGGTTCATCTGGTTCACCAGCGTGAAGCCCGCCGCGCCCGCGGCGATGGCTCCGGCGCCGGCCGTGGCGTAGTAGAGAAAATCTCTGCGGGTGCCTGCGTGGTCTTCTGCGTGGGACACGTGTGTTCTCCCTTCCCTGGCCGCGGACAGGGCCAAATACGGTCATTGGGCCACGGGTTGCGCAGCCTTATGGGGCCGGTGTTTAGCGGCCATTCCGGGGCCAGTCCAGCGGACAATCGAGCGCAGGCAGGCTGGGGGCGCGGCTGTTGCAAGCGGATGACTCCGGGGCCGCGGGAACCGCCTTCGATGCGGCCGGGTTATTGAATCTGCCGTGGCCGGGTCCCAGATTTGGCACATCGGCTTGAAACGGCCACAGAGGGCAGCCAAGGAGGCGGCAGTGGGACAGTGGGGAAAATGGTGCCTGGCGATCGCGGCGGCGATGGGACTTGGCACGGCAACGACGGCGGCAGAGCTGGAGATCAGCCTTTACAGCGGCACGCAATCGGCGCCGTCCAGCAGCATCGACAGTGCGGCATCCGGCAAGGATACGGTCGATTGGGAGGGGCGTTCTGCAGAAGAGCCGCCCTATTACGGGCTGCGCGCGACCTGGTGGCAGAACGAGCGCTGGGGCTGGGGCGTCGAGGTGAACCATGCCAAGGTCTATGCCGACGATCCCGGCGACTACGGCTACGAGCGGCTGGAATTCACCGACGGTCTGAATTTCGTCACCGCCAACGTGTTCCGTCGCTGGCAGCGGGCAAACTCACGGGTCACACCCTATGTGGGGGCTGGGATCGGGGTATCCATACCGCATGTGGATCTGAAGCCCATCGGCGGCGATCATACCTTTGGCTTCCAGGTCACTGGACCTGTGGTGCAATGGGTCGCCGGGGCCAGCTACGCGCTGGATGACCGCTGGTCGGTCTTCGGCGAATACAAGGGCACCTGGTCGCGCCACGACGTCGATCTGGACTCGGGCGGGAACCTCGAGACAGAGCTGCAGACCAATGCGCTGAACATCGGGATCAGCCGCAAGTTCTAGGCGGTCAGCCGGCGGGCTGGGTGGCCCGCATCGAGGCGCGCGCCGCGAAGCCGGCGTGCCAGCCGGCGAGCACCTCGCGCCCGGCGCGCCAGTCGCGGGGGGCGTGGCGGAAGTCGAGATAGGACAGCGCGCAGGCGACGGCGATCTGGCCCATGTCCAGCGCCGGGTCTTCGAGATGCGCCATCCAGCGGTCTTGCAGCGTGTCGAGGGACCGGGCGACCTTGGTCCATTGGCCATCGTCCCAGGGGGCGAAGCGCTTGTCTTCAGGGCGAATTTTCTCCTCGTACACCATCAGGATCGCGGCATCGAGGATGCCGTCGGCAGTCGCCTCGAGCACCAGCGTATCCCACAGGCGCTCGCCTTCGGGATAGAGGCCAGCGTTGGCGCGGGTATCCAGATACCGGCAGATCACCCGGCTGTCATAGAGGGCGCGGCCGTCCGCCAACTCCAGCGCCGGGATCTTGCCGAGGGGGTTGTGCATCAGCGGCATGGAGCCGGGGTCGACCGGAGTGCCGGCGGCGGGAACCAGCATCACATCGGCGGCCTGGCCGGTTTCCAGCAGCAGGACCATGACCTTGCGGACATAGGGCGAGGTGGGGGAGTGGAAGAGGCGCATGGGGGATCCGTTCGCAGGAGGGCGTGCGGGCGGATGCTAGGGGCGCGGGGAGGCTGTGTCCATCGCTGGCGGGAGGGGATGGGCGGAACCGGGTGCAAGCCTTTGAGAAGGCTGGATATCAGGATACAGAAACCATGCAGAAGCCGTATGTATGTTATGCATGCGATTTGGGCATACGCGCCCGCCTCAGGCCAGAAGCTGCGTCCCGTTCTGGCCGGTGATGGCGGCGGTCAGGATGGTGCCTTCGGGCTGGTCGGTGCTGAACGCGACCTCGGTGAACTGTTCGGTCCGGCCCATGCGGGGGCCTTCGGTCAGGATGAGGTGGCGGCGGCCTTGCTGGTCCGTCAGGTGCCGGGCCAGCCGCGCTTGCCCTGCCGCGCGCAGGCGGGCGGCGCGGTCCTTGATCGCGGGGCCGCGGACCTGTGGCATCCGGGCGGCGGGGGTGCCGTTGCGGGGGCTGAACGGGAAGACGTGCAGGAAGGTCAGCCCGCAGTCCTCGACCAGCTTCAGCGAGTTTTCGAACATCGCCTCGGTCTCGGTCGGGAAGCCGGCGATGATGTCGGCGCCGAAGACCATGTCGGGGCGCAGACGCCGGGCGTCCTCGCAAAAGCGGATGGCATCGTCGCGCAGGTGGCGGCGCTTCATCCGCTTGAGGATCATGTCATCCCCGGCCTGCAGCGACAGGTGCAAGTGCGGCATCAGCCGGGATTCGGTGGCGACGGCCAGCATCAGGTTGTCATCGGCCTCGATGCTGTCGATGGAACTGATCCGCAGGCGCGGCAGGTCGGGCACGAGGCGCAGGATGCGCATCACCAGATCGCCAAGGCGCGGCGTGCCGGGCAGGTCGGCGCCCCAGCTGGTGAGGTCGACGCCGGTCAGCACCACCTCGTTGAATCCGCGGCCGACAAGGCGCTTGATCTGCTCGATCACCACCCCGGCGGGGACTGACCGGGAATTGCCACGGCCGAAGGGGATGATGCAGAAGGTGCAGCGATGATCGCAGCCGTTCTGGACCTGCACATAGGCGCGGTGGCGGCCGAAGCCGTCGATCAGGTGGCCAGCGGTTTCGGTGACCGACATGATGTCGTCGACGCGGATCTTTTCGGTCTCTCCGATCAGGTCGGGGGCGCGGGCGGCAAGGCCGGACCACGTTTCCGCCTGCATCTTTTCGGTATTGCCGATGACGCGGGCGACCTCGGGCATCGCTGCAAAGGTTTCGGGTTCGGTCTGCGCCGCGCAGCCGGTGACGATGATCGTGGCGCCGGGATGGGCGCGGGACAGGCGGCGAATCTCCTGCTTGGCCTTGCGCACCGCTTCGGCCGTCACGGCGCAGGTGTTGACGACCACGGCGTTTTCCACGCCGGCGGCGGCCGACAGCTCTTTCATCGCTTCGGTTTCATAGGCGTTGAGGCGGCAGCCAAGGGTGGCGAAGACAGGAGGGTTCATGCGTGGCGGGCCAGGAAGTCGGGGGTCAGCCAGCCGTCGAAGACATGGGCGGTGGGGCCGGTCATCCAGACGCCATCCTCGCGCCAGTCGATTTCCAGCGTGCCGCCATCGACATGCACGGTGACGCTGCGGCCGGTGAGGCCGCGGCGGGCGGCGGCCACCGCGGCGGCGCAGGAGCAGGAGCCGGAGGCGAGGGTGATGCCGGTGCCTCGTTCCCAGATGCGCAGGCGGATGGCGCCCGGCGAGAGGACCTGCACGAACTCGACATTGGTGCGCTGCGGGAAGAGCGGGTGATGCTCGAAGGCCGGGCCTTGGGTGGCAAGGTCCACCGCTTCGGCATCGGCCACGAAGAAGGTGCAATGCGGGTTGCCCATGCCGGTGCCGACCGGATCGCCCAGGATCGGCAGATGCAGGGTGTCCGCATGATGCGCCAGCGGGATCTGGTCCCAATCCAGCATCGGCGCGCCCATGTTAACGCGGGTGAGGCCATCGCCGGCGTCTTCGGCGGCCAGCAGCCCGCGTTCGGTGCGCAGGGTCAGGGCGGGGAGCGCGGATTCGTCCATCAGATAGCGTGCAATGCAGCGGGTGGCATTGCCGCAGGCGGCGGAGAGCGTGCCATCGGCGTTGTAGAAGGTGAGGCGCGCTTCGGCGCCGGGATCTTCCTCGATGACCGCTAACTGGTCGAAGCCCACGCCCATGTGCCGGTGCCCGAGCGCGCGCGCCAGCGCCGCCGTCACCGGCAATGTGCGGCGGCGGGCGTCGATCACCACAAAATCGTTGCCTAGCCCGTGCATCTTCATGAACGGCAGGCCCTGCGGGGCGGATGAGTCCTTCATGGCGCGCGATATACGCGGGCGCCGGGGTTTTTGCCAGTGCCGCGATGTTTGCGCGGATTTTCCGCTTGACCGCACCGGATGAGGTTTCTAAGTAGGCGCCCTGTCGGGCCTGTCGCCCGGCCGGGGTTCCGGCCGAGCTTCAGGGGTTTTTGCAAGGGTCAAGTGATGGCCCCGGCTGGAAAAACGCCCGTATCGGGACGGTGAGGGCGGGTAGCTCAGTTGGTTAGAGCACGTGACTTTTAATCATGGGGTCGAGGGTTCGAATCCCTCCCCGCTCACCAGTCTCGGATAGGCGGCCGACAGAACGCGGATAAGGCGTTTCCAGGCGTTTTTGCCGGAGAAATCCCGCTTTCACCTGAAAATCTGGACCCTAGGCCTGCTTTGCAAGCTGCTCGCTTGACAAGCGCGGGGGCGCGGTTGGCTAACGGTAAAACTTCCTTTTTCATGAGGTTTTACCAATGTCTTTTCCCCTGCGCCGTGTTGCGCTGATATGCGCTTTGCCTGCCTTGCTGACCACCCCTGCCCTTGCGGACCCGACGGTGGGTCTTGGCCTGACCTTCACCTTCGGGGGTGGGCAGGTGGATACCGGTCTGGGCCTGCGGGTCTTTTCCGACGACGACAGCGAGAGCGTCGTGGCCTCGGTCGGTATCGACTACATGTTCCGCAGCCAAAGCTGGCGCGGCACGGTGGGCGCCGCCTATCTGGGCGAAGACGCCTATATCGGGCTCGATCTGGGACTCGGGCTGGGTGACCGGTCGATCGACTTCGGGATCAGCGTCGGCGGTGTGAACACCGAGGATGACTCCGGGGGTGGGGCGCCCGCCGTCACTCCGCCGCCCCCGCCCCCGCCGCAGAACCAGATCTGACAGCCTGGCCGAGCCGCGCCCGGCGGGATGGGGTCTAGCTGCCCTGGAAGCGGCGCCGGGCTTCTTGCTCGATGGCGAGTCGCAGTTGCAGGTCGGCGAGTTTCGCCAGTTCGCGCTGGCGGGCCTCGCCGGCCGTGCCCTGCAGGATGCGGGTCTGCTCCTCGACGGCCTTGCGCAACTGGATCTCGCGCGGGAGGGCGCCCGCCTCGGCCATGATGCGGAAGCCCACGGCTTCGGTGCTGGCATCTGCGCTCGCCAGCGGCTTGCCGGCGCCCTTGAGATTGTCCAATTGCCCCTGGGCCTGGGCCTTCAGGATCTGCCGTTCCGCAAGGGTTGAAAAGCGCACGGCGCTGTCCTTTCGCGGCGGTGGTCGTTGGGGCCGCTGGGAAAGGATATAATCACCGGCTGTCGCCGTGCAAGAATGGCGGGGCATATGGCCTTCGGTCAGTCACCGGTCGCTGCAGTCACCCGGATTTCGACCAGCGCCCCTTCGCGGCGCAGGCCCGCGACCTCGACGGCGGTCCAGGCCGGGAAGGGGTCTGCGACATAGGCGGAGCGGACCGCGCAGAAGCTGTCGAAATGGGCGCGCAGGCCGATATGGTAGCTGGTCATCTCGACGATGGAGTCGAAGCCGAGCCCGGCCTCGCGCAACACGGCGCCGATCTTGTCGAAGGCCTGACGGAACTGGTCTTCGGGATTGGCGGGCATGGTGCCGTCGGGGCTGCTGCCGGTCATGCCGGTGACGAAGACATGGCTGCCGGAGAGGATGCCGGGCGACAGCCTGAGCCGGTCTGCCGTGCTGCGGTTCCCGCCGGGAAAGAGTGCCTTCCGCGCCATGTGCCCCTCGGATGTTTGGTGAAGGGTCAGGATGTCCGGGCGGGGCGGTCGCGTCAATCGGCCTGTGGCGCGTGGCAGCAGATGCAGAGATTGTTGCCGGACGGGTCGCGGACATAGGCGCCGTAATAGGCCGGGTGGTAGTGCGGGCGCAGGGCCGGGGCGCCCTCATCCGTTCCGCCGGCGGCGAGGGCGGCGGCATGGGCCTGGTCCACCAGCGCGCGGGTGGGGGCGGCGAAGGCGATCATCTGGCCATTGCCGGGGGCGGCGGGATGGCCGTTGAAGGGCGCGGTGACGATGAAGAGCGGGCGGTCTGCAGTGGCGGGCTTCCAGCCGGCCCAATGGTCGTCCGCGAACTTGCGCTGGTGGCCGAGGATGGACAGGACTGCGTCATAGAAGGCGAGGCTGGCGGGGAGGTCATCGGTGCCGAGGGTGGTGTGGGAGAACATGGGGCGGCCTTGTGGGGTGCGCGGAGGACGAGGCTAGACGGTTTTTTTGGCGGGGGCCAGAGGCGGCGCTGTGGACGCAACATCTATGGGCGCGAGCGGGGCTGGCGCCGGGGGTTTTCCACCCCCGGACCCCCGGAGGATATTTTTGCCAGCAAGAAGCCGAAAGCAGGGGTAATGCCATCGACTTGACGCCACCCCCTGCGCTGGCATTGTCGGGCGCGTGACATGCGGAGGAGGACGCCATGCCCACAGTCAGCCCGCCTGCCGAGCCCGAGGCCGACCCGCGCGTGAGGGCGGTGTTCGACGATATCAGGGCCACGCGGGGCAGCGATTTCATCAACAACTTCTGGCTCTACCTGGCCTTCGACGCCGATCTGCTGGCGGTGACATGGGCCGAGGTGAAGGCGGTGATGGCCGCGCCCTCGGCTTTGGACCCGAAGGTGAAGGAAATGATCTATGCCGCGGTGTCGGCGGCGAATGCCTGCGACTATTGCGTGCATTCGCATCTGGCGGCGGCGCGGGCCAGGGGGATGACCACGGCGGAGCAGGCCGACCTGTTCCGGGTGGTGGCGCTGGCCGGAAAAACCAACCATCTTGCGAATGCGATCCGCCCGCCGGTGGACGCCGTATTCTTGCAAGGCATCGAGACCAAACGGGAGAGAGACGAATGACAGACCACGCCTATGCCATGGCGGCGCGTGCGCCCGGGGGCAGCGACATGTTCCACAAGGTGGCGATCCCCCTGCCGGAGCCGGGGCCGGGGCAGGTGCGGATCCGCCATACCGCGGTGGGGGTGAACTTCCTCGACGTCTATTACCGCGGCGGCAGCTATCCCTGGCCGGTGGAGGCCGATCTGGTCACCGGGTCGGAAGGCGCGGGCGTGGTCGAGGCGGTGGGCGAAGGCGTTACCGAGTTCGCGGTGGGCCAGCGCGTGGCCTATACCACGCCGAACGGCGCCTATGCGACGCACCGGCTGCTGGATGCCGCGTTGCTGGTGCCGCTGCCGGATGACATCCGTGACGAGATTGCCGCGGCGGTGATGCTGAAGGGGCTGACCGCGCAGTACCTGCTGCACCATTCCTTCCCGGTGCAGGCGGGGCAGACCGTGCTGGTCCATGCCGCGGCAGGCGGCGTGGGCCTGATCGCCGGGCAATGGCTGGCGGCGAAGGGCGTGCGCGCCATCGGCACCGCGGGCGGGCCCGAGAAATGCGCGCTGGCACTGCAGAACGGCTATGACGCCATGATCGACTACCGCGCGCAGGACTTCGTGACCGAGGTCGGCACACTGACCGACGGCAAGGGCGTGGCGGTGGTCTATGACAGCGTGGGGCGCGACACGATCATGGGCTCGCTGGACGCGCTGGAGCGGTTCGGCACGCTGGTAAGCTTTGGGCAGTCTTCGGGCGCGCCCGACCAGTTGAAGATCAAGGACCTGACCAAGGGATCGTACCGGCTGACGCGGCCGACGCTGTTCCACCATGTCGCGCGGCGGGACTGGCTGCTGCAGGCCTCGGCAGATCTGTTCGAGATGATCCGGTCGGGCAAGATCGTGATCCGCATCGACCGGACCCTGCCGCTGACGGAGGTGGCCGAGGCGCATGACGGGCTGGAGGGGCGGCGCACGACGGGATCGACAGTGCTGATCCCGTAAGGCTCAGCCCGGTTCTTCGCCGGTCAGCAGGGCCTTGAGGTCGCGCAGCACCGCCTGATTGGCGGCAGGATCGCGGCGGGGGTTGGTCAGTTTCTCATGCACCAGCCCCTCGCAGGCGAGGAACACGATGGCGCCGCGGCGCGGATCGGGGCAGCGGGCGAAGAGGGCGCGGATTTCGCCGCGGAAGGCCAGAACCGGCTCCATGAAGGCGGGGTCTTCGAGCATGGCGGCAAAGATGCCGCTGGCGCCGGCCGGGGGGGTGCAGATCTCGTCGCTGAGGACATCCAGATAGCAGCGGGCGGCCGGCAGCGCGGGCGCGGTGCCGGCGAGTGCGCCGGGCGCGCGTGCCTCGAGTTCTGCCCGCACGCGGGCGACGTTTTCGGTGACCAGCGCCCGCAGCAGCGCGTCGCGGGACGGGAAGTGATAGAGCAGGCCGCCCTTGGACACGCCAGCCCGCGCCGCCACCGCATCGAGCGAGAGGCTTGATGCGCCCTCGTCACAGGCCAGGTCTCCGGCAGCGTCCAGCAGGCGCTGGCGTGTGGCCGCCGGGTTGCGGGTGCGTGGTTTTGTCACTGAAGTCGATCCTCCCCGATTGACTTTACCGTCTGGACGGTACAGTTGTTGCCGCGAAATTGGAAGACTCAACTGCGACGCATCTTATTTGCTGCCGGGTTCTCAGGAGACTAGAATGGTTAAGCGTATCGTCATCGCCGTGATCCTGCTGGGCCTGATCGTGGGCGGCATCGTCGGGTTCAACCTATTCCGCGACAAGATGATCGGCGAGTTCTTCGCCGGGATGACCCCGGCCCCCGTGGCGGTGTCGGTGACGGTGGCAGAGCCGATCACCTGGACCCCGGGGCTGGAGGCGGTAGGGACCGCACTGGCTGCACAGGGTGTGGACCTGTCGGTGGAAGCCGCGGGAGTGGTGCGCGACATGCTGTTCGAGCCGAACCAGCGGGTCAGCGCCGGCGATCAGCTGGTGCAGATCGACGACCGGATCGAGCAGGCCGACCTTGCTGCCGCGATTGCCGCGCAAGAGCTGGCCGAGACCGAACTGACGCGCAGCCGCACCTTGCAGGAGCGCGGCGTGAGTACGGCGAACACGCTGGACACCGCCGAGGCGACCGCCACCGAGGCGCGCAGCCGGGTGCAGAGCCTGCGCGCGGTGCTGGAGCAGAAGCAATCGGTCGCGCCCTTCGACGGGGTGATCGGGATCCCGCGGATCGAGGCGGGGGAGTATGTGACGCCCGGTACGATCTATGCGACGCTTCAGGACCTCGACAGTATGCGGGTCGATTTCTCGCTGCCCGAGCAGGAAGCCGGGATCGTGCAGATCGGGATGCCGGTGACGGTGTCCTCTGAGGTCGGCGGCGTGACCGCGATGGGCAAGGTGGTCGGCATCGAGCCGAAGATCGACCCAAACTCGCGGCTGGTGACGGTGCGGGCCGAGGTCGAGAACCCCGAGGCCGCTATCACCCCTGGCCAGTTCCTGCGGGTGCGGGTGGAATTGCCGGTCGAGGAGGGTGTGATCGCCCTGCCGCAGACCGCCGTCAGCTCCAACCTCTATGGCGATTCCGTCTATATCGTGCGGGCGCCGACGGCCGAGGATGAGCCCGAGCGGGTGGAGCAGGTGTTCGTGACGCTTGGCCGCCGGACGGGCAGTGTGATCGAGATCCGCGACGGTGTGGAGCCGGGCGACCGCGTGGTGAATGCCGGGCAGAACCGGCTGAGCGGCAATGCCGCGGTGACCATCGACAATAGCGTGGCGCCGGTGGCCGCCGTGGATCCAGCGCCGGGCGAAGGCGCCGCGGCCGAAAGCGACGCGGCGGCCGACCCGGGTGCGGGCGAAGCCGCGCCTGCGGCACCCGATGCGGCAGAAGCCGCGCCTGCGGCAAGCGAGTGAGGGCAGAGCGGTGAACTTTTCCGAAATCTTCATCCGGCGGCCCGTGCTGTCGACGGTGCTGGCCGCCTTCATCTTGCTGCTGGGGCTCCAGGGCCTGCTGAGCCTGCCGGTGCGGCAATATCCCGAGGTCGAGGAGACGGTGGTGACGATCACCACGGTCTATCCCGGTGCCTCGTCGGACCTGATCCAGGGCTTCGTGACGGCGCCGATTGCGGCGGCCGTCGCGACCACGGAAAACATCGACTATGTCAGCAGCCAGTCCACGCCCTCGGCCTCGGTCGTGTCGGTGAGCATGCAACTGGGGGCTGACCCGGATGTGGCGCTGACCGACGTGCTGTCGAAGGTGCAATCGGTGCGCGGGCAGCTGCCCGAGGATGCCGAGGATCCGATCATCGTGAAGGGCACCGGCGACCAGTTCGCGCTGATGTATCTGGCGGCGATCAACCCGAACATGACCGCCGAGCAGCTCACCGAGTATCTTGAGCGGGTGATCCGGCCGCGGATGTCGACCATCGACGGGGTGGCGGAGATCCAGGTGATCGGGGCCGCGAACTATGCGATGCGGGTCTGGATCGACCCGCTGAAGCTGGCGGCGCGCGGGGTCACGGCGTCCGAAGTGGCGCAGGCGATCCAGGCTTCGAACTTCCTGGCGGCGCCGGGCAAGACAGAGAACGAGTATTTCGCCCACGCGATTACCCTGCAATCGACGCTGCAGACGCCAGAAGCCTTTGGCGCGCTGCCGCTGTCGGGCAGTGGCGATCAGGTGGTGCGGCTGCGCGACGTGGCCGAGATCGAGCTTGCCTCGGAAGACGGCGCCGAGATCGTGACGTTCAACGGCCAGTCGGGCACCTTCATCGGACTGTTCCCGACGCCCGCGGCCAACCCGCTGGACACCGCAGCGGCGGTGATCGACGAGCTGCCCGCGATCAACGACGCGCTGCCCGAGGGCATGACCATCGAGCTGGTCTACGATTCCACCGAGACGATCAGCGCCTCGATCAAGGAAGTGTTCAAGACCATCGCCGAGGCGGTTGCCATCGTGGTGGTGGTGATCTTGCTGTTCCTGGGCTCGTTCCGGTCGGTGCTGATGCCGATCATCACCATTCCGCTGTCGCTGATCGGGGTCGGCGCCGTGCTGATGGCGCTTGGCTATTCGATCAACCTGCTGTCGCTGCTGGCCATGGTGCTGGCCATCGGTCTGGTGGTGGATGACGCCATCGTTGTGGTCGAGAACATCCACCGGCATATCGAGGATGGCATGACGCCCAAGCGCGCCGCCATCAAGGGGATGCAGGAGATCACCGGGCCGGTCATCGCCATGACCATCACACTGGCCGCCGTGCTGGCGCCGCTGGCCTTTACCGGCGGGCTGACCGGGGCGCTGTTCACCGAATTTGCCTTCACGCTGGCCGGGTCGGTGATCCTGTCGGGGATCATTGCGCTGACGATCACGCCGATGATGGCGGCGCGGCTGCTGAAGCACGGGAACACCAGCAAGTTTCAGCGGATCGTCGACGGGTCTTCGGACCGGCTGGCGAACTGGTATGAGCGGCGGGTGTCCTCCTCGCTGAACTACCGACCGGTGACGATGCTGATGGTGCTGGCGCTGGTCGGCGCGACCGGGTTCATGTTCACCAAGACGTCGAGCGAACTGGCCCCGGACGAGGATCAGGGCGCGATGTTCGCCTTCCTTAGCGGGCCGCGCTATGCGACCAAGGAATATACCGCGCTTTACACCGACCAGATTTCCGGGCTGACCTCGGAAATCCCCGAGGTGAACACCGAATTCTCGATTGCCGGTTTCGGCGGGCAGACCAACTCTGGCATCTATATCTGGGTGCTGGACGATTGGGCCGACCGTGACCGCAGCCAGGCCGAGGTGCAGACCGAGATCCAGGGCACGCTGGACGGGGTTGCCGGGGTGCAGGGTTTCGTCTTTGCGCCGCCGACACTGCCGGGCACGGGGGGCGGGCTGCCGATTTCCATGGTGATCCAGTCGATCCACGCGCCCGAACGGGTGGTTGAGGTCGCCGAAGAGATCAAGAACAAGGCGCAGGCCAGCGGCAAGTTCATCGTCGTGCAGAACTCGCTGGCCTTCGATGCGCCGCAGGTTCGGGTGACCATCGACCGCGAACGGGCGGCGAGCCTGAACGTGCCGGTGTCTGAAATCGGCTCGACGCTGGGGCTGCTGGTGGGCGGGGGCGCGATCTCGCAGTTCGACCGCGATTCCAACAGCTACGACATCATCACCCAGGTGCCGCGCGAATACCGCGAGAACCCGGCCAGCCTTGGCCAGTTCTTCGTGCGGGCGGCTGACGGGGCGATGGTGCCGCTGTCTTCGGTGGTGACGATTTCCACGGGGGTCACCGCGGCGTCCATCGAGCAGTTCAACCAGCTGAACTCTGCCACGATCACCGCGCTGCCGCTGCCCGGGATCTCGACGGGCGAGGGGCTGGCAGAGGTTGTGGCCGCGGCCGAGGAACTGCTGCCCGACGGGTTCTTCATCGACTATTCCGGCCAGTCGCGGCTGGAGGTTTCGCAGGGCAACACCATCGTCATCGCCTTCGCGGCGGCGCTTGTGGTGATCTATCTGGTGCTGGCGGCGCAGTTCGAAAGCTTCCGCGACCCGCTGATCATCCTGATGTCGGTGCCGCTGTCGATCTTCGGGGCGATCCTGCCGCTGAACCTCGGCCTTGGCACGCTGAACATCTACACGCAGGTGGGTCTGATCACGCTGATCGGCCTGATTACCAAGCACGGCATCTTGCTGGTGGAGTTTGCGAACCAGCAGCGCGAGGAGCATGGGCTGACCAAGCGGCAGGCGATCATCGCCGCGGCCAAGGTGCGTCTGCGCCCGATCCTGATGACCACCGCCGCCATGGCGCTGGCCGTGGTGCCGCTGATCATCGCCGAGGGCGCGGGGGCCGCGGCGCGGCAGGCGATGGGGATCGTGATCTTCTCGGGCCTGATCCTGGGCACGATGTTCACGCTGTTCGTGGTGCCGATGTTCTACACGCTGATCTCGCGGTCCGACGGGGCCTTCGCGCTGGAGAAGCTGCAGCACGAGGCCGAGGCGCAAGGCCGCGCCTGAGCCGGACGCCACCGCAAAAGCCGCCGCGTTCCCTGCCGGGTGCGCGGCGGTTTTGCGTTGGGCGTCCGCCGAATAGGCGCAATTGCGGCGGTTAAGGCGCGGTTAGGCGGGCGCTGCTATCCCTTCCCTCGGGTGAATATGTGGGTGGCGGGATGAGCGCGGTTAAAAACGCGGCACCAGTCATTATCAAACGGAAGAAGGTCGTGGTCGGCGGGGGCCACCACGGCGGCGCGTGGAAGGTGGCTTACGCCGACTTCGTCACGGCCATGATGGCCTTCTTCCTGTTGATGTGGCTGCTGAATGCGACGACGGAAAAGCAACGCAAGGGCATCGCGGATTACTTCAATCCGACGATCCCGATCAACCGGATTTCCGGCGGGGGCGAGGGGGCTTTTGGCGGCGATTCTGTCTTCTCGGAAGAGGAGATCGCGCAAAACGGCACCGGAGCATCGGGGTCGTCGCCAACCGAGGACCGCCAGGCGCGGGGCCAGACCGGAACCAACCTGCGGGACGAGGCGGCGGCCGAAGCCGAGGCGCAGCGGATGTCCGAGATGGAGTCGATGCTGAAGGGATTCGGCGGCGAGAGCATGGTCACCGAGAACCTTGCCCGCCACATCGTCACCCGGCTGACAGACGAAGGCCTGATCGTGGAGTTTTTCGATCTGGAGGGCGAGCCGCTGTTTGCCGGAGGCAGCGCCGAGCCCACGCAAGTGACGCGCGACCTTGCCGGAATGATCGCCCGGGTGTTCGGGCTGGTGGAAAACGAGGTGGCGGTGCAGGGCCACATCGGCGCCCCTCCGGAGGTGCTGCGCAAGGATCCGTCCTGGGACCTGTCGACGGCGCGGGCGCAGGCGCTGCGCGTCCTGATCGAAGAGGCGGGTTTCACGGCGCGCCGGGTGCAGCGCGTCACAGGCTTTGCCGACCGGATCCCTGCGGTGCGCAACCCGATGGCGGTGCGCAACAACCGGGTGGAGGTGATCTTGCTGCGCTCGAACCGGGTTTAGCGGCAGGCGTTAGGCGGATGTTAAGCGCCCGTGCGGCAGGGTGTGTCCGATCGAGGGACGCAGCAGCAGAAAGGCGCTAACCCGCATGTCCATCTCCTCCTCGCTGAACTCCGGCGTGGCCGGCCTTGCGGCCAATGCCACGCGGCTTGCGACCATTTCCGACAACATCGCCAATTCCAGCACCTATGGCTACAAGCGCGCCGAGGCCGATTTCGAAAGCCTTGTGATCACCAGCACCGCCGGCTCTGGCACCTATTCGGCCGGCGGCGTGCGGGCAACCACCTCGCGGCTGGTCGAGCAGAAGGGGGCGCTGGTCTCGACCTCGAACGCGCTCGACATCGCGATCTCGGGTCGCGGGATGCTGCCGGTGACGACCGAGGTGTCGCTCAATACTCTTGGCGACAGCCCGATGATGATGACAACGACCGGATCGTTCCATACCGATGCCGACGGGGTGCTGAAAACCAGTTCCGGGCTGGTCTTGCTTGGCTGGAGGGCCAGCGCCGACGGCACGATTCCCACCTATCCGCGCGACACGCTGGCGGGCCTCACCCCGGTGGTGATCAATGCCAACCAGACGGCCGGCGATCCGACCACGCAGATGAACCTCGGCGTGAACCTGCCCGCGACCGAAACCGCAACGGGGTCGAGTGGCGACACTCTGCCGCTGTCGGTGGAGTATTTCGGCAACCTCGGCACCTCGGAAACACTGGACATCACCTTCACGCCGACGGTTCCCGCCACCGGGACCTCCAATGAATGGACCATGGAGATCCGCGACTCTGCACAGGCCGGCGCGGTGATCGGGGAATATACGCTGACCTTCGACGACAGCCGCGGATCGGGCGGCACGCTCGCCTCGGTGGCGGTGGTCTCGGGCGGGGCCTATGACAGTGTGGCGGGCACGCTGGCGCTGACCGTGGCGGGGGGGCCGCTGGTGATGACCATCGGCAAGATCGGCGACGCCAACGGGCTGACCCAGCTTTCCGACAGCTTCGCCCCGACCGCGATCACCAAGGACGGCTCGCCGGTGGGCAACCTGACCGCGGTCGAGATCGACGAGAACGGCTATATCACCGCCACCTATGACACCGGCTTCACCCGGCGGATCTACCAGATCCCGCTGGTCGATGTCGCCAACCCGAACGGGCTGACGGTGATGAACAACCAGACCTTCCAGGTGTCGCCCGATTCGGGCTCGTTCTTCCTGTGGGACGCTGGCGACGGGCCCACCGGGGCTGTGGTCGGCTATGCCCGCGAAGGCTCTGCCACCGATGTCGCGGCAGAGCTGACCTCGCTGATCCAGACCCAGCGGGCCTATTCGTCCAACGCCAAGGTCATCCAGACGGTGGATGAGATGCTGCAGGAGACGACGAACATCAAACGCTGATCCTTTGGGTTGAACGACTGAGCCGCGCCAGAAGGCGGCGGCGCACCTTGGCACCCGGAACGCGGGCGGAGGACGGGCATGAGCATTTCCAGCGCGCTGTCGAACGCCCTTTCGGGGCTGACCGCAAGCTCTCGCGCGGCCGAGGTGGTGTCGAACAACGTGTCGAACGCGCTGACCGAAGGTTTCGCGCGGCGCGAGCTTAGCCTGTCCAACCGCAGCCTTGGCGGCGAAGGCGGGGGCGTCACGATAGACGGTGTGGAGCGGGTGCAGAACCGCACGATCCTCGCCGACCGCCGGCTGGCCGATGGAGCGGCGGGGAATGCCGAGATCCGCCAGCAGTTTCACACGCGACTGGAGCAGTCCATCGGCACGGCGGATCAGCCAGGATCGCTGACCGCGCGGATGGATGATCTGGAAGCGGCGCTGATCGCCGCAGCCAGCCGCCCCGACAGCGAAGCGCGGCTGCAAGACGTGCTGAACAGCGCGACCGGCCTTGCCGGGCATATCCAGGCCGTTTCGGATGACTTGCAGACGGTGCGGGTGGCCGCCGACCAGGAGATCGCGGCGCAGGTGACCGCCTTGAACGATGCGCTGGAGCGGATCGACCAGCTGAACGCCAGCATCCTTGCGCAGCGCAGCGCCGGCGGCGAAGCCAATACGCTGATGGATCAGCGTCAGCTGCTGGTGGACCGGGTCTCGGCCATCGTGCCGGTGCGCGAGGTGCCGCGCGACAATGACCAGATCTCGCTCTACACCACTGGCGGCGCCGTGCTGCTGGAGGGTGACGCGGTGAAGATCGGGTTCACCCCCGTGATGGTGATCACCCCCGACATGACCCAGGCCTCTGGCGCGCTGTCGGGGCTGACGCTCAACGACACACCGCTGCGCAGCACCGAGGACGGCATTCTGGGCGGCGGCACCCTGTCGGCGCTGTTCGCGGTGCGCGACGAGCAGTCGCAGCTCGATGCGGTGGCCCGCGATCTGATCGGCCGTTTCGCCGCGCCGGGGGTGGACCCGACGCTGGCCCCGGGTGCGCCGGGCCTGTTCACCGATGGCGGCACGGCCTTCGACCCGCTGGATGAGGTGGGCCTTGCGGCGCGGCTGGCGGTGAACGCACTGGCCGATCCGGCGCAGGGCGGCGCGCTGTGGCGGCTGCGGGACGGGCTTGGCACCGTCAGCCCCGGCGCTGCGGGCGGCGCCACCCTCTTGCAGGCGCTGGCCGGGGCGCTGGCGGCGCCGCAGGTTCCGGGCTCTGGCAATTTTCTGGGTGTGGCGCGGTCTGCCTCGGGCCTCGCTGCGGACCTCCTCTCGCAGGTCTCGGGCGCGCGGCAGAGCGCGGATGACAGCAGCGCCTTCGCGGTGGCCAAGCAGCAGACCCTGGCGATATCGCTGGCCGCCGACGGCGTCGATACCGATGCACAGATGCAGAACCTGCTGATGGTCGAGCAAGCCTTTGCCGCCAATGCCCGGGTGATCTCGGCGCTGGATGAAATGCTTCAGCAACTTCTGGGGATATAGTCCATGAACTTCACCTCGATCGGAGATCTGGCCATGGGCCTGCAGATGCGCCAGCAGAATCACCAGCTGAAAGACCACCTGACCCGATTGTCCACCGAGGTAATCTCGGGCGTGAAGCAGGATGTGGGCGCGGCGGTCTCGGGCGATTTCGTGGCGCTGTCGGGGATAGAGCGCGGGCTGCGCACGCTGGAGGCGTACAAGCTGTCGACCGACGAGGCGGCGCTGTTCACCGGCACCTTGCAGACCGCGCTGACCGAAGTGGCCGGGGCCGGGGCGGGGCTTGGTGCGTCCCTCCTGTCCGCCGCCCCTTCGGCCAGTGCGGTGCAGGTGGATACCCTGGCCCAGACCGCGCGCCAGCAGTTCGGCGCGATGGTCAGCGCGCTGAACCTGCGGGTGGCGGATCGCTATGCCCTGTCCGGTTCTGCGACTGATACGCCGCCCCTGGCCCCGGCCGAGACGATCCTGTCGGCGCTGCAGGGCGCGGTGGCGGGGGCTGTGTCGGTCGACGATATTGCCGATGCGGTGACCGGCTGGTTCGACGCGCCGGCGGGGGGCGGCGGGTTCCTCGATGTCGCCTATCGGGGCTCGGCGGACAGCCTGGCACCCTTCCTGCTGGGCGAGGGCGAGGTCACCGATCCGGCTCCGACCGCCGCCGACCCGCGGCTGCGCGCAGCGATGGCGGGGGTGGCGCTGGCGGCGCTGCTGGATACCGGGCTGCGGGCGGGAGATACGGCGGGGCGCGGCCTGATCGCAGAGCGTGCGGGAACCTTGATCCTCAATGCCGAACCGGGGCTGACCGCGATGCGCGCCGGGATCGGTGTCAGCGAGGCCCGCATCGAAGAGGCCGCGACGCGCAACACGGCCGAGGCCTCGGCGCTGAAGATCGCCCGCAACACGCTGATCGGCGCCGACCCGTATGAGTCGGCCGCCGATCTCGAGGCGGTGCAGAGCCAGCTGGAAACGCTCTACACCCTGACGGCGCGCGTTGCGCAGCTGTCCCTGGCGGATTTTCTGTGATGCTGAGGCTGATTGCGCTGATCCTGTGGCTGCTGCCCACCGCCCTTGGCGCCGCGCCGATCCGCATCAAGGATCTGGTGGAGTTCGACGGGGTGCGCGGCAACGATCTGGTGGGCTACGGGCTGGTCGTAGGCCTGAACGGCTCTGGCGATGGCATCCGCAACGCGCCCTTCACCGAGGAGATCATGGCGAACATCCTGGAGCGCCTGGGGGTCAACGTCTCGGGGGAGGAGTTCCGGCCCAAGAACGTGGCCGCGGTTCTGGTGACGGCGGCGCTGCCGCCCTTCGCGCGGGCCGGCGGGCGGATCGATGTGACGGTATCGGCCATCGGCGACGCGAAGAGCTTGCTGGGGGGCACGCTGGTGATGACGCCGCTGAATGCCGCCGACGGGCAGATCTATGCAGTGGCGCAGGGCACGATCATTGCCGGCGGGGCCGTAGCCGAGGGGGCGGGCGCGCAGGTGGTGCAGGGCGTGCCGACCTCTGGCTCCATTCCCTCTGGCGCGCGGGTGGAGCGGGAGCTGGACTTCGACTTCGCCGGCCTCAATGCGCTGCGACTGGCGCTGCGCAGCCCGGATTTCACCACGGCAGCCCGGATCGAGACGGCGATCAACCGCGAATTCGGGCGCGCGGTGGCGGTGATGACCGATTCGGGAACGGTGGCGCTGGACATTGCCGCGACACGGATGGCCTCGCCCGCGCATGTGCTCTCGCGGGTCGAGAACCTGACGGTGGAGCCGGAGGGACGGGCACGGGTGGTGGTCGACCAGCGGTCGGGCACCATCGTGATGGGCGCGGATGTCCGGATCAGCAGGGTCGCGGTCAGCCAGGGCAACCTGACCCTGCGGATCGAGGAGGCGCCGCTGGCGGTGCAGCCGAATCCGTTTGCAGAGGGGCAGACGGTGGTGGTGCCGCGGACCGAGGCAGAGATCGTCGAAGAGCCGGGGATCGGCATGGCCGAGGTGACGGGCGGCAGCAGCCTGTCGGAGGTGGTGGCGGGGCTGAACGCGCTTGGCGTCAGCCCGCGCGACATGATCGACATCTTGAAGAGCATCAATGCGGCGGGGGCGCTGCATGCGGAGTTTGTGGTGCATTGAGGGAGAAGGGCGGCGTGTCACTTGGGCGGGGCGATGCTCCTCCCCGGAGCGCTGGAAGAGGTATGGTTCGACCGGGGTTGCTTGAGCGCGGGCGAGAGCGTCCGCGCTCGGCGTTCGGACCCACGCTTTTGAAGGAGGATGAGGACAAGGGGCAACTGTAGAAGACACGGCTCCTCAATGCGTCGCGCCAGGGCCTGCGACCGGCCGGTCACGGCAGATTCTGTGCGACTCGGCCGGCGTGATATGTCTGACCGGCGCGGCAAGGGTGACTGGCTCTCGGGTCGCTCGGTTGCCGGAAGAACGCGCGGACCAGGCGCGGTAGGGCAGGCGCATCCCGCGCCGCCCAATCGACGAGGGGCAAGAAGCGATCTCAAATGTGGCGCTGTCTGGCAACGGCACTGGGACGCATTTGCGCGCCTGTCGCTGCGGCCACACCGAAGCCCATCCCCGACAGTGCCGGGGGGCAGCGCCGCGGCGAGTTGCCCGCCGCGGGGCAGGTAGGCCGGGATCGGTCCAGCGTCAGGGCTGGAGGCGGGCCGGGAACCGCTGATACGCCTGCGCCAACTGGTTCCGTCCAGACGGTGCACTGGTTGTATGGCATCGGGCAGGGACGGCTGATCCGCCCGCGCAAGCAGGCACCGCCTAACGGGAGCCACCGAGGGGATCGTCCCGCACGTTCCCTCCCCCGGCCTCTGCCCCCGACGGGGCTATCTGACGGCGCCAAAAGCTTGGAGCCGGTTCCTCCCGCGCAAGCTGGCGCTGCCTGTGAACCCGAGCTATCCGCGGGGCGGAACTCCTGCGCCGCGCTGCCCCTGGTCCCTGGTCTCCGCCCACGGCAGCGCTATCTGGTGGCGCCCAAGCTCGGAGCGCTTCATGCAGATCGCCATTCTCTACGTCTCGACTGCCGTTATCTTTCTCGCGCTGGATGCGCTGATGCTGACCCGGGTGATCCGCCCACTGTTCGAGCGGCATATCGGCGAGATGCTGCTCCCCGATTTGCGGTTGGGGGCGGCGGCGGCCTTCTACCTGGCCTATGTCGGTGCGCTGGTCTGGCTGGTATCGCTGCCGGCGCTGCGGGCGGGGGCGCCGCTGCAGGCGCTTGGCACCGGGGCGCTGGTCGGGGCGATGGCCTATGGCACCTACGAATTCACCAATTATGCCACGCTGAAGGGCTGGCATCCGGCGATGGTGGCGACCGATCTGGCTTGGGGCACGGTTCTGACGGCGGTGTCGGCCTGGGGCGGGGTGATGATCGCCTCGGCGCTGCGTTGAGCGGTTCTGAGCCTTGACCGGGGGCCGAGGCGGCGCCCGGCTCAGCCCCGGTTGACCCGCTCGATATAGCTGCGCAGCTCCTCGGCCTCTTGGCGGGCGTCGCGCAGGCCCTCCATGGCGGCGCGCAGTTCGGCCTCGGTCTGGTTCAACTGGCTGACCAGTTCCTGCTCGCGCTGTTCGAGATAGGCCAGCGCCTGATCGCGGGTTTCCTCGGCCTCGTGCAGGGCCTGGGCCATCTGGTCCAGCTCTCCCATTTCGGCCTGCGTCACGCGGGTCAGGCGGTGCAGCAGCCAGGACGCGAACCAGCCAAGGCCGAAGGCGACAAAAAGAATGATCGCCGTGGCGATGATGAATTCGGTTCTGTTCATGTGCTGTCCCCGTCGCCTGTCCCGTATTCGTTTGCCGTGGCGGGTTGGATCCCGCCCTAGTCTGCCGTGTCGTCGTCTGCCGTGTCGCCCGCGGCGGCCTCGGCCGCGCGCGCTTCGATAGCCGCCGGGCGCACCAGCGGTTTGATGGTGTCGTCGCCGGGGGTCTGCACCTCGACGGGGCTAACTTCGAGGGCCGCCTCAGCCGAGCCGACGGCCGGAGTGTCCTCGGGGCCGGCCTCGGCCGCGGCGCCGGTCACGGCCTCTGCTGCAGGATCTTCCGCTGCTGCAGGGTCAGCCTCTGCGGTTGCCGCCGCAGGCGCCTCATCACCGCTTCCTTCATTGCCGCTGTCAGCGCCCTCGGCCATCGCGTCTTCGGGTCGGGGTTCCGGACGGCCCGCCTCGGGGGCCGCGACACGCTCTGCGGCGTCGGGGATCTCGGCGCCCTCTGCCAGCGGGGCGTCAGCGGGCATGCTGGCGTCCGCCCCGCCCTCCAGCAGGGTGAACTCGATCCGCCGGTTGGCCTCGCGGCCTTCCTCGGTGTCATTGTCGGCGACCGGGCGGCTTTCACCATAGCCGGTGGGGCGCAGATTGCCGGTCAGGATCCGCCGTTCCATCAGCGAGGCGACGACGGCTTCGGCGCGGTCTTCCGAAAGGGCAAGGTTCATCTCGTCACGGCCTTGGCTGTCGGTATGGCCGGCAACCTCGATGGGGTAGTCGGCGCAATCCTTCAGCGCCTCGGCAATCTGGTCCAGCAGCGGTCGGGCGGAGGGCGAGAGCGTCGCGGAACCGGGCTCGAACGCGATCTGGCCCTCGTCCAGAACCGCGGCGATCTTTGCGATGCATTCCTCGGCCGTGGGCAGCGCCAGAACCGGGTCGAGCTTGGGTTCATAGCGCACGCGGATGTCGAATTCCTGCCCTTCGCCCAGCTTCGCCGACAGCAGCCGCGCGATCTCGGCCGCGGTGTTGGTGCTGCCGGTCACGCCCTGCACGCGCACAAGGTCGGGGCGCACCAGCACGTTGCCCTCGGCCAGCGCGTCCAGCGCCTCGAGCGCGGCCAGGGCGCGCACCGGCCAACCCTCGGGCAAAGCCGGGTCGATGCGGGTGGCGATGTAGACCTTGCCGATGCTGAACCGGGCGCGGGCGAAGTTCTCGACCGCGCTGCGGGTCAAGGCGTCGGGCAGGCGGCCGCGGACCTGGACGCGGCCTTCGTCAGAAAGGGTGGCAGTGAACTCGGGCGGGCCCTGATTGGCGGTCGCCTCGGGCTTGGGCGTCAGCACGGCGGTCAGCGAGAACACCTCGGGCAGGGCGGTCTCCAGCTCACCCACCACATGGTCGAAATCGGCCTGGGCCACACTGTCGGCGGCGATCAGCGAGACATCGGCATCCGACAGGGTGACGGACCCGGCGCCAAGCTCTGCCATCGCGGCGATGGCAGCCTCGGAGGCCTCGGCCCAGGCGGGGGAAGGCACGCCCATGCCGATGGTGCAATCGACGGCGGCTGCCCCGGCGGCACGGGCGGCGGCAAGGATTCGGCCGCGGGCCTTTTCGGTATCGGCAGAGCAGGCATCGAAGCGCGGGCCTTCCGCGTCGATCAGGAAGCGCAGCGTGAAAGGGGTGATGACCGGGCGCGGGGCCGAGATATCCAGCGTCAGCATGATGCCGGCAGGCACGTCGCGCCGCAGCGTGGATTCAAGCCGCGCCTTCTGGTCGGCGCTGTCGGTGATGGCGGTGATCGCCACCCGCGCCGCGCCGATGGAGATTTTCGAGCGGGGAAGGTCGCCGAGCGCATCAAGGCCGAAGTCGAGCGCCTCGTCCCATCCCTCGGGGGCCGGATGGCTGGCGGTCTCCAGCATGTCGGTCACGGTGCCGCCCCGCGCCAGCGAGGTGAGGCGGGTGACGATGGCATCGCGCCCTTCCGAGGCGGGGACGAGGCCGATCAAGGAAATGCCGTCGTCATTGCGCAGCAGCTCGACCGAGAAGTCGGGCGCCTTGATGGCGGCGGGGTCGGGCACCGTCATCGCGTCGATCACCCGTCCGGCATCGACGACCGAGCCCGCGGCGCCAAGTGCGCGGAAGCGCGTCGCCTCGGTCGGTGCCTCGCCAGTCAGGGTGATGCTGAGGCCATCAGCATGGACCCCGGCCCAGGAATGCCCCTCCTCGGTCAGCGCGCGGCGGACGGTGGTGGCCGAAACATCCTCGATGGCCGAGGCCGCCCAGGTGGCGGCGAAGAAGGACAGCGCGGCAGCCAGGCCAAAGGCGATGAGGCCGATGGTTTGGATGCCGAGGAGTTTCGGGGCAAGACGCATTCGGGCGGCCTTTGTCTGTTGCAGGATGGGCCTTGCATAAGGGCAGGCCGGGGGGAGTCAATCAGACCAGGGCGGCAGCGGCAAGAAACAGCGTAGTGATCAGCCCGGCATCGCGGTTCGACCTGAAGAGGTGCAGGCAGCGGGCGGGGTCGTCGATATCCAGCTTGCGCATCTGCCACAGCAGGTGCCAGCCCATCGCCCAGGGCGCTGCCAGCCCCAGCAGCAGCGCCAGCGGCCCGGCTTGCGGCAGCAGGGCGATCAGCACCGCCAGCCCGATCAGCGACACTGTCAGCACCATGAACAGCGCCAGCCAGCGCGGGGTGTGGGTGCCGAACAGGCGGGCGGTGGATTTGACGCCGATCAGCGCGTCATCCTCCTTGTCCTGATGGGCGTAGATGGTGTCGTAGAACAGCGTCCAGGCGATGCCTGCGACATACAGCAGCACCGGCGGCCAGGACAGGCTGCCGGTATGCGCGGCCCATCCCAGCAGCGCGCCCCAGTTGAAGGCGAGGCCCAGGAACACCTGCGGCCACCAGGTGAAGCGCTTGGCGAAGGGATAGATCGCCACCGGGATCAGCGCGGCGATGCCAAGCGCGATGGTGAAGCCGTTGAAGGTGAAGAGGATCGCCGCCGCGACAAGCGCCTGCAGGACCATCCAGACGGCGGCACCCTTGGCAGTGACCTGACCCGAGGGGATGGGACGGGACCGGGTGCGCGCCACCGATCCGTCGATATGCCGGTCGGTGATGTCGTTCCAGGTGCAGCCGGCGCCGCGCATCAGGAAGGCGCCCATGGTGCAGGCCAGCGCAATCCACAGGTCTGACCAGCGCGGTGCATCGGCGGCGGCGGCCAGCGCAAGGCCCCACCAGCAGGGGATCAGCAGCAGCCATGTGCCCGCGGGCCGGTCGGCCCGGGCCAGCCGCAGCCAGGGGCGCGACCAGGCGGGGGCGGTATTGTCCACCCAGTTGCCGCTGACCGCGTCGGCGACCTGCCCGGTGGGCGTTTCAGGCTCTGGCATTCCGGGGAGCGCGGTCATAGGTTCGGCCTCATGGCAGCGGCAAAGATCAGACTTTGTGTAGACCACCCGCTTGGTCAGGGGCAATCGCTTCCCCTGACCGAGGCGCAGGCGCATTACCTGTTTGGGGTCATGCGTCTGGCCGTTGATGCGCCTCTGCTGCTGTTCAACGGGCGCGATGGGGAATGGCTGGCGCGCGTGGCCGAGGCTGGCAAGCGTGGTGGCACCTTGACGTGTGAGGCGCAGACGGGCCCGCAGCGGATGCCGCCCGACCTGTGGCTGCTGTTCGCGCCGATCAAGAAGGCGCGCACCGACTTCATCGTGGAGAAGGCGGCGGAATTGGGTGCCGCGCGGATTCTGCCGGTGCAGACCGAATTCACCAATGCCGACCGCATCCGCCAGGACCGGCTGCAGGCCCATGCGCTGGAGGCGGCAGAGCAATGCGGCGGAACCTTCGTGCCCGAGGTGGCCGAACTGGCGCCGCTGGCCCGGGTGTTGGCGGGCTGGGACGCTGGCCGGCAGATCATGTGGGCGGATGAGTCTTTGGTGGGGGCTGCGGAAACCTTGGCGGGGGAAGCGCCTGGCCCCTGGGCGGTGCTGATCGGGCCGGAGGGCGGGTTTTCCGAAGCCGAGCGTACAAGGCTGCGGGCGCTG